>Ga0265338_10004066_pt1 | contig 20053 bp, 15 predicted proteins | sample 42126metaG_FD_193579 | JGI IMG/M metagenome (GOLD analysis project Ga0265338, IMG submission 193579) | Rhizosphere microbial communities from Carex aquatilis grown in University of Washington, Seatle, WA, United States - 4-21-26 metaG | ecosystem: Host-associated > Plants > Roots > Rhizosphere...
CCGCGCCGGGATGGTGCCGAGCTGGTCGTAGGTGAGCACCGACTGCTCGAGCAGCCGGGCCAGGGGCTCGATCAGGTTGATGTCGATCAGCTGGCCGGGAGCGCCGTGGGTGTCCCGGTGATAGAGCGCCATCATCACCGCGTAGGTCGCGTTCAGCGCGGCCACGCCGTCCGCCAGCATGAACGAGGGCAGGGTGGGCGGGCCGTCGGGGGTGCCGGTGAGGTGCGCGAAGCCGCTCATCGCCTCGCCCAGGGTGCCGAACCCGGGCCAGTCCGACTTCGGGCCGCCCGCGCCGTACCCGGTGACGTGCACCATGACCAGCTTCGGGTTGGCGGCGGCGAGGCCGTCGTAGTCCAGGCCCCAGTTGCGCATGGTGGACGGGCGCAGGTTCATGATCACCACGTCGGCCTGCCGCGTGAGCGAGCGCAGCAGCTCGCGTCCCGCCTCCAGCCGCAGGTTGAGGGTGACGCAGCGCTTGTTGCGGGCCACGCTCTTCCACATCAGCCCGATGCCGTCGCGCTGTGCCCCCCACTGCCGCAGCGGGTCGCCGCCGTCAGGCTGCTCGACCTTGATCACCTCGGCCCCCTGCTCGCCCATCCAGGTGGCGATCAGCGGCCCGGCCGCGAGGGTGGCGGCGTCGATCACGCGCAGGCCGGCGAGGGCACCGTCGTTCACTGGTGGCTCCTTGGCCGGGGGTCGTACGAGCGGGGGCTGGGGTCGTACGGGAGGGGGCTGGGGTCGTACGGGCGGGGGCGGGGGTCGTACGGGCGGGGGATGGTGGCGACCGGGTGGTGGGCGGCCGCCGCCGGCGGCGGCGGGCCGGTCGAGCCCGCGACCCGCAGCGACGCGGGCACCAGGTGCGGGCCCGCCGCGGGCGGCCTGGTGCCGGCCTCCCGGGCGTCAAGTGCGTTCAGCAGCAGCCGGGCGGCGCTGCGGGCCAGCCCGGCGTAGGGGATCTGGATCATCGTCAGCGGCGGGTCGGCCAGCACGAACCAGGCGGGGTCGCCGTAGACCACCAGCGACAGGTCGCCCGGGAGCCGGCGGCCGCTGCGCCGGACCGCGTCGGCCGCGCCGACCGACAGCGAGCCGCTGCCGACCACCAGCGCGGTGAACGGGAGGCCGCCGTCGAGCAGCTCGCGGGCGGCGTCCCGGCCATTGTCCTGGGTGGGCTCGACCAGCCGGAAGGTGATGCGGCGGGGATCGAGGTGGGCGAGGGCGACGCCGCGCCTGATGCCGCGCAGCCGGGTCGCCCCGTTGGACAGTTCCCTGGGGGTGCCCAGGTAGGCGATCTCGGTGTGGCCGAGGGCGGCCAGGTGCAAGATGGCGTCGGCCAGCGCCTGCTCGTCGTCACTCATCACGCTGGGCGCGTCGATGCCGGACTCCCGGTGCAGTTCCACCACTGGCAGCTCGGACAGCAGCCGCCGGGTGTCGTCGAGCACGTGGGTGCTTGGCGAGATCACCAGGCCCGCGATGCGCGTGCCGACTAGGTCGCGGAGCTGCTGGAACTCGCGCTCGGCGTCGTTCTCGGTGATCGCCAGGATCATCTGGGTGCCGGCCGCGGACAGCAGCCTGGCGCACTCGGCGGCGACCGCCGAGTGCGCCAGGGTATCCACGTACGGGATCACGAATCCGACGAACGCCCGGCTGGTGCTCGCCGACAGCGCCCGGGCGAGGCGGTTGGCCACGTAGCCGCGTGCCTCTGCGTGTGCCCGGATGCGGTCGGCCAGCTCCTGCCGGACGGCGGGGCTGCCGTTCAGCGCGCGGGATATCGTCGCGGTGGAAACGCCCAGGTCACGGGCCATCTCCACCACGCCGACCGACTTACGCCGCCCGCGAGACGCCATCCGGCGGCTCCTTGCTCGTCGTTTGCTGCATTGCTGGTATTGCTGATACTGCTACTTCACTACTGATACTGCAAGTTCACTTCTGGTACTACAACTTCAGCTGCTAGGACACGGTCATCTTGATGATCGCCGTGTTGCTTGGGCTGCAGTCGAAGGTGCCGGGCGCGGTCGGGTTGACCCGGTTCCAGACGCCGTTCTGCAGCTGCACCATCACGTAGCAGTTGGAGAGCTGCCGGTTGCCCACGTCGGTCGGGCCGACAATGCCCTGCGCGGTGAACGCGTGCTCGTCGCTGAGCGCGGTGAACAGCGCCTGCCGGCTGACCGTTCCGGTCGCCGCCGCCTTGTTGAAGGCGTCCTGGAACAGCAGCGCCGCCACGTACGAGTTCAGCGCGTTGTTGTTGAAGTTTTCGGTCCCGCCGAGGTCGGTGACCACCTTGTTCAGGGCCGCGTTGGCCTTGTAGTCGCTCAGGTAGGGCAGGTTGACCATCATGGCGTAGGTGCCGTTGACGGTGGCGCCGCCCTGCTTGTAAAACGACGGGTCGTAGCAGCCGGAGTTGCACTCCCAGACCTTGACGCTGCTGACGCCCTGCAGCGCCGCCTCACGGCGCATCAGCACCATGCTGGCGGTGGTGACGTCGACGTAGACGAAGTTGGACTGCGAGGCCTTGATCTGCTGGATGAACGGGGTCAGCCCGCTTTGCGGCGTGGCGCCGCTCAGCGCGTAGAAGCCCTGGCCGTCCTTCTTGATGCCCACGTTGCTCATCGCCTGGAAGTACGGCGTCTGGGTAACCTTGAAGGTCGGGTCGTCGCTGTCATACAGCCAGATGCCGTGCAGGTTCTGGTTGTTCTTGGTGAAGTACTGGGCGTCAGCGACCGGTACCTGGTAGGTCGACGGGCTCTGCTTGGCCGTCTTGCAGTACGAGCCGAGACCGGAGATCAGGTACGTCTTCGGGTCACAAGCCGCGGGCGGGAACGCGAACGCGGCCAGGTTGGGAAGGCCGATCGCCTTGCCCGCCGCGTTCTTGCAGCCGTCCACGTCGGCCAGGTCAGCCAGCGCGTTGGCCGAGGTGCCGACCAGCGCGAAGTCGCTCTGGCAGGCCTTGATCACGCAGTTGGTGGTCGCGTTGGGGTCCAGCTTGGAGTCGCAGAAGTCGACCGTGACCTGGCGGCCGGCCAGGCCGCCGGCCTTGTTGACGTCGGCCGCCCACGCCTTGACCGCGTTCACCGAGTCCTGGAACAGGCCGGGGACGAGCGGGTTGTTGACGTCGGCGATCACGCCGACCTTGACGGTGGTGGCGGTCAGCCCCACGTCGGTGCCCGCGGCACTGGCCACCGGGGAGGCCCCGGTGCTGGCCGGGGCCGACGCGGCGCCGCTCGCGGCCGACGAGCTGCTGCCCGTCGCGGTCGGCGAGCTGCCGCCGCTGGTGCTGCTGCTTGACGAGGAACTACAGCCGGCGGCCACCAGGACGGCGGTCACCACGGCCGCGATCATCCCGGCGCCGCGCGCCCGATTGCTTATTCGTCCGGCGCCGCCGCTACGCGGCCCTCCGCTGAAGATAGGTCTCACTCCTGTGCCCTCCACGACTTCATTGCCTGTGAGCTATGACCCGGCGGCGCCCGCGCATACGGCCACTTGTGACCATATACCGGGCGGTCGGTAAAAAAACAGGGGCAGACTGCCCCGTTGATGATGTGCGCCGGGATTGTCGGTATGCCTCGGTCGCATGTACCCGTTTACCGCTGAGCGCGCTGATGTAAACCTTTACATGCTGTCGACCGAGGGATGTAAACCTTTACATGGTGTGCCGCGAGGTGATGCGCACAGAATGTAGCGGGTTACCGGTGATAGTGGTTAACGTCTGTGAACTGGGTGTTTACAGACGGGTTATGAGCTGTTTCTAGCATGGCCCCGAGCGGTGATCACGCGTTTGGACTGACGGGTCGTACGTTTGTGCCGCTCAGCGGGACACAGCGACCCGGGCGCGGCCAGCGCGGCCGCGCCCGGGTCGCCACGGCCGTGCTGGCCGTTTAGCCGGTGCCTAGGAGACGCTCATCTTGATCGTCGCATGGTTGGCCGGAGAGCAGTCGAAGGTTCCGGGGGCGGTCGGGCTGACCCGGTTCCATACGCCGTTCTGCAGCTGCACCATCACCTCACAGGTGGGCGCCTGGTGGTTGCCGACATCGGTCGGGCCGATGATGCCCTGCGCGTCGAACGAGTGCTCGCCCTGGAGCGCGGTGAACAGCGAGGCCCGGTTGAGCGGCTGGCCGCCGGCCACCACCTTGTCCACCGCGTCCTGGAACAGCAGCGCCTCGATGTAGGAGCCCATCGCGTTGTTGTTGAAGTTGTCGGTACCGCCGAGGTCGGTAACGAGCTTGTTCAGGGCCGGGTTGGACTTGTAGTCGCTCAGGTACGGCAGGTCGAGCAGCATCGCGTAGGTGCCGTTGACGGTCGCCCCGCCCTGCTTGAAGAACGACGGGTCGTAGCAGCCGGAGTTGCAGTACCAGACCTTGACCTGGCTGTTGACGCCCTGCAACTGGGCCTCGCGGCGCATCAGCACCATGCTGGCGGTGGTGACGTCGACGTAGACGAAGTTGGACTGCGAGGCCTTGACCTGCTGGATGAACGGGGTCAGCCCGCTCTGCGGCGTGGCGCCGCTCAGCGCGTAGAAGCCCTTGCCGTCCTTCTTGATGCCCAGGTTGCTCATCGCCTGGAAGTACGGCGTCTGGGTGATCTTGAAGGTCGGGTCGTCGCTGTCGTACAGGTAGATGCCGTGCAGGTTCTGGAAGGTCTTGGTGAAGTAGCGCGCGTCACCGACCGGCACCACGTAGGTCGGCGCGCTCTGCTTGGCGGTGGAGCAGTACGAGGCGGTGCCGGCGTAGGTGTACGTGTCGGGGTCGCAGATCTGCGGCGGGAAGGCGAAGGCGGGCAGGTTGGCCAGGCCGACCGCCTTGCCCTGCGCGTTCTTGCACCCGTCGAGGTCAGCCAGGTCAGCCAGCGCGTTGGCCGAGGTGCCGACCAGGGCGAAGTCGTTCTGGCAGGCCTTGATCACGCAGTTGGTGGTGGCGTTCGGGTCCAGCTTGCCGTCGCAGAAGTCGACCACGACCTGGCGCCCGTCCAGGCCGCCCTTGGCGTTGACCTCGCTCGCCCACGCCTTGATCGTGTTCACCGAGTTCTGGAACAGGCCGGGGACCAGCGGGTTGTTCACGTCGGCGATGATGCCGACCTTGATGGTGCTGGCGGTGATCCCGATGTCGCTGGCCGGGACCGTCCCGGTGGCCGACGGCGCCGCGGTAGGCGGCGACGACACCTCGCCGCCGGCGGCGGGCGCGGCCGACGAGCTGCTGCCCGTCGCGGCCGGTGAACTGGTGGTGCTGCTGGTAGTGCTGCTCGACGAGGAACTGCACCCGGCAGCCACCAGGACGGCGGTCACCACGGCCGCGATCGTCCCGGCGTAGCGGGCGCGGCTGCGCGTTAGTCCGGAGCCACCACGGCCCGGCCCCTTACTGAAATAAGGTCTCACTCCTGTGCCCTTCACGACTTCATTGCCTGTGAGCTAAGACCCGGCGACGCCCGCTGGTACACGGTCAAGTAGACTCATATACCGGTCGGTCAGTAAAATGAACAGGGCAGTCTACCCTGTTGATGATGACGTGAGCCGTCAACCGGGGGAGGTAAACCCCTGCACCCGTGCCGCTGGGGTGGCGTGGCACATGATGCGCGGTTTACTGAGTGATGGTGCATAACGCCTGTTAACTGGGTGTTTACAGGCATGTTGTGAGCTGTTTCTAGCATGGCCCCGAACGGCGATCAAGCGGTTGGACTGACTGGTAGTTGGTTCGTCCCGCTCAGCGGGACTGCGGTCGTTCGGCGCGCCTAGCTGCTCAGCCGCCCTCCCTCGGCCGTCCGGTGTCCTCCCGTTGGCGGTTCGTCCAAAGCCGCCGTAGCGCCGAAGCTAGAGGAACCAGGGCAGCCCGGGCAACCCACCGCGACCGTTCAGCGGAACACCGGGTCCGGCCGGGGCGCCCGGCGGCCGGGGCCTTGATGGGCGGGTGGGGGCTGTGGTACCAAGTACCTAGTAGTTCACTAATGTAATTCTTTAGGATGGATTCACCTGTTTCATCCGCGTGTAAAGGTTTACATTAGCCAGCAGCATCACGCTGTTCACGTCCGGTCGCCGCCCCCGAGGGCGGCGACGGGCAGCATCCGGGACACGGCTGTGCCATGTCCCGGCCTGTTTTTTGTAGTGACCGGTAGGTACAAGAAGACCGATGCGGTTCACCAGCCTGCTGGGCGCGCAGAGGGGCAGAGCTGGCGCTCGCAGGCGATCTCATCGGTAATGACATCGTGGAGGACACCAGAGTGACAGCTCACAGCGGTAGACCAGGCAGTACGGGCACGCGCGGGCGCACGCCCCGGGCGCGGGCAAGCCTGCTCGGGGTCATCGCGGCAGCGCTCGCCGCCGTCCTGCTGGCGGCGGGCTGCAGCTCAAGCAGCTCATCCAGTGGCTCGGCGGCCGGCAGCGGCGGGGCCAGCTCGGCCGCGCCCGCGGCGACCGGCACCGGGTCGGCGGTAGCGGCGTCGGCCGAGCCGGCCGGGTCGGCCAGTCCGGGCACCGACGTCGGCCTCACCGCCAAGACCATCCGCGTCGCCATGATCGCCGACGTCAACACCCCGGTGCAGCCCGGCCTGTTCCAGAAGTCGGTCAACGCGGTCAAGGCCTGGGCGGCCGACCTCAACGCCAAGGGCGGCCTAGCCGGCCGCCAGGTGCAGGTCGACTTCTGCGACGCCAAGCTGGACCCGAACGCCACCACCAACTGCGTCATCCAGGCCTGCCAGAACGACTTCGCGCTGGTCGGCACGTCGGCCGACGCGCTCGTGGACCTGGCCGACATCGACGGCTGCAAGAACGCGCAGGGCAAGGCCATCGGCATCCCCAACCTGGCCGCCCTCGCCTTCCTGCCGCTCGGCTGCGACCCGGACACCTTCCAGATCCAGGGCCTGGGCTCGTACTGCGCGACCGCCAAGGCCCCGACGCAGACGTACCAGGTCAACGTGGGCGACGCCAAGTACTTCCTGTCGCAGAACAAGGGCCTGCACGGCATCTACGTCTATGACAGCGACGTGCCGTCGTTCAAGATCACCTTCATCCCGCAGTTCCTGGCCGACAGCAACCTCGGCATCGGCGCGGACGCGCAGAAGTACTACGCCGAGAGCGGGGCGACCCCGCAGAGCGCGCTGACGCCGGTGATCGCGGCGATCAAGGCGTCCGGCTCGTCGTTCGTCGACGGCGACGCGACCCCGAGCAACACCGTCCTGCTCGAGCGGGAGGCCAAGCTGCAGGGCGCGAACAGCATCAAGGTCTGGGGCTGCGACTCGGGCTGCTACGACAACAGCTTCATCCAGCAGGGCGGGTCGCTCGTCAACGGGACCTACTCGCAGCTGGCCAACCTGCCCTTCTACACCGACTACCAGTCCAACCCGGCCCTGTCTGGGCTGGTCAAGCAGCTCGGCGGCATCGGCAACGTGAACAACAACGCGATCGACGCGTACATCATGGCGCTGCTGTTCCAGGACGCGGTGGTCAAGGCGACGGCCAACGGGGGGACGCTCGACCGGGCGTCGCTCTACACCGCGCTGAAGGGCGAGAACGCGTTCACCGCCGAGGGCATCATCGGCCCGACCAACATCGGCGGGCACGTGCCAAGCGCGTGCGACGTTATCGCGCAAGTGGTAAACGGCCAGTGGCAGCGGGCATACCCGGCTAAGGCGGGCACGTTCGACTGCGACCCCGCCAACCTGGTAACGATCAAGACGAAAGTTACGGCGTAGCGAAAACGGAGTTAGCTCATGACCGACTTCACCACCACCGATTACTTCAGCGACGAGGCCGTCGCGGGTGCCGACCTCTACCCGTACTTCGACTTCCTGCTCGACGGACGGCGGGTGTGGCGGGAGCCGCATCACGGGGTGGTGATGGTGTCGGGGCACGAGGAGGTGCTCGCCGTGCTGCGGGACACGGCGAGCTTCTCCAACGTGAACATCGTGGCCGGGCCCAGCTTCGAGTTCCCGGTCAAGCTGACCGGCGACGATGTCACCGACGTGGTGGACCAGTACCGCGACGACGTGCCGATGGGCGACCAGATCATCACCTTCGACCCGCCGAAGCACACCGCTCACCGCGCGCTGCTGATGGGGCTCATCACCCCCAAGCGGCTCAAGGAGAACGAGGAGTTCATGTGGCGCCTGGCCGACCGTCAGCTCGATGTGGTGCTGCCGGACGGCCGGTGCGAGTTCATCGACGACTTCGCCCAGCCCTACACCCTGCTGGTCATCGCCGACCTGCTGGGCGTGCCCGAGGAGGACCACCCGTCGCTGCTGCGCCAGGCCGGCGTCGGGCGGCGGCTGCTGGGCGAGACCGGAGAGGACGAGGGCCGGCCCAACCACCCGCTCGACTTCCTCTACGGCTACTTCAGCGAGCGCATCGAGGAGCTGCGGGCCGCGCCGCGGGGCGACGTGCTGACCGGCATGGCCCAGGCGACGTTCCCCGACGGCTCACTGCCGACGCCGCTTGACGTGGCCCGGATCGCGGCCAACCTGTTCTCGGCCGGCCAGGAGACCACCGTGCGGCTGCTGAGCACCGCGCTCCGGCTGATCTGCGACGAGCCCGGCCTGCAGGCGCGGCTGCGGGAGCACCGCGAGCTGATCCCCCGGTTCATCGAGGAGACGCTGCGGATCGAGAGCCCGATCAAGGGCGCGTTCCGGCTGGCGCTGAAGACCACCACCGTGGGCGGGGTGAAGGTCCCGGCCGGCAGCAAGGTGATGCTGCTGCACGGGGCCACCGGCCGTGACCCGCGGCAGTTCGCGTCCCCGGACCAGCTCGACATCGACCGCGCCAACGTCCGCCAGCACATCTCGTTCGGGGCCGGCATCCACACCTGCCCCGGCGCCCCGCTGGCGCGGGCCGAGGGCCGGGTCGTCATCGAGCGGCTGTTCGACCGGACCAAGGACATCCACATCTCCGAGGCGGCACACGGGCCGGCCGGCGCCCGCCGCTACAATTACCTGCCGACCTACATGATCCACGGGCTGACCAGCCTCAACCTCGAATTCGAGTGAGGTAGCGGTTCGCTCAGTACAGCAGCAGCGGGTTGATGAGCACGCCGGTCGAGCGGTGGATCGCGGCCGGCGCCGCCACCAGCAGCCCGGTTGACGTCCCGGCCGCCCGCAACGCCGCGGCGGCCGGGCCGAGCAGGCAGTTGTCGACCAGGCAGAGCCCGATCGCGTAGATCAGCGCGTGCACCTCGAGCGCGGCCCCTGGGTCGCTGCGGGCGTCGTGGAAGTCCCACAGCACCACGCCCGGGTCGCGGGCGGCCAGCCACTCCGCGCCGCTGCGGCCGATCCCGGGCCGGCGCCTGGCGGCGGCACCGCTCGGGTACACGTTGCCCGCGGCCTCGTAGCGGTCGCGGCCCTGGTAGACGATGATCGCGTCGCCCGGCTCGGTGGCGACCCCGGTGGCGGCGAGGGCCGCGTCCAGCTCGGCCGCGGTGACCGGCTCCTCGGCCGTGATCCAGTCCGCGCCGCGGGCGGCCGCCACGTCGAGCAGGATGCCCCTGGTGGCGATGCCGTGCCGCGCCCAGTGCACCATCGTGTCCTCGTCGGTGCGCGAGGCCTCGGCCGGGATAGGGCCGTGCCAGCTGGCGTCGGCGCCCAGGTGCGCGAGCCCGTCCATATGGGTGTTGTGCACCCCGTGGGCGTCGTACTTGATGGTGTCGCCGCCGTGGGCGTGGCGGCCATGCACGCCGATCTGCACCTCAAGCTCGACCTCAAGGTGGCCGAGCGGAATCTCCGGGCGGCCCAGCCGCTGCCAGTCGCGCTGCTCCGCCTCCAGCACCGCCCGGTTGGCGGCCAGCCGGTCGGGCCGGGTCTCCACCTCGCGCTCGAGCGATACCGCCCTGCCCAGCTTGACCGCGGCCACGCCGCGCAGCCGGGCGGCCTCGTCGATCAGCGCCACCGAGCCGCGGCACTGCCCGCCGTCGACGTGCCGGGCGGCCTCGTGCGCCTTGGCGATGTCGCGCACCCAGGGGGCGAGCGGGTCCGGGCCGAGGTCGGCGGTCATCGGCGACTCCATCTAGTTGAACGCAATGTTTTCGCTTAACGGAACGATAGATTTCTATAGCGCAATACTTCTTGGGATTCTGCATCGGCCACCCGGGCCTGTCAACGGCCGTGGCCGCCGCGCACCCGCGGGTCATGGCGGCGGCCCGGTTGACAGCGCACCCGTTCGGGATGATGCTAAACGTGCTGTATAACCGTACGGACGTTCTTTTAAATAGAACATCGTAGGCAGGAGGTGCCGGTGTCCATCGTGGAGCTCGACCCGGCCGAGATCGACTACTTCACCGACGCCGCGGTGGCAGCCGACCCGGCCGCCTACTTCGACCACCTGCTCGCCCGCCACCCCGTCTGGCGTGAGCCGAGGTACGGGGTCGTCATCGTCACCGGCTACCACGAGGCGCTCGAGGTCTATCACCACCCCGAGGTCTACTCCTCCATCAACCGCACCGGCGGCCCGGTCCTTGACCTGCCCTTCGAGCTGGCCGGGGACGACCTGACCGGCCTGCTCGAGCGGCAGCGGTCGTGCTTCCCGTCCAACGACCAGCTGGTGACGTTCGACCCGCCGATGCACACCGGCCACCGGGCGCTGCTGATGGGCCTGATCACGCCCAAGCGGCTGGCGGAGAACGAGGACTTCCTGCGCCGCACCGCCGACCGGTTCCTCGACCAGCTGCTGCCGGCCGGCCAGTGCGAGTTCATCTGGGACTACGCCAAGCGGTACGCCGTCCTCGCCGTCGCCGACCTGCTCGGGGTGCCCGAGGCGGACCACCCGATGCTGATCGGGCTGCTGGCGGCGGAACGCGGGCCGGCCCTGGGCAACCTGCAGCTCCAGGTCTCCCACGTCAACAGCCTGGAGCGGCTGTACGACTACTTCATCGGCAAGATCGAACGGCGGCGCAGGCACCCGGCCGACGACATCCTCACCGGGATGTCGCGGGCGACCTTCCCCGACGGCACGCTGCCGGAACCGGTGCACGTCGCCCGGATCGCGGCCAACCTGTTCGCGGCGGGCAACGAGACCACCGTGCAACTGCTCGGCATCTCGCTCGCCCGGATCGCCGACGACCAGGCGGTGCAGGACCAGCTGCGGGCCGACCCGTCCCTGGTCCCCCGGTTCGTCGAGGAGACCCTGCGGATCGAGGCGCCGATCAGGGGGTCGTTCCGGCTCACCAAGGTGCGCACCGCCATCGGCGGCCTCGACCTGCCGCCCGGCACCGTGGTACTGCTGCTGCACGGCGCGGCGGGCCGCGACCCGCGGGTGTTCGACCACCCCGGCCAGTTCGAGGTGCGGCGGCCGAACGCGAGGCACCACCTCGCGTTCGGCCGGGGCATCCACACCTGCCCGGGTGCCCCGCTGGCGCGGGCGGAGGCGGTGTTCTCCATCCGGCGGCTGCTCGAGCGCACCGGGCGGGTCGGGCTGGCGGCCGAGCACCACGGGCCGCCCGGCGGCCGCCGCTGGGACGTGCTGCCGAGCTACAAGTTCCGCGGCCACCAGCACCTGCACCTCACCTTCAGCGAGACCTCAGCCGAGGCCGCGACCCGAGCCTCCAAGCGGCGCGGGGACAGCTGATGGCGGGCGAGGAGGCGGTGGCCTCAGGGGCGGTGGCCTCAGGGGCGGTGGCCTCAGGGGCGGTGGCCTCAGGGGCGGTGGCCTCAGGGGCGGTGGCCTCAGGGGCGGTGGCCTCGGCCCCGGTCGCGGACCTGGACGGCGACGGGCTGCTTGGCGACTTCCCCGAGGGCCGGCGGCTGGTCGGCACCCGCTGTGATCAGTGCGGCGCGGCGATGATCGGCGCCCGGGTGGTGTGCAGCTCGTGCGTCAGCCAGGCGGTCTCCCGCGTCGCGCTGCCCGCCACCGGGGTGCTGTACTCCTTCACCCGGCTGCACGGCCTTTCCGGGCAGCGCGGCGTTCCCGGGCAGGACGGCGGGGCGGGCGTCCGGCCCATCGGCTACGTCGACCTGGACCTCGATTCCGGCGGGGGGGTACGTACCCTGGCCGACATCCGCGAGGGCGCGGTGCCGCTCCGGCCAGACATGCGGGTTGTCTTCGGGGTCGACGGGGACGACTGGTTCTTCACCCCGGCGCAGGCCGCTGACGAGGCTGGCAGCAGCGATGAGTGAGCAGGTGTACGTCGTCTCGGCGGCGATGATCCCGTTCGGCAAGCACCGCGGCTCGTCCTACGTCGGCCTGGCGGTGTCACCGCTGATCGACGCGCTGCGCGGGGCCGGGATCGGCAAGTCCGACGTCGACGCGGTCTACGTCGGCCACTCCTACGGCGGCATGATGACCGGCCAGCGGATCACCAAGGAGATCGGGCTCGGCACCGTCCCGACCCTGAACGTCGACAACGCCTGCTCAAGCGGGGCCTCGGCGCTGCACGAAGCGTGGACGGCGATCTCCCAGGGTCAGGCCGAGGTGGCGGTCGTCATCGGGGTGGAGAAGCTGACCCAGTTCGGCGGCGGCACCCTCCCCCTGTCCCCCGAGGACCGCGAGGTCAAGCAGGGCCTGGTGATGCCCGCCGTGTACGCGATGCGGGCGACCCGCTACCTGTACGAGAACGACGCCGACGTCACCGACCTGGCCCGGGTCAGCGTGAAGGCGCGCAGGCACGGCGCGCTCAACCCGTTCGCCCAGTTCCGCCAGGAGGTCACCGTCGAGCAGGTGCTCGCCGCCCGGCCGGTGGCCGACCCGCTCACCCTGCTGATGTGCTGCCCGACCGGCGACGGGGCGGCGGTCACGGTGCTCGCCTCCGAGCGCGCCCGCGCGCGGCGGCGGATGCCGCGGGGCATCCGGGTGGCCGCCTCGGTCCTGCACTCGGGCCAGGTGGCGGAGGGTTTCCGGGACATGACCAAGCCGGAGATCAGCTATGAGTCCGCCCGCGACGCCTACGCGCAGGCCGGCATCGGCCCGGGCGACCTCGACCTGATCGAGCTGCACGACGCGTTCTCCATCGCCGAGCTGGTCTACTACGAGGCGTTCGGGCTGACCGGGAAGCACACCGCGGCGGCGCTGCTGCGCGACGGCCGCACCACGTTCGGCGGCGACGTGGTGGTGAACCCGAGCGGCGGCCTGCTGGCCAAGGGGCACCCGGTCGGCGCCAGCGGCGTCGCCCAGGTGGCAGAGGCGTTCTGGCAGCTCACCGGGCAGGCGGGGGCACGCCAGGTGCCGGACGCCCGCTGGGCGCTGACGCACGTCACCGGCGGCGGCACCGCCGGGCTTGACCACGGCGCGTGCACCATCCACGTCTTCGAGGCGGCATGACGCCCGCCGGGATGAACACTGCCGAGCGCCCGCCCCTGGCCGGGCTGCGGGTCATCGACCTGACCACGTTCCTGTCCGGGCCGTCGGCTACCCAGCTGCTCGGGGACCTGGGCGCGGACGTGATCAAGGTGGAGTCGTTCGAGGGCGACTCGAGCCGGGCGATCGTCGGGCCGGCCCTCGGCGGGATGAGCGCCTACTACCTCGCCAACAACAGGAACAAGCGCAGCATCGCGGTGAACCTGAAGTCGGCCCGCGGGGTCGGGGTGCTGCGGAGCCTGATCGCCCGGGCCGACGTCGTGGTGGAGAACTTCCGCCCTGGTGTGATCAAGCGGCTCGGGGTCGACCCGCAGGAGGTCACCGCGGGCCAGCCCGCGCTGGTGTGGGCGTCGATCAGCGGGTTCGGGCAGGAGGGGCCGCTGCACGACCGGCCCGCCTACGACATGGTGGTGCAGGCGCTCAGCGGGGTGATGAGCCTCAACGGGCATCCCGGCGCGCCCGCCGCCCGGCTCGGCATCCCGGCCGGCGACGTGGTGGCGGGGCTGTACGCGGTGATCGGCATCCTCGCCGCCCTGCAGGCGCGGCAGGCGACCGGCCGCGGCCGGGTCATCGACGTCTCGATGCTCCGCGGCCAGCTGGCGATGCTCTCCTACCAGGCGGTGTACGCCCACCTGAACGGCGCCGCGCCGGGGCCGCAGGGCGCCGCCCACGACTCCATCGCCACCTACCGCTCCTTCCGCGGCGGGGACGGCCGCGAGCTGGTCGTCACCGCGAACACGCCGCGGATGTGGGAGGGGCTGTGCCGGGTGCTCGGGGTCGGGGAGCTGACCGCCGACGAGCGGTTCACCGACGCGGCCAGCCGGCTGCGGAACAAGCACGAGCTGTGGGCGATCCTTGAGGCCCGGTTCGCCTCGCGGCCGGCCGCGGAATGGGTCGAGCTGCTGTCGGCCGCGTCGGTCCCGGTCGCCCCGGTCAAGGACGTCCTCGAGGCGCTGGGCGACGCCCGGGCGGCCGGGGACGGTAGCGTCGTCGCGGTCAGCGACGGGGAGAGCTGTTTCGAGAACGTGGCCAGCCCGATCCGCTTCCTCGACACCGCCGAGGTCGAGCCCGGCTACCCGCCCGGGCTCGGCGCGGACACGGTCGACATCCTGACCGCCGAGCTGGGGCTGGCGCGGCCGGAGGTCGAGTCGCTGATCGCCGACGGCGCCGTGGCCGCCCCTTCAGCGGTCATGGAGCAACTGCCGTTACCGAGCCGCCGTTCGTCAACTGGATCAACTTGATCAACTGGAGGGAGACGTGTGCCGATGAGTACTCCATCCGCCGCACCCGCCCGGGTCGCCGTGGTGACCGGGGGCGCCGCGGGCATCGGCCGGGCGATCGCCGAGCGGCTGGCGCGGGACGGGATGCGGGTGGCGATCCTCGACGTCGATGACGCCGCCGCCGCCGAGGCGGCCAGGTCGATCGGGGCGGCCGGCTACGTTGCCCGCGGCTACCGGGCCGATGTCAGTGACCGGGAGCAGGTCGACGCCGCCCTGGCGGCGGCGCGGTCCGACCTGGGGCCGCTGTCGGTGGTGGTCTCCAACGCCGCCGTCGCGCTGTTGCAGCCGTTCCTGACCATGACGCTCGGCCAGTGGAACCAGACCCTGGCGATCAACCTGACCGGGGCGTTCAACGTCGTCCAGGCGGCCCTGCCCGACCTGGTGGACGCGGGGTGGGGGCGGGTGGTGCTGATCTCTTCCTCCTCGGCCCAGCGCGGTGCGCCCCGGATGGCGCACTACGCGGCCTCCAAGGGCGGGATCATGGGGCTGGCCAAGGCACTCGCGGTCGAGTTGGCCGCCTCCGGCGTCACCGTGAACACCATCGCGCCGTCGGCGGTGGAGACCCCGAGCGTGCAGCGCAAGCGGGCGGCCGGCACCATGCCGTCGGCCGAGGTGATGGCGCGGAACATCCCGGTCGGCCGGATGGGCACCGGCGCCGACATCGCGGGCGCGGTCGCCTACCTGGTCTCCGACGACGCCTCCTACGTGACCGGGCAGACGGTCAGCGTCAACGGCGGCGCGTTCATCGGGTGACGTGATGAACGAGCTTGCGAGCGAATCGGTAAGCACAGTGCGCCCGCGAATGCGGCCGACGAGCGCCAGCGAGGAGGTCTCATGAGCCAGCCCCGTGTCCCGCCCCGTCCGGTTGACGACTGGACTGATGAGGTGGACGACGCCTTCTCCGCGCTGCGCGCGCACGGGCCCGGCGGCGCTCCCGCTGGCCGGCCGCGGTCCAACATCCTGGGCATCTATGCCTGGCATCCGGCGCTGGTCCGCTCCTGGTTGCCGTTCTCCAACCACCTGCGCCACTCCACGCTGTCGGACCGGGTCCGCGAGATGGCCATCATCCGGGCCACCTGGCTCGGCTTCGGCGAGTACGAGTGGGCGCAGCACGTCCGGATGAGCCGGGCGGGCGGCTACCTGACCGACCCCGAGATCGACGCGCTGGCGGAAGGGGCGGACGCCGCCGCCTGGACGCCCGGCGACGCGGCGGTGGTCCGGGCGGTGGACGAGTTGTGCCGCGCGAGGAACATCGCCGACCCGACCTGGCGCGCCCTGGCCGCGCGGTTCTCCCGTCAGCAGCTGATGGACCTGGTGTTCACGGTGGCGACCTACGACATGCACTGCACGGCGTTCAACACGCTCGGCCTGGAACTGGAGCCGGGCATGACCGGGTTCCCGGCCGGGCACCGGCGCGAGGGGTGAGACCGCTGGGCGCGTGGTTGCCACAGCACGCGGTGCCGGCCGGCCAGGGTCAGCCGCACCCGTTCGGGCGATGCTTGGTCAGCCGCCGAGGTGGCCGAAGAACTTGCCCGCCCAGTCGTACAGGTTCCCCGGGACGTAGTAGCCGTCCTGGGCGTTGATCTCGTCCCAGTGCTGTGCGATCTCCTCGACCGCGGGGACGCCGTCGGCGGCGGAACGGTAGCCGGGGGTGACGGCGAGGAACCAGCGGGCGAAGCGGTGACCGCCGGCAACGAGGATCTCGCCGTTGACCGGGCAGCTCTCGTGGGCCAGGTAGGCGACCATCGGTGAGACCAGGCTGGTCTGCATCGCCTGGACCCGGGCCGGGTCCGGCCGGGTGGTGGTGATATTCGGCTTGGCCGGCGACGTGCTCGGGCGGGTGACCGCGTTCGGCGCGACGCAGTTGACGAGGATGCCGTGCTGCGCCGCTTCCACCGCCAGGCTGCGGGTGAAGCCGATCAGCGCGCCCTTCGCGGTCGCGTAGGCGAGGTTGTCCGGCAGCCCGAACAGGCCGGTCGAGGTGGTGGTGATCACCCGGCCGTAGCCCTGCTTGACCATGTGCGGCCAGGCAGCCCGGGTAGTGTGCCACGTGCCGCGCACGTGCACGTCGAGCGTCCGGTCCAAGTTCTCCGCGTCGGCCTCGGGGAAGGTGGCGAACCGGGAGATCCCGGCGTTGTTGACCACGATGTCGACCCGGCCGAACTCGCGGGCGGCGGCGTCCACCAGCGCGTGGCAGCCCTCTTCCCGGCTTACGTCGCTGGTGTCGGCCACGGCGGTACCGCCGGCCGCCCTGATCTCCGCCGCGACCTCGGTGGCGGGCCCGGTGTCGCTGCCCTCGCCCTCCTTGGTGCCGCCGAGGTCGTTGACGACGACCTGCGCGCCGAGCCCGGCCAGCAGGCGCGCGTGGGCCCGGCCGAGGCCGCGGCCGGCGCCGGTCACGATCGCGACCCGTCCGTCGAAGCGGAAGTCAGCGGCAGCGGCGTCCATCATTCTCCTTCGGCTCGGGAAACGCAGGTGAATTTCACCACATGCGCTCAGATAGTGCAACGCCCCCTAAGGCAGCAGCGAACCTTCCGTCCAACCGGCATTGATCTATTGCAGCACGGTTGCTTAAAATGACGTGATCGGGTGTTCCCGTGGCCGTGACCGAGTGGGAGTGAGCCCAGATGGCAGGTCAGTCCGACGTCGACGTCGAGGTGCTGGTGGTCGGGGCCGGCGTGGTCGGCATCTACGCGCTGTACCGCGCGCTCGAGGCCGGGTTCTCCGCCCAGACGCTTGAGGCCGGCCAGGGCGTCGGCGGCGTCTGGTATTGGAACCGCTACCCGGCCGCCCGCTTCGACTCCGAGAGCTACACCTACGGCTACCTCTTCTCCAGGGAACTCTTCGACGCGTGGCGCTGGAAGGAAGAGTTCGCCGCCCAGCCGGAGGTGGAGAGCTACCTCAACTTCGTCGTCGACCGCTTCGGGCTGCGTCCGCACATCCGCACCGGCCAGCGGGTCACCGCGGCGGTGTACGACCCGGCGGGCAACGCATGGGTGGTCCGGACGGCGGCGGGCACGGCGCTCCGCGCCCGCTGGGTCATCGCCGCCACCGGCGGGCTCTCGGTCCCGCACTACCCGGAGATCGACGGCCTGGCCGACTTCCAGGGGGTGTCCCACCATACTGGCGCCTGGCCGCACACGCCGGTCGACTTCGCGGGCAAGCGGGTCGCCATCATCGGCAACGGCCCCAGCGGCGCCCAGCTCCTGCCGGCCATCGCCGACACCGTGGCCGCGGTCGACGTCTACCAGCGTTCGCCGACCTGGCTCACCCCGCTCAACAACGCGCCGATCAGCGACGAGCGCCATGCCTGGCTGATTGCCAACTTCGACGACATCGTGGCGACCCTGAGCACCGCCGCCTCCGGCTTCCTGCACAAGCCGGCCGGAAAGCTCTCGACCGAGGACTCGTTCGAGGAGAGGCAGGCGTTCTACGAGACGATCTGGCGCAGCCCCGGCTTCGCCAAGCTCTCCTCCAACTACTACGACATGACCACCAACCGCGCGGTCAACCTCGAGTTCTGCCAGTTCCTGGCGGGCAAGATCAGGGCCATCGTGGCCGACCCGGCCACGGCCGACCGGCTCATCCCCTCCGACCAGCTGTTCGGTGCCAAGCGGCCGCCGTTCGTCGAGGGCTACTACGAGTGCTACAACAAGCCGCAAGTGTCGCTGATCTCGCTCCGGGAGACCCCGATCCTGCGGGTTGACGCGACCGGGATCGAGACCGCGGCCGGGCACCGGGACTACGACATCATCGTCTACGCGACCGGGTTCGACTTCGGCACCGGCGCGCTCAGCCGGATGGGCGTGCGCGGCCGCGACGGGCTTGACCTCGCCGCCGACTGGGCCGACGGCCCGTCCGACTTCGCCGGGCTGAGCGCGCACCGGCTGCCCAACTTCTTCTTCCCCGGCGGCCCGCACGGTGCCGGGGGCGGCAACTACCCCCGCTACGCCCAGGACCAGGTCGACTGGATCACCCAAACCCTGGTCTACGCGCGCACGCACGGCTTCGACGTGTTCGAGCCGACCTCGGCGCAGCAGGAGTCGTGGATGACGATGATCGAGACCCTGGCGCCCCAGTCGATCTTCTCTCCCCGGCACAGCCATTACTACGGGGCGAACGTGGCCGGGAAGGCCCGCAAGTTCCTGCTCAACCCGGGCGGGCGGGCCCGGTTCCACGAGATGCTCGACGAGATGTCCTCGACCGAGGACTACAGCGGCGCGTTCTCCCGCGCCTCCGCCGCGGCCACGCCGACCACCGCGGCCACGCCGGGCACCGCGGGCACGCCGGGCACCGCGGGCACGCCGGGCACCGGGGCCAGCTAGGCGGTAAGAGGCGGCTGGCGCTAAGCGCTTCTTGCTGTTATCTCGGCGGGAGGGCGGGAGCCCGGAGCTTTTCATGATCACGGAGGATTACTACCGTGATCACGGTAGTAATCCTCCGTGATCACGCTCTGGCCTGCGGCAGTGTGACGATTGGGGTTGCCGTGGCGCCGCCTGGCCGCGGGTGATGCCTGCCGCGCCGGGTGGCTTGTGGCTGGTGAGGTTGTTGGCACTGACCGGTCGCGGGGCAGGCCTTTCCTGATCTTGAGTCAGCCGCACCCGTTCCTTATGAACTGCTAGGTGCGGGCGGGGACCTCGGCCGGGCCGCCGTCGGGCTCCGGCCGGGTGCCGGCGAACCGGCGGGTCAGCGACTCGGCTGAGCGCAGCACCAGGCCGGCCAGCTGCGAGGTGGCGGCGGCGTTGAAGCGGCTCTCCGGGACGGTGATGCCGACGTCGCCGATCACCGTGCCGACCGGGCCGAGCACCGGGGCGGCGATCGCGATCGCCCCGTTGATCCGCTCGCCGTGGGAGATCGCGTACCCGTCGCGCCGGATGCGGTCCAGCCGCTCAGCCAGCTGGCCGGCATCGACCAGGGTCCGCTCGGTCAGCGGGTCGAGGCCGCGGCGGGCGACCTCCGCCTGGACCTCGTCCGGCAGGAAGGCGAGGATGGCGAGCCCGCTCGCCCCGGCGTGCAGCGGCAGCCAGACACCCTGCGGGACCGTGTAGCGCAACGGGTGCGGTGACTCGACCGAGACCGCGAACATCATCTGGTGGCGCTGCTCGTTGTACAGGCCGAAGAACGACGACTCGCCGCTGCGGGCGGCCAGCTCGGCCAGCACGTCGCTGGCGGCGTCGCGCAGCGGGAAGCGGGAGCTGGCGGTCCAGGCCAGCCGGAGGAACTCCAGGCCCAGCCGGTAGCTGCCGGCCGGGGCCCGGGTCACCATGCCCAGCCCTTCCAGGTCGGTGAGCAGCCGGTGGGCGGTGCTGGCGCTGACGCCCAGGCGGCCGGCCAGCTCCCGCACGCCGTAGGACGGCTGGCCGCTGTCGGTCATCAGCGTCAGGATCTCAATCCCGCGGGCGAGCGGGTGGCGCTGGCGGTCGGGAGCGGTGACGGCGGCCTGGCTTGCCTGGGTTACCACGCGGTGACCTCCTTCGTAGCCGGCTGATCCCGCATAGCCGAATGTCGGTTCTGTTGA
>Ga0265338_10004067_pt1 | contig 20050 bp, 19 predicted proteins | sample 42126metaG_FD_193579 | JGI IMG/M metagenome (GOLD analysis project Ga0265338, IMG submission 193579) | Rhizosphere microbial communities from Carex aquatilis grown in University of Washington, Seatle, WA, United States - 4-21-26 metaG | ecosystem: Host-associated > Plants > Roots > Rhizosphere...
CCAATGGCTGCTTTCGGGCAGCCAGCAACAGGCGGCCGCCCGGCCGCCGGGAGTGGAACAGCTGATGGGGACGGAATTCATCCAACATCCGGTGCATCTGCTGCACCTGGAAGACAATGAGAGCGATATTCTGCGGGTGAAGGAACTGTTGCGTTTGGAAAAACCGGCCTGCGAATTCAGCGCGGTCAAAACCCGGCCTGATTTTGAATCCGCCCTGCACGGTCAAATTCGACCTCATCCTTTCCGACTATTCGCTTCCGTCGTGCGACGGTTTGAAGGCGCTGGCGCTGGTGCGGAAGTTGTATCCGGAGACGCCCTTCATCTTTTTCTCTGGCAGCACGGCTGAGGAGGCCGCCGTGGAAGGCCTCAGGAACGGTGCGACTGATTACGTTCCCAAACAACGGCCGGACCGGCTGGTGACGGCGGTCCGCAACGCGTTGCGCAGCGCGGCCGAGCGGGCCCGCCGCCGCCAAATGGAAGATCGGTTGCGGGTGGTCGCCGCGGCCACCAATGACATCGTTTGGGAATGGGACTTCCGGACGGACCGGGTCTGGTTCAGCGACAACTTCCAGGCTGTCCTTGGCCATTCGCCGCAGGAGATTGGCGCCACCCGCGAACGCTGGCTGGATTTGATTCATCCGGACGACAAAAACCGGGTGCTTTCCGGTATGGTGAACCTGCTGGCCGGGGGCGGAAAGGTCTGGTGGAGCGAACATCGCCTGCGCCGGGCCAATGGCGCCTACACCCACGTCTATGACCGCGCCTCCATTATTTACGACGCCGCCCGCAAGCCGTTGCGCATGGTGGGGGTGACCATTGACGAAGCCGGACGCAAACAGGCCGAGGAAAAAATCCGCGAACAGGCCGCGTTGCTGGACAAGGCGCAAGACGCCATCATCCTGTGCGCGCTGGACGGCAACATCCTGTTCTGGAGCCAGGGCGCCCGCCGGATTCATGGCTGGATGCCCGAGGAAGTCATCGGGAAAAAAATCCAGCACCTGCTGTTCCACAGCCATCATCCGGAGCAACTGGAAGCGGCCCTGAAACATGCCCGGGAACAGGACCAGTGGAACGGTGAATTGCACGAGTTCACCAAGGACGGCCGCCCAGTCACCGTCGAGGGCCGGTTCACGCTGATTCGCGATGACGAGGGAAAGCCGAAATCGCTGCTCCTGATCAATACGGATATTACCGAGCGCAAGCAGCTCGAAGGAAAATTCCTGCGGGCCCAGCGTTTCGAGAGCCTGGGCGCGCTGGTCAGCGGCATCGCCCATGATTTAAATAACGCGCTTTCGCCCATCATCATGGGCGTGGAAATCCTAGGCGAGCAGCTGAAATCGTCAGGCCACGAAGGCATCCTGGAGGCGATGGAAACCAGCGCCCGGCGCAGCGCTGAAATGGTCCGGCAGCTGTTGACGTTTGCCCGCGGCGGGGAAAAGGACAAGGTCGTTGTCCAGGTGGATCAGCTCGTCCGGGAGATGGGTAAAATCATCGAGCAAACCTATCCCAAAAATATCACCTGCCGGGTCAGCGCGGAAAAATCGTCCTGGCCGGTCGCCGGATTGCCCACGCAATTGTACCAGGTCCTGCTGAACCTCTGTGTCAACGCCCGGGACGCCATGCCCAATGGCGGCCAACTTGCCCTCACCACCCAAAACGTGCGCCTGGGCCCGGCGGACGGGGAATTGCTGTCCGGCGCGAAGCCGGGCAACTATCTTTGCCTGATCGTTTCCGACACCGGAGCGGGAATTCCACGGGAACATTTGGACAAAATTTTTCAGCCATTTTTCACCACCAAAGCTCCGGGCAAAGGCTCCGGCCTGGGATTGTCCACGTGTCAAAGCATCATCAAAAACCACAACGGCCTGATTACCGTCCACAGTGCGAAAGACTCCGGTACGGAATTCAAAATCTACCTGCCGGTGGCCGACATCGACGCCGGAGAATCCATGGCGCCGGGCGAATCCGTCCTCCCGACCGGTCACGGCGACCACATTTTGGTGGTGGATGACGAGCAAGGCGTGTTGGCCATCATGCGCAGCGCGCTGGAAAACTATGATTACAAAGTGACCACCGCCGCCAGCGGGCCGGAGGCCATCGCCCGGTTCAGCGAGGGGCCGGCCGAATATTCCGTGGTCATTACCGATTTCGCCATGCCGCTCATGGACGGCCGAATGACCATCGGAGCCCTCCGGCGAATCCGGCCGGACATCAAAGTCATCGTGACCAGCGGTTCAGAGAAGGAGGTGGATGGCGCCCGGGACCAGCTCAGAGCCGATGCGTATCTTATGAAGCCGCTCACCACGGAAACCTTGCTCAAGGCGGTCCATGACATGTTGGAGCCAGGGGCCTGACCGGTACCGGTTGCCCACGGACTCACGGCCGGTCACCTATGGAACAAGGCCGTTTGTTCCAGTCCGTTGAGGGCGAACTGCACGGCGATGGCCGCTAGCAACAACCCCATCAGCCGCGTGATCAACTTTATCGCCAGCGGGTTGAGCCATCGAGCTCCATGCGCCGCGACGCGGAGCACCCAATAGCTGGCCAGCATGACGATCAGAATGGAAAGCAAGAGCGCCATGCGCTGGTCCCAGCCCTGGGCTTGATTCATCAGGATCAACGAAGTGGAAATGGCGCCGGGACCGGCCAGCATGGGGACGCCCAGGGGAGTGATGGCGATATCGTCTTTGGTCGCGCCCGCTTCGGTTTCTTCGCGGGTTTCCTGGGCCGCGGAACGCTTGGCATAGAGCATGTCCAGGGCAATCCGCAGCAACAACACGCTGCCGGCGATCTGGAAAGCGGGCAGGGTGATGCCCAGCAACCGGAAAATCCATTGGCCGGACAGAGCGAACAGGATGAGAACTCCCGCAGCTACCAGGCAGGCCAGGCGGGCCATGCGCACCCGCGCCGCCACCGGATCGCGCGGAGTCATGGCGATAAATGCCGGAATCGTCGCAATCGGATCGACGATCACGAACAACGAACTCAGCGCCAACAAACAATACGCAACCAGGTTCATGGTTTCAAAAACGGTCGCACTGAAACTCGGGGGAACCGGACGCATTGTCAACGCAAAGACCCGGCCCGATCATGGGCCTGGAGCCGGCCAAACCGTCAGGGCGGCGTGTTTGCGTTTAACCGGTTGGTGGTTGCCGGAGTGACCGTGGGAGATGTATAGACCGGCTGGGCATGTTCGTCATCTCTCGTCGTGGGCCCGGGATCGAGCTTGGATGAAGACGGACCAGTGGCGCAACCGGTGATGCCGGTGACCATGGCTGCCGTTGACAGTCCCAGAACCAATGCCAGAAACAAACGGCCGGTTTTGATTTTCATAATTTTTCCCGTTTTCCAATATGACCGGGATATTTGCCTGGCCGATTACAAAAGTCACGTCGCCGTTTCCACAATGTGCAGCCCGGTAGGAGGGTCGGGAATGGCCGGCTGTTTGGTGGTTGGCCGGTTCGTCACGGCGGGCATGTTGGTCGCCGGCCAATTCGTGGTTGCCGGGGCGATCAGGGGAACTGTGGCGTTGGTGTGAACCGCGGGCGAGTTTGTTGAATAATCCCCGGCCCGGGCTTCCAGGCCGGCCAGAATGATGAGAATCAGGACCCAGATGATTGTTTTCATAATCCTTTATGGGATCTTCCTGCCAACGGGCGCAAAACTGTTCTGTTGGCCGCAAGTTTGAAGTTACGGTCTGGCTCAGTCCGGCGCTATGGGGTGTAACCCGACTGTTGACCAGGGGAACCGTTGCCCGCAAGCAGGCGCGGCGCGCGGCGCGCGACGGAATCGAAAATTTGTCATCGGGTAATACCCCATGGCACTGGACAGCCGCTCGAACTATTGTAAACGGACAACATCGCAACCCAATTCTGCCAATAATTTATGACACACATGAAAATCAAACTCGTCCGGATCGTCATGATCAGCGGTTCACTGGTGCTGGCCGCATCGGCCTCGCCGGCGCAAGATACCAACACCAACAGCACCAACTCCCTCACGCAAACCGCGAAATACCAAAAAGCATTTGAAATGGACCGGGCTTTGGGAGAGCTATCCCTCCTGCCACCCGGGCTCAAGGAGAAGTTGAATCTCACCCGGGCGCAGCGAGACGACCTGAAACCGATCGAGGATGACTTCGTAACCACCTGCTGGGAATACAAGGTCGCCAACCAACCCCGGATCGACGCTGCCCAGGAGGCCATCCGGCAGGCGCGCGCAACAAAGAACACAGCACAAATCCAGGTCGCGCGCACGCAGTTGCAGCAGGTCTGGGTCGGTCTCAGGCCATACCGGGTGACCGCGGTCAATCAAATCAAGCCATTGCTGACTCCGGATCAACTCGCGATTTTGAACGACGCGAAGAACCAATGGAGCGAAAATCATGCTGAAGAAGCGAATGATCCCTCCGCCAACTGAATTCTGACGCAGGCCATCCGCCGTGCCGGCACGGTTACCGCAACAAGCCGGAATGCTCTTTCAACCAACGTTCAGCCATCGGATAATCGGGGCAAACCCGCTCCACTTGCCGCCAGAACCGGGACGAGTGGTTCATCTGCCGCAAATGCATCAGCTCATGCAAACAGATGTAGTCACTGACGAAAGCGGGCGTCTGGATGAGCCGCCAGTTCAGGGAGATTGTGCCGTGTCGTGAACACGAGCCCCAGCGCGATTTCTGGCTGCGCACTGTGATGCGTCGCACGATCAGTCCGTGCCGGGCAGCCAGCTCCAGCACGCGCGGCGGCAATTCCCGCGTTGCCAGCAGGCGAAAATAGCTTTCGATGGCGGGGCGCAAATCGGTTGCCGGATCCGGAATCCGGATTGATTCGCCACCGCAGCGGACGGTTGCCACCTCGCCGTCGGGCCCGGATTCAATGCGGACCATTTCGCCGCGCAGGAGAATCTCCGTCCCAATGTGCCAGTCCAGCGGTTTCCGGGGCCGGGCATGGAGCCGTTGCCATTCGCGTACCAGCCAGGCGGCATGACGTTCGACAAACTCCCGGGCCACGGCCGGCGAGCCGCCGCGGGGAATGGTGACGCGAGCGGTGCCATCCTGACGCAACCGGAGCAGATAGCGGCGGGCGCGCGGATTGCGCATCATCAGGAGCGGCAACGGTTGCGGTCCCACCGACAAGTGAACCACCGGCGTGACCGGTGGCGGCCTGGAACCGAAAATCCGTTCAAACAGCATCTGCGTAGTAAACCGGGAACCATCGGAATTGGCAACCAATGCCAGCCTCCGGTATTGGGCTAATGTAGCCCAATACCCAGCCTCCGGCAGTGCTGTAAGTGGGCGCTGTCCTCAGCGCCCGATCGCGTGAGGACACCCGACGCTACCGATCATTGCGGTCCTCTGCCTTAACCACCCCAGACTGCCTCTTCCCATCCGTCCAGGTTGTAAGTGTCCGCTGCGATATCCTCGCCCATCCGGCCGGCGGCCTGATTCTGGTTTGATAATTGCAGATCCGAATGGATCTGCTGGTAATCCTGGTACTGTTTCGGGCTGCCGACATAGACCAGGTTGTGGGCCACGTCCGGGAAAACGTAATAGGGTTTTCCGTTGCGCTGGATCCGGGTCAGCTTGCCCGGCGGCAGGGCCCTGAGCTGCTGTTGCTGTTTGGCGGTGCTGGCGACGACCGGTTTGAAGCCGGCCAGGGCGAGTTGATTTTCGGTTTGTTTCGTGCTGGCGCAACCCACGGCCAGGGTGAGGAGGGCGATGAGACAGAGCCATGGGAACAAAGAGCGGCTTGGTTTCATAAATTTTCCCTTTTCAATTGATTGGTGTTGGCGGCTGACTGCGGCAATTGTTGGCGCGGGATGGGTGCGAGTCAATTCATTCGTGGCGACCCGGTTGGGCGGATTCGCAACCGGTTCCACTACCCGGGGAATCAATTTTCGATTGGTATGATTGCGGATTTATGGTTTGTTGGGGCGGTGAGTCCGGTGCAAAACAACCACGCAATTATTACGTCCAGTGCCTGGCCGGATGCTGCCCGTCATCGCCTGAACCCGGCGGGAATTTTTATGAGTTGGATGCGAGCCGGCGATCGAACGATAAAGAAGGCAAATCGTTGTGCCGTGCTCGCCGTCGTGTCGATGATGGCCGCGGGTTGTGCGGGACTGTCGGACCAGACGGTGACGGTTGGGCCGCCGCCGCCTTTTGCTCCAAAGGAAGCGGTGGTGGCGACGCGGGCCCGGCCGGAGGCGGCGATCTCCCTGGGTTCGGGCACGACCAGCCTGGCGGTCGGGGAGGCTGCCGTCTGGGTGTTGCAAAGCGGCCGGTTGCTGAAGATTGATCCGCTATCGAACCGGGTGGTGGCGGCCATTCCCGAGCTTCGCGGCCGGTCTTCGTTTGCCGCTGGTGAAGGCGCGGTGTGGGTTCCCCAAGGCTCCAAATTGCTGAAAATTGACCCGCAAACCGGGCGGTTCGTCATGCGGATTCCGGTCGCGTGTGACAACGTGGCGGTTGGCGCGGGAAGTGTCTGGGCCACCAATCCCCGGAAGGGGACGGTGTTGCGGATTGACCCGCGGACAGGCCAGGTCATCGCCCGGATCAACGTGAGCCGGAATCCCATGGTGCTGGCCGTGGGTGAGGGGGCGGTCTGGGTGCTGAGTTGGAAAGAGAATGTGGTCTTTCAGATTGATACGGCCTCCAACCAGGTCGTGGCCAAAGTGTCGCTCGGGATCGGCACGCCCATCGGGGGATTGGCGGCCGGCGAGGGCGGGGTCTGGGTGGCCAAGCAAGTGCAGGTGCCACTGGGGGTGGCGAACGGGCTGATCCTGATTGACCCGCGCACCAAGCAGGTGACGAAGGTGTTTAAGATCTGGTTTGATGGCTGTTTTGCGTTGGGCGGCGGCGCGGTCTGGGTCGCCACGCCGGAGTATGTCGCCCGGATTGATGTGACCAGCGGCCGGATGATCGAGAAGGTGCTGCTCCACACCGGCGAGTACGAAGACATGGTCGCGGGCGCAGGCGCATTGTGGTTGGTGGGTGACGGGATCGACACCCTTTGGCGCATCAACTTTCAATCACCGTCCCCGTAGCCCATTTGCCCGAAAGAGGACCGCATGAAACCGTTTTACTTCTGGAACCTGCTGGTGGTGGCAACGGTCACGGTGCTGGCCGCCGGTTGCACCGTGCCGCGCGGCCGGCTGCAGATCACGGCCATGACCCACGAGTCGTTGAAGTCAAATCCGGAGGTCTATAAGCGCGTGGAAATCGTCCCCATCTGGTTTACCTCCTCGGCCTATTGCTACAGCAGCCTGACCCGGAGCGAGTTGATGCAGATTGCCAGCACGGCCGGCGAGAAGACGGCCGCCCTCCTGGCGGAAACGTTCACCAATCGGGGTTATCTGGTCGTCGGAAACGTGCGCGCCCTGTGTTGCGAAGATGATCTGGCGGCATTCGATGACGATACCCGTCGCCTGCTGGATGAGGTACGCGTTGAGTTCTGGTCCTTGACGGAAAGTGTCCGGGCGGCCGCGGCTACCGGCGTGCCCGGCCTGCCTTTCCGGTACAAATTGAAAGCCCCCCTGCTTCAGTTGCACAGAAAATTGGGCGGATCGCAAGCCAATGTGCTGGCGCTGGTGGACTCGACGGTGTTTGTGGAAACTCCCACCGGCCATGGGAAACGCGTGCTTTGGAACTGGACTGGTGCGCCGCTCATCACCACCGCCGATGCGGTGAAAGCGCTCGTGGACGGCAAGGCCGATGCCGGCTTGCCCGGCGTAACGGTCGCACTGGGTTCTCCCGCTGCCATCGAACACACCATCGCCCTCGTCGATCTTCACACGCAGGACGTGCTTTTGTGGACTTCCGTCCTCACTCCCGGCGCGAATGTGCGTGAATCCGTCGACCTGCGCGTCACGGTTTTCGACCTGCTGTCGGCCCTGCCCCTGATCGAGCCGGCTGCCGACCGGCAGTGATCGGGCTTCCCGGCCGCGCCATCACCCGGTCGCGGTTTTTTATCAGGCTGGAAAAAAAACAACAGCAGTTTTCATTTTCCATTTGCCGGCGACTTGCAAATTACGGCGTTTTTTAAAAATCAGCCCCGAATTTTCCGGACGGCATACCGGGTGCTTAAGCCCCGGTGGGTATTGCATTCGTTGTTGGTTTTGGGTGGGGAACCTGGCGGCGGTCGGACCGGACTAAAAAGGAGGCGGTGCGGCACGCGCGGTCAGGTTTTTGGAAGCCAGATGAAGCAATTCGTCTGAGGAGGAACACGACGCACGCGCCCGGCCGGGTTTGCCCGCGGGACTGGACCGTGAAAATTGAAGCGACAAGGAGGTCGGCAACCAGTGGCGGCTGAATCCGGTCGGGGTGCGTGCGGTGCGGTAAAAATCCATGATCCGCATAAAATGTTATCATTGCCGTTGCTGAATCTTCTCGTCGTGACAGCTTGCAGGGCCTGGTTTAGGCTGCGTTCATGCAGCAAACGACGTTGACGCTTGGCCATTCGCCCGACCCCGACGACGCCTTCATGTTTTACGCACTGGCGAAGGATTTGATCCCGACGCACGGCTTCCGATTCGAACACATCCTGCAGGACATCCAGACGCTGAACGAGCGTGCCACCCGCGGCGAACTCGACATCACCGCCGTCAGCATCCATGCCTATGCTTACGTCAGCGGCCAGTACGCCTTGCTGCCCAGCGGGGCGAGCATGGGCGACGGGTATGGCCCGATGCTCGTGGCCAAACAAAAATTTTCCCAGGCCGAGCTGGCCCGCAAAAGAATCGCCGTGCCCGGCACCATGACCAGCGCGTTTCTCGCCTTGCAGCTCTGGCTGGGCAAACCGGCAACGGAATTCAATCACGTCGTGGTTCCCTTCGACCGGATTTTTCAGGCCGTCCGGTCCGGCCAGGCCGACGTCGGGCTCATCATCCACGAGGGCCAGTTGACGTATCAAAACGAAGGCCTGGTGGTTTGCGAAGACCTCGGCGCCTGGTGGGGACGCGAAAATGACGGTCTGCCGCTGCCCCTGGGCGGCAATGTCATTCACAAAAAACACGATCCCGCGACGCGCCGGAAGGTTTCCGACGTGCTGACCGCGAGCATCCAGTTCAGTCTCGATCACCGGGCCGGAGCGGTGCAACACGCGTTGCAATACGCGCGCGACATGGGGCGCGACCTCGCCGACAAATTTGTGGGGATGTATGTGAATCACTGGACGTTGGATTACGGCGAGCGAGGCAGGGAATCCATCCGCCGGTTTTTAGGGGAGGCCTTCGAGCGCGGATTGATTCCGCACCGGCAGGAACTGGAGTTTGTGGTTTGATGGGTTGGTCCAATGAATCCGCCTGAGCAACCAGACCACCCGGGCCCAGGTTCCAGATCTTCCCGGGCGCTGGCCTGTCCGGTCTCTCTTTGCCTGTTGCTCGTGGCGGTAACCTTGGCCGTCTATTGGCCGGTCGTGCGTTGCGATTTCGTCAATTACGACGACCCGGTTTATTTCACGTCCAACACCCGCGTCCTGGCCGGTCTGACGCCGGTTAATGTTGCCTGGGCCTTCACCACGGGACACGCCAGCAACTGGCATCCGCTGACCTGGTTGTCCCTGATGCTGGATGCGCAATTATTTGGCCGGGGTCCGGCGGGGCCGCATTTGATGAATCTCCTGTTTCACACCGCCAATACGGTCCTGCTTTTCCTGCTGCTCAGGTGTTTGACGGCAGCCATCTGGCGCAGCGCCATGGTAGCGGCGCTGTTCGCCCTGCATCCGTTGCACGTGGAATCCGTGGCCTGGATCACCGAACGCAAAGACGTTTTAAGCTCGTTTTTCGGATTGCTGGCGTTGATCGCGTATGCGCGATATGTGCAAAGCCAGCCGAAGGCCGAGGGTCGAGAGTCGAGGTCAGATACAGCCGTTCGGGCTTTCGACTCTCGACGCTGGACTCTCGACTATACGTTGGCGTTGTTTTTCTTTGCCTGCGGGCTGATGAGCAAGCCGATGCTGGTAACGCTGCCATTTCTGATGCTGTTGCTGGATTGGTGGCCGCTGGAAAGAATGTCGAAGTTCGAAGTTCGAAAGTCGAGGGCCCGGCCCCTGGTGGTGGAAAAGATCCCGTTTTTCACCCTGAGCGCGATTTCGTGTGTCGTCACTTTTTTCGTCCAGCAAAAAGGCGGAGCGATCACCGCGCTGACCAGACTTTCCCTGTCGCAACGGCTGGAAAACACCTTTGTCTCCTATGCCCGATACCTGGACATGGCTTTCTGGCCCAATCCGCTCGCCAATCCCTATCCGCATCCGGGAAATTGGGGGCTGTCGCTGGTGTTTTTTTCCGTGCTGCTGGTGGCTGGCCTGTCGGTGACGGCCGTTTTGCTGGCGCGGAAATTTCCGTTTGGATTCACCGGCTGGTTTTGGTTTGTCGGCACACTCGTTCCGGTCATCGGCCTGGTGCAGGTCGGAATCCAGTCCCTGGCCGATCGTTACACTTATCTGCCGCTGATTGGCCTGTTTCTCGTTTTGGTCTGGAGCGCCGGCGAAGCGTGCCGGCCGGGACGCCTCCCCGTGCCGGTGGCGGTTTTTCTGGCGGCCATCGTCATCGCCGCCTGTGCCGGACGGACCCGCGACCAGTTAAATTACTGGCAAAACGATGAGACGCTTTTTCGCCATGCGCTGGACGTGACCAAAAATAATTATCTGGCCTACAACAACCTCGGTACCTGGCTCTCCAAAAATGGACGGCTGGACGACGCCATGGATTGCTTCCACCAATCCCTGCAGATCAATCCCGACAATCCGGACGTCCTCTACAATATGGGGAACGTTTTTGCCAGGCGGGGCAATTGGGACGAGGCGATCAGCAATTACCGTCACGCGTTGCAAATCGCTCCGGACCAGGCCGACATCCTGAACAATCTGGGTATGGCGCTGACGACCCGGAAGCAGTTTGCCGACGCCGCCGCGTGTTTCACGGCGGCCTTGAAGCTGGACCCGGATTCCGCCGAAACGCACAACAATTTTGCCGCCGTTTTGTTCATCGAACACCAGTTCGATGAAGCGGCACAGCATTACCGGGAAGCCTTGCGGCTCACCCCGGACGACCCGCGGATTTCCGTCAACCTTGGCGACACGCTGGTCCGGCTGGGGAAACCCGCCGAAGCCATCTCTTGTTATCAGGGGGCGCTGCGGCTCAAACCCGGCGACCCGCAAATCCAGGCGAAGTTGCAGGCGCTCGGCGTGCCCGTTTCAAATTGAAATCCGGATGACGCCGTCGCGGTCCAGCAGTGCGACCAGATCAAAGATATCCGGTTGCAGACAGAATGCGACGTCATCGCGCAATTCGGGATTGGCCAGCAACCGCCGCGCGTTTTCCGCCTGGGAAGCGGCTTCAAACAGGTTGGACTTTGCCTTGCGCCAGGTGTTGAGAGCGGTTTCGACGGAATCTGAAAAGGTAGGGCGCGTCACTCCGTGCGCGCCCGGCGATGGCCGTCGAATCGGGATACTTGTTTTGTCCGGCGGCGGGCAGGGGACTGCCCGCCCTACCTCCAGATTTCGGATGACAGATTCATCTAACAGCATTTCAGCCAGAGCGCCCGCCGCCAGCACATCCTCCTGGGCGATATTTTCACGGGTGCCCGCGCACACCAGCAGCACTTCCGTTGGACGGAGCTGCTGGACGAATTTTGCCGTCGCCGTGAGGTTCAAAAACGCCGCGGCCAGGACCGTTTGCGCCCCGGCGCAGGCGCGCAACGCCCGGGTGCCGTTGGTGGTCGTCGAAACGATGGTCTGACCCCGGACCTTTTCCGGCGTGTATTCGCGCGGCGAGTTGCCAAAGTCGAAATCAATGCTGCCGGTCTGCGCGCCGCGGATTTTGACGCCGTCCCGCTCGCCGCCGAGCAGGATGTCCGGCGAATTTTGGCGGCGGGCGAGGGCCTCGGCGATTTCGGCGACCGGCACGATGGCGTTCGCGCCGCGGTGCAGCGCCGTCACAAACGTGCTGGTGGCGCGGAGCACGTCGAAAACGACGCACGTGGCATTGCGCAAATCGCGCCGCGCCAGCGCGGGCAACTCCGTGGGCGATAGGATGATATCGATCTTCATTTTATTTCGTCCACAGCAGCAAACCAAGGCGCCAATGGGTGTGAGTTTTAGCGATTTGGCAGTGGTTTATTCGCCAAACTGGAGAATTTCGCTGCCGAGCCTTCCTCGACTCGCTGGCGCCTGATATCGTCCTTCTTCTCCTTCAGCATCGAAATGAGCTTGGTCATGCCGTCGGCGAGATCTGTATTCGCCGTTTCCCATTCGGTCTTGCTCTTAAACACCACGTCTGGATAAATCGCTTGGAGGTCCGGAATATGCCGTCCCTCTTTCTGAACCTGCTCAATGATCTTGATAAGCGCTTCCGTATCTCCAAAGGCATAGCCGTTGATGTATGGGCCAACCAATTGGTAAAAGGCATTGTGCGCGTGTAATAACTCAAATCCGGGATTGCCAATGCCACCCATCTTGCCTTGGTCCAAGAGGAGCCCGAATTGCCGGCCTCGATATTGCGCTGAATAGAACCAATAGACCGCTTCTTTTCTATATCCCAAATCGTAGAGTCGAATTGCGGCGACGTAGAGCTCCGAAAAACTGAGTCGTTCCCAATTCTTCTTCATCTTGGCGATCGTGGCGACAAATTCATCTTCCTTGGTCGTGGCCAGCCCTGAACTAAAACGACCGACCTTGATGACCGGCCCGGCGGAATTGTAATACGGTGTGATGTAGACGCCGATATGCGAGGCATCAAAGTCAGGCTCTGCGGCCGCCAGCGGAAGGCAAATCATTATCGCAGTGCATAGCGCAGGGAGAAGCCGTTTTATCATGAGTTTATGAAAGCTTACCGGCCCATTTTCATCAAGGAAAAGCTATTTTAGTTTCGTCCGCATATAATGGAAAAGATATTGCTGGGCATAGCCGGCGTGCGGCCCGAAATGGGTGGCGGCAAAATGCCAGAGCCGCTTTTCCGTCGCACGTCGGCGTGGAAAATACAGTTCCTGCAGCGCGCGTTCAACCCAGACGTCCACCGGAAACGCGCCGTCAAAACCATAGGCAAACAACAACACGCAATCGGCAATTTTGCCGCCGACCCCGCGCAATTTCATCAATTCTTCACGGGCTTCCGGCAGCGGCAGCTGGCGTAATCGTTCCAGATCGAGCTGGCCATCGGCAACCTGGCGGGCGGCAGCCAACAGGTGCGGCGCGCGAAAACCCATTTTGCACGAACGCAGTTCGGCCTCAGTGACACCGGCGAGCCGTTGCGGCGTGGGAAAGGAATAGATCGCTCTATCCTCAACGAGTCCGGCAGGGCGCGGCACTCCGTGCGCGCCGGGCGATGGCAGCTGGATTGTGACGCCTGCTTCATCCGGCGGCGGGCAGGGGACTGCCCGCCCTACCTGTGCCGGGAGGACCGGTTCGCCAAACCGTTCGCAGAGTTGGGCGACGATCTGCCGGATTTGGACGATTTGTTTGGTTGAAGACAGAATGAACGACGCGAGACATTCCCAGGGGTCCTGCCGCAGTACCCGCAAGCCGCGACAGGCCGCCGTCGCGTTGCGCATGGGTTCGTCGTCCGGAAAGGTCTTCAATACGGCATCCAGATCCGTGTTGGTTTGCAGATAGCGGTGCAACCATTGCCAGTCGGTGACCGGTCCGGCGGCTTCGGCCCGGATGCCGTCGCGCATCCGGGTCAGGCGCACCCGGTGCCGGCCGATAACACCGGTCCACGAACCGTGGTTCGCTTGCCAGCGGAAGGCCTGGCCGGAGTCGAGCGTTGCATCCAGATCGTAGTCGCAAACGGGTAGAAAGGTTTCAGTCCAGCCGGTGCTTTCAGTTTTTTGTCGGTGGGGCGAGCGTCCTCGCGAGCCGGAAGGGCTGGGGTTTTGCGTTGGAACCGGCTCGCCGGGAGTCTCGCCCCACCTTGAAAGACCAGTTTGGGCCGTCATATCACTTCAAATTGTAGCACGCCCAGAGATGGAGGCGGTGGAAGACGCGGCTGCCGACTTTGATTTCAAATTCGCCGAGGTCGGCGACCGACTCGAATTCCTGCGCCAGGCGGGGGTGAAGCAGCGACGGCGGCGGCACGTCGGCATAGCCGATGGGCTCATGCTTCAGCCATTTCCCGACCCAGCCGGGTTCGAGCGGACGGAGATAGTCGGCGGCGTAAATGGCGTTCTGGCCCTGGCGATGCTCCCGGTAACGGTATTCCGGCCAGAAATACAACTGATTGTTCGGCCCATCCGCATCGATGCAATACACGAGCGGTTTGGATTTGAGGGCCGCGGCCCGGGCCGGCGGCGAATAAAAGGTGCACAGGCCGGTCAGTCCGTAATGGTCGGCGATGATGAACGCGGGCTTGCCTTCGGCCGTTTCCAGTTTTTCGCGTTCGCTTTCGATCAGCGCCGCGGCGGGTTGCCAGGCGCGTACCCGGCGGGACGGGTCCCTTTCGCCCGGCAACGGCTGCCCGGTGATTTTCCCGATGAAATTGCTCTGGTGCATGATCGCCACCAAGAAGAAACCCAGCGCGAGGCCGGCAGCCAGGAACGGCCGGACGCCGCGCCGTCCCCGCCAATATCCGACCATCAGGCAAAACATCGGCAGGACAGCGGGCGCAATCCAATTGAGCTGGACGCGCGAGTGAAACGACCAAAGCCAGTAGCCGAGAAAGACCGGCGCGCCCATGCAAAAGAAGTACAGCCACAATGGCCGTTCCCGCCGCTGTGGCCAGAAGGCAAACATGGCCCATAGCGCGCCAATAAAGAAGACCGGGTTTAACAAACCCATTTCGCCGAACAGAAAATCCCAAAAATAGCGTAACTTCCGTTCCCATTGGCCATGCATACCCGCGTTGTCTGCGACGTGTTCAACCGTAATCCAGCTGTGTTGTGCGTTCCAGACAATGACGGGCATGGTGCACGCCAGGAAGACCAGCAAGGCCAGCCACGGGCCGGGCCGGCGCAGGTGCAGGCGCCCCGCCGGCCAAAGCGCGAAAAAAATCGCCCAACACACAATTTGAAAGGCCGCGCTGTACTTGCAGAGAAAACCAAGTCCCATCGCCAGCCCGACGATGAGCCAGTGGCGGGCTTGTCCGTCCGCCTGCACGGCGCGCCAGCCGGCAATCAGCGCCCACGTCCAGCACATCACCAGCGGCGGATCAATCGTCATCAAAATCGTCCCGGCGCACAATAAAGGCGTGGCAGAGATGATGACCAGCAGCCAGAATCCGGTCCGGGCGCCGGTCTCGCGGGCCATGAAACGCAGCAGCATCAGGCTCATGATGGCGGCGAACAACGGCGAAAAGAAACGGACGCCGAACTGGGTGTCGCCAAACAGCGACGTGCCGGCGAATTGAATCAGCGCGATGCCCGGCGGCTTGCTGTAGTACGACAGCGCCAGGTGTTTCGACCAAAGCCACTGGTAGGCTTCGTCTTCCGCCAGGCCAATGATGCCGCCGGCAACGTACAGCCAGCGCGCGATGAGCAGGACGAAAACCAGCAGGTAACCGAGATGGAGCCACTCGATTTCGGATTTCAGATTTCGGATTTCGGATTGAGCTAAATTTTGAGTTTCCGATTCTGGATTCTGGATTCTGGATTCTGGATTCAACAGAGATGGCACCTGCCGGTGCCAGAGCGGGAACCATTTTCGCCCGGCGCCCTGCCAGAGGACCTGCAGCGCAACCGCGCCCGCCGCGGCGTAACCGGCGCCGACGACCGCGCCGACGAGCACGTCGCCGGGATAATGGACGCCGTTATAGACGCGCGAGAACGCAACCGCCGACGCCAGCGGCAGCATGAACCAGAGGCTGCGCCGGTAAAAAATGAACAGGATCATGGTGGCGGCAAACCAGCTGCTCGCGTGCGACGACGGCATGCTGTTGGGGCTGCCCATGCCGGCGGACATGTCCGGGCCGTGATCGCCGGGAGCGGGCGCGAGATAACCCTCGCCGACGTTGCCGAAATGCCGCGCTTCGGGCAGCACGACGAATGGCCGTTGCCGGGCCACGGCGTGTTTGATGGTGTTGGTGACCAGTCCATCGCCCAGGGGCAGGATCAGGAGCAGGAACAGCAGGCAAAGTCGCATCCGGACGCTGCCTTTCCAAAGCAGGCCGATGACGAGCAGGATCAAAACCGGAAAAAACAGGGCATTACCGCTCAAAACCGGCATGAGCCAGTCGAAGAACGGATTGGCCAACGACTGGTTGATGAAATCAAACAGGCCCGTGTCGAGCGTTTGCAGCCAGTGCATTGACGATACTGTACCGAAAAACGGGAAGTTGAAAACTCAATTGCGCGAACCGGGGCGGTTCAAGCTTCAATGGTTGGACCTCTTATTCCTTGAGCACATCCCCAATTTTGGTGCCGAGATTCTTCCATGTTTGTTTGAGTTCCTCCAAATCCCTGCGGTCTTCCTCCGTGGCCGGCTCAATGCCACGATCACTTCCGTACTGATAACGCCAGTAGCTGTGGTCCGACGTGCTTAGTCCAAGATGAACCGTGCCTGGTCCGCTTCCTTTGGTTATGACCCAGGCAATTCTCCCTCCATCCTTTGGGCTGCCGCCCTTGTGTTTCTCCATCGAACGCCAGTACGCCTGATAAAAACGGACGCGCTCATCAAGTCGGAACGGTTGATCGTGCAGCTTGCACCAGAATGTCTCGAGTATGATGCCAGACATGTCGTCGGCGTTGTGAATATCCAGCTCGTTGAAATACCGGGCAAGACGCGAACCACGCCATAACCCCCATTGATTTCTGAGGCCCATTCCGAGGCCCATGTGGTACTCAATCATCATGTCCTCATTCGTCATCGCCATGATGCGTTCCAATTCCCTGGCGGAGAGCATTTTCTCCAATTCCTGGTGTGCGTCATCGAGATTGGTTGGAATGTAGGTTGTGATTGGCGGCGCGGATGGCGTCGGGCCGGGATCTCCTTTTGTAGCGGTGACGCCTATTGTTGTGGTTTTGCCGGAAACGACATTCGCGCTGGAACCGCCAGAGGTTTCCGTCTGAGCACGTATGGCCATGAAAGCGGTTCCAACAATCCCCAGAACGACGAACACAGGAATCAGCTTCTTCATATGGCTGATTTAACGCCGAAAATTACCACCGGTTGCCTGGCCGTTTTAATTTGTGGAAACTTCCGGGACAATGAATTTCGTGTCCATCCGCGTTCTAAACCAACAAACATGGCTGAAATCTGAATTTCGGGGACGGCTCAATACGCAATGATGGAGCGGACGGGGTAGCCTTTCAATTTTTCGCGGCCGTTCAGGAATTTCAATTCGATGAGAAAACCGATTTCCAGGATGTTCGCGCCGAGTTTCTTCACCAGCGCCACCGCGGCGGCAGACGTGCCGCCGGTCGCCAGCAGGTCGTCGATCAATATCACCCGCGCGCCGGGCTTGACCGCGTCCACGTGCATGGCCACGGTTGCCGAACCGTATTCGAGCGCGTAATCCTGCTCGATGGTTTGATAGGGCAGCTTGCCCTTCTTGCGGACGGGCACGAACCCGGCCTGCAATTTGGTGGCGGCGGCGGCGGCGAAAATGAACCCGCGGGCGTCGATACCCACGACCGCGTCCACCGACCCGGGCTTGAATTTTTCCGTGAGCAAATCGATTGCGCCGGCGAAGAGCCGCGCATCGGCCAACACCGGGGTGATGTCCTTGAACTGGATGCCCGCCTTGGGGAAATCCGGAACGTTGCGAATGGCCGACTCGATCTCCTGGGGCGTCGCGGCAGGGGACATGGCGTCAGTTTTCCTTTTGTTTGGCCGCCTCGAGCTTCTCGATCATCTTGCGCAGCTTCCGCAGCGCGAGGTTCTGGATCTGGCGGACGCGTTCGCGCGTGACGCCGAATTTCTGGCCGACCTCCTCCAGCGTCTTTTCCGTGCCGCCGTCCAGGCCGAAGCGGTAGCGCAGGATGGTCGCCTCGCGCGGGTCGAGGTGCTTGACCATGTCCTGCAACATGTCGGTGACGGTCTTGTCCTCCAGGTTGTCGTAGGGCGAGGTGGCGTTTTCGTCCTCGACCACATCGGAAAAATTGTTCGAATCATCGTCGCCGATGGGGGCATCGAGCGACGCGGGCCGGATGGCGGCCAGGCGCATCTGCCGGACGCGGACGGGGGTCATGTCCAGTTCATCCGCCAACTCCTCGTCGGTAGGTTCCCGGCCCAGTTCCTCCTGCAGGCGCATGCCGATGCGGCGCATCTTGGAAATCTTGTCCACCAGATGCACCGGCAGGCGGATGGTCTTGGACTGGTTGGCGAGCGCGCGTTTGATGGATTGTTTGATCCACCACGAACCGTAGGTTGAAAGCTTGCCGCCTTTTTTCGGGTCGAACCGTTCGACGGCCTTCATCAGGCCGATGTTGCCTTCGCTGATCAAATCCAGCAGCGGCAGGCCGATGCCTTCGTAATCGCGCGCGATTTTCACGACCAGGCGCAGGTTGGCTTTGATCATCTGCTCGCGCGCCTTTTTGTCGCCCTTCTTGATGCGCGCGGCCAGCTGGATTTCTTCCTGTGGCGTGAGCAGTTTCACCTGGCCGATTTCGCGGAGATAAAGTTTGATGGCCGTGTCAGCGTCGTAACGCATGCTTTCGCGCCGGATGAACTGCGTCGTGTCGCCTTCCGTGACCGGCTGGGCCGGGCCGGGTTCGGCGCTGACCGGCGTGACGGGTGCGGGTGCGGGTGCGGGTGCGGGCGGGGAAGTTTTCGCCGGGCGCGCCGCGGCCGTTGGCCGGCTTGCGCGCGGTTTGGATTTGATTGCTTTGCGTTTTTGCCTCTTGGCCGCCATAGGACGGAGCCAACGTTACGAACTAAACACCGGCCTGCAAGAAAATTAACTGGTAACCGTCAAATTATCGCCGGCTGTAGCGGTTGAGGTAATAAAGTAACGTCAACAGGCTGGTGACCAGTGCAGCCACGTAAGTCAGCGCCGCAGCGTTCAAAACCTTGCTTACCCCCGCGCGTTCGTGCTCATGTACGAGGCCCAGCCGGAACAATTGTTCCTTCGCCCGGCGGCTGGCGTCATATTCCACCGGCAAGGTGACGAGTTGGAACAGCGTTATCATCGCAAAAGCGATGATGATGACGGGGAGGGCGATTTTCATCAGCCCCAAAAAGTAGCCGAGAAAGAGAATGCCCGCGTAGGCCATGCTGGCAAATTGTGTGACCGGCACCAGCGCCATCCGCACGTTGAACAACCCGTAGGCGGCCTGGTGCTGAAGCGCATGACCGGATTCATGGGCGGCAACGCCCACCGCGGCGACCGTCTGGCCGTGAAAATTATCGGACGACAGAAACAGCGCGCGTTTGGTCGGGTCATAATGGTCGGTCAAATGGCCGTCCACTTCCTGCACGGGTATGTCGTTGAGACCGGCCTGATCGAGGATTTTGCGCGCGGCCTGGGCGCCGGTCAGGCCGGAATCCACCGGCACCCGGCTGTATCTGCCGTAGGCTGAGGACAACTGGATCTGGGCCCAAATGCCGATGAGTAATCCTGGCACGAAGACCAACGCCAAATATAATGGATCGAAATAAAACATAAACCTGTTCAATATGGACAGCATTTCGCTCGTCCGCATTCAACCAAGCTGGCGGTGTGCCAGTTGGCCTTTCGTGAATTTACAGGCCTTCCCGTCGGGTGAAAGATTTTTTTTGCGCCAGCGTGACGCAACTGTGACAGGGCGCCATGGCACAAATTGCCCGACTATGGACTGCGGCGACAGGTCGCCGCTTTCTAAGCGCGGACATGTCCGCGCACTCCAAACCTTCCTATGCGGTAGTAGTGTCGGCGAGGTGCGCCGATGAGATCGAGCCACAGGCTCGACGCTACATCCACCCTGGCTTATTCCTTGTCGCCGGCCGCCGGCTTGACGTCGGGCTGGGTCGCCGCTTTTTTGGCCTTTTGTTTCGCAACGAAATCCTTATAGGATTGCTTCACGTCGTAGCCTTGAGCGGTGAGATAGGCTTCGATCTGATCTTTGTATTTCTTGAAGAACGCGGCTTTTTCATCCTTGGTGCCTGCGTCGATGGCTTCTGCGCGGGCCGTCTTCAGCTTTTTCAGG
>Ga0265338_10004068_pt1 | contig 20049 bp, 14 predicted proteins | sample 42126metaG_FD_193579 | JGI IMG/M metagenome (GOLD analysis project Ga0265338, IMG submission 193579) | Rhizosphere microbial communities from Carex aquatilis grown in University of Washington, Seatle, WA, United States - 4-21-26 metaG | ecosystem: Host-associated > Plants > Roots > Rhizosphere...
CTCTGTGGCTCACTGAGAAACGTAACCGCCAGTGGCTGGATTTCGGCGACGGCGCCCGTGACATGAGCCCGGGTACCTTGAAGGCCATGGCCCGCGATGAGGCGCACATCATCCGTGCCTTCACCGCCGACGACACCGACGAACCCATCGGCCTTGTAGCTCTCAGCAGCGTCAATACCGACTTCCGCAGCGCCGTCCTATGGGCACTCCTGGGAGACCAGCGCTATGGCGCCAAGGGTTACGTGTATCGCGCCACCGCGGCGATGCTGACCCTGGGCTTCACCGAGCACGGCCTGGAGTGCGTCAACGCCTGGGCCGTGGAATGCAACCACGCATCCCTGCGCATCCTCAGGAAACTCAACTTCACCGCCATCGGACGGCAACGCAACTGCCACGACATCGATGGCCAGCGCTTCGACCGGCTGCTCTTCGAGTTGCAGGCTACCGATCACGGCAACCGCTCCGATGCCGGGAAGCCTCGCTCCCGCGCATAGGCTCGACGATCAAGGAAGGACTTTAGCTCATGGAGAAAGAGATGCAGACTGCCAGTTTCGACTCCCTCGATCGGAAGCCAGTACATGCCACCGGTGATAGCCGTGCCGTGCTCGAGGTGCATTGTATCGAGGACACGCCGGGTCTGGACGCTCTGCGTTCGGAATGGAGCAATCTCCTCGCGGAGAGCGAGGCGGACTGCCTGTTCCTCACCTGGGAGTGGCTCGCCATCTGGTGGAAGCATCTGGCCGAGGGGCGACGCCTGCATCTCCTGACGGTGCGCCGTGACGGAGATCTGCTGGCCATCGTGCCCCTGGTGCTGCGTCCCGCGCAGCCTGGCCGCTTGCTGCCGTTCCGGGCCCTCGAGTTCATGGGCATGGGCCCCATCGGTTCGGACTACGCGGACATCATCGTGCGGCCGAAGGATGAAGCTGCGGTACTGGAGACCCTCACGGGCTACCTGCAGGAACACCGCTATGTGATCGAGCTCAGCCGTGTCGATGCCGCATCGCCGCGCCTGATGGCCTTAATGAGGAGGCTGGAGCAGGGTGGTTGGGAGACGCAGGCGACCCCCACCGATGCCTGCCCTTATATCCCGCTGGAGGGTCATGACTGGAAGTCCTACCTCGCTACCGTGAGCCGTTCCCATCGGGCCAATGTCAACCGGCGCCTGCGTAAGCTGCGCGAGACTTTCAAGGCCGTGGATTTCCAGCCGGTCACCAGCGAGGAGCAGCGCCATGATGGCTTCATGGTGTTCCTGCGCCTGCATCAACTGCGTTGGTCTGGCAAGGAACGTTCCAATGCCTTCACCGGGCCGGGCACCCTGGCTTTCCACACCGAGTTCAGTCGCATGGCCCTGGAGCGGGGTTGGCTTCGGCTCTTCATCCTGCGCCTGGACGGCGAGCCGGTGGCGTCGACTTACAGTTTCCGTTACGGCAAGACCTTCTATTACTACCAGGCGGGATATGACCCCAAGCATGCGGAGCACAGCGTGGGCTTGGCCACCCTGGCCCTGGCCGTGCAACACGCCATCGAGGACGGGGTGACCTGTTACGACATGCTGCATGGCAACCAGGGCTATAAGGATCTCTGGACCGATGCCGGCCGTACCGTGTCCCGCATCCGCTGCTATCCGCCCAATGCCGGCGGTGCCATCTATCGCCAAGCCGTGGGTCTGAAGCAGGGCATCAAGCGGGTAGTGCAGTGGCGCCCCAAGGTCATGGAGGCACAGGCATGACGGCCACTCCGGCCGGCGGCTCGGTCTTCAAGCCCGCGTTCATGCTCATGTCCGGTCGGGCCCTGGGATTCGTGGCGGCATTCGCCATCCCCGTGGTGCTGGTGCGCATCTTCGACCAGACCGAATTCGGCACCTACAAACAGCTGTTCCTGCTCTATACCACGCTCTACGGCATCGCCCAGGTGGGCATGGCCGAGAGCCTGTACTACTTCATCCCTACGTCGCCGGAACAGCGGGGCAGCTACATCTTCAACTCGCTGCTGGCTCTCGGCCTGGCTGGCCTGCTGTGTCTGGCGATACTGTCGGCCGCGGCCGGCTGGCTGGGGCGGTGGTTCCATAATCCGGGTCTGGTGCCCTATGTGCCGGCCATCGGTGTGTTCCTGCTGCTGATGCTGATGTCCGCGGTGTTCGAGATCGTGATGATCACGCGTAAGCACCACCTGTTCGCCTTCGGCGCCTATGCACTCTCGGACCTGGTTAGGGCCAGCCTGTTCATACTCCCGGCACTGATCTTCCACAGCATGACCGCCTTGTTCGCCGGTGCCATCGCCTTCGCAGCCTTGCGCCTGACGCTGGTGCTGAGCTACCTGCGTAGTGAGTTCCCGCAGCGGCCTCCCTTCGTGCCGGCGCTGCTGAAGAAGCACCTCTTGTATGCCATGCCCTTCGCCCTGGCAGTCTCCATCGAGACCGCCCAGGTCAACCTGCACATGTACGTGGTCTCGGCACATTTCGATACCGCCACCTTCGCCATCTATTCCGTGGGCTGCCTGCAGGTGCCGCTGGTGGATTTCATGATGACATCCACCAGCAGCGTGATGATGGTGCGCATGAGCGAGGACATCCGGGAGGGGCGCCGCCATGAAGCTTTGGAACTCTGGCTGGACACTACCCGCAAGCTGGCCATGGTGTTCGCGGCCCTGGTGGGCGGCCTGGTGGTCTGCGCCAGCCTGCTGATCCCGCTGCTGTTCACCCAAGCCTATGCTGCCAGCGCGCCCCTGTTCATGGTGTGGAGCCTGAGCATGTTCTTCGCGGCCGTCATGACCGACAGCGTGCTCAGGGTGAACGCTGATACGCGGTTCCTCATCATCCAGAACGTGATACGTCTCGCGGTGGTGGCCGTCGCCATCCTCTGGTTCCTGGATACCTTCGGGCTCATGGGTGCCGTGCTGGTGACGCTCCTGTCCACGCTCACCGCCAAGGTGGTAGGGCTGTCGCGTATCTGCACGCTCATGGCCTGTCGCCCCAAGGATGTGCTGCCCTGGAAGAGCCTGGCGGGTATCGTCGCCATCACCGCCACAGCCATGCTGCCGGCGCAGGTGTTGAAGCCGTTCCTGCATATGCCGCTCTTGCCGTCGCTCTTGGTGACGGGCGCGGTATACGGCCTTGGGTTCCTGATCCTGCTGTGGGTCTTTGGACCGCTCAAGCCGACGGAGAAGCGCGTGGCGGCCCAATGGCTGCAGCTGCCGGTCACGTGGGTCACGGGCAACAGAGCCTGAGGCCCCGATGGATATAAGACAAAAGTCTCAGGAGGGAGGATAGATGATCCGTACCGTGGTCAAAGCCGCTGCAGCAGCCACGCTGCAACGCACCGGCATGGCCGCCCTGATCGGGGCGCATTCCCGCAGGGCCGCGACGCCCTTGGTGGTGGGATACCACCGTGTTGTAGATGACTTCGATTCCCATGCGCGGGGCTGCATGTCCTCGTTGCTCATCACCAGCAAGACCCTGGAGAAACAGCTGGACTGGATCGGCCGGCGCTTCGACTTCGCCGATCCGGATGGAATGGATGCCTGGTTGAACGGCGCCCGACCGGGGCGCAAGCCCGTGGCTGTGGTCACTTTTGATGATGGCTATCGCGACGTCTACGAGCACGCTTTCCCGCTGCTGCGGCGCAAGGGCATCCCGGCGGTGTTTTTCATGGTTACCGATCTCATTGGCACCACCAGCCTGCAGATCCACGATGAGCTGTACGTGCTCATGACCCGCACGCTGCCCACCTGGAAAGAACCGCGCAAGGACCTGGCGCGCCTGCTGGCGGAAGCCAAGGTCAACAGCTTCGGCCTCACCAGCATCGCCGCGACCTTGCATGATGCTGCGAGCGCCACCCGCGCGCTGCTGGCGGTGCTGACCCAGGCCCAGGTGCTGCGCATCATGCAGGTGCTGCGCCTGCAGGTCGGGCCGCCGCGCCAGGACGATGAATTCACCACCATGGATTGGGACATGCTGGCCGAGATGCAGCGCGCCGGCATGAAGATCGGCTCCCACACCCGCAGCCACGCGCTGCTGACCAACGAATCTTCCGAGAAGATAAAGAACGAACTGCGCGGTTCGCGCCGGGCGCTGGAGAACCGCCTGGGGCCGGGTATCCGCCACTTCGCCTATCCGGACGGCCGTTTCGACGCCCTGGTGGTGAACGCCATGGTGGATGCGGGTTACCGCTTCGGTTACACCACCTGCTTGCACCGGCATGCAGATCATCCGGTGCTCACCATCCCGCGGCGCCTGCTGTGGGAGAACGCCTGCCTCGACGCCTTCGGTCAGTTCTCGCCCGCAGTGATGAGCTGCCAGGTGAACGGTATCTTCGATTTCGCCGCGCGTTGCGGCGCCAACCACGTGGAGGGCGTCTCCTAGAGACGCCTAAGGGAATATATCGATGTGCGGCATAGCAGGTATCTTCAGTCCCAGTGGCAAAGCCATCCGCCCGCCCGAGATCAAGGCCATGTGCGACGCCATGGTGCACCGTGGCCCGGACGACGCGGGTTACTACGTGCACGGCCGCGTCGGTTTGGGCATGCGCCGTCTGAGCATCATCGACCTCGCCACCGGCCACCAACCGGTGCGTAATGAGGACGGCAGCATCTGGACGGTGCTGAACGGCGAGATCTACAACTACCGTGAGTTGCGTGCCGACCTGGAGTCCCGCGGTCACCGCTTCTATACCTCCACCGATACCGAGGTCATCGTCCACCTCTATGAGGAATTCGGTGCCGAATGCGTGAACCGGCTGCGTGGCATGTTCGCGCTGGCAGTATGGGATGCACGCCGCCAGTCCCTGTTCATCGCCCGGGACAGGCTCGGCATCAAGCCGCTGTATTACACGGAAGTGGATGGCCGGCTATTGTTCGCTTCCGAACTCAAATGCCTGTTGGAACTGCCGGAAGTGGAGCGCGACCTCAACTGGGGTTCGGTGAACCACTTGTTCACTACCCTCTGCACACCGAATACCGAGAGCATCATCGCCGGGGTGCACAAGCTGCCTCCGGGCCATTCCCTGACGCTGCGTGCCGACGGCACGCGCAAGCTGGTGCGCTACTGGGAGGTGAACTTCGAGCCTGACCACAGCCATGGCGAGGAATACTTCGCGGAGCGGCTACGGCAGATGCTGGAAGAATCCATCGACCTGCACCTGGTGAGCGACGTACCGGTGGGCGCCTTCCTCAGCGGTGGCCTGGATTCCAGCTCGGTGGTGGCCATCATGGCCCGGCGCAGCGACCGTCCGATCAAGACCTTCTCCATCGGCTTCGAAGAACAGGGTTTCGATGAGACCCATGCCGCCCGCCGGGTAGCAGAGCAGTTCGGCACCGAGCATACCGAGCTCATCCTCAAGCCCGACGTGGAATCCATGGTGGAGGACATCGCCTGGCACCTGGATGAGCCCTTCGGCGATTCTTCCGCCATCCCCACCTACATGGTCTCCAAACTGGCGGCCGAACAGGTCAAGGTGGTGCTCTCCGGTGACGGCGGTGACGAACTCTTCGCCGGCTACGACAAGTATCGCGTAGAGCAGCGGGAGCGTCGCTACGAATACGCGCCGGCGCCCCTGCGCAAGCTGCTGGGTCTGATAGGCGATTCCATGCCGGAAGGCGCCAAGGGCCGCAATTTCCTGCGTCACATCGCCCTGTCCGGCACCGAGCGCTACCTGGATTCGTCCACACTGTTCAAGACGGACCAGAAGCGCCGCCTGTTCCGTCCCGAGTTCGCCCACCTCCTGGCCGGGCATGATCCTTGGCGCGAGGCCAGCGCCTACCTGGAGCGTGCCGACGGCGACTGGCTTTCTGCGCTCCAACACTGGGATCTCAAGAGTTACCTGCCACTGGACATCCTCACCAAGGTGGACCGCATGAGCATGGCCCACTCGCTCGAGGCGAGGGTGCCGCTCCTGGACCATAAGCTGGTGGAGTTCGCCGCGACCATCCCGCCCGAGTTCCGGCTGCGCAACGGCGAGGGCAAGAGCATCTTCAAACGCGCCATGCGCGGCATCCTGCCAGACGAGATCATCGACCGGCGCAAGCAGGGCTTCGCCGTGCCGCTGGGCCACTGGTTCCGCGGCCGCCTGGGCGGCTTCGCCCGGGAGCTCCTGTTGCCGGCCGGTGGGGCACGCCAGGAGATCTTCGACCGCGGCTATATCGCTGAACTGCTCAGCATGCATGAGCGCGGCCGCGACCTGAACCTCCAATTGTGGACCCTGATGTCCTTCGAACTCTGGTGTCGTCGCTTCCTGGATGCGCCGCGGGCCGAACCGGAACTCAAGATCCCTCCCATCCAACTCGGTGCCAGCCCCCTCGCGGGCTCGCTCGGCGCCTGAGCTTCCGAACCGCGCAATCAACCGGATCCTGCATGAGCAACAACACAGAACCCGCCCTGGACGATTTCGGCGCCAACGTACCTTTCAGCGGCCACCACACTATGCCGCCGGCGCAGATAAGGGATCGGCACAAGCCACTGATGGTGGTCTACATCGCCGGCGATGGCCGCAGCGGCTCGACCCTGCTGGACCGCCTGATCGGTGTCTATCCGAACGTATTCTCCTGCGGCGAGCTGGGCAACCTCCTGCAGTCCACCGCATCCTCGGAGCAATTCTGTGCCTGTGGCGCCCAAGCCCGCGATTGTGGTTTCTGGGTGCAGGTGCTGCAGCGCTGGAGTGCCTCGGTACCCGACTTCACGGAGCGCGAGTACCGCAGCCTGCAGCGCCGCTTCGAGCGGCTGCGCCAACTGCTGCGCCCGGGATTCCGCCGCGAACTCAACGTCGAGAACCCGCGCTTCGCTCGTTATGCGGAGTACACCCGGTCCCTGTTCGATGCCATCGCCGACCTGTCCGGCGCGGAAGTGATCGTGGACTCGTCCAAGAGTCCGGCACGCGCCCTGGCTCTATCTCGCGTGCCTGGCATCGAAGTGCGCATGCTGCACCTGGTGCGGGACGTGCGCGGAGTAGCCTATTCCCTGCGGAAGCTGCAGAAACCCAAGCCGGGGGAGGGCCTCCTGGTCAAGCTGCGGCGTCGCAGCAACCTGCGCTTCGCCGGCACCTGGGCCGTGGTCAATTATTTCTGCGAGAAGGTGCGCCCCATCATCCCGGGCCCCAGCATGTTCACCCGTTATGAGGACTACACCGCCGACCTGGACGGGACCTTGACGACCTTGGCCGGACTGATCGGCCGCGATCGGCTCAGCTATGCGGCCAGCGCCGAGAACCTGATGAAGCAGGGTCACCAGGTGGCAGGCAACGATGCACGCCTGCGTCCGGTGCAGGCCATCTCGACCGATGAGGTATGGCGCCGCCAGTTCGGCTTCACCTTGCGCAAGGGCCTCTATGTGCTGGTGCTGCCCCTGATGTTGCGCTACCGCTACCGGCCTTGACACACCTGTCCTCCACGGAAGGAGTACGCCATGAGGATCCTGAAACTGCGGCAGGCCGCAGCACTCGCGCTGCTTGCCGTCTCCGCGCTCAGCACCATCGCCTGGACCAACCCTGCTATCCCGCATTACCGCATCGTGGATCTGGGGACGCTGGGTGGCAGCGATAGCTCGGCCCAGGCCCTCAACGACCGCGACGAGGTGGTCGGTTGGGCCGAGACCGCTGATGGGCGACGCCACGCCTTCCTCTATAACGCCGGCGTGATGCAGGACCTGGGGACGCTGGTGGGGGGCAGCAACAGCTACGCCACTGCCATCAATGAGCGCGGTCAGGTGGCTGGATACAGTGGCATCAATGCCTTCGGGCCGCAGTTCCCCGAGGTCTACCAGGGATTCATCTGGGATCAGGACGGCATGACGAGCCTGGGTGCCCTGTTCTGTCCATGTTCCTACAACGATCGTTACGGCAAGAGCGGCGGTTACGGCATCAACGACCAGGGCTGGGTCACGGGTGATTCCGAGACAGTACGCGGCAGCTGGGTAGTGCATGCCATGCTGTGGCGCGCCGGTAGCGTGGATGACCTGGGCGGTGGTGCCGGCGATTGGTCCATCAGCCGCCTGTTCGACGTCAACGACGGCGGCGTTGCGGTGGGAGATTATGCCCCCGACGGCGGTCGCCAACAGGTATTCGACCGTGAAGCCAGCCTGTGGCGCAATGGGGCTCGCACCGGCCTCGGCACGCTCCCCGGATACAACTCCAGCACCGCCTTGGCGGTGAACCAGAGCGGCCTAGTGGTGGGCTGGTCCGGTACCTACGACGGCGCCAGCTCCCACGCCTTCCTCTGGCACGGCCATGACATGCGCGACTTGGGCGCGCTGCGCCACGCCGCAAACAGTTCCGCCCTCGCCATCAACGGCTCCGGTGAAGTGGTGGGTTGGTCGGGCGAACCGGGAGGCGTCAGCCATGCCTTCCTGTGGCGGGCCGGAAGCATGTTCGACCTCAACGAATCCATCCCCGAATACTCAGGCTGGATCCTGAACCAAGCCAGCGGCATCAACCGCCGCGGCGATGTCGTCGGCACCGGCACGCATCAAGGCGAGGTTCACGCATTCATGCTCCTGACCCAGGAACCCTATGGCGACCGCGATTGACCATACCTTGCTCGAAACCCGTCCACCGCGGGTCGCCTTGGTGGCGGCTGGCCTGGAGATATTGGGAGGGCAGGGCATCCAGGCCAAGGCCTTGGTGGAAGGGCTTCGCCGACAGGGTTACACCGTCAGTTTCCTGCCCGTGAACCCGGCGTTCCCATGGGGTTTCCGCTGGCTGCGGCGCTTCCGCTACGTGCGTACCGTCTTCAATCAACTGTTCTACCTGCCGAGCCTCATCAGCCTGCGCCGTAGCGATGTGGCCCACGTGTTCTCGGCGTCCTATTGGTCCTTCCTGCTGGCTCCAGTGCCGGCGATCCTGGCGGCCAAACTCTTCGGCAAACGCGCAGTGCTGCATTACCACAGCGGCGAAGCCGATGATCACCTTTCCCGCTGGGGAGCCCTGGTGCATCCCTGGCTGCGCATGGCGGACGAGATCGTGGTGCCTTCCGAGTACCTGCAGCGCGTCTTCGCCCAGCACGGATACCAGGTGCGAGTGGTGAAGAACGTGGTGGATATCCAGCGCTTCGCCTATCGGGAGCGCTCTCCGCTCACGCCGCGCCTGCTATCGGTGCGCAACCTGGAGCCCCACTACCGGGTTGAGGATGTGATCCAGGCCTTCCAGCTGGTGAGGGCGGTCTATCCAGAGGCCACGCTCACCGTGGCCGGTTACGGCAGCCAGGAGCAGCACCTCAAGGCCCTGGCCGCCGGGCTGGGGGTGGAGGGCATCCGTTTCGTGGGGCGCGTGGAACCTGAGGATGTGCCGGCGCTCTATGCGGGCACGGACATCTTCCTGAACGCTGCGGTCATCGATAACCAGCCGGTATCGGTGCTGGAGGCCTTCGCCGCCGGCTTGCCGGTGGTGAGCACCGGCACCGGCGACATCGCCGCCATGCTGCGCCATGGAGAGGCGGGAGTGCTGGTGCCGCCACAGGATCCGCAGGCCATGGCTGAGGCCGTGATCGCCTTGTTGGACCAACCTGAACGTGCGCGGGTGCTGGCCAGGCATGCCCGCGACGAAGTGGAACTCTATACCTGGGACCGGATCTCGGCCGACTGGGACGACGTATACCGCAAGGAAGCTGCATGAAACTCGAGAACCTATTGCGTGCCGATCTCTCCGATGTGGCTAGCCGCGGCTGGCAGGAGATATCACGCACCGTGGACCGCATGGCCGTGGCGGCCCCTGAAGGGGTACGTAACTTCGCCCAGTTCGAACACCTGGCACCGCAGACGGTACGCGGTCCGATGGACGCCGCCGATCCGGCGCGGGCAGAGTACCTGGCCTTCGAGCGTGATACCACTACGCGCTTCTTCCCGGGACCTAGTGACACGCGCCTCGCCGATCTCTTCGCTTCGCGCCTGCCGGAGGCTCGCGCCCGCACCATCTCTGTCGCCGACGCCCTGTGCCGCCGGAGTTTCAGCTTGCTGGGCCATCGGGCCCTGTTCCTGGGAGATGCCATCGATTGGCACCGGGACGTGGTGTCCGGTGCACGGGCCCCCATGGTGCACTGGAGCCGCATCAATCCGCTGGATGCGGAATCGGTGGGGGACAGCAAGGTAACCTGGGAACTCAACCGCCACCAATGGCTGGCGCATCTTGGCCAGGCTTACCGTCTCACCCGCGACGAGCGCTACGCCGACGTGTTCGCCACTAGCGTGCGGGATTGGATGCAGGAGAACCCGGCAGGCATCGGCATCAACTGGGCCAGCAGCCTAGAGGTGTCATATCGCCTGATCAGCTGGTGCTGGGCCATCAACCTGTTCCGCGGCGCCCGTGCCTTCACGCCGGAACTGTACTCCGACATGTTGGGTTGGATACGCGCCCATGCAGCGCACGTGGAGCGATATCTCTCCCACTACTTCTCGCCCAACACCCATCTCACGGGTGAGGCCTTGGGGCTTTTCTATGCCGGCGTGCTGTTCCCGGAACTGCCGCATGCGGCGCGCTGGCAGCGCCTCGGCAGCCGCATCCTGATACAGCAGCTGCCGCGGCAGGTGCATCCGGACGGGGTCTACTTCGAGCAGTCCAGCTGTTACGAACGCTACACGGCGGAGATCTACCTGCATTTCATGATCCTGGCCACCCGCAACGGTATCGCGCTGCCGGACCTGGTGCAGGAACGCATCGCGGCCATGCTGGACCACCTCCTGGCCGTGTGCCGGCCTGATGGCAGCCTGCCCCAGGTAGGCGACTCCGACGGTGGGCGGCTGCTGCCCCTGGCACAACGCAGCGCCGAGGATTGCCGCGACGTGTTCTCCCTGGCTGCCGTGCTGTATGGGCGCAGTGACTATGCCTGGGCCGCGGACGGCATCACGCCGGAAGTGGCCTGGTTCTTCGGCGCCGCCGGATGCAAGTCCTTCGATTCCCTGGAGAGCCTGGAACCGGAGCAAGCGTCGTCACGCCTGTTCCCCCATGGCGGCCAGGCCGTGATGCGTTGCGACTGGGATGAGGATGCCCACCATCTCATCTTCGATACCGGTCCATTGGGCTGCCGGGTGAGCGGCGGACATGGCCATGCTGACCTGTTGGCCATCCAGTGCAGCGTCTTCGGCAAGCCCCAGTTGGTGGATGCCGGGACCTATTGCTACACCGGCAACGCCCACTGGCGAGACCACTTCCGCAGCAGCGCGGCCCATAACACCGTGACCATCGACCGCAAGAGCCAGGCGGTACCGGTGGGGCCATTTTCATGGCGCGACCGGCCGAGCGCAGAGCTACGGCACTGGTCGTCCACGCCGTCCTTCGACTATGCCGATGCCCAACATGGGGCCTACCGGCGCCTCAAGGATCCGGTCACCCATCGCCGCCGCGTGTTGTTCGTGAAGTCGCGCTATTGGGTGGTGGCGGACGACCTGGATGGCACAGACGTGCACCAAGTGGACATCAATTTCCAGTTCGCACCCACCCGCCTGTGGCTGGGCAGCGACGGCTGGGTCCGTTCCCTGGACGAGCGGGGCTGTGGTCTGTGCCTGCGTACCTTCAGTGCCACACCGCTGCATGCAGAGATACACAAGGGCGCGGTTGAACCCATCCGCGGCTGGATATCGCCGGACTATGGCCTGCGCGTGCCGGCGCCCCTGCTGAATTATTCCGCGGTGGCGCGGCTGCCGTTGCGGGCCGTGACGGTTCTGTTACCGATGTATGACGAGGCCGAGGAACTGCCCGACGTGACGCCGGTATACGCGGAGGACGGGCGCATGAGCCTGGTATTCGATGACGGCCGCGAGACGGTGCGGATCGACGAACGGCAGATCACGGTCGAGAGGGCGGGCGGCGAATCCATCATGCCGCTGCCCGTGGCATAAATAGGAGACTGAGCGGATGTGCGGGATAAGCGGGATACTGAAGTTCGAGACCACCCAGGCGGTGGAATACGCGCGCCTGGACAAGATGCGCCAGGCGCAGAACCACCGCGGGCCCGACGCCAGCGGCATCGTGATCCGCGGCAGGGCGGGTCTGGCCCATAACCGGCTCTCCATCATCGACCTGAGTCGCGGCCAACAGCCCATGGCAGACGGCGCCACCTGGATCAGCTACAACGGCGAACTCTACAACTTCCGCGAACTGCGCAAGGACCTGGAGGCCAAGGGCTGTCATTTCGCCACCGACTCGGATACCGAGGTGGTGTTGAAGGCTTACCGCGTATACGGAGAGGACTGCGTGCGCGAGCTGCGCGGCATGTTCGCCTTCGCCATCTGGGACCGCAAGCGCCAGAAGCTGTTGCTGGCCCGGGACCGGCTCGGTATCAAGCCCCTGTATTACGCCCAGCGCGGTGATGAGCTGGTGTTCGCTTCCGAGATCAAAGGCATCCTGGCTGCCGGTGGCATCAAGCCGGAGCTCAACAAGGCGGTGCTACCGGAGTTCCTGGCCACGCGCTACGTGTCCGGCAGCGAGACCTTCTTCCACGGCGTCTCCAAGCTCTTGCCGGCCCACATCCTCACCTGGACGCCGGAGCAGGGCGTGCGGCAGCGCCGCTATTGGCATCTGCCGGAGCGCGTCTCCGACCCCAAGGTGCCCTTCGAGGAGCATGTGCGGGAAGTGCGTGCCCGGCTCGAAGATGCCGTGCGCTGTCACCTGATGAGCGATGTGCCCTTGGGGCTGTTCCTCTCCGGCGGCATCGATTCCAGCGCCCTGGCCGGGCTCATGGCACCCATGGTGAAGGACCCGATCCAAAGCTTCTCGGTGGGTTTCGCCGAGCACGGCTTCAACGAGCTCCATTACGCGCGCATGGTGGCGAATTCCGTGGGTGCGGAGCACCGTGACATCCAGCTCACCGCCGACGACTACTTCCGCCTCCTGCCGCGCATGCTCTGGCACGAGGATGAGCCCATCGCCTTCACCTCCAGCGTATGCCTCTACGCCGTCTCGGAGCTCGCCAAGAAGCACGTGAAAGTGGTGCTGACAGGTGAGGGGGCCGACGAGCTGTTCCTGGGTTACAACAAGTACCGCGTCACTGCCTGGAACGAACGCCTGGGCAGGCCCTACTGGGCGGCAGTACCCCAGGGCATGCGCGATGGCATCAGCCGCATGGTGCAACGCTTCCCCCGAAGGCTGCGCCGCTATGCCGAGCGCAGTTTCCTCGGCCCCACGCCCGGCGTGCGAGGGCTGTTTTACGAGAACTTCGCGGTCTTCCCCCAGGGCCTGCAACAGCGCCTGTTCAGCGAGGGCATGGAGCGGCGTGACCCTTACGCCGAGGCCATGCGCCACTACGATCAGGCTCCCGGCGGAAGCCTGGAGCGCATGAGCCACGCGGACATGCAGACCTACATGGTGGAACTGCTGATGAAGCAGGACCAGATGAGCATGGCGGCATCCCTGGAGAGCCGCGTGCCGTTCCTGGACCACCGCTTCGTGGAATATGTGGCTGCCATGCCCGCCAAACACAAACTGCACGGCTGGGAGACCAAGGCGGTGTTGCGCGCCGCGGTGAAGGACGTGATCCCGAAGGAAGTCCTCACCCGCGGCAAGATGGGCTTCCCGGTGCCCATGGGACGCTGGTTGCGCGGTGCCTATTCGCCGCTGCTGGACGATCTGGTGTTGAGCGAGCGCGCCCAGGCACGCGGACTCTTCGACCCTGCCTACCTCGAGCACCTGGTGGGTGAGCATCGCCGCGGCGACTGGGACCATGGCGAACGCCTGTGGTCGCTGATGAACCTGGAACTGTGGCAGCGCATGTTCCTGGACGGCGACGCACCCGATGCCGTGCTCGATGTGAAGTCCGTCACGCCCCAACGCGTCGCAGCCTGAACCTTAAGGTTTATCTCCCGGAGGATTGCGGGGTTCTCCGGATACCTCGCTTCCGGTGTAGGTGCGAAAGTCCTTCGTTACCAGCCTCAGGGAATCCTCCCTCCGGCGCCTCATATGTGAAATGACATGCGCATCCTGTGGGTGAAAGTCGGCGGACTCTGGCCAACCAATACCGGTGGCCGCTTGCGCAGTTTCAACATCATCTCGGAGCTGGCCCGGGAGCACGAGGTCTCGGTCTTCACCACCCATCTGCCGGGTGAGGACGGCGAGGAATTGGGTCGCCATCTGCGGCACTGCAAGCAGGTGCGGTCCTTCCCGTTCGCGGCACTCAAGTTCCGCGACCCGCGCTTCCCGCTGGTGCTGGCCCGCTCCTGGTTCTCCACCATGCCGGTGGACGTATACAAGCATCAGGTCCCGGCGATGCGCCTGGCCGTGGATGAGCTCCTGGCCTCAGGCGAGATCGACCTCTGCATCGCCGACTTCGTATTCGCCGCGCCCAACGTGCCCCTGGGCGGTCCGGTGCCGGTGATGTTCTTCTCCCATAACGTCGAATACCAGATCCTCAAGCGCCTGGCGGAAGCCCAGGACGACCCGGTCCGCCGCGGCCTGCTCGCCATCGAGTGGCGCAAGATGCGCCGCTACGAAGCCGAGGTCTGCCGCAAGGCACGTCTCACGGTGGCGGTGTCGGTCCATGACCGGGACCTGCACCAGGCCGACGCGACTGGCGCCCAGATCCGCGACGTGCCTACCGGCGTAGACGTGGGTTACTTCAAGGCCAACGGTGCACTCGAAGACCCGGTGGAGCTGGTGTTCACCGGTTCCATGGACTGGCATCCCAACGAGGATGCGATCCGTCACTTCATCGATGAGATATTGCCCGCGGTGCGCCGTGAGGTGCCGCAGGTGCAGCTCACCGTGGTGGGCCGCAATCCCAGCATCGGCCTGCGCCGCGACGCGGAGCAGGCGGGAGTCAAGGTCACCGGTACGGTGGACGACGTGCGCCCATACATAGATGGTGCCGCGGTCTACGTGGTGCCATTGCGCATCGGCGGCGGGACCCGTCTCAAGGTCTTCGAGGCCCTCTCCATGGGCAAGGCGGTGGTCTCCACCGGCGTAGGCGTCGAGGGGCTGCCGCTCGCCCCCGGCGAGCACTATCTCAAGGCCGACGATCCGGATGCCTTCGCTTCCGCCGTGGTGACGCTGCTGCGGGACCCGGAGCGCCGCCATGCCCTGGGCGATGCCGGCCGCCAGCTCACCCATGAACGCTATGCCTGGCCGCAGGTGGCGCGGGTGTTCGGTTCCCATTGCGAGACCGCCCGTGGATGACCTGCACCGTCCCGGGGTGCCGCGCGTGGTGCTGATGTGCCATGACGGGGACCGCATCGATGCCGAGGGCCTCGCGGCCTGGATCGCCACCAGCATGGACCTGGTGGGGATCATCCGCATCAAGGAAGGCCGCAGCCGCATGTGGCAGCGCATCCGCCGCGAGATCAAGCGGGTGGGTTTCTGGCGCTTCCTGGACGTGCTGGCATTCCGCTGCTACTACCGGCTGGTATGGGCGCGCCGTGACGCTGCCTGGTCCATCTCCGAGATCAAACGCCTCAAGCAGCGCTATCCCGCCAATCCCATGGGGGTGATGACGCTGGTCACTGCCGACCCCAATAACGAAGCGGTGAAGACCTTCCTGCGCTGGGTCCGCCCCAACATCATGCTGGCCCGCTGCAAGACCCTGCTCAAGCCGGACGTGTTCGGCGTCCCCAGCCACGGCACCTACGTGCTGCATCCGGGCATCTGCCCCGAGTATCGCAACGCCCACGGCTGCTTCTGGGCCCTGGTGAACCGCGACAAACAGAAGGTAGGGATGACTCTGTTGCGCGTGGACCCCGGTGTCGACACCGGCCCCATGCTGTTGCAGTCCTCCTATGGTTTCGACGAACTGCATGAATCCCACACGGTCATGCAGTACCGGGTGGTACTGGAGAACCTGGACGCCGTGGCTGAGAAGCTCAAGTCGGCCTGGCGCGGCAAGGTCGAGCCGCTGCCGGTGAAGAAGCGCAAGTCCGGCACCTGGGGCCAACCCTGGTTGAGCGCCTACCTGCGCTGGAAACAGGCAGCCCGGCAGGAGGCAGCTCGATGACGCGGCTCCTGTCCCTGCTGTACCACGACGTCTATCGAGCCGAGACCGCCGAGAGCGGCTTCCTGGGCGCCGGCGCCGACCGCTACAAACTTCCGCTAGCGGAGTTCGACCTGCAGATGGAACGTCTGGCCGCGGTGCTGGACACGCCGCCGGTGCTGGTCACCACACGCCGCCCTGGTGCCGCGCAGCCGCAGGTCGCCTTCACCGTCGATGACGGCGGCATATCGTATTACACGGACATCGCGGATCGCCTCGAAGAGCGCGGCTGGCGTGGCCACTGCTTCGTCACCACCGGTTGGATAGGGCGGGGTGGTTTCCTGCATGCCCGCCACCTGCGCGAGCTGCATGTGCGCGGCCACGTGATCGGCAGCCACTCGGTCAGCCATCCCGGGCGCTTCGCCGCCTGCCCACCGGCACAGATGTTGAACGAATGGCGCGAGAGCCGCGAGACCCTGGAGGACATCCTGGGGGTAGCGGTGACCACCGCCTCGGTACCTGGCGGCTATTTCTCCAACCAGGTGGCCCTGGCCGCTGACGAAGCGGGGATCAAGGATCTCTTCAACTCGGAACCCGAGAGCCAGGTGCACAAGGTTGGCCGTTGCCGGGTGTACGGCCGCTACACCATCCGTCGCGGCGACGCGCCGGATTACGCCGCGCGTCTCGCGTCGGGCTCGCCCACCGCCGTATACGGCGCGTGGCTCAAATGGAATGCCAAGAAATTGCCCAAGGCCATCCTCGGCGCGGAATACGCCGGCCTGGCCGCCCTGGCAGCGCGCTTCGAGCGCAATGCCAGGCCTTAACAGATATAACAGGAGGATCGGATCGTCATGCGTATCAGCATATTCGGATTAGGGTACGTCGGCTGCGTGAGCGCCGCGCGCCTGGCAGAAGCGGGTCATCAGGTCATCGGCGTGGATGTGAATCCCGAGAAGGTGGCCATGGTCAACGCCGGCATCTCGCCCATCGTGGAACCGGGCCTGGAGGCGCTGCTGGCCTACACCGTCACCACCGGCAACCTGCGCGCCACCACCTCCAGCGCCGAGGGCATCGCCCAGTCGGACCTGGCGCTCATCTGCGTGGGCACGCCGGGCTACAGCAACGGTCAGCTCAACGTCGACACCTTGCGCTCGCTCTGCGCCGAGATAGGCCGCGACCTGCATCAGAAGGACCGGTCCTTCACCGTGGTGGTGCGCAGCACCGTGCTGCCCGGGACCATGGAGGAGGTGGTGCTGCCGGCCCTGCGCGCCAACGTGCAGCGCCGTCACCGTTCCCACATCAAGGTGGCGGTCAACCCCGAGTTCATCCGAGAGGGCAGCGCGCTCAAGGACTTCCTGCATCCGCCCTTCACCCTGGTGGGGACGGAGGATGCGGAGACCGCCGCCAAGCTGCGTGAGGTCTATTCCCACGTGGAAGCGCCTTTCGTGCATACCGGTCTCAAGACCGCTGAGATGATCAAGTACGCCGCCAACACCTTCCACGCGCTGAAGGTGTGCTTCGCCAATGAGATGGGCGATGCCGCAGAAGCCTTCGGCGTAGACCCGCAAGAAGTCATGCGCATCTTCCGCATGGACACCAAGCTCAACGTCTCGGAGGCCTACCTCAAGCCCGGCTTCGCCTTCGGCGGCTCCTGCCTGCCCAAGGACATCCGCGCGCTGACCTATGCCGCCCGCAATGCCGACGTGGAGATGCCGCTCATCAGCCGCATCCTGGAGTCCAACAGTGCCCAGATACGCCGGGCCGTAGACGCGGTGCTGGCCACTCACAAGAAGCGCATCGGCGTCATCGGCCTTTCCTTCAAGCCCGGCACCGACGACCTGCGCGAGAGCCCCATGGTCACCCTGGTGGAGACCCTCATCGGCAAGGGCCTGGACGTGAAGATCCTCGACCATAACGTCTCGGTGGCCCGCCTCACCGGCGCCAACCGCAAGTACATCGAGGAAGAGATCCCGCACATCTCCTCGCTCATGTGCACCGAAGCTTCCGACCTCATCAACCATGCCGAAGTCATCGTGGTGGGCAATGCGGGCGAAGAGACCAACATCGCGCTCTCCGCTGCTTCCCCCGACGTCGACATCATCGACCTGACGCGCGGTATCGCGCGTCGTACTCCCAGCGCACAGGTGGACGTGCCATGCCAACCAGCCTCATCCTCAAGACCCTCCACGCCGGCTTACTCGCTTCCGGAGTCGTCGGCCCTATCCTGATCGCGCCGGCCTGGCACAGCGAGGCGGCCAGCGCCTCGCCCGCGACGGCGGAACATCATGCACCGGCGCCGCCGAAGGTCTACGTGGACACGCGCTTCGTCGCGGCCACAGGACGCACCATCCAGGTGAAACAGGGCGGCGACCTGCAGGTGGCCCTGAACGAGGCCAAGCCGGGCGATGCCATCGTGCTGCAGGCGGGTGCCGTCTACACCGGGCCCTTCACCTTGCCTGTGAAGCAGGGTGGAGAAGGCTGGATCACCATCGAATCCAGCGACCTCAAGCACGGGCTACCGGCTGAGGGCACCCGAGTCAGTCCCGCCGATGCGGCGCACATGCCCACGCTCCAGGCCAGCTATGAGTCTGTAGTGCGCACAGCTCCCGGTGCGGGTCACTACCGTCTGGTGGGACTGGAGGTCCGTCCCGGTCCGCCGCGCACCAGTGCCGTCGGCAAGGTGCTGGATTGGCTGCGTGGTATCGGCGCCGCTGAAGCTGCCGAGGCGCCGCGCTCGGCCTTCCTCGAGAACCTGATGGTCTTCGGCAGCAGTTCCAATGACACGCTGGAGTCCCTGCCGGATCACATCATCATCGACCGTTGCTACCTGCACGGCGACACCCAAGTGGGCGCCCGCCGCGGCATCGCCATGAACGCGCGCACCGGCGCGGTGGTCGACTCCTACATCTCAGACATCAAGAAGATAGGCGAGGACGCCCAGGCCATCTCCAGCTGGAACGGTCCTGGCCCCTACAAGATCGTGGACGACTACCTGGAGGCCGCCGGCGAGAACGTGATGTTCGGCGGGCAGGACCCCAGCATCAAGGGCCTGGTGCCCTCCGACATCGAAGTGCGCGGCAACCACTTCACCAAGCAATTGGCATGGAAGAGCGGCTCACCCGGCTACCAGGGCGGCAACTGGCAGGTGAAGAACATCTTCGAGCTCAAGAACGCCCAGCGCGTGCTCGTGGAAGGCAACCTGTTCGAGTACAACTGGGCCCAGGCCCAGACCGGCTATTCCATCCTGTTCACGGTGCGCGACCAGGACGGCAATGCGCCCTGGTCGGTGGTGCAGGACGTGACGTTCCGCGACAACGTGATCACCCACGTGGCCAACGGCGTCAACATCCTGGGCAACGACGACGACTATCACAGCCAGCAAGCCCAGCGCATCCTCATAGCCAACAACCTGTTCGAGGACGTGGGCGGCTCATGGGGGCCCGGCATCCTGCTGCTCATGGACAACGGCAGCCAGTACGTGACCTTCACCCACAATACGGCCTTGCAGACCGGCACCCTGGTGTACGGCGACGGCAAGCCGGATACGGGGTTCACCTACACCGACAACATCGCCTTCCAGAACCAGTACGGCATGATCGGCACCAACCATGCTCCGGGGCTGTCCAGCATCAACGCCTTCTTCCCGGGCGCGGCCCTGCGCCGCAACGCCATCATCGGCGCGTCATCCTCCGAATATCCCTCGGACAACTTCTTCCCCCACAGCCTGAAAGCGGTAGGTTTCGCCGGTGCCCAGGACCAGGACTACCGGCTTGCCGCCGGCAGCGCCTACAAGGCCGAGGCCGACGATGGCGGCGACATCGGCGCGGACATGGACGAGCTCTGCTCGGCCATGGACCGCTATGGCGATCACCTGAGCGGCGCGGTGCCCTCGTGCCTGGCCAAGCAACAGGCAGTGAACCACCCCCATGGCTGACCTGCACCTGGTCCTCTGGCTGTCCATCACCGTGCTGGCTTACACCTACGTAGGCTATCCGCTCCTGCTGCGCCTGTGGGACGAACTCAAGGGTCGCGACAACTTGACCGGCTGGATGCAGCCGCGCATCACCCTGGTGGTGATCTCATACAACGAGTCGCGCCGCATCCGCCAGCGCCTCGAGAACTTCCTGGACCTGGATTACCCCTGGGATCTGCTGGAGATCATCGTCGCGTCCGATGGTT
>Ga0265338_10004069_pt1 | contig 20046 bp, 17 predicted proteins | sample 42126metaG_FD_193579 | JGI IMG/M metagenome (GOLD analysis project Ga0265338, IMG submission 193579) | Rhizosphere microbial communities from Carex aquatilis grown in University of Washington, Seatle, WA, United States - 4-21-26 metaG | ecosystem: Host-associated > Plants > Roots > Rhizosphere...
CCAACCCTTCCCAGACCGGCTGCAAGGTGATATGCACACAAGCAAGGCGGACGAGATAAGAAATCAGGAACGGTTCGGTTTTCACCGAATCGGCCAGATAAAGCATCAGTTTAACGTCCGCCAAGGCATCGTCGGTCCGGCCCGCAGCCACTTCGGCGCAGACTCTGAGTTGTAAACGCTGGACGGTCCTTTTGATATTGCCGAGGTGCGGCAGCAGGATGCCCCACGGATTGTCCAAGTCGTAAACCACCGGATACCGTGCATATAGCCGGTCGCTGGCGGCGCGAAGTTGATCCAACTCGGTTTCGCTGGACTCCAATCCGGCCAGAACCACAGGCGCGGCAATCCCCCGCGAGGTTCGATCACTTGTTCCCGAGGAAAATGTCTGACTTGAATTTGTTTGACCGGATTGAACGGCGGCGAATGCCATTTGCCACGCGGCGAGATCCAGGAAATAACGTTTGCCACCTTGAAGAGAATTACCCTCGGGTGCGGGCGGATTGGTCTCCGAGCCAATCAGGGTGCTGGCCAGCGAATAATGGTCCGCCCACTTTTTGGCGAAATTGGTTCTCTGCGTGAACCACGATTCGATGACCGGAATGGCGGCAAAGTTTTGGTCTTCGGGAACGGGTTTGGGAGTGAATGCAGCCAGATCCAGCTGCGCACCTTGAGCTTCCAGTTGCCGCCGATAACCATTCCATTCATGCCCGCCCCGCCAGTCTTCCTCGGCATAAAACATCGCGGCAAGGGTGACCAGCCAGGCCAACCCAATCAACAGACGTCGAGCAACGCGAATTCGTGGTCGCACCACAGTCTGGTTCTTTTCATTCGGGTTCATAAAATCATGCTGTCAAAATTTCGGGAAACCGCTCGCTTCGCGGTTGGATGGGAAATAATTTTGGCGGCCGGACCTCGGGCGATTCGGACGACTGGATCGTCTCCAGAAGCTCGCGGCGGTTTTCGCGCAGCGACGCCAGAATAATCTGCGCGGAGGGAATTTTTCCCACCGGCACAGCCGAGGCCAGGCTCACTGAATGGCCGACGTTCAAGTTCAAGAGGACAATCATCAACCACACGGCGCTCATGCCGGCCAGATGCCAGCGAAGTGAAAGCAAGAATTCGCGCCAGTTGCCGCCGCGATCGGCGACGGCCGGTGAATCTCCGGCCTTTGCCCGACCGGGGTCGCCCAGCGTTGCCACCGCCGTCCGCCGAATCGCGTCGAGTTTCGGTTCAGCGGCTTGATGCCGTTCGAACAAGATTTCACGCGGCGTTTTCATCTCTTTTCCTCCAATAATTTTCGCAGCGATTTTTTGGCGTAGTGCAACCGCGATTTCACCGTGCCGATCGGTACCTCGGTGATGCGTGCGATTTCTTCGAGCGAAAAGTCCTCGACGAAGTGCAACAGCAACACCGAGCGCTGCGGCAACGGCAATTGGTTCAGCAGATGCATAAATTCAGTTTCCTGTTCATGCCGGATGAGCAGGTCGTCCGGGCTCTCGTCAAATTCATCCGGCGCCCCGGCGATTTCCTCGCGCAGCAGTTCCTCGCGATTTTGCTTTCGCCAGCGTTGGATGCATTTCTGGTGCGCGATGCCGAAGAGCCAGCTTCCAAATTTCTGATCGTCGCGCAGGCTGCCGAGGTGTTGAACGGCGGCAATGAACGTCTCCTGCATCAGGTCAAGGCCCGCCTGTTCGTCGTGCACCAATCCAAAGACATAGACATACAAGGGCAATTGGTAGCGCCGAAAGAGCGTGTCCCAAGCCGCCGGTTCTCCGGCCCTGGCCTGCAACACGGGCAGTTGTTCGCGTTCAGCCACCACCAGCATTTACACAGAGAGGAATGCGGAACGCGAGAAAAGGTTCAATGGTCCCCCGCAAGCCGGTTGACCGGCTGGTTGGCTGATTTTCAGCATAAAATCGCCAGGAATTGGCCTGTTTTTTGCTATTTAGGTTGCAAGATTGCCCGGAAATGTTGACAAATATGGCCATGTCTCAAGTCGGTGAACAACTTCATGCCGCCCGTGAAGCCTTGAAGCTCACGGTGCAGCAGATTGCGGATTCCACCAAAATCCGCACCGACCACATCCGCGCGCTGGAGGAAGGTCATTACGAGGTGTTTTCGGCGCCGGTGTACATCCGCGGTTTCGTCCGCATTTACGCCTCCCAACTTAAACTCAACACGGCGCAAATCATGTCCGTGCTCGATGCCGAGCTCAAGCAGACGGAAAAATTCAAGGAACCGCCGCCGTTGATGGAAGAATCCAACACGCTGGTCGACCATGCGATGTTCTGGCTTTCCAAACTCAACTGGCGGGTCGGGGTGATTGGCGGCGCCGCGCTGGCTTTGTTGCTGGTCCTCGTGTTCGCCGGTTCCGCCTGGCGGCATCATTCGCGCAGCAATCCATTGGCCGGTTTAAAACCCGCGGTTTATCAAGCCGCCGATGCCGGTGAGACCCTGCCGCTGACGACGCGCCGCTGAGATGCGCAAGGACGACTAAAGCCGCGCCCTCCCCGTTCGGCTCGCATTTCCATCTGCATTCCTCCTGCTTCATTCTGCATTGGCGTCACACGTCGTTCATGTAGAGCGTCCGGTTGCGCCACAAATAGAGAACGCCGGAAGTCATGGTCAGCACGACCGTCACCCACAACGCGATTTCCGCAAAGCCCGGCACCCAGCCCTGCAGCAGGTGTTGCAGCCCTGATGGCCATTCCTTGGAGGCGTCCACGATGAGCAGTGCAATGATGGCTGCGATTTGTGAAACGGTTTTGTGTTTGCCGTAACGTTCCGCCGCCAGCACCACGTGCTTCGAGGCCGCCAGCAGCCGCAACCCGGTGATGGCCAGTTCGCGCGCGACAATGATGATGACCATCCACGCTTCGACCGTCACCGGCGGTTGGGCGGTTTGATGCGTGCTTTCCACGAAGGCGATGAACGCCGAGCAGGTCATGACTTTGTCCGCCAGCGGATCCATCAGGACGCCGAAGTTGGTGATCAGCCCGCGCTGCCGCGCAATCCGTCCGTCGAGAAAATCCGAGACGCCCGCCAGACAGAAGAAAAACAGGGCCAGGGTATAATGAAAGGGGACCGGCACGAACAAAGCCCAAAGAAAAACCACCGTCAGGGCAAACCGTCCGACCGTCAACTTGTTTGGCAGATTCATATAAATTAAAGCCTCCTCGTACTCGTCCTCGAAAAAGTTCGATTACGAGCGCAAGGACGACGACGAGGACGAAAAACCTACGCCCCAAACTTGTCGAACATCCTCGCGTTGGCCTGCATGAGCCGGATCAAATATTTCGCCTCAAACACGCTGAGCGAGCCGAGGTTCGCCCCGGTTTCCGTGAAACGCTCGAGCTTGTCCGAGCCGCTGAACGCCGAGTGCAACAGCACCGGTTGCGGGTGCCAGGAATGGCCCTTGAGGGCCACCGGCGTCGAGTGATCACCGGTGATGGCGAGTACGTCCGGCCTTTTCTTCAGCAAAATCGGCAGCGCGGCGTCAAAATCTTCAATGGCCTTTTTCTTCGCGTTGAAATTGCCATCCTCACCCGCCTTGTCCGTGTACTTGTAATGAATGAAGAAAAAATCAAAGTGGTCGTATTCCTTCAGATAACGCTCGAATTGTTCCGTGATGGTCGCCGGCCCTTCGATTTTTTTCATGCCGACGAGTTGCGCCAGGCCCTTGTACATCGGATAGACCGCCAGCGCGGCGGCCTTCAATTTGTAACGCTCCTCGAACAGCGGGAGGTGCGGCTGATGCGCAATGCCGCGCATCAGAAAACCGTTGGCCGGCTGTTCGTTGGCCAGGATCGGCAACGCCGCCTTGTAAAAATCGGCGATGAGCGCGGCCATCTTCTTCTGGCCGGCGTTGTTCTCGTCGCGCGGATGAACCGTCGGGATGGGGAAACCTTCGCGGTTTGGGTCGGCGTCCGTGAGCGGGCCCTCCAGGCCGCTGCCGCGGAAGATGACGACGAAACGATGTTCCTTGCCGGCCTTGATGACGACCTCCGTATCGCCGATTTTTTTGACTTTGGCGGCGAGCAGCGCGCACAGTTTTTCACAGGTCTCCGTCGGGATGCGGCCGGCGCGGCGGTCGGTCACAATGCCCTTCTTGTCGAGGGTGCAGAAATTGGCGCGCGCGGCCACGTCGCCGTGCTTCAATTCCAATCCCAGCCCCAGCGCTTCAATGACGCCGCGGCCGACTTGAAATTCCAACGGATCATAGCCGAACAGCCCGAGATGTCCCGGCCCGCTGCCAGGGGTGATGCCGGGTGCCGCGGGAATCATGCGGCCCTGCGCGGAATCCCTGCACAGCTTGTCGAGGTTCGGCGTCGCGGCGGCTTCCAGCGGCGTCAGATAAAGCTGCTCTTTCGTGGCCAGGTCGCCCAGGCCGTCGAGCACCACCAGCACCAGCTTGGCCTTGGTTTTGAGTGTCAGTTCGGAATAAAGCGCGTCCAGATTCATGCGCCTAATTTGCGGTGAAGCACGCCCCAACGCAATGCGATTCCATTTTGCGCCGGGCGGAATCGGTGACATTATTTTGCCGCGCATGAATCCATTGATGTTGCACGAATTTCACCACCGCCTCGGCGCGCGGTTCACCGGGCTGAACGACCGGGAAATTGTAAACGATTACGGTGACTGGCTGGCCGAGCACACCGCGCTGCGCCAAAGCGCCGGCGTGATGGATTTAAGTAGTCGCGGCCGGATTTGCCTGACGGGCGCCGACCGCGTCCGCTTTCTGCACGGACAGGTCACGAACGAAGTAAAAAAATTGCGGATCGGCGAAGGTTGCTACGCCGCCATCACGAACAACAAAGGCAAAATGGAAAGCGACCTGAACATTTTCTGTCTCGCGGACGAACTGCTTCTGGATTTTGAGCCAGGTTTGACGGAAAAAGTTTCACAACGACTGGAAAAATTCATCGTTGCCGACGACGTGCAAATCGTGGACGTGGCGCCATATTATGGTTTGCTCAGCGTGCAAGGACCAAGGGCGGAAGCGGTTGTCTCTGCGATTGGATTGGGTGGGTGGGGCGAGCGTCCTCGCGAGCCGCTCGTGCAGGCAAATCCGGACGGCTCGTCAGCAGCCTCGCCCCACCAGCTTCCGGCAAAGCCGCTCAATTTCGTGAAGATTTCCGATGCCACGCTCGGGGAAGTTTATTTGATGAATCACGCGCGGTTGGCCGGGAGCGCCGGCATCCTGCCGGCGGGTTCAGGGGATGAAAGCGTTGCAACTCGCCGGCAGGATGCCGGCACTCCTGGAGTTGGCGGCTTCGAACTTTTCGTCCCCAATTCCTCGCTGGCCGCGGTCGCAGACAAACTCGTTGCCGCGGCAAACCAAAGTGGCGGACGCGCCGCCGGTTGGCAGGCGTTTGAAACCACACGCATCGAGGCGGGCATTCCCCGGTTCGGCATGGACATGGACGAGACGAACATCCCGCTCGAGTGCGGTCCCGCATTGCGGGACGCCATTAGTTACAACAAAGGTTGTTACATCGGGCAGGAAGTCATCAACCGCATCCACAGCGTCGGCCACGTCACCCGCGAACTGCGCGGGCTGCGACTCGCCGACCCCGCCAGCGCGGGGCGGCCATTACCACAACGTGGTGACAAGTTGTTCCACAACGGCAGGGAAATCGGCCATGTCACCAGCGCGGTGAAATCGCCGGTGCTCAACGCCACTATTGCGCTCAGCTACGTCCGTCGCGAGGCGAATCAAATTGGAACCGAACTGACGTTGCGAACGGTCGCGGGCGAATATCCGGTGAAGATCGTGGATCTGCCGTTTGTGGTGTAGCGGCGTCTCGGTAGAGAGCCGCCATCTGAAAATATTAAAGGAATACTGCAGTCTGCCGACATGCGCTACGACCGTCAGACCACCGCAAACTTCAACCGAAATTAAATTGGCGGCTTTCTGCCGAAAGCCGCTACGCCGGATGAAATTTTCTCGCCCGCACATCGATTTGCGGATTAAATCTTCGCCGATGAAACAGAAGGCTTACGCTGCCGCCGGTGTGGATATTGATTTGGGCAACAAGGTCAAGGCCACGCTGCCGCAGTTGCTCGCGTCCACGCACCGGCGCGAGGTGCTCGGCAAGGTCGGCGGCTTTGGCGGGTTGTTCGCGCTGGACCTGAAAAAATATCGCGAGCCGGTGCTGGTCTCGTCCGTGGACGGCGTCGGCACCAAACTCAAGCTCGCCTTCGCCATGGACAAACACGACACCATCGGCGCCGACCTCGTAAACCATTGCGTCAATGACATCGCCGTGCTGGGCGCGGAGCCGCTGTTTTTCCTCGATTACCTCGGCACCGGCAGGCTGGAGCCGCACGTTTTTACCGAAATCATCAAAGGCTTCGCGCGCGCCTGCGCGGAAAACCATTGCGCGCTCATCGGCGGTGAAACGGCGCAGATGCCCGGCTTTTACCAGCCCGGCGAATACGACGTGAGCGGCACCATCGTGGGGGTCGTCGAAAAATCCAAAATGCTCAACGGCCAGAAAACGGTGAAACGCGGCGACGCGGTCATCGGCATCGCCTCGAGCGGCCTGCACACCAATGGTTATTCGCTCGCGCGAATGATCTTCTTTGAAAAGATGCAGCTAAAACCGATGAGCCATGTCCCTGAACTGGATAATATCATCGGCAACGAGCTGTTAAAGGTCCACGTCAGTTACGGCCCGCTGGTGCAAAAGCTGTTGAAACGATTCAATGGGAGGGACGGCGTGCCGCCGTCCCATAAATCAGGGTCGGCGACACGCCAACCCTCCCGGAATGTGGTCAAAGCCTTTGCCCACATCACCGGCGGCGGATTTGTGGACAACATTCCGCGCGTGCTGCCGAAGACCTGCGATGTGGCCATTCGCAAAGGCTCCTGGGATATGCTGCCGATTTTCAAATTGATCGAATCCGAAAGCGGCGTGCCGGACGCCGAGCTTTACCAGGTCTTCAACATGGGCATCGGCATGGTGGTCATCGTGGCGTCGGACCAGGCGGACGCGGTCTTGAAGTTCATCCGCATGCAGAAACACCAGGCCTGGCTCATCGGTGAAGTGGTAAAGGGCGGCGGAATGGCACGGGTGAGTTGAAGCAGAAAATCCCCCAGATTTTCAAGGATGGCCGTTTGCGTTTTGCGCCGGACCGGGCGTTGCGCGTTCGATCACCAGTTGCATGTACTTTTTTTCCCGGGCGAAAACAGCCGGATCCGACAGTTCGAGATGGTCCCGCATGTACTTGTCCAAATCCGCCAGCAGATCCTGGAACAGGAAATGGACCGCTGGATGTTTGCGTTCGAGGCGGTCGAAGAGAAAACCGGTGAGCGGCACGGCGAGCCGTTGTCCCCACATGCTGACATAGGCAATGGTCGGCAAGACGTTGGGGGTGATGTCCTGCGCCGAAACGATGCGCCATCCCTGCCGGTCGAGTTCACTCGTGAACTCGGACCACGCATGCCCGGATGGGCGCGCGGTGGGGGCGATGCGAAAATAGTCACATAGAATCCAACGGCCGGACGGGCGCAAAATCTTGTCAATAATGCCGGGCGCGGAACGCAGATCCATGTATTGGAACGATTCCGAAGTGATGACCGTCTGGAAAAAACCCCGGTAGGTATCCAACGAAATTTGTTCGAGCCGGCCTTCAATGAGCGGCACGGACGGGAGCGTTGTCCGCAGGTGACGAATTTGCACGCGATTGGGCGTCAGGGCCGTGGGCGCAAAGCCGCGCTGCAACAACAGTCGCACCAAACCACCCATGCCGCACCCCGCATCCAACACCGGACCGGTTGGCGCTCCCACCAGATCAACCAGTCGTTCGCCATAGCGGGTCTGCGCCCGCTGAATCGCGTCCAGACTCAATTTTTCCGGCGGCACGGAAGCGTCATCGTGGTAGCCATAGTTTAAAAATCCGCCGGGCAAAATCTGGCTGTAGAGTTTCAGCTGGGCGTCGTCGGCCGCCTTGTGATGGCTGCGGTTCCGCCGAAGGCGTTGGAGAAAGGGACCCCAGTTGCGGGGCGTTAACGCGCGCCGGGCAACGCTTTTAACCGCGGATCGAGCCGTGATTTTTTTCACATGAATCTTACAAGCTGCTGGACAATCTCTTCCAGCACGGTTTAACCGCCGGAATCTCACCCGCAAAGGGGTTTAGCCTACGCAAAGAACGCCACCCGGCAAGACATTTCGCGCGGCGATGGCAAGGAACGGTTGCCTGGTGAAGTCTTGAAAGGTAAAGCCACGTGCGGGTGATTTGACGATCCCGGTGAGGCACAATGGCGACGATTGAATTCGTAAATCCTCAGTAGCTCATCCGGTCCAGTTTTACCTTGCCGCGAAAGATCCAGTAGATGCAGACGGTGTACGCAATCACCACCGGCACGCCGATGCAGGCGATGATGAGCATGATGCCGAGCGTTTTCGGCGATGACGACGCGTTGTAAATGGTCAGGCTGTTTGCCGGATCGGGCAGGCTGTAAACGAGGTTCGGATACATATTCAGGCCGAACAGCAACATCAGCGTGATCATGGCCGCGCACGACGACAGGAATGCCCGCCAGTCGCGTCGATGGTGAAATTCGCGTGGAATATTGGCGATGGCCAGCATGTTCACCAACGCGATGCTGAAGAGCCATGGATGGTCATGCACGCGCGCGGCCATGCGCGGCACGTATAGCAGCGTGGCCATGGTGAGCGTCACGGCGCAAATCACGAAGAAAATGATGCAGCGCATGGCCCAGAGACGCAGTTTGTCGTGCAATGCGCCCTCGGTCTTCATCACGCCGTAAATGGCGCCGTGCATCATGAACAACGCCACGGTGGTGACTCCGACGAGTAACGGATACGGTGTCAGCAGACCGAAAAATGTTCCGGCAAATTCGCCATCGGCGCCGACCGGCACACCCCACGCAATGTTGCCCAGGGCCACGCCCAGGAGCAGACCGGACAGCAGGCTGCCGGCGAAAAACCCGATGTCCCACATCTGCCGCCACCAGCGCATCGGCTGTTTGCTGCGGAATTCTATGGCCACCGCGCGAAAGATCAGCGACACGAGCAGCAGGACCAGCGCGAGATAAAATCCGGAAAAAACGGTCGCATACACGTTCGGGAACGCGGCGAACAACGCACCGCCGCCGGTGACGAGCCAGACTTCATTGCCATCCCAGACCGGTCCGATGGCGTTGATGAGCGTGCGGCGCTCGGTGTCGTCCTTCGTGCAGAGGTGCAGCGCGCCGATGCCGAGATCGAAGCCGTCGAGCATTGCGTAGCCGGTGAACAGCACGCCGACGAGAATGAACCAAACCGTGTTCAGATCGAGATTCATATCTTTGGTTGATGGGTCAGTTCGGGTGGCAACGCGAGTTTGCCGGACGGAATCAAGTCCTGTTCATCCGGGCCGTGCTGGATTTTGTCGTTCAGCAGATAAATGAACACCGCGAACAACAGAAAATAGACCACCGTGAACAAAATCAGCGAGGTGAGGATGACATTGGCCTTCACGATGGCCGACAGCCCTTCCGGCGTGCGCATCAGGCCATAGACAATCCATGGTTGACGGCCCACTTCGGCGGCGAACCAGCCCAGTTGATTGGCCAGTTGCGGGCCGAGCACGGAAAAGACAAGGATCCACAGCAGCCAGCGTCGTTCGTGCAGCGAGCCGTGGCGGAAATAGAGAAAGCCCAGCCCCGCCACCACAATCATGGCAAAGCCAATGCCCACCATGCCGTGAAAGAACAAAAAGGAGGCCTCGACCGGCGGCCGGTCCTGCGGCGGAAAATTGTTCAAACCCATCACCGTGGTCTGCGTGTTAAATCCAATGAGAAAACTCAGCATGCCCGGCCATTCCAGACCCTCCACTTTTTGCTCCCTTTCATTCACGTAACCCATGAGCACAAGGGGTGCATTCGAGGTGGTGTTGTAAAGTCCCTCAAACGCCGCGAGCTTGGCCGGTTGATTTTTCGCCACGCCCCGGGCGCTGACATGGCCGGTGACGACCTGCACGAGCGAGGCGGCCAGCGCAACGGTCAAGCCGACCCGCAACGAAGCGCGGGCGAAATCCAGATGCCGCCGTTTGAGCAGGTACCACGCGCTGACGCTCACGACCAGAAAGGCGCCCGCCTGCCACGCACCACACACCACGTGGGAGAGCCGCTCCATCGAGGACGGATTGAACACCAGTTGCCAGAAATCCGTGATTTCTGCGCGCTGGATCCCGTTGTGCATGACGATTTTATACCCTGCCGGCGTTTGCATCCAGGAATTGGCGACCACAATCCACACCGCGCTGAAATGCGCGCCCAGGCAGACCATGCAGGTGGAAAAGAAATGCACCTTGCGGCTCACCCTGTCCCAACCAAACAGCAGGACGGCCAGAAAACCGGATTCGAGGAAAAAGGCGAAGATGCCTTCCGCCGCCAGTGCGCTGCCGAACACATCACCGACAAAGCGCGAATAGGTTGCCCAATTCGTGCCGAACTCGAATTCCATCACGATACCGGTCGCCACGCCGATGGCGAAGGTGAGCGCAAACACCCGCGTCCAAAATCGCGCCATCTGGTGATAGACGGGATTTTTGGTTTTGAGCCACAACCCTTCCATGCAAACCAGCAGCAGGCCAAGGCCGATGCTTAACGGCGGATACAGGTAATGAAACGCGACGGTGGCCCCAAACTGGATGCGCGCCAGAGTTAGTACATCCATAAGGTCTGAGATTGCGCTTGTCAGAACTGGCTGTCAATCGGCCAAGAAAAGGTATTATCGGACCTTGTAAAATCCTTAAGCAGACTTTTCAGACCGCTTTTTGAGCGGTGCATTCCGGCTTCGGATTGCTTCGACGCCGTGGGCCGCGTAATCTCCCGTCGCATTTCATGAAACTTCTGGTCATCGGTTCGGGCGGACGCGAACATGCACTGGTGTGGAAACTGGCGCAGTCGCCGCACGTCACCCAACTCTGGTGCGCGCCGGGCAATGCCGGCATCGGATTGGAACGACTGGCAAAAAACGACGCGCCGGTCGAGTGCGTCAACCTCGGCGCGGAAGATTTGCCCAGGCTGCTCGCCTTCGCGCAGGAAAAGCGCCTTGACCTGACGGTCGTCGGACCGGACAACCCGCTCGCGCTCGGTATTGTCGATTTGTTCCAGAAAAACGGCTTGCGGATTTGGGGGCCGAATCAAAAAGCTGCGCAGTTTGAGTCGTCCAAAGTCTTCTCCCAAAATTTCATGGAAAAATACGGCATTCCGACGGCAAAAGCCGGGACGTTTTCGGCGGCCGGCCCGGCAAAGGCCTTCGCTGAATCGCTCGGCGGCAAATGCGCCGTGAAAGCCGATGGCCTCGCGCTGGGCAAGGGCGTCCTCATCTGCATCAGTGTCTCCGAGGCCAACCGGGCGATCGACGAAATCCTGGTCAGCAAAGCATTCGGCACGGCGGGCGCGAACATTGTCATCCAGGAGTTTCTCGAAGGCATGGAAATCTCGCTGCACGCCATTTGTGATGGCAAGACCGCGAAATTGTTCCCGACGTCGCAGGATCACAAACGGGCACTCGATGGTGACCAGGGTTTGAACACCGGCGGCATGGGCACGTATTCGCCGACGCCATTTTTAAGCGACGCCGAATTAAAAAAAGCCGGCGAAGCGATTTTGAATCCGTGGCTGCGCGGTTGCGCGGAGGAAGGGATTGATTTTCACGGCATTCTTTATCCGGGCCTGATGTTGACAAAAACCGGCCCCAAAGTTCTGGAATTCAACGTGCGCTTTGGCGACCCCGAAACACAGGTTTATCTGCCGCGCCTGGAAAATGATCTGGTCGAACTGCTGGATGCGAGTGTAAACGGCACACTCGACAAGATTGAATTGAAATGGAAACCGATGGCGGCGGTTTGCGTCGTGATGGCCAGCGGTGGTTATCCCGGCAGCTACGCAAAGGGGAGACCCATCCTTGGCCTGGCCGAGGCCGCGAAACTGCCAAACACGAAAGTTTTCCACGCGGGCACGGCCAAAAGCGGGAACGAAATTGTCACGAATGGTGGACGCGTGCTGGGGGTGATGGCACTGGGCAGGCATTTGAAATCCGCGCAGACCGCCGCCTATGCCGCAGTTGGAAAAATCTGTTTTGAAGGCGTGCAGTTCCGCCGCGACATCGCGGCGAAGGCGTAGCGCTGATTCCATTGCGACTTTACTTCCCGTCATTTGTGAACCATTTTAGGCGGTCATGATACAACGGTTTTTGAATCTTTTCGGTCTGACGCTGGCCGGTTTGCTGGCCGCCGGCGGTGCGTTGCGCGCCGAAGCAACCGACACCGCCCCGGATTTCAATCAGGTTTATGAATTGCTGCGGGCCAATCTTCCGAACGCCTCGGACGCCGAATTGAATTCCGCGGCGGTGAAAGGCCTCCTGCGACAATTGCACGGCCGGGCAACGCTGGTCGGCGGCACACCGGGAACGACCCTTTCATCAGACACCGCCGAACCCGTTAAATCAGCGGTCCTGGAAAGCAACGTGGCGTATTTGCGTGTGGGGGAGGTCGAAAGCGGTTTGGCCGACAAAATGAACGCGGCATACCATGCCTTGGCGGCCACCAACAAGGTTGCCGGCGTGGCGCTGGACCTGCGTTTTGCCGACGGCAATGATTACGCGGCGGCGATCGCGGTGGCAGATTTGTTTACGGCAAAAAAAACGACCCTACTGGAGTGGGGCAAGGAAGTCGAGGAGTCGCCACCGGCCGGAAACCCGATTCCCGGTCCCTTGGTGGTGCTGGTCAACGGCGAAACCGGCGGGGCGGCCGAGGCCCTGGCGGCGGCCTTGCGTGAAGCGGATGCGGGATTGATCATCGGAAATCCCACCGCGGGCCTGGCCATGACGACCCGGGATTTCCCGCTGAAAAACGGTGAGCGGCTGCGCATTGCGATGAACCCGGTAAAACTGGGCAACGGCGTGGCGATCTCGCACGTAGCGCCGGACATCGCCGTGACGGTGAGCCCGGACGATGAACACGCCTATCTGAAAAACCCCTACCTGACGCTGGCACAAAATAACGCCCCCGCCGCGGCCGGCACCAATGATTTTCTGCCGTTTGTGGATCACACGAGCGAGGCGGATCTGGTGCAGGCGAAAATAAAGGACGGTGACGACGCGGGGGCGACCGTGCCGGCCCACGCCAAATCACAGTCCAAACCAGTGATCCAGGACCCGGTGCTGGCGCGGGCCGTGGATTTGATCAAGGGACTTGCGATTGTGCACGAATCCCGCCTTTGATTTCGGCGTTGACGATTTAGGATTCACGACTCACTTTGGGCGACCGCGCTGATGAAAACCGTCCTGTTTGTCTGCACCGGTAACGTTTGCCGCAGCCCGATGGCCGAAGCGCTGTTTCGCCGGGCCACGAGCGGGCGCGGGGCTTTTCGCGCGCTGTCGGCGGGATTGGGCGCGATGAACGACCAGCCGGCCACCCCGCATTCGGTCCAGGCCATGCGGGAAGTGGGGGTGGATATTTCCAATCACCGCAGCCGGACATTGACGGTGGAATTGGTCCAGCAGGCGGACTATATTTTTGGCATGACGCACGGTCACGTGGACACGATTGTGCTGCTGTACCCGCAGGCCGCGGACAAGACCTTTTTGCTGCGGGAATTTGACGAGTCGGTGGACCCTTTTGAAAAACACATCGGCGACCCCATCGGCGGCTCCTACGAGGTGTATGAGAACTGCCGCCATCAAATCGAACTGGGCGTCGCCTCGTTGCTGAAATTTATGGAAGAACACAAAATTTTGTCCGCCGCGCACGACCCGAAACGCGCGGCGACCGCCAACTTTGCGATCGGCGCGGATCACGGCGGTTATCAATTAAAGGAGGCGCTGAAACAATATTTGCAGTCGCGCGGCCTGAGCACCACCGACTTCGGCGCGAAGGTGAAGGAACCCGCCGATGACTACCCTGACTTCGCCCAGCCGGTCGCGGCGGCCGTGGCCGCGCGGCAGGCGGAATTCGGCCTGCTGGTTTGCACAAGCGGCGTCGGCATGACCATCGCGGCCAACAAGGTCCCCGGCATCCGCGCCGCACTGGTGGCGGACGAATCGACCGCCGCCCTGGTCCGCCAGCATAATGACGTCAACGTGCTTTGTCTCAGCGGCAAAAACACCACGCCGGAAACGGGCCGGAAAATCCTCGACGCCTTTCTCAAGGCGAAATTCGAGGGCGGCCGCCATGAACGGCGCGTGCTCAAGCTCGAGGCCAACCCGGTGTCGCCGCCATTGCGGCTGCGCGCCGTGGATCCCATCGTGGCCGAGGCGATCGAACACGAGCGCCTCCGCCAGCAGGAAAACATCGAGTTGATCGCCAGTGAGAATTTTGTCAGCCCGGCGGTGTTGGAAGCCCAGGGCTCGGTGCTCACGAACAAATATGCCGAAGGTCTGCCGAAGAAACGCTGGTATGGTGGGTGTGAAAACATTGACACGATTGAACAGCTGGCCATCGACCGCGCGAAGAAGCTGTTCGGCGCGGAACACGCCAACGTCCAGCCGCATTCCGGCAGCCAGGCCAACATGGCCGTCTATTTTGCCATGCTTAAACCCGGCGACAAGATGCTCACGATGGATTTGAGCCACGGCGGGCATCTGACCCATGGCAACAAGGCCAATTTCTCCGGCAAGTTTTTTGAAATCGTCCACTACGGTGTCCGCCGGGACGACGAACGGATTGATTACGATCAACTTGCGACCATGGCGCGCGAACACAGGCCGAAGATGATCACCGTCGGCGCGAGCGCGTATCCGCGCATCATTGATTTTGCGCGCATGGGTGAAATCGCCCGCGAAGTCGGCGCGTTTCTGCTGGCGGACATCGCGCACATCGCCGGCCTGGTCGCGACGGGATGGCATCCCAGCCCGATGCCGCACGCGGACTTCGTGACCACCACAACACACAAGACGTTGCGCGGGCCGCGCGGCGGTTTGATTTTGTGCCGCGAAAAATTCGCCAAGGAAATCGATTCCACGGTTTTCCCCGGCATCCAGGGCGGACCGCTGGAGCATGTCATCGCCGGCAAGGCGGTTTGTTTCCTTGAAGCCCTGCAACCGGCCTTCAAGGCGTATCAGGGGCAAATCATCAAGAACGCGAAGGCACTGGCCGAAGGGATGCAGCACAACGGCTACCGGCTGGTCAGCGGCGGCACGGACAATCATTTGATGCTCGTGGACGTGGGCGCGAAAAACCTGACCGGCAAGGACTGCCAGATTGCGCTCGACGAAGCCGCCATCACCGTCAACAAGAACACGATTCCGTTTGAGACACGCTCGCCGTTCCAGGCCAGCGGCATCCGGCTGGGCACGCCGGCGGTGACCACGCGCGGCATGAAGGAACCCGAGATGGCGGCCGTTGCGGACATGATTTCGGAGGTGCTGATGGACATCAAAAACGCCGAGTCGGCGTCCAAAGTCCGGCGGCGCGTGCACGAGTTGACGGCAAAATATCCGCTGCCTTATTGAGCGGGTGGCGAAAGACCTGCGGGTCTATCGCGAGCCTCCACCACCTGTGGTGTTAAGGTATACCAGGAGGCTACCCGACCTCGCCGACAGCGTCGTGGAATGCGGCAGCCATCCGCCGGCACGGAAATCGCACCAGAAAAAACGGATTTGACACGGCGGCCAGAATGAGCCAGACTGCCCGTGAGTTGACTGTAAAATTTCCCTTGCCGTATTGAAGGCTGAATAGCCTCGAACGCCCGATTGAGAAATCCATTTTGAACTTTTCCGGTCGCAGGCCGTCCCAGGCGTGACTACATTCACCACACGCCAGGGACCGCCGGCAATCGAAACGCGGGTCAATTCACCAATTTAATTTTGTATTATGCCAAGAGTCTCAACCAAAAAGACCAAAGCCAAGGCGGAGGCATCGCCCGCCGTCGAATCGCCGGAATTGAACGGCGGAGCGGCCCCGGATACCGCCCTCATTGAACCGCCGCCCGCTCCCGAATTGCAGCCGCCGTCCACACCGATCGAGCCCACCACGGATGAAACGAAGGTGGAGGATCGCCGCGGGCCGCAACGCGACAAAATCGTCGCGTCGCTGAACATCGCCAAATTGCAGGCGATGCAGATGAGCGAGTTAAACCAGATGGCCCGGGAACTGGGCGTGGAAAACTTCGGCACCATGCGCAAGCATGAGGTCATTTTCCATATCCTCCAGAAAAACGCCGAGCGCGCGGGGGTGTTGTTTTCCGAAGGCGTGCTGGAAATCCTGCCGGAGGGGTTTGGTTTTCTCCGTTCGCAGAGTTTTAATTACCTGCCGTGCCCGGAGGATATTTACGTTTCGCCGTCGCAAATCCGCCGGTTTGATTTGCAGACCGGCAACCTCATTGCCGGCCAGATCCGGCCGCCCAAGGAAAAGGAGAAATTTTTCGCACTGCTCAAAGTCGAGGCGGTGGACGGGGAAGACCCGGACAAGGCGAAGGAGAAGACGCATTTCGACAATCTCACGCCGCTGTTCCCGAACCGACGGTTCATTCTGGAAACCGCCGACGACGAATTGAGCACACGCGTACTTGACCTCGTCTGTCCCATCGGCAAGGGCACCCGCGGCCTCATCGTCGCGCCGCCCCGCACCGGCAAGACCGTGTTGATGCAAAAGATCGCCAACGCGATCCTCAAGAACAACCCGGAGACCTACCTGTTCATCCTGCTCATTGATGAGCGACCCGAGGAGGTCACGGACATGGAACGCACCTGCAAAGGCGCGGAGGTGATCAGTTCCACGTTTGATGAGCCGCCGGAACGCCACGTGCAGGTGGCCGAAATGGTCATCGAAAAGGCCCGCCGCATGATTGAGCACCGGCGCGATGTGGTCATTTTGCTCGATTCCATCACGCGACTCGCCCGCGCCTACAACACCATCCAGCCGCACTCGGGCAAGATCCTGTCCGGCGGCGTGGACGCCAACGCGTTGCACAAGCCAAAGCGGTTCTTCGGCGCGGCGCGCAACATTGAGGAAGGCGGGTCGCTGACCATCATGGCCACCGCGCTGGTGGACACCGGCAGCCGCATGGATGAAGTCATTTTTGAAGAGTTCAAGGGCACCGGCAACATGGAAGTGCACCTGGACCGCGCCCTGGTGGACCGCCGCATTTTCCCATCCATCAACGTCGAGCGTTCCGGCACCCGCAAGGAGGAATTGCTTTATCACCCGGACGAACTGAGCCGGATCGTCCTGTTGCGCCGCGCGCTGACCGGCGTGCCGCCGGTGGAGGCGATGGAATTGGTGCTGGGCAAGCTCAAGAAAACCAAGAGCAACATCGAATTCCTCCTGGGCATGGCCGTGAGTTGATGGAGGGGCTAGGGTGCCGGCGGTTTTAGGAGCGTGAAACGCAGGCTGAACTGGCGGCCACGCCCCCGAAGCAGCCAGACGGACAATGCCAACAGCACCAGGTTTTCCGACAGCTTGCGACAGACGAATTCCTTGCCGGCGCCGCAACCACAATCAAAGCCGACCGCGCAGAAAGGAAGGTTCTGAGCCGCCTGCAGGAGCAGGGCGCGATACCACACCAATAGAGTGAATGACGCCAGCATCAGCGCCAGGGTCAAGGCCGTCCCACGCACCGCCACGCCGGCCAGCAGCAGCAGTCCGCAAAAGATTTCAAACCAGGGCAGCGCCGCAGCCAGGGCGTTCAAGAGCCACGCGTCCTGGGTCAGGCCGTACTCCCGCAGCAGTTTCAGAAACTCGACCGGATACAACGCCTTGGTCAAACCCAGGTAAACAAAAACCGCGCCCAACAACCAGCGGGCCAGCACGGTGAACAGGTTCACCCCGACACGTTTCCAGGAAATTTGATGGTCGGTCATTGGATGGTAATGTTCACGTTGCCGCTGTTGCGCACGCCGGTTTCAACCGGCTGGTGGTTGGTGCTCCATTCGGTGATTCCGCCCCCATAAATAAATATTTTCTGGTTGGCTATCCCCATGTCCTGAAGCAAAACCGCTGCCGTCTTGCTGTCATCGCAGTCCCCGCCGTTGCAGTAAACCACGATTTGTTCCGCCGCCCGGCAGACCGGCAGAACGGCGGGGAAATATTTTTCCGGATGATAGGGATCAAATTCATAAGCCCCGGGGACGTGGCCGCCGAGGTAATGTTCTTCGTCCCGGGCATCGATGAACACGATGGCGCCCGGCTTTAGATGTGAGTCGTGCAGGAGCTGTACCGTCTGGCGGCCGTCAATCAACTGCAATGCCTTGCCCGTCGTCGGTACGGCGGGAGGTGGCAGGGAAGACGGCGCAGCGGGATTGGTGCCCGCCGGTGAATCCGCAGGGGCGGCGATGACGGCCACCCGCACCACATCGTTGGTTTCGGCCGGAAAATAGTCCCGGTCCAGCGCCAGACCCCGGGGTGAGACATGATTGGCGGCAAACGCGAAGGCGGCGCCCACGACCGCCACGAGCGCAGCCTCCAGCAAAACCCTCCCGACCGGAGTCCGGCGGTCCACTTTCATCGACTGATTGAATGGTTTTTCATACGAACCCGGTCACCCTTCACAAAACCTACCGGCGACCCTGGCCACCCCGCCCGTTCTATAATTAATTTAAATGATTTAGCCATATAAAAAAACAACATTTATTGTACGGCTTTAATCAATATTTGTGTAATAAAGAGCAATCGAAGGGTGGCGCATATTGCGTTCCTCTTTAGAATACCAAAGTGATGAAGCGGTATGGAACAACGATCAACGGCTGGCAGCCTCCGGGGCGGCCATGGCCGATGCTCGGGTTTGCAAAGCAGCATGCAGCTTCTTAGTAAAGGCATTATGAAAATGAAAGCAAAACCATCCTTAAAAGCAATTGTCATTGTCTTCGTTTTGGGAGGCGCGTTGTGCGGGTCCGCCGTGGCCGGTGATGTCACCGGGATCTGGAACCTGAATTGCGCTGCCTGCCACGGCAAGGACGGCAAAGGCCAGACCATGATGGGGCGCAAGCTTGGCATCAAGGACCTGACCGACGGGACAGTCCAGGCGTCCTTCACCGACGACCAGGCATCCAAGGCCATCAAGGAAGGGGTTACTGACAACGGCCAGACCAAAATGAAGGCGTTCGCTGAAAAAATCAGTGACGACGATATCAAAGCCCTAGTGGCACACGTCCGCTCGCTCAAACCGGCACCTTAAGGCGCCGGTTCGATTCCGCCCACCGGCGGTAAAAATCAAACCGGGCCGCCACGGCAAATCCGGCGGCCCCGGGTTCGAGGTTGAAGTGTCGTCACGCGTCAAATAGTTTGTTATGCTAGAAAAAGATAAAGCAACACCACGCCAACCCAAGGGGCTGTTCAAGAACTGGCTCAGTCTGGGTGGGGTCGTGATTGCGGCCGGCAGCGTATTTTCCTGCCTGTTCCTGTTTGCCACGGAATTGTTCCTTCCCCGCAGCAATCCCTACATGGGGATTCTGGTTTATGTCCTGGCACCCCTCTTTTTCTTTCTCGGGCTGGGATTGATCATTGCCGGATTATGGATTCAACGCCGCGAGAAGCCAGGGGCCTGGTCGCTGGTGGTCAACCTGTCCCTCCCGCGCGACCGGAAATTGCTGGTCGCCTTCGTCGCCGGGGCGCTGGTTTTTCTCCTATGCTCCGTCATCGGGAGTTATCAAACCTATGAATACACCGACTCGGTCCAATTTTGCGGTACCACCTGCCATGTGCCCATGAAGCCGGAATATACGACCTATCTTCAGTCACCCCACGCCCGGGTGGCCTGCGTTGAGTGTCACGTCGGCCCCGGCGCGGACTGGTATGTGAGGTCCAAACTGAACGGGGTTCACCAACTTTTCGACGTGGCCCTGGTGCGTTATCCCCGTCCCATCCAGACGCCACTGGGCAATATGCGCCCGGCGCGGGAGACCTGCGAACAATGCCACTGGCCCCAGAGATTTATCGGGGACATCGACCGGACCGATTACCACTATCTGGCGGATGAAACGAACACGCCGTTCGCCGTGCGCCTGGAGCTGAAGGTTGGCGGGGGCAAACCGGATGGTTCCATGAGCGGCATCCACTGGCACGTCAGCCGGAATTTCAAGGTTGAATATG
>Ga0265338_10004070_pt1 | contig 20039 bp, 15 predicted proteins | sample 42126metaG_FD_193579 | JGI IMG/M metagenome (GOLD analysis project Ga0265338, IMG submission 193579) | Rhizosphere microbial communities from Carex aquatilis grown in University of Washington, Seatle, WA, United States - 4-21-26 metaG | ecosystem: Host-associated > Plants > Roots > Rhizosphere...
AGGCGCATGCCGCGAAGCCGACGCGTTTGTCCGCGAAGCGCGCATCACCGCCAATGAAGAGGCTCTCAAAGCCCGCGCCGATGCCGACCAGGCCGCCACGGCGCGCCAAAAGGAACTGGCCCTCGTCGAGCAGCGCCTCATCACCCGCGAAGAATTGGTCAACCGCCAGTTGGAGCACCTTGTCAAAGAGGAGAAAATCCTCCGCGGCGACAAAGAGGAGCTTCAACGCCAGCGCACCGAGATCACCCAAATCCGCGCGCAGGCGGAGGACCTGGTTGCCCAACGCCGCGCCGAACTGGCCCGCGTGTCGGATCTCAGCGCTGCGGAGGTCCGCGCGGAGTACCTCAAGCAAATCGAGCAGGAATCCGCGCACGACGCCGCGCAACTTTCCCAGCATATCATCGAGGACGCCAAGGCCCGCGCTGAGGAGCAGGCCCGCCGCATCGTCACTCTCTCCATCCAGCGCCACGCAGGCCAGCACACCTTCGAAACCTCCACCGCCACCGTCACCATCAAGGGCGAGGAAATGAAAGGCCGCATCATCGGACGCGAAGGCCGCAACATTCGCGCCTTTGAAGCGGCGACGGGCATCACCGTTCTCATCGACGACACCCCCGGCGCGGTCGTGCTTTCCGGCTTTGATCCCGTGCGCCGCGAAATAGCGCGCGAAGCGATGGAGCGTCTTATACTTGACGGCCGCATCCACCCCGCCCGCATCGAGGAAGTCGTCGGAAAGGTGTCGGAAGAGACCGAGACGATGATCGTTCGCACCGGCGAGGCCGCCGTCCACAAGCTCGGCCTGGCCCCCATGCACGTCGAGCTCATCAAGCTGCTCGGCCGCCTGCATTTCCGCCACAGCTTCGCCCAGAACATTCTCCAGCACTCCGTTGAAGTCGCCGAACTCATGGCGCTCATGGCCGCCGAGCTTCGCGTCGATGTCCTGGCCGCCAAGCGCGCCGGCCTTCTTCACGACATCGGAAAGGCCCTCAATCACGAAGTCGAAGGCTCCCACGCCATTGTCGGCGCCGACGTTGTCCGCCGTTACGGCGAATCCGAGGAAATCGTCAACGCCGTCGCCTCCCACCACGGCGAAGTGCCCGCCAACGGACCCCTCGGCGCTCTCGTCAGCGCCGCCGACGCCATCAGCGCCTCGCGCCCCGGCGCCCGCTCCGAAACCGTCGTCACCTACCTCAAACGCGTCGAGGAACTCGAACGCATCGGCATGACCTTCCCCGGCGTCGAGAAATGTTACGCCCTTCAGGCCGGACGCGAATTGCGCGTCATGGTCCAGCCCGCCGCCGTCAGCGACGACCAGGCCTATTTGCTCGCTCGCAACATCGCCCGAAAAGTCGAGGACGATCTCCAGTATCCCGGCCAAATCCGCGTCACCATCGTGCGCGAAACCCGTTGCGTCGAATTCGCCAAATGATATAACTGCGGCGTCGTTTAATGGTGTTGGCCAAATCCATTTCAGAAGCCCCTTGCTTGGGGAGCGCGGGCGTCTCGCCCGCTCCCGCCGGCGTCTCGCCGGCGGTTTTATGCTTTGACCAACAGCACACTGGCAATAGGAACATCCAATACTCATAACTATATGGCTATCAAAGTCGGCTCCAAAGCTCCGGATTTCACGCTCAAGACCAAAGGCGCATCAGGCCTGGCGGATGTGAAACTGAGCGATAATTTCGGCAAGAAAAACACCGTCCTGCTTTTCTTCCCGGCGGCGTTCACCGGCGTTTGCACACAGGAAATGTGCGACATCAGCTCCGGCCTTTCCCAATACGCGAACGTCAATGCGGCCGTTATCGGCGTCAGCATCGACACCCCGTTCGCCCAGGAGGCGTGGGCCAAACAGGAGAAAATCAACGTCACCCTCGCCAGCGACCTCAACAAGAAGACCATCCACGATTACGACGTCGTCTTTCCGAACCTGGCCGGCATTGGCGACACCGCGGCGCGGGCGGCTTTTGTGATTGACAAGCAGGGCATTGTTCAATACGCCGAGCAGACGCCAAGCCCCAAAGATCTGCCCAACTTCGACGCCGTGCGCGCCACCCTGGCCAAACTCGGTTGACCCGCCTCTGGCAAGTTTCGGTCAGGGCGCAGGCGGAGCATGAGGAATCGGTCTCGGTCCGCCTTGCCGAGTGTGTCGGCGCGCCAACGGTCGTCTATCGGGACGAAGATTCCGGCGCGCTGACCATCTCCGCCTATCCCGAATCGGCTCCATCGTCCCGCGGCGAATTGGCCAGACTCCTGAACGTCCCCCTTCGCGCCATTCGCATCGACCCTCTCCGCCGCGAGAACTGGGCCGAATCCTGGAAGCGCCATTTCAAACCCATCGAAATTGGCGCCCGGCTTTTAATCAGGCCCAGTTGGAGCCGCCGCCGCGCCCGCCCCGGCCAACGTGTCATCATCCTCGACCCCGGCCTGAGTTTCGGAACCGGTCACCACGCCACAACGGAATTCTGCCTGCGCCAGCTTTGCCGCTGCCGCCAGGATCGTGTATTTCATTCCATGTTGGACATAGGGACCGGCTCCGGCATCCTCGCCATCGCCGCCGCAAAGCTCGGCTTCGCTCCCATTGCAGCTTTCGACGTCGATCCTGAGTCCATCCGCGTCGCCCGGCAGAATCTTCGCCAGAACAACGTCGCCCGCCAGATCGCGCTTCACTGCGCAGACCTTTCCTCGTTTCGCCCGCCGGGTCGCCGCCGCCAATTTGACGTGATATGCGCAAACCTCACTTACGATCTTCTTGCCGCCGAGGCTGGGAGAATTGCGCGTCTTCTTTCGCCCAGCGGCCGGCTGATCGTCGCCGGGATTTTGTCGTCGCAATTCAAAATTGTCACAAAGAGTTTTCAACGTTTTGGCTTGACTTTTGTCCAATCAACATTAAAGAATAATTGGCGATCAGGGCGGCTTGCCTTTCAAAGCGTTTGTCCAGCCGCGAAGGCCAGCGAAGTAAGGAATGACATATGACGAAGACGCTGAACTTGATTCACGAGTCCGTGCGCAACAACAAACATCCCTTCCGTCAGGTCGACAGCCGACCGGCCAAAGCTCAAAAAAATCGATACGAACGACGCAAAGTAAGAGAAATCCTGCGCCTCGGTGATTGGACCGGCGAACAGGAAATCTAGTCCCTCTCAGCCGCCAAACAGTTCGTCACGCCTACGGCGAGCGCCCTTTTCTCCCCAAAATTCAAAGTCGCTTATAGTATTCAATTGTGGGCGCCCTCTCTTCACCCCAACCGGAAAAATTGTCCCTCTCCAACGCCGACCTCGCCCGCTGGCAGCAAGCCCAACAACTCATCGCCTCCGGACGCGCCCCCCAGGCGCTGCCAGCCTACCTCAGCCTCGTAAAATCCGCGCCCGCGGTCGCCAGCCTCTGGTTTGAATGCGGCGTCGCCGCCATCGCCGCCGTCGAGTTTGACACGGCAAGACGCGCGTTTGCCCAAGCGCGCCAACTCGCGCCGGGCAATGCACAGCTCCTCAACGCGCTCGCGCAGCAATATCATCGCCTGCGCCAACCCGCCGACGCCCGCGCCTGTTTTCAGCAAGCCGCCGCCGCCGATCCGCATTCCGTTCACGCCGCCCTCAGCCTTGCCGCATGGTTGGAGCGCGAGCATGACCTGGACGGAGCCTGGCAATGCTGCGAAGAAGTCCTCGCGCGCCATCCCGGCGATCCCAACGCTCTCTATTACCGCGCCTTTCTCTTGCATCGCAAAGGGCAGGGCGCGGAAGCGGAATCCCTTTTACGCGCGATTGGCAAAATGGATTTTACCGACCCGAATCTGCGCATCTCGTGCCGCCATCTGCTGGGCGTCGTGCTGGATGAGCTTGGCCGATACGACGAGGCGCTCGCGTGCCTGGCGGAATCCAAGAACGCAATTCGCGCCTCCGCTAATGTCGCCGCGTTCGAGCAAGCCTACGAAAAGGCCGAGCGCGCCCGTCGGCAATTGCTCGCGGACTTGACGCCTCAAATGATTTCCCGCTGGCGGCAGGACACCCCCGCGCCGCCCCAAACGCTCGCGCTGCTCGGTGGACATCCCCGCAGCGGCACCACGCTGTTGGAACAAATCCTCGGCGCGCATCCCGACGTCGCCGCGTTCGACGAATCCGAGGCCTTCGCCACGCAAATCTGGGACCAGCTTGCGCCCGCGTCCGCGCCCACCTGCAGCGCGCAATCCCTTCATTCGCTCAGCCCGTCCCGCTGTTCCTCCATGCGTGCGGGCTACTTCCGCAGCCTCTTCCGCGAACTGGAAGCCGCGCCCGCCGGCAAAGTTCTCATTGACAAAAACCCAGGGCCCACCGCCGCGCTTCCGTTCTGGCTGCGGCTCTTTCCCGCCTCCAAAATCATCATCGCCCTGCGCGATCCGCGCGATGTCGTTATCAGTTGTTATTTCCAGCAGCTCACCTTGACGCCGACGAACGTCAACTTCCTAAGCCTCGAACGCGCTGCCAAACATTTCGGCGACCTCATGGACGTCTGGCTGCGCATGCGCGAACTTGGCGGCTTTGATTGGATCGAAACCCGATACGAAGATTTTGTGGCGAACCTTGAAGCCGAAGGACGACGCGTGACCGAATTCCTTGGACTGGCTTGGCATCCCGGCCAGGCCCGCTGCCACGAAGCCGCAAGCCGCAAGCTCGTTTTTTCGCCCACCTACAACGACGTCACCAAGCCCGCGCACAACCGCGCCATTGGCCGCTGGCGCCATTACCAGTCCGCGCTCGAGCCCGCCCTATCCCGCCTCGCCCCCTACTTCGACAAAAGGACAACATAGCGCCGTCCAGTCGCGTCGAGTCGCGGATGATTTCACGCGCGTTTTTTCCGGCATCTCATCCGCTCCGACCGGCAGCGAAGAGCCTCTCAATTTTCTCTTTGACAGCCGCGTCCATTTTGATGAGCGGCGGCCATTCGCGCTTGAAACCTTCGCCGGCTAGTTTGCGCGTGGCGTCGATGCCCATCTTCGTGCCGACCGCGAATTCGGTGGTGGCGTGGTCGAGGACATCGGCGGGGCCCTTGGTGAAAATGGCGTCTCGCTGGGGATCGGTTTGCGCGCAAAGCCGAAAGAGGACTTCGCTGGTGTTATGAACGTCCACGTCGTCGTCGACGACCACGATATACTTGGTGAACATCATCTGCCCCATGCCCCAGAGCCCGTGCATGATCTTAAACGCCTGCATCGGGTAGGATTTTTTGACGCTCACAAACACGAGGTTGTGAAAGACGCCCTCCGCCGGAAGCGCCAGATCGACTATTTCTGGGAAATTCATCTTGAAGACCGGCAGGAATAGTTTGACGCTCGCCGTTCCCAAATAAAAATCCTCCATCGGCGGCGCCCCGACGATGGTCGCCGGGTAGACAGCGCCGCCGCGATGCGTGATCGCTGTCAAGTGAAACGCCGGATAGTCGTCCGCCAGCGAGTAGTAGCCGGTGTGATCCCCAAACGGCCCTTCCCGCCGCAACGCCTCCCGGGGGTCGACGTAGCCTTCCAGCACGAAATCCGCGTCCGCCGGGACTTCGAGTTCGTTTGTCAAACACTTGACAAGCTCGACGGATTTTTTCCGCAGATACCCCGCCAAAAGAAACTCGTCCAAACCGTCCGGCAGCGGCGCCGTCGCGCAAAACGTGAACGCAGGGTCGCCGCCCAAGAAAACGCTCACGGGCATGCGCTGGCCGGTTTCGTAATAGCGCTTGCCGTGGCGCGCGGCGACCTTCTGCAACTGCCAGTGCATGCCGGTGGTCTGGCGGTCGAACACCTGCATGCGATACATGCCGACGTTCCGCGCGCCGGAGTCCGGGTCGCGCGTGACGACGCAAGGCAGCGTGATGAAGCGTCCGGCGTCGCCCGGCCAGCATTTGAGAATGGGCATTTCGCCAAGCGTGGGACACGCCTCTTCGGCGCCGGCCGCCGGCTTGTCAAACCGATGGACGACTTCCTGGCAGGCGCCGCGCGAAACGGATTTGGGGCGGGCGTGGCGCAATTCAAGGGCGGCTCCAAGCAGTTTGATCGCGTCGCCAAAACTCTGCGGCGGTTTGGCCTGCATCAGAGCGCCGAGTTCCGCCGCGGCGGCTTCCACGGATTCGGCGCCGAGACTCATGGCCATGCGCCCGTTCGAGCCGAACGCATTGATCGCAAGCGGAAACGGCGAAGGCCGCCCATTGACCGTCGGCTTCTCGATGAGCAGGGCCTTGCCGCCGCCGAACGACTTCATTTCGCGGTCGGCCAGCTCGGTGATTTCCAGTTCCGTCGCCACCGGCTGCGAGATGCGCTTTAGCTCCCCCGCCGTGTCAAGCGCGCCTAAGAAGTCGCGAAAGGAACTGTAAGCCATGCGTCCGATTGGAAGTTCAGGGTTTAGAGAAATTGGACCGTAAGCTGAAATGCGTTGTCCTGAAGGAACCGTTTGCAACGCTCCTTGTTCGCCTGGGCCAAAAGGACTTCGAGGAAAATATTCGTGTCGATGAGGAACGTCAGCGCCATGAGTTTGCGCGGTGTTGTAATTCGACGGATGTTGCGCCTGTGAAGGAGTCTGACAATGCGCCTTCCCAGTCAAATTTGAACTCATGGCGCGGTTCGGAACGCGGCGCAACAGTCGGCTTCTTTGCCAGGACCTCCAGCAGAGCAAGGACCACTTTTCGCGAATCCTCAGGCAGGTCTTCGATCCGAGCGGCTAACAGGTCCGAACTCATACAATCAAGATAACAAGCGCTCGCCGCTGTTCAATCCGAATTATCGTCGGGAAATGATACGCCATTTTGATTGAACTTTTCTGCCGCCTTATTCGACATACATATACAGAACGGAATCAAGCGCAATATGGACGACCATGCCGAACGCGTCGACAGCCTCTACCGGGAAACCGGGCCGCAGTTGCTGGCCTATTTCGGACGGCGGCACGGGCAGCCGGAAGTCGCCGAAGACCTGTTGCAGGAGACGTTTGCGGCGGTCCTGCGGCGCCCTGAAGACGCGCTTTCGGCCGAATCGCCGCGGGCCTATTTGTTCGGCATCGCGCGGCATTTGAGCGCGGAAACGTTCCGGCGGCGGCGAATCATGGAGGCCCTTCCGTCCGAGTTGCCCGCGCAAAGCGGCGATGCGGACGATCCGAAACTGGAAATCATGCGCGCGGCGATCGCCAAATTGGAACCGCCCATGCGCGAAGTCCTGGAGCTGCGCCTGCAAGCGGAGTTGTCGTATCACGAAATCGCGCTCGCGCTGGAGATCCCGGTGGGAACGGTGCGCTCGCGCCTGCACCACGCCGTTCTTCGGCTGCGCCATGCGCTGCAACACGGGAGACCTGTATGAGACCTGAAACCCTGGAACGACTTTTGATCGACCGCGCCGTCGGCGAGCTTTCCGATGATGTCAACGAATTGCTGGACGCCTGGCTGGCCGGCCCGCCAAACGCGGGCGTGGAATTCGCCGAGACTGTCGCGCTGGCGCAGCAGGCGTTGCGCCCTGCAAAGCCTGTGGTTCTGCCGCCGCCGACTTACTCCGCGAAGCGTCATGTGACGTGGCGCGTCCCCGTTTGGGCCGTCGGGATGGCGGCGTGTTTTGTCGCCGGACTCGCCGTGGCGCGCCTGGGCTCGCACCCGCCGCAATTGGCGAAGGCGGAGCCGCCGGCCCGCGTGGCGCAAGCGGCGCCGAGTTCGCCCGCCGCGCCGCATGTGGAAGTTATTTGGAAATCCCCGGTGCGAATGCCGGAAATCAAAGTTGTGTTATGAAAATGAAAAACAATATTTTAACATGCGCGCTCGCGCTTTGCGCGCTGACGGGTTGCATCGACAAGAAAATCGTCTGGTCCCCGAACGGCGAAGAGGCGGCGGTGATCGCCGAGGGCGGCCTTTATTTATGTGACAGCAATGGGGCCTTGAGCGCGCTCCTGGTTCCCGACGTCCGGATGGCGGCGTGGTTTCCGGATTCGAAGCGATTGGTTGTCAGCCGCTCCGTTGAGTGCATGAATTGGGCGGACCTGGCGCCCCTGCTGCCGCCGGAGCGACGCGACCGCATCGTTGCCGCCGCCACCAACGGCCTCGCGCAGATCCGGTTGGGAAAAACCCCTGAACAAGCGCTGGACGGATTGACCGAATCGGACGCGGGCGCGCTGTGCCTTTATGTGCGGACCGTCGCCGGGGCGCGCGAGGCGCTGGGAACCAACTGGACGGAGGTGGAAACCAACCAGGCGGCGTTGGACGTCGTGCAGGTCGGCGCGGTTTCGGGCGGCAAAATCGAGCTAGGCCCGCCTTTGGCAAGGGAACTGGACAACGTCAACGAATTGCGCGTCTCGCCGGACGGAAGGGCAATTGCGTATGTTATTGACACAACGGACAACGCATTTGGACGAGTTTTGAAAGTGACATTCGCCGATAAGCCCGATTCGACGACCGTGGTGGACTCGCAAGTGGCGAAGTTTCCAGATTGGTCGCCGGACGGCCAATCGCTTGTTTACATCAGGGCGGTGGGCATCGTGACGAACAAGGAACAGTTGCGCCTGGCGTCCTTGACGCGACGCGGCGTCGCCGCACGAAACGGCGCGTTCAAAATCCAGGACAAACCGGATGAGCTGGCCGGCCTTGTGTTTCAAGAGGACGCCAAAACGCGCTGCCTGTCGGACGGGCGCATCCTTTTTTCGGGCGCGGATGTCCGGTTGCCATGCGCGGCGAGCGGAATGCCCACGCGCCAGCAGTTGTTCTCGATCAGCCCTGGGGCCGAGGCGGCGGTGAAACCTCTGGTTCCGGCGCAAAACCTCGAGAGCATTCCGCAGGACACCAGTTTCTTCGAAGTCAATCCCGGCGAAACCCGCGTTTCGCTCGTGGGAAAGAAGGCGGTGGTGATCGTCGACTTGGCGAACGGCGCGGTCGAGAAGGCGCCCGCTCCGGCGGAGGATCCGACGACGGTCCCGGTGTGGCGGACGGCCAATGAGCTTTGCTATGTCACGTTGCCCGCAGGCGGCGGAGCCGCGCAACTGGCGCTCTGGCGCGACGGCCACGCGCGCGTCATCAGCGGGACATGGCCGGAAGACGTCCGCAAGGGTATGCTTGACAAGTGATTTTTCTGGCGTTGGCGGCCGGGATTTCAAATGCTGCTTCATGCCGAAGTGGGTGAAGTTTCTAATCGGGCTTCTGCTCTTGCCGGTTTGCGTGGCGACGGCGAAAACGGCCTGGCAAACGCTCGCGTTGGGCGGCGCAGCCGACCGTGTCTGGCTGCCGATGCTGGCCGGAGCGGCGGCGTGGACGGCTGTGTTTGTCCTGCTGCCCAAGCCGATGTGGATCTACGTCCTGGGCCACGAAATGACGCACGCGGTCTGGACATGGGCCTGCGGCGGCCAGGTCAAGCGGCTCCGGGCGTCGTCGGAAGGCGGCCACGTGCTGACGACCAAAAGCAATTTTGTCATCGCGCTGGCGCCCTATTTTTTCCCGTTTTACGCCGCTCTTGTCACATTGGTGTTTGTGGTGGGAAACCTGATTTGGCGATGGGGCGGGTATTTGCCATGGTTTCATTTTCTGCTCGGCGCGGCTTATGCCTTCCATCTCACGTTGACCTTTGAGATCCTAAAAACCCGCCAAAGCGACATCACCAGCCAGGGGTATTTGTTTTCAACAGTCGTTATTTTTCTCGGCAACGCGCTGGTCCTTATTCTGGCGGTTCCATTGTTGACTGGGGATGGCATCTTCCACGCGATCATCCGCTGGCTGACCAATAACCACGACGTCTTTCAGCGGCTCGCAAGAATGATCTGACGAACGACGAATCAGCGCGTCACTTCAAGGATCGTGGCTGCGCTTTCGGCCCGCACGCTGACCGAAGCGCAGGCAGCCGGGACGAGACAGAACTGGCCGGCAGCCAGCGACAGGTTTGCGCTCGGCCATGAAAGCAGGGCGCCGCCTTCGACGAGACCGAGGATCGTCATTCGGCCGTCAGGTAACGAGAGCGAATCGCCGGGTTCCAATTGCCGGAGGTTGACCTGGAACAACTCGCAGCTCACGAGCGGCCGCAAGCGTCCGGGATTTCCGGGTCGAAAGTCCGCCGGCAGAAGCGGTGGCTCGAAATCATTGAAGTCGATGCTTGCGAGGGATTGCGCGATATGCAACTCGCGCGACTTGCCGCCGGCGTCTACGCGATTCCAATCGAACACACGATAAGTGGTGTCCGAATTCTGCTGGATCTCAAAAATCACCGTCTGTGCGCCCAGGGCGTGGACGCGTCCGCTTTGCAAGAACATCGCGTCTCCGGCATGCACGCGGACGCGGTGGAAGCAATCGGCGACCGTCTGATCGGCGAGCTTTCGCTCAAAGTCGGCGCGCGTGACGCCTTTTTTGAGGCCGACAAACAGCTCCGCCTTCGGGCCAGCATGCGCCACGTACCACATCTCTGTTTTGGGTTCGCCGCCCAACTTCGCGGCGAGAGCGGCCGGCGGATGCACCTGCAGCGATAGCTTTTCCTCGGCGTCAAGAATCTTTATCAACAGCGGAAACCGTCCCGGCGTTTCCTTGCCAGGACCGAGCAATTCCGCAGGAAATTCGCGCAGGACGGAGCCGAGAGCGCGGCCCGCCAAAGGGCCGTTGTCGATGAGGCTTTCGTCGCCGGGACGATCGCTGATTTCCCACGATTCGCCAACCCGCACGCCTGGCGGTAGGACCTTGCCGTATAGCGTCTGCAAGCTGCGCCCGCCCCAGATGCGCTCCTTGAAGATGGGTCTGAAAGCAAACGGATAGAGATGGGTCATGCGGGTTGGATCGGCGCGCCGTTGGCCTCGCCGTTGTGGGCGACAATTTCCGGCGCCGCTGGGCGCAACTCCGCGTCTGGTTTCTCTTCAAGAAAATGCCCGTAAGCGCGGAATTTTTTGTAACGGTTTCGGAGCCTGTCGGAGCCGGACAGCTTTTTGAGTTCCTCAAGATTCCGAAGCAGCGCGGCCTTTAGGTGGGCGCCCGCTTCCTCGGCGCTATTGTGCGCGCCGCCCAACGGTTCGGGCACGATTTCGTCGACCAGGCCCAACTCGAAGAGTTCGCTGGCGGTGATGCGCAGAGCCGACGCCGCCTTCGGAGCGGCGGAACGGTCCTTCCACAAAATCGCCGCGCATCCCTCCGGGCTGATCACCGAGTAGTAGGCGTTTTCAAGAATCAGGACGCGATCGGCCACGCCGATGCCCAAAGCCCCGCCCGAACCGCCCTCGCCGATGACGGCGGCAACGATGGGCGTTTCGAACATCATCATCTCGCGCAAATTGACCGCGATAGCCTCGGCAATATGCCGCTCCTCGGCGCCGATGCCCGGGTACGCCCCCGCCGTGTCAATCAAACATATAATGGGCAGGCCGAATTTATCCGCCGTTTTCATCAGGCGCAGCGCCTTGCGATAACCCTCCGGATGCGCTGAGCCGAAATTGCGCCGTATCTTTTCCTTCGTGTCGCGCCCTTTTTGCGTGCCGAGGACCACGACCTTGTGTCCGCCCAATTCGGCGAAACCTCCCACGATGGCGTGGTCGTCGGCAAAAAGCCTGTCGCCATGCAGCTCGGAAAAGCCGGCAAAAATGGACGTCATGTAATCCAGGGTGAAAGGCCGTAATGGATGACGCGCGATTTGCACGCGCTCCCAGGCGGTGAGATTGGCGAAGATCTGCCGGCGCGTTTCGGCGATCTTTTTCTCGATCGTTGCGACTTCCTCCTCGAAGCTGATGCCCATTGAATGGGTATCGGGGTGCTTTTTCAGGTCGTCCAGCTTGCGTTGCAACTCGATGATCGGCTTCTCAAAATCAAGCTGATGCTTCATTAGCCTCAAAAATACAGCCCCGCCGCTTCGGGGCGCAACGTGAATTTTTGGTCACGACAGCGCGACGCTGGAGAAAATCTTCGTTTCCTTGCGTGATTCCAGGACGCGCCCAAAGGGCGTGCGCGCGCCCGTTTTCAGGGATTCCCGGAGGGCCTGCTCCTTGTCTTTGCCTGCGATAAGCGCCCAAACGTTCCGCGCCGCCGCCATCACGGGGTAGGTGAGCGTGATGCGTTCCAGCGGGGGCTTGGGCGAATTGCTGACGTAGACATAAGGGTCGGTCGCATCCTCAACTTCCGGCGGGGCATTAGGCATCAGCGACGCAGTGTGGCCGTCGGGGCCGATGCCCAGAAAAATCATATCGAACATTGGAACCCCGTCGCTATTGATCGGCGCCACGCGGCGAATCTCCGCGTTTGCCTCCGATTCGGCCTTGGCCCCGGGCAATTCGCCCCTGATGCGGTGAATGCGAGACAACGCGATGGCCAGCGGCTGAAACAACTGCTCGTTCGCGAGCCGGAAATTGCTTTCCGGGTCGTCCGGCGCCACGCAGCGTTCGTCCGCCCAAAAGAAATGCGTTTGTCCCAATGAAACAGCCATGCGCCGGGATTCCTCGACGATGGCGGCATAAAACACGGGCGCGATCCGCCCCCCTGAGAGCGCGACAAAACAAGGCTTGGGCCCCTTGGGAACCAATTCCAGCCATGCGCCCGCCGCGCTGCGCGCCAACTCGCCGTCATCTCGAAAAAATCGAAATTCGCAGTTTTTCATAATCCCACGCAGGACAGTAAAACGTAATCGACACCCCGTAAATCGCAAATCCCCTGTTTGCCAATAAGCGAATCTACTCGGTTATCATATAAAGCTACGAGTAGACCATTTCCAAAGATGGGCTACAAAGGATATATAGACAGAAAGTCACGTCGCTCGAAGGCGCGGTGTCTCTGTCCAACGCTATGACTGTGGAACAGGCGACAACTAAAAAGCAGGGAATCCCCGAATCAGGCAAGACCTTTGAAACGAGTGTTTCGATTAGGTTAAATCTGGGCACCGAGGGCGCTTTCAGGTTGCGCGCTGTTCTCACATCGGCGTAGTTCCGTTGCACATATTGGTATCCGCCAAACTCCTCGATCATCCAAAAAAAACAGTCCAAACGAACCTATGCAAATCAAAGCTCTAAGCGGTGTCATCGCCTCAGTATTGGCGCTGGCCGCTGGATCGGCGCTCCAGGCCCAATCCAGCTACTCGACGGCTGTCACGGGTCTCAACCCGGCTGGCTATTGGCCCCTGAACGAAACGACCCAACCCCCCGCGCCTTTCGCGCAAAGCATCATCGCCACCAACCTGGGCACCGCCGGCGCCGCCGGCAATGGCTACTACGGAGCGTGGTACCAACCTTCGGGAACCACCTGGTACCTGACCAATAATATCCAGCATGCAACCAACATCACTTATCAATATGACGGCAGCTCGGGCCTCCTATGTTCCCTCTTGCCGGGCCAATACGTTGTCGTCCCGCGCGCGACCAACGGCGTCAACAACGCCGCAGTCACGCTGAACGCTCCTTTCACGGTTGAAGCCTGGCTCCAGATCGGCACCCAGCAGAGCGCTCTAGGCTGCATCGTCAGCCAGGGCGCCACGGTAAACCTCCAGACCGGCGGCCCAAATCCGGCCGATCCCTACTACGGCGGACCCAGTCAGGGTTGGGCCGGCGTTGAAATTGGCCAATACCAGGACTACGTGTTTCTGCTTGCCCAAAACACCAACGCGGTGGGAACCAAGCATGAACTCGACAGCAGCGGTTACAATGCGCACAAAGGCTTCGCGATTGGTTCCTGGGTGCATGTGGTGGGAACGGTCGACGCCAGCGGCGTTGCGACGCTCTACACCAATGGCGTCAGATCCGCCTCCACGACGCTTCCAAACAATGGCGCCGGTTTGAAATTTGTGGCCGATCCGTCCACGCCTTTGATGATTGGCTCCGGCAGCGAAGTTTCAATGGCCTATGGCACTGCCTTCGATGGCACGGTTGCCGACGTGGCGATTTATTCGACGGCGCTGTCGCAATCACAGGTTACCACACACTATAACGCCGCTTTCGCTCCAGGATACACCAACGTGGTCCTCGCGGACGCGCCTGCGCTTTTCTATCGGTTAAACGATGCGATCACAAACGCCAACGGCGGTTATCCCAGCGGCACATTCCCGGTCGCCAATAACCTCGGTTCGCTTGGCGCGGCAGCCAACGGCGTGTATCAGCCTGGGACCACACCGGGCGTCACCGGGCCATCCTTCTCCGGTTTCGGAGCCAACAGCAAAGCGGTCGCCATCAATGGTTTCTTTGGCGCGGTCGACGTCGGCGGCGGCGCTTTGCCTGCCGCGCTGAATCCGACCGGCGCCTCGCCCCTCACAGTCGTGAGCTGGTTCCAGGGCAACATCGCGGACGCTCCGCAGCGCTTCCAGGAAATCCTCGGCCACGGCGACACTTCCTATCGCTTGGCTCTTGGCCAGGTGGCCGGCGAAAATCACTTCAATGCCGGCCCTGGACCCGAGGTGCAATATACAAGCGCACAGGATCTTATCAATTCGGGTTTCGCAATGAACGACGGCGCCTGGCACATGGTCGCCGGCGTCTCCGACGGCGCCACTGAATACCTGTATCTCGACGGCTTGCTGGCCTTGAGCAGCAATAACCCCGCGGGCGTCAACATCGTCGGCAATCCCAACGATCTTCTCATCGGCGGCGACTCGCAATATACCTACGCCGGCAACCCGGCGGGCTACGCGACCGTCGCGAACACCATCCACAACTTTGACGGGCAAGTGGCCCAGGTTGCCTTCTGGGACAACGCTTTGAGCGGCGCTCAAATCAAGTCCCTCTACGATGCCGCTCATGTTCCGCCGCGTCTTCTTCTCAGCCCGGTCGGCAGCACGAACAATCAGGGCGACGTGGTCTCGACATCCGCGAAGTTTACTGGTTCGTCTCTCACTTATCAGTGGTATGTCAACGGCACGCCGTTCACGAGTCAGACCTCATCGAACCTCCTTTTGAACCCCGCCATCTACACCAACAGCGGCAGTTACTATGTGGTCGCTTCGAATCCCTACGGCGCCGCAACCAGCGCGGTCGTTAATGTCCAAATCTATGGGCCTCCGACGATCATTTCCGAGTCCTCGACCAATCTTCATATCATCACGGGCGTGAATGAAACTCTGTCAGTCGTCGCCGGTGGTCCCAGCTTGCAGTATCAGTGGTACAGCAACGGCATCGCCATTACCGGAGCGACGGCGTCCACTTACGCGCTGAATGTCCAAAACCCCGCGACCTATACGGTCAAAGTCTACAACAACGTCGCCACAAATTCCGGCAATTCAATTGTGCTGACCCCTGTGGCGCGCCCGAGTGCTCCCTATCCGGTGGCGGTGCTCGCGGACAATCCAGTTGACTTTTATCGTCTCGACGAGGCGACGGGCCTGAGTGCCTTTGATCTCGTTGGCGGCAACAACGGCATCTACACAAATGTCGACTTGGCTGTTTGCTCCGACGGCAGCTACACCTCCGGCGGCTTGACCGCGAATTCGGACCCGAGCGAGTGCGCGCCGGAATTTGGCACGCTCGCAACGCACGACAGTTACGTCGGCCAGATTCCGACCAACGTCAGCTTCTCCGTTCCCAATGGCGGCAACGGCGAATTCACGATTGAGTTCTGGGCCTGGGAATATCTTGACCAGAACGACTCGGGACTCGTCGCTGAAGGCTACGGCTACGGCGGTGAAGAATTTGCCATAGACCTTGGAGCTGGCTCGCCGGCGACGCACAACTTGCGCTTCTACGTGAACAACGCGGCGAACGCGAACTTTGGCGTGCAAACAACATTCGCGCCCATCACCGGCTGGACCCACATCGCCGCCGTTTGCGACCAGGCGGCTGGCAAGCTCTCGCTCTATGCCAACGGCCAACTGTTGAATTCCGCAAGCATTGCTCCAAACACCGGCATCCGCGCCTTCACAACCCCGTTGTCGATTGGCGCCCGCCAACCGGCGCAAGGCAACGCCTTCACCAATCAATTCATCGGCAACATCAGCCAGGTCGCGCTGTATAATTACGCGTTGAGCTCCAACCAGGTTTTGGCGCACTTCGACGCCGCAGGCGTTCAGGCCTCGGTTGCAATTGTGCCCAACTCTGTTAGCACCAACCAGGGCGCCAACGTCACCTTCCAGGCTGTCGCCAGCGGCACTCAGCCGATCACCTATCAATGGTATGACAATAACGGCAGCCCCATTGGCACCAATGGTCCGTTCCTGACGTTGCTAAACGTTCAGCCCGGCAACGCTGGCAACTACTCAGTGTCCGTCAACAACACATACGGCCCTGGCCAAGCCAGCGCGAGCCTCGCTGTGGGTTCAGGCCCGCCGGTCATCCAGCAGGACCTCTCGCCTGCCTCTCAGACCGTGGAACTCTACTCGGGTCTGTCGACGGTGAGTTACACAGTGGGAGTTTCTGGCAGCGCGCCATTTGTTTACAAGTGGTATCGCGATGGTTCGCTGGCTTATAGCACAACCAATAATTCGGGCGCGAGCACGTATTCGTTCACAGCCGCGGCTGGAACGCACACTTACTACGTGACGATCGCCAATTCGCAAAGCGGCGGGACCCCCACGCAGAGCAGCACGGTATCCGTCAACGGCGTGACTCCGGCGCAGCTTGTTCCGGCGAACTATCCGCACAAAGTCAAGATCACGTTCCCAGGCTATCTTGGAACGCCTTTGACAAACTTCCCTGCGATGATTTCGCTTGGTTCGAGCATCCCGGGCTTCTCCTACAGCGGTTTCAAGACCACCAACGGCGCCGATCTTCGGTTCACCGACGCATCGGGAACCTCTGAACTTCCTTACGAAATCGATGAATGGAATCCGAGCGGAGCCTCGATCGTCTGGGTGCAGATTCCCTACTTCAATGGTTCAAATATCTGGGCCTATTGGGGCGACGCTTCGGACACCAACGCCCAGGCTTGGAGCACAGACGGCACAGTCTGGACATTGGAAGACTACATGATCGTCTACCACCTGAAGGAAGCCGCGCTGCCGTTTGCGGATAGCACAGCCCAGCATCCCGCCACCGCGGGCAACCCTCCAACGCCCGGCGCCGGCGTGGCCGGTCACGCTGGAGTGTTCACGGGCACGACATATATCTCGCCCGGCAAGGTCACGCTGAGCAACCAGTTCACGACCTATTCCTGGATCAATGTTGCGGACAACCTCCAAATCCAAACCGTCTGGGCCAACCAGACCGGCGGTTACGGAAACAACGGATTTGGCCTGTTCGTCAACAGTTATAACACAGACGACGGCAGCATCCACGCATCCTATGGCATCGGCGGCGGCGCGGGTGGCGAGCCGAAAACTGGAGGCCTTGTCGTTTCCTTCAACACCTGGCACTCGCTGGTCGCCACGTGGAACCAGGTGCAGCCGACTCCGTCGGTCAACGTCTACCTGGATAATAACAGCGTCTTGAGCGCCAACCTAAGCGTGGCCTTCGCTCTCACAAACGAACTGGACCTCGGCCAATTTGTGGCCGGCTTCGCCGCATTCCACGGCTCCATCGACGAGGCGCGCATCCAATCAGGCGTGCCTTCGCCGGCCTGGCTGGCGTCCACCTACGCCAACGTCGCCAACAACGCGACATTCGTCGGGTTCGCCGGCGCGCCGACGCTCACGATCGTCGCCAATGCAGGCGGATTCCAATTGTCATGGCCCGCCAGCGGCGGTCCGGCCCAATTGGTCACCGCAACGAGCCTCAATCAGCCGATCAATTGGACGGCGGTCAATATCACGCCAACGGTTGTCAACGGACAAAACGTTGTGCAGGTGCAGGCGCAACCTGGCGTCAGCCACTTCTTTGCGCTTGCGCCATAGTGGAGCTATATTACTGAACAAGGGGCGCCGGTTATGAAGATACCGGCGCCCCAAAATAAAGGAGTTAGTTAGATGAAATCCCAACGTAACCCAAACAATCGGCTAGGTGGTTTCACGCTCATTGAGCTGCTGGTCGTCATCGCCATCATTGCAATCCTCGCCGCCATGCTGCTGCCTGCCCTCGCCCTCGCCAAGCAAAAGGCGCAAGGCGTCAAGTGCATGAACAACAACAAGCAAATAATGCTCGGCTACAAGATGTACAGCGACGATTTCCAAGGAAGGCTTGCGCCCAATAATGAATCCCAGAAGGCCGCGCAAACCCAGGTCGATCTAAACTCCCAGACGCCCGGATGGGTGTCGGGCTACATGGACTACACTGACGCGTTGGGAGACGACACTAACACGGATTACCTCATCAACGGCAGGTACGCGGCCCTGGGGCCTTATCTTAAGAATCCCGCCGTTTACCGATGCCCCGCTGACAACAGCATGGACGCAGCAGGGCATCCTCGCGTCCGAAGCGTATCCATGAGCCAGGCCGTCGGGCCCAATACCCTTGGAACCAAGGGACCTGACAGCGGAGGCGCTTTCCAGGGCGGCTGGCTCAACGGCGCTCCTACGGCGCCGGCGATTTTGTACAATGTCTTTATCAAGGAGTCCGACGTCTCACGGCCTCCTCCGTCCGGTTTGCTCGTCTTCCTCGACGAACATCCCGATAGCATCAACGATGGCGCCTTCGCTTTCGAGATGCCCAAAACCTACAAGAACACGTATTGGATCGATATTCCAGCGAAGTTTCATGGAAACGCAGCGGCGTTTGCATTCTTCGATGGACACGCGCTTATCCACCATTGGAGAAACCCCGCGAACATTCCCCCGGTTATAAATCAACCTCAGGGTGGCACCTCAACTCCTATGTACGAGCCCAACGACGTGGACATTCTTTGGGTCGCCGCGCACTGCTCTGCCTTATCGAGTGGAGCGAACCTGCCCTATTGGCCTGCGGATTACTATCAATGATAAATCGCCTGTCTCTCACCGCGTTGGCGGGTCTGATGTTCTCTTTCGGCGCGGTGGGAGCGCCCCTGTCTAATCCGCAGGTCGACTCTTACAACGTCCGAGTCGGAACGGAAACCTTCGCGGCCCTCTATCAATTCACCACCAACACACTGCTGGTGGAAACTGCCCAGGCCATTCAAGGTCTGGGCAGCGACGTCATCAAGTTCCATCTCGGTTCCGACACTTCCTTTCAATCCGGGATCACGCTTCCGCCGAATATCAATAGCTTGATAACCCTGGCCCGCGACGAGCCCTCCTATCACAAGGTTTTCGACATGCCCTTCCAGAGTTTCGTCTGTTGGGCCTATCCTTTCGCCAATTCCGACTCTTACTGGAAGAACAGCTACACAACGACGCAATCCAACGCGGATTATACCGAGATGTATAACCTCACGCATTATCTGCTCACCAATTACAACAATTCCGGAAAAACATTCTATCTCGGCCATTGGGAAGGCGACGGCTATCTCGAGCCCTGGACGACCAACCAGCCTGCATCGGTGTTCCAGGGGATGATCTCCTGGCTTAATACGCGCCAGAAGGCCGTCGACGACGCCAAAAAGGCGACCTCGTTCACCAATGTGATGGTCTATAACTACTCCGAGTGCAATCGTCCGCGCGACGCCATGGTCAACGGCCCAAACAATAACCAGCGCGTGATCAACATGGTCATCCCCTACGTGACCAACCTCGATTTCGTCTCCTACTCTTCTTACGACGCGCAGGGTCTGAGCGCCTTTGACCTGGATACGACGCTGAATTACATCGAAGCCCACACGCCTACAAACAAATCGAGTGTCATCAAGGGCGAGAGGCTGTTTATTGGTGAATACGGGTGGGGCTACGATACGCCCGCCGTTCAGGAACCGCTCAATCGCGCCTATATCCAACGACTCCTGGGCTGGCAGGGCTCCGCCGGCGCGCTGCCTTTCGTCCTTTTCTGGGAAATGTACGACAACGAAGTCGGGAAGCAATATTGCCTGATTGACAGCAACAATGTCCCGACGCCGTCCTATCCCACTTTTAAGAACTTTCTGAACGACGCGCGCATGGCCGTCGCCCAGTTCAACGAAGCCAATGGCCGCCTTCCCAACGACGCCGAATTCTCGTCCGTTGCCATTCCGATTCTCAACGCGCCCGTTCCCGATCCAATCGCGATTTCTGTTTCCAACGGCGTCGCAAGTTCCGTCGGTCCAACGCAAGTCGACGTTTCGGGCACGGTGGCGCAAGGCATTTACGGAGATCTCGGCGCCTCGGTTTGGGTTTATTGGGGGCGGCAGGACGGCGGCCCGCTCTCCTC
>Ga0265338_10004071_pt1 | contig 20031 bp, 35 predicted proteins | sample 42126metaG_FD_193579 | JGI IMG/M metagenome (GOLD analysis project Ga0265338, IMG submission 193579) | Rhizosphere microbial communities from Carex aquatilis grown in University of Washington, Seatle, WA, United States - 4-21-26 metaG | ecosystem: Host-associated > Plants > Roots > Rhizosphere...
AAAGGAAGCATTGAGGATAGGCTAATAGCGGCTGAAACCATCGCTCGGATGTTGCGGCGAACGTGATGCAGCAGGCCTGGGTGACTAAACCGTGCCTGTAGGAGAAAATGAGCTTGTCGATCCACTCGGCGTTGTGCTCGCGACTGAAAGGGTGATTCAGCCAAACTCTACCACTCCACGTTTGAGACAATCCCTCGCAGGTAAAAATAGTGCTGGCTCCTACGCGCAGGTTTGCGGTTAGGCTGCTCGCCGGGTCCAAGTCGATTCCACCCATGGTCGCGCGGGCCGCTTCGATGATTGGTTGCGGGGTGTAATACTCGAAATCCCCGGATGATTGATTTATGAGTTGTGCGGCGTTCATAATCTTTGAAGCCGGTCGATCTCGGCTGCTATAAGCGCCCCCGCTTTTACAAGCTCCCGAATGCGTCCCTGGTCCCCTTTTACCGGCTTAAACCATGTAAGATCCCAAGGCCAAAGGATTTCAAAAAGCTTGTCTCCGAGAATTGACAGCCGGCGCTTTTCTCTCGGCAGTGCGTAAACTGCGGCTGCTATTGCCAATTCATTATCCCAGTGATTATCGTCGTGATCTGAATCCCATAACTCTATGGAGATTTGCCGCTTTCTCTCTGCTGCGATTAGTTGAATTGCGTTCATGCGTCGTGGGGCATTTCTATGGCCGGTTCGTATTCGTGTATCGCTATCTGGGTTCCATTTTGGTCTAACTCAACTCCACCCGTGACGTTGGGCATAAACCGATAACGGCTAAAAATCTTCTGAGCGCCATCCTCAGTCGCCCATGTGTTCTTGTGCTCGATTATCATTCCGCGATCCTTGCGCAGGTCCGACACGCGGGAATGAACAGCGAACGCTCCGATCTCCTTTGCGAGATCCGGCATGTCGATCCACTGCCCCGGGTGAGCCCTGAAAAACTCTTCAAGCTTTTCGTTTTGCGTCTTGCCGCCGGCGCGGGTTTCAAATTCGGGTTGTGTGTTCACGGTATTAGTGACTGTCCGAAATCCTCAATGTGGTTGTTGTTTATGCACTCGATCTGATAGCGTATTAACTCATCGTAAATACACGGCGTTTCGCTGTAGCGCTGCATCCTAATTAGCTCCAATGTTTGCTTTGCCACCATGGAATGCGCGACGTAGTGCCTGGCTACCCTTTCCGCTGCGAGATAGGGATCGCTCATATATTTCCTCGCTAGCTCGCGTTTGGCGATTTGGTATCTTGTTAGCTCGCTCATTTTTTAATTAGTTCTAGGAATTGTTGGAATGTTCTGACCTCGGCGACGTTGAATCCCTGCCTTCCCAGTAGGTAGGCGCAGATCCTTTGGTCGTTGCTAATTTTTCCAGTGCGGGACTTGCACTCTATCAGGTAAATCTTGCCGCAATAGAAGATCGTAAAGTCTGCCCAGCCTGGCGGCAATTCAGACGGCTTGTCGGACCTTGCGTGGATAAATGGCACGGCGGGGATCTGCGAGTTGCACCATTCGATTATGGGTTTGTGCAAACCTGGGATTTCTAGCTCGACGCCATTGGATTTGCTTGCTCGAAACTCGATCCCGCCCATATGCGGCCCGTTGATCTGCTTCGCGGTGCGCATCTCCATTGCGCGGAGTTGATCGCGGGTGATCATAGACTCGGGAGCTCCTTGATTTTCCAAACACCGTCAGAGATCCGGCCTTGTTGCCCTGGCCTAAAAGCGCAGTCCTGCTTTATGAAGATCGGAATGTCGAGGGACGCAGCAACCCACGCAGTTTGACAGATGGCGTCTATTCCGCAATCTCGGCGACTTGGCCCCGACTCGCCCCCGATTACCACCCAATCGACAAGCGGACTAACCTGGACAGTCTCAAGCAGCGGTTCGGCGCTTACCCATCGCACGCGAGCTGGAATGGTGGAGAGTATCAGCAGCCGTTCGTCTGCGGTCCTCTGATTCTCGCAAGTGACGCCAACCCACACGTTGTTGGGTGGTGACCCGTTGAACCAATCGAAGATCCATTTTATGAAAGCGTCCGCTCCGTATTTCGCCTCGTAGAACACTTTTGCGGAATAGACTCTCTCCCTGAATTGCTCGGGGCGCTTAGTGAGCAACAACCAGTCTAAATTCTGGCATTCAAAAACCACTTTCAGGAAGTCCGCAAGCCATTCAATCGGCACCATCGGATCGAGCCAGTCCATAAGGCTTGTGAACATTCTCGGGCGAAAGCTGGGAACGGCGAGCCGGTTCCAGCGGTATGCATCTACCCAAAATCCTTTGCTTCTAACTCGCGGCGATTTATCTCCCCATCCAGCCCATTTCTTTTGAAGCGTCAGTTGCCTTGCGTAGCAGTTAGCGCAACCGGGTGAAACCTCAGTGCATCCAAACCAAGGGGATGCCGTGTGTGTGGCCCATTCGATATTAGTTGTGGCACTCATAGCATCCTCGCGACGTAGGCGAACCCCATTCCAATGACTGCGAACACAAACGCGGAAAGCGGCTTTTGCATCGCTGTCATTTCAAAACACGCCAGTGTGAGGCACCCTAACGAGATTCCAACGAGGTATTGTTTCATTTAGTTCCCCTTTCTGATGGATAGTGAGCTGTTGGTTACTACCGCCGGCGTCCCAATCGTGTTACTCGGCCCACTTTCGCCCCAAAAATTAGACGCTGTGACGTAGTAGAACATCCGCGACGGGACGGGTTGAATCGTCACGCTCGGCGCAACCAGTGCTGGCGTGTTTGTAATCGGAGCCCACGGCATAGGCGCCGCAACGTTGGTCGATGCGTAAACGTAGTACGCGTCGGCGTCGGGCTGTGGATTCCACGCAAGCGTTATCGGTGTCGGCGTCATCTGGACGGCGGCGATTGATAGAAGTGCAAGAATTACCATTAGCGTTTTTCTGTTTTTCATTTCGTCAATTCGTGAAACCGGGTTAGGAACATGCGCTCGGCGATTGCGGGTGATTGTGGATCGATCTTATTCTGCAACGGCGTAAATCTCTCCTGAACGCGCCATGGCATGGGCGGGTTGCTCATTAGGTCGCGCCTCTCGGTTGCCAGCGCGATCCAGTCTGCATCCTTGATCCTGGCGTCCATCCTCAGCGGTAGGTTGAACTTGTCGGCGATGCAAAGCCAGATCGTGTCCTCCATTTCCCTGAAGGCTGGCATTGACTCCTTTAGCGGGTGAACCATGTCGCCGATATAAGCCTCGGTTGCGTCGTGGAGTAGTGCGGATAGTTGTAGGTGCCTGGCGACAATGGATGAAACGAGCACCGAATGTTGAGCTACCGAATAGAAGTGCTTGGAATGTCCGCCGAACCGGCAGAGCATTGAAAGCGCGTGCGCGATGTCTCCGATTCTGATGTCTTCCGGCCTGGGATCTTGGTGGTAGAATGCGAGCCCGCTATGGGTTTGAAACCAATCTCCGCGATAGTGTGTCGCTACCGGCATCGTTGATAATCTTGATTTGATCGTTGTCATTAGAACGGGATATTTTGCTCTGCGGTTTTTGTTTCGGGTGTTTCTGGCTGTGTTACTCCTTCGATTGGAAGCCCCGACTTTTTTGCTATAGCTTCGGCTTTGCGTTTTTCTGCTGCGCCCTTTTCCTCAAATCTGAGCGCAGTGAACTTCTTTCCGTTTTTATCGTGCATCCATCCAGCGATCTGAAACTCGGTTTCATGTCCGCATTTGCACGTAATTATTCCTTGCCCGGTTGCGTCGGGCGCTTTTGATCCGGTTCGCTTGAATTTGTTGCGGTTCAGTATTCCGCTGTTTGGGTAGTCGCTCATTTTTACCTCTTGAGCTTCGGCGCGGTGAACGTTGCGCCCTCGCGGACATCCACGTAACCGGCCTTTGTGAGCTTCGGCGCGGTGAACGTTGCGCCCTCGCGGACATACACGGAACCGGCCTTTGTGAGCTTCGGCGCGGTGAACGTTGCGCCCTCGCGGACATCCACGTAACTGGCTACTGCGGCGAGCTTCGGCGCGGTGAACGTTGCGCCCTCGCGGACATACACGGAACTGGGAAATTCAACCACTTCCGAAAAATCCAGCGTGTGGCCTTTGCGCATTGCAGCAGACCAAACATCCGCATATTTCGCGACGTCACCGAAATAGCCTCCTGGCTGGATGTGCTTTCCGGTTTCGAGAGCTTCCTTCAGCCTGATGTAATGATCTCGGATCTTTTTAACCAGTCGATCCGGGCACTCGCCAATGTTGCGGATCAATCTGGTATCGGATGGGATCTCGCCTTCGCCGTTCCACTCCGCCTCAAACGTAGTTGTCGGCCTGGCTATCGGAGCGACACTCGCGGTTGTCGGCAGCTTTTTGCGCATCTCTGCGTGCGAGTTGCTTGGATCGTGGTAAATGCTGATGTTGTCGCCAATGGCAACGCCTAGAATGGAATGAAAATCGCACATGATTTATTAGGTTTTCTTTTGGTTAAATTTTAACAAAGGATCGTTTCGTCAATTCGTTTGCGGACGTTGTAAGGAAGGCTTAGCGTCTTCATGCTGCGCGAATACGCGGAGCCGTTGTGATAAGGGCTATTGTCCCCGGTCGCGACGCTACCGGCTAGGGCGTCAAGGTATCGCAGATACGTTGCCCTCCCTCGCCGAATATCGTCCGGGTGAAGATCGAACACGTTGATCGCGTAGGGCGGGTTTTTCTCGATGGCAAAGAAACAGAACTTTGTTTTTGGCTCTTCTCCATGCGGCAAATTCTCGTTGTAAAGGTCGATGTAGAATGCGGCCTGGATGTAATAGCCCATTGCTGCAGCGAGTCCCGCAAACTCGTATTCCCTGGCGTCCTCCACGAATTTACAGTCAGAGATCGCCGGGCCGCTCGTAGTGATGTCTAGCCGCCCCTTTTTGATCATGATTCCGGCGAACGCACTAAAGATCGAAACCTCGTAAGCCGCTCCATCCATCGCGAGCGATAGGATCGGGTGTGCTTTTGCGGCAGCAACTGCGCCCTGGATGGTTCTCCGTTCCTTGTCGGAAATATGGAGCTTACCTTGGTTTGCTTTGGCCCAGGCTTGGCCCGCCTTTGTCCTTCCATCATGTCCCGGCGGCGCGACCGCCCAATCCTGTGGCGCGTTAGGCGTCAAAAGCAGGCTGTGGCTTATGTGTCCGATCCTCATTGGTCGCGTCGGAGCCTCGGGGTTGCGGTTAGCTTCCTCGTAATGCGCAATACTGCGATCCATGTTTTTAAGCGCGGTCTGCGATACGCCTGGCGCTTGTCGGTATTCGGCGTCTGGAACGTCGAAATAGATGCCGGGCTGGATTGGGGTCGGTAGGGTCACTTCGTTTCTCCCTTCTCGGCCTCAAGCCGCGTTAAAAGCCCCGCCTTAGATTTCACAAAACGCTTTGCCATCGGCTCGGGCATGTCTGCAAACGCCTTGATCTTTTCGCATTCCTCCTTTGTCAATGCGCCGGCGCGAGCTGCCCATTTTATGAACACGTCGAATGAGTGGCCCGCCTTGTCGATGATGCGGTAAAGCTCTTGTTGTGGGGTTGGGTGTGGCAAATCTACTACGTCACTTGTTGCTTCCGGCGGCGCGGGCGTCGTCGTGATCGTTTGCTGATTCGTCGCTGCCTTGCCCTTAAACACGTCCGCGGCGTCAACCGGAGTCGATGTTGCGGTGATTGGTATTACGGGCTCGTCTCCGATCTCTCCCTCAGGCGTGACCGTGCCGGTTAATCGCGCATACACGGCCGCAAAAAGCTTTCGCTTGCACTTACCCATGATGGCGTCCGCTCCCATGTTGGCGTTGACTCGCACTGGAAATTCGCGCTCTAAACTCTGCGGCACGTTATCCTGCTTCCAGTCGGCGCGGCATTTTACCAGTGCGCCCTTTTCGCCAACGAGCCGTGGCACGTCGAAATTTTCCCTGAAATCCGTTACGCGGGGGTGCGTTCGTACCTTGCGATCAAATCCAGCAACACAGGCGTAGAATCGGCCAGAGATGATATTGAACTCGTTTCCGACTGCGTGAAACCCGCGCAACCGCGCTTCAATGAAGCATTCGCGCACCACTTCGACGGCGTAGGGTTCAAACGGCTTGTTGGTTTTGCCGTCGATCTGTGCGGGGTCGTGGTCCGTTCGAAACCCCAGCGAGGTATTCATGAGCCCCATGATCGGGCGCATCACTTCGGGCGTGAGATGTTCGCGCAGGTCGATCATTGCCTGGGCAACGGTCAATTCCTTTTCAAAGCTCTCCGCGCTCGCGAAAGCTTCCATAGCGGACGTGCTGATTCTGTCGATTGCTCGGGCTTGATCCGCGAGCGTTAAAGACACCGATTGCGTTTGACTTTCTTGGGACATTGGGTAACTTTCCTTTGCGTTAGATGGTCTGTGGGGTCGCGTTGCTGAAACAGCGCGGCTCCGTTTTTATCGAGGTTTTCTTTTTGATTCCACTACTGCCAGGAACGATCTGGCGCATTTCTGTTGCCGGATTGCCCGCTTTGGACATTTTTACCATCGGCCCGGTTCCTTCTCCGTCTGGGATTCGTGTTTTTGCTATGATTTTCATTGTGTGGTTTTCGTTGCTGAAACAGCGCGTATGGATTTGATAAAGGCTTCCACCCTCATTAGTTCGTCAGCTGCGAGCAGCAGTGATGCCGCATAAATCCTTTTAACTGAGGCAGCGCAATCGAATTTGGGCTGTTCTGATTCTTCGTCCGCGCTTTGCACGCGGGGTCGTTCGTTTGGTATCGCTAATCCATCGTCGTAATATTGCGCTCGGATTTCGCCGTCGATCTTAAGCGGTATCGGAGTTGGCTCGGCCTCCTGCGTCTTATACTTTGTTGGGCGCGATTTGCCGTCCTTGCCCTTGCGAGTTGCGGGAAGGGTAAACTTGTCACTAGTGACAAGTTCACCGCCAACCTTGGCAACGTATGACCTCGCGCACCCAACGTGATCGGCAACTTCTTGCTGCGTCTTGTCTGGGAATTTAGAAAGCGCCAGCTCCACCGCCCGGCGCTTGTCTGCGCCGTCTCTGCGCTCCCCGTTGGATATATTCGTGCCCAATGAAAACCACAGCGCATCCTGAAGGGTCCCACCATGGACCACGCACGGAAACTCCTTAATGTTGGCCCTTATTGCGGCTAAGCATCGGTGGAAACCGTGGGCCAGATAGTAATGGTTCCCATCGTGAAAAACATCAATTGGTGGAAATTCCACACCTGTGGTCATCAGGACGGAGTACTCACTAACGGCATCCTGTTTAATGTTGGCCCTTGACTGAGTGCCGCAATCCAATCTTATGGTAGAAACTTCTAGGCGGGCGGTAATCATGAAAGAGCCTCTGGAAAGAGTTTCATGGCTGCATATTTCACAGACTTGCGGGGAACTCCCTTGATCCACGCATTCCACCACGAGATCGATTTTGCATACTCAAAACCAATCCTACCGCGAGCGTGCATGCCTTTTCGACTGTTTGACATTAGCTCTTCTTTGAGCATTGCCGCGGGATCTTGTTCGGTTTCTATGCCCACGCCGCTGTATACGATCTCCCAAAAAACTTCTGCCTTTTCTGGGTTCGCTCGGTGAGTTTTGATCATGGCCGCAACAACTCCGGTCGTCTGCATCCAAGTCTTATCGCCAAAGGAAGACACCCACGACACCTCTTCCGCGTGGGAGTTTACGATATCCACCCTGGCGGACTTGTCGCCTGTAAGCCTGGTTTCAAAAGAAGTCCTCGGCCCCTTGATAGCCAGTAATGCGCACCCGCAAGTTGTAAGCAACCTAAGTGGCATCTGCCGCAGTCTCACGTCCGATAGTAACCCCTGCGCACCCTTAAAAACATCGTCCATTGTGCGCATTCTTCCGACATCGTACGATGCATAAAGCCTCCATGCGTCGGCGCCGGTTTCGCATGAGTATTCCTCTAGAATTATCGCGTGGGGCATTTCTGCCAAACAAATGGCACTGAGTGACTGCTGGCCATTCATTAGGACGGTTGAGCCATCACTAAGCGTTGCCATGGACACGCTGCACGGCCTCATTAGCCCTAATTTTATTTTGTCGCGATATTGCGCCACGGTCTGTTCTCTGATTTTTCTCTGTCCCGGGAAGGTGTTAAACTTAAGAAGCGCCTCCGCCTCTTTTGGGCTTATGGTCATTGACTGCGGTGGTTTATTTAGCTTATACATGTTTTTGTTGTGTTTTTATTGTTTTTGTTCCAGTTTCCGAACTTCACTTTTTCTCCGCATCCGAAATCGACCGTTTCAGCATTTTGATAAACTCGCGAGCCTCATACGGCGAAAGTTCGAGGCGGCTTTTTTTGAAAAGATCAATCGTGATGCGTGCCTTTATCGGGTCCGAGATCATGACGTATTCGATGCGGCATTTGAGGTGTTTCACTTCGAGGTCCTCGCGTTTTGAGAATCATCCCAGGGCTTATACAAATCGTGCCCGGCTTCCAGCGCGGCGACCCTTAGCTCTAACGCATCTGCTGTTTTAGCCAGATCCAGCATTGCGGCATAAAGCTTCTCAGTTGAGGCAATGAGGGGATCGGGCGCTGGCTCAGCTTCCGACATCACCTTAAGCGCGTCGGCGTGTTCTCTCATGCTTTTGAAAAGAGCATCCATTTCCCGATCCCCGCGTTTTGCCGAAGCGCACAATGCGGCGGCAAAAGCCGTTCCGAGAAGTGCAACGCAGAATAGCGTTATGACGATTTGAAAAGCTGTGGCTATCATTAGTTTTCCTTTACGGGTATTCCGGTGATTAAAAGTTGGTGATAACCATGGACGGCGATATTGAGATGTTCGTAGTGACGCAGTTCGTAATCGTCCCGGGAAACAGGTTGAACAGCGGCAGCGTTTGCGGCTTCGGCTGAAGCTCGTCGATGCGCCGGCTCAGTCTTGCAATCTCGGCACCGAGCATGCTAACGCGAAATCCCGTCGGGTCTTGGTTGTTGACCGATTCAAGCGCCGATATGCGGGCTTTGAGCTTATCGGCGTCTCGAAAATAGTCCATGCCGCCCCCAAGCGAGATCATCAGCATCACGAGCGCCGCAAGTCCAATAATGCATGCGACGACGATCACCGCGGTTTCTGAAAACTCTTTCCAAAACGCCTTACGCTTTTGAATGCTTTCGAGTTTGAGTTGTGCCAGTGCTTCGACTGCTGTTGTTTTTTTCATTTGTTTTGGTTTTGTGTTGGTTTAAGATTGGCTTGTAAGTTTTGCGGCCATCTTCCTCCGCTCGTTTGCTTCCATGTAGGGCGCGGCCAATTCCTCAAGAATCCGCGTCATGGTCTTTCCTTGGATGCGGGCTTCGTTTCTGAGCCACACATCACAAGCTTTACTTAATCGGAAGAGTGCCGGTTTCGCTTTTGTTACTTTCATCTGCGCCAACCATATATCAAGCAGATATACAGTTGCAATAAAAAACTTGCAAGTGGGGGATACACCGTATATACAAACACCGTCAAACATCTATACAGTTGAACAATTATGAACCAAAAAATAATTGAAAAAAGAAGGCTCATTGGCTTCCGAAGGGAGGCGATAGAGGCAATATCTCGACACCGTGAGGCTACCGGGATTAACGAAACCCAGGCCGTAAATGAGCTGGTCATCACCGGCACGGGCCGCTTTAGTCGAGCGGCTGAGCAGTGGTTTGCGGACAAGATGCGCGAAACCGGACAGACCAGGGATCAGGTTATCGAGGCGCTCATCCAAGACGCCATGCGGGTTGGCGAAAAAACAAAGTCTTTCGACTTTCCCGGGTTTCAGTTAGCCCGGGCAGTAGCGTGAAGCGGTAAGAGATTTTTCGCCGGAACTGAGCGGCGAGCGCGACGTGAGGGAGACCGTGGCAGTGGAAAAAGTGGAGGAAGTATACTTCGCACAATGTTTGGTTGGATTAAATTGTGGAGTTTGTCGCACATTCGGCATTAGCATTGCTTTACAACTACTTATGCAACTTACAATAATGATGACAGTGTATTTCGATGCAGTTAAACTTGAGACAGAAGCCTACGGGCGTCGGAGGGTGCTTGGATGGTTTCGAGACGAAGTGTCCGCAATCGGGGCGGCGGCTGAACACTTTTTGATGGATAGCGCGGAGCTTTCCTCGCTGCGGAAATTGCCGGCTTGCTTGGTGAGCCCGACGTATATTGCCGCTAATGCCCAGCACGATATTATTGATTTTAAGCGAGCCACACGCACGAAGCTAGTGGCCGAAGGCAGGCGGGTTGTGCGCGTTCCTGGGACGTTTGGCAGGGTTTGGATTTGACCTCGTGCCGTGGCCGTGCTATTAGGGGGTTAAATGATAGCTTTATTTCTGATTCCCGCCGGGATGATGTTCCTGCTTGCGTGCCTAGAAGGCGGCCTTGCATCAATGCTCCTGGTCTGCACTAGCGACGCTGATTGTGGCGATCGGTATGGCTGCTCAGTGGATCGTGGTTGCCGTTCGCGGGGCCAAGGATGGCCGGATCGAATACAAGGTCGTTGGGTTGCCGCCGTCGGGAGAGGTTTTATAAGCCTTGGAGACTTTGTCGCGTAGGTATCCAAGCAATCCGTCGTTCAGGATCAGTCGGTCCGTGGCGTAATTGTCCATAGCAGTTTCGGATGGGTGAATGTCATTGCTTGCCATGGATGGGCGCTGAACGCGCCACAGTTCTCCTCCGAGCTTCTTTATTAAATCCGCCTCATTCGGGAACCTGACGTCGGTTACAACGATCAGCGGAACGCGCACGTCGGCGGCCCTGATGTAGTGCTCAAGCTTTTTGATCCAGTAGTCGTCTCCAAACATTCCCCTTCTAAACTCAGTCCCCCACCATTGAAGCGCGGTCCTGAATTGCGACTTGTGGCTTTCAATAAAATCGATTGTCACGCCGCAGGCTTTCGCAAGTTCCAGCTTTAGCGGGTCCGCAAAAGCCATTCTTTGGGCTCCTGGCTCACAAAGATTTAAGAGCGCAAAAACGGTATCCTTGCCGCTTTGTTTTCTTCCGGTGACGCCAATCAGCCTAGCTTTGCTTTCCATGGTATCAGTGTTTCAAAAAGATCACGTCTTGAGTTTTCGGCTTGAAGCAATGCCCGCAAGCCTCGCAGTTTTCAACCTTGCGCCGCTCTTCTGGGCAAATGAGTCCATCGGCCCTAAGATCGCCTTCAATCCACGCGCAGCGCCAATCGTGCGGCGGCTCGTCTATGGTGCTTTCGTCCATGCTTGCGAATAGCTGAACGTTAGGAAGCTCTCGAAGCCGTTCAAGGTGCGGCAATAGCTCCGCGATGCGCCAGGAGCGTGTATAGGCCCAAAACGTAACGCTCGGGTTTTGTATCACGATCTCGATCCACCGTTGGACATATTGCGGCGAGTCGAAGTCGCCCGATACGTGAATGCGGACAAGCTTTGAACCCTCGGGCAGATCGGGCACCTGTGCGCCGGCATCCGTGTTCTCCATGTAGAGCGTTGACACTGGGGCGCGTATTCGCTTGGCGTAACAGTTCTCTCGGCACCACGGCGTAGAGCCTGGGCATGATTCCTCTGCGACCTTGGAATAGGTAAAGACGTTTGGTCCGATCTTTAGGTTGCCGCGTCCGTATCGCGAGATTGTAACGCCGCGGGTGTCGGGGAGATAAACTTCGATTTGGCTTGAGAGTTTCATTTCGATAGAACCAGGTGGCCTTTGAGGATTTTCTTGTCGCTTGTAAGGTAAGCTTTGTAGTAGCCGCGAGTGAAGTAGCGCACAAACTCAACACGGCATCGCGTTATCGCGCCGTCAATCGAGTTTCGCTTGAACGAAAGGATCGCCCCGCCGATCTCCATGCGAAGTCGTTTCTTCCTGGCGAAAATTGTCTGATCTTCCCACCCTGGCAGCGAGATTACATGCACATTGCGGTCGTTCATGTGGTTGCTGACGTGGTAGTGCCCCTGGACTAACACGGCTGGCTTTTCCCCTCCCTCAAAAGCCTCCACCTGCTTCTGCCCCGTATAGCTTCTGGCGTATGCCGATCCGCCTCCTGGGTGTTGCACTTTTATAATCGTGCTCGCCCCTTTCGGTCCTTTGATTTCAACGTCTGCTTCGACGTGGCCGATATAAACCAGATCGGATCTCCCTTGATCTTTCGCGAGGTATGTCAGGTAGGCGCCAAAGTTAAACCCTTCTTTTTGCCACCACCCCTCGTGATCGTCCCCGGTAATGAAATACGTTGTGATGCCCTTGCGTGCTGGGTAGTTGTCGATCACGTACTGACACTGTCCGTCAATGCTGGTCGAGAAAACAGAATCTCCGTTAATGCGGGGGACATAGCCGTCAACGATGTTTCCGGCGTGAAAAACGGTTGTGATTCCCTCAGATTCAAGGAGGTCGTAGAAGTTATGAAGCTCGGCAAGGCGCTCTTCCTTGCAGCAAAGGTGCGTGTCCCCAACAAGCCCGTAAGTCAGCCAGTGTTCTCCGTTCGTGACCTTCAGCGGCAAGTGTCCAAATTCCGGCTTGGGCAGCTCGATCGGTTTGATTATCGTCACCGGAATATCTGTTTCCGGTGAATCCTGAGGCAAAAGCGATCTTATCCCGTTTCGCGTGCAAAAAACTTCCACTGCGTTTTTGCTTCGATTGATGGCGTTGCCGATTTCCGAAACTGATTTCCCCTGTTCGCGCATGGCTCTAACACGGGATTCTTCCTTTTTTGTCCAAGGCTTATTCATAAGGTGAGCAAATCCGACAACTAACCGCGAACGTTACCGAATAAATCAGTAGTGCGTGATGAGATAGTTTCCAGCTCCTTGCGCGGCTACAAAATCAGCAAGTGTCTGGTATCCCCAGATGTAGCAGACCTCAGAATTGCCCACCACTGCGGTTCCAGTTGGCCCGCTAATCGTTGCGGGAAAGCCGTAAATGAATGACGTCCCGCCGATCTCTAAAATGGTTCCCCCGGACTGGATGCCTTCGGCTACTTGGCGCCAAGTCACTATCAAGGTGCCGCCGTCAACGCTGGCGTCTGTGCGCTCCGCAATGATGTAGTGGGTGAGCTGCATCGCCATTACCTGGCATCGTGAATCAATAACGGTCTGAGAGGCTGACGAGCCCATCTGGATAGCGTTGATGGAACGCTTGCGGACGCCGCCTGGTAGTATGCCTATAGCCGGGCTGAACGGGCCGGATGGCGATATATAGCTACTTGCCCCGCCGTCGCTCAAATATGGGTGGATCTGTCCGTCGTAGAATGGCAGTGCGCCTATGCCCGGCCCGCCAGTTAGCCCGACGATGGTTGACGGGTCAATGTTTCCGCCAAGCCCGCCTTGACCGTCCCATCGGTTGAAAATGTGCAAGCCCTGGATGTCTGCTGTTGCGGGGTTGGCCCAAATCGCGTGCATGTCTATAGCCAGCAGGTAAGCGGCCATCGTGGAGAGGGAAGCTTGAAAATCGAATTGATCCGACTTTGTTTCTGAGAAGTTTTTAGTGCCGCCAGGATTAACCGAATACTCACCAATCTGCTCCCCGATGGTATCCCAGTGTGGTCCGTGGAGGATGTTCATATCCACCGGGTATGCGGGCGAGTCGGGATTGGGGTTTGGCGATACGGCTGCGGACCATCCAGTATTAACGTCGGCATAGTTTGGGGGGTATGGGGAGAATAGGCTGGAAGATCCCGACGGGGTTACGGTCGGCAAGAGGGTGTCCGCGTCCTGATGGTCGACGACTCCCCAAGGTGCAAGCGGGTTGAGATCGTGAAACTCTCGCGTAAGCCATCGATGCAGCCCGCGAACGTAGTAAACGGAAGTATTCACCTGCGTACCGGCGGCGTCGGCTAACCATTCCCCAAAGCAACGCGGCGCGGGGGAGTTGCACTCTATATACAGCGTCATAAACCACGCATCTGGGTTATCGAACGCTGTAGGAAGTGGTGACTCAACGCCAGAAGTGGGCAGGTCTGAGTTTTGTATCCCTGTCGGCAGGTATGGCGTTGTCATATCGCCTTCTGCCAAATCCTGGGAGTGACCTCGATCCAGTCAACGCCAACGATCCCGGTTCCGTTCGAAGATTTCATTGCGAGCAAGATCCCATCAACAGCGATCCTTGGGTAGCAGACTTCATTTTGAACGGTTCCAAGCCCGTTATCGGATGTGCGGTGCGAATCGTCGCTGTAGGACAGTGTGAACGATGCTCCGTCCCAAACTTGAGTTGTCATCGACGGGCGCGAGTAGTGGGGCTTTGCAACACTCATTGGCGTAGCGGCTCCGTAAAGCGGTACGGCGGTGAAATAGTCACCAAGTCCAACTACGGTAATCTTCAGCACCATAACAACCCCAGAGGATGCGGGCGTTGAAGAAACTATGGTAATGGGTGGCTGAATCTGTTTTCTTGTGACACCAAGCGGGCTCTGGGTTGTTAGCAACCCCAGCCCCTGCGTGCTCACCGGCTGCGTCGCCCTGGTCGCGCCATTGAGCGTATTAAAGTCGTTGGCATAGGCGCTGGCTGACGTTAGGCGCTTCGGTTGCCTGATCATGGGTAGTCGAGTAGGATCGCTGAGTTGTATGGCTCATAAAGAAAAACGCTCGCCTGTCGGCATGCAACGTAGGAATATTGCACTTGCGTTTTCTGGTGCGCTACCGCCGCAACGTTGGGCATGGTCTTCAGCCATTGCATTGCTGGCGGCGCCCCCCTCGGGGTCTCAAAATACGAAGGGAGAACAAACCATCCGTTTGGATCTAGCCCCTCAAAGGCAGTTACCTCGCTAGTTGTCCAAATCATACCGGCCCCAGTGAAGCTTGCCCGAATTTGGTTAGGTGTTGCCGCGGTCAACGTGCGCTTGAAAATCGTGTTGAAAACGTAGCTAGAATCCATTCCGCGATATGCTATGGACTTAAAAAGCTTCAACCCGTACGCTCCGCCAACTGTAAGCGCGTCGGCCTCTGCGGCGAAGCGATAGGCGCTAGGGTTGTCCCGCCAGCTTGGATTTGCTGTCAACTGGGTAGGGTTGGGGTAACTTCCGTTATTGAAGTTTTGAACGACTTTGAATAGGTCTGCAAGTTGCGGCGGCGTGAATATATTGTTGAGCTTCTGATTCATCCAGACAAGAACCTGCGAGGTCTCCGTTTCCAGCTCAAAGATAGATGGAATGCCAGCGCCTGCGCCCGCGGGGTTGCCATTTTGGTCCCATGGGTACGTTGCTCGCATGGTGAAATTGCCGTCCCCCATCGGCTTTATGGAAATGCTTGACGCGCCTGCGGCGATTGCTACCTGTTTCGCAAGCAGTATCTCGCTACCGCTACCCTCCCACACCATCTCCGACTCTGCCCCAGTTCGCGTGTCCTGGCTAAGCGTGTAATCGTGGAGATATGGCCCCGGTGCTAGTCCTATTCGATTGCGGCTCATGATTTGTGCGGGTCTTCAAATTTCTGAACGGCGACTCTTATCCCCCGAAGCTCTTGTAACTGCTGTTGCTGGATGCCTAGCGCTGGATTGAACTGCAGGCTTGCCGAAGAGAAGAGCCCAACACGCGCAAGGTGATCGGCTGTGAAAGACGGCGGGGCTTGTCGCTGTTCGTTCATTAACTGCGCCCGGCGAGTCTTGAGCTTGTTTAGTCGTAGTGTGTCGTCTGCGGTCCAAAGATCATTGGGAGAATCAAAATTCTGAATGGCCTTATTAATCGCTCGGATTTCACTTGCGCGATCTGCTCGGGCTTGTCCCGGCGTCATGCCGTGCCGTTGCGCCTCGGCGAGCTGGATGTCAGATTCTCGAGCCTTTACAACCTGCGCCGAAGTCTCAACAGCGCGTTTTCTGGCTAGAATGTTGTCGTTGTATGCCTTCTCGTCCTCGGCGTCTTTTTTGGCCTGCGCGGTTCGCTTCTGCTGCGCCTGAGAGGCGGCGATCCCGTCCGTGGCGGCGTTAATCATTACTTGGCGAAGGTCAAATCCAGCCTTGGCGAATGCAACCCATCCTAAAACCGTTTTAGTAGCAACGCCCTTCATGCCCGCCCAAAATTTACCCGATGAAGTCTCGAGCTTGTGAACATTCTCCAAATCTGTTTCGCTATAGACGGGGTTGCTGCCCGACATATACGGCATCGCGGCGCCAAGCTTCGCGCCCCCGCGCCCGAGCAGTGCGTTAATCTCTGGCCTTGACGCGCCCGAGGAAAGGATCTGCCTCAATACGCTTTCCTCGTTGCCTGACGCCAAATCTTCAACCCCGAGCCCGACACGTCTAAAATCTCCGCGCTTTGTGGGGTCTTCGCGGGCCTCTTGCATTTTCGCCCGCAACGTATCCATTGAGCGGTAGAATTGCTGGTTGGTAACGCCCGCCTTCATTAGGGCCTTTTCCCAACGCTGAACCGAATCCGTGGTCATGTCGAACTGCTCGGCACTTTCGCGGATCCCTTTGGCGGTCTCAAAAATGGATTGGACAAAGCCCTTGATCGATTCAAAGCTAAAGCCGCCGATAATGCCGCCCAGGATTCCGCCCGGCGCATTCAGAAACGAAGAACTGACCCTGGAAGAAAATCCCTTCACCTGCTGCTCCGCGGATTGGAGCATTTGATCGAAGCTCGTCTTCTTGCCCGTCATGTTGACGCGAAGATCCATTTTATTCGACTCCTTTGATTTGAACGCTCTCGCCCTCGGTGTAAAACACCTTGCGCCATTCGTTTTCGTCGCGGCACTTGTCGAGCTGCCGAAGCTCCATCACGGTAAAATAGTCGTACCACCTGGCGGGCAGGTATCCGCCTAAGACTTCGGCCTCGCTAAAACCTGCGCTGATCAGCGTGCATTTTAGATACTGCTCCCACGGTGCCGTAAGCTCGATCTTGGACTTTGACAGGTATCGATTGACGGGCGGCTTGCGGTATCCGTCGAAGAGATAGTCCCTAAACCCGTCCTCTATTTCGGACTTGCTGACAGAGATCCGCTTCAGCCATCCGCCTTGAAGCTTCTTTGTCCACCGGGCGAACACGCCGTCCCAGTCCCCGTTGAGCATGTCGCGCAACGTGTCTTGGTGCGGCTGGGCGCAAATGGCGATCCCTGTCATGACGCGCTCGAATGTGGCTGGCGCTCCCGCGGCGTCGGTAAAAGGCAACCCGAGGCGCTTAAAGATCAGGTGATGCCCCAGGCTAAACGGCTGTAGCGGAGTCCCGGCGATAATTCGGGGCTCCGCTACTGTGTCAGATGAACAGGCGAACGGCACGGTTACTCGGTTAGCGCAACAATGGAAAGCGCGGTGCCATCATCGGCGAGGTACACAACCACGTTAAGCGAAAGGATCGCTTCGCCGTCCGGGGTGTAGTGAACGTCGGCCTTGTCCTCGAGGATCGCGGTTGTCCCGAGTGCTACTTGAGTATCAGAGAACACTCCGGCGCCGGTTCCCGCTGAATTGGAAAGCGCGAGAATATCCCCCTGCATCGGCGGATCTTGGAGAATGGCGAGCGCGAGCGTTGGCGTGTTGGCCTCGATCTTGCAATCAAGTCGGAACTCGATCCGCTTGTTGCGCCGGCGCTGGCTCTGAAATTCACCCATGTTGCCGTAGCTCTTGGAGATGTCCGCGGCCAGGGACTTTTGGAGGCTGTTGTAAATGGTCGCGGTGTGAGTTGTGCCAGTTCCGTCCCACGGTGTCCCCTTCCACGTAACTACTGTGCCGTTGGGGATGCCCTTAAATGGAGCGTGTCCCGCTAATCCAATGCCTTGTCCGTTCTGACTCATGTTGTGATCCTTTTGGTTGTGATGGTTTGTTTACGCTTCGCTTGCCGCTGTCTTGCATTGCACCGTCGCCGTGTTCGCCTTGGCGTAAATTGTGGCGGAAGATGGTGTGAGCAGTATTAATCCGTTTGCCAGAACCTTGGCGAACTTGTTGGCTCCGGCGTTGTCGGTCGCCAACTCAAAGTAGTTTGTGGCGTCGATATTCTTAAGGATGCACGCCCCTGGGACTCCTGTTACAGTGCCGAAGCTCAGCGCGTTCCACCCGGAAGATAAGATGTCCTGAATAAAATTAGCAGTGCGCGATCCTGACATGTTGAGCGTAGTGGCCTGCGCGTAGGTCATATTGTCGCCGCTCGCGGGGGTCGAAGAAATGCTTGCCTGGATTTGAGTATTTGCCATGGTTGGTTATTGTGTTGCGTGACATGTGATCCGAAGGCTGATCTCGCTCCAAATCCAGCCCTCGGCGTAAATCTGCGTGTGGAAGTCTCGGCGATTGTTCACGTAATCGATCTGGATTCCGACAACTGGCGGTATTGCCGCGGCGAACGTCCCGTTTAGCCAAGTTGGAAGATCGAGAATAAAGAGTTGGGATCGCACCGCGTTAGCTCGAGTCCAGTGCGCGGCAAAGTCGGCGGCTATCGTTTTCTCCGTCCATCGGCTTTTAACCGCAACGTCAACCTGGACTTCCGCGTTGCTCATAACGCAATCGTCGGTTGTGCCGCTTGGCACCATAACGATGATGCGGTTAGATTCCGCTACTGACATCGGATCGAAGAATGTGACAACTGGGGCTTTGTTCGTAATGGCAGGATCTAACTGCGAATCGATCCAATCGCGAACGGCCTGGGCTACTGCGATCTCGAAATCGTATCTCACTTGGATAGCCACCTTTCGCAACGCTCGAACCATTCCCTATTATATTCGTATCGCTGGCCCCGAGCGTTGGATAATAGCCAACGGGCTTCCGCCTCGCGCTCTTCAGTGTTGGTTGCGGAGCCGTGGAATTGCACCACGCCTTTCAGCTTATGAGGCTGACGTGCTTCTGTCACACTCGCCCGCGGTAAAGTCACTTGCGCCCCCATTGGTCCTTTTCCCAAGCCTGATCCAGCGAATGCTCAATGCTGGCCTCGATGGCTTTTTCTCGGCCCGCTAACACTTTTGGAATAATGCGGTCCGGGTCTCCGCCGGTCGCCCATTTGGAATGGTTCACAATAGAGATCGAAACGTTACCACGATCAAATCGGGCCTCGCACGATCCGGCTTTACGGTGTTTTCCAACCCACCCCCTCGGGCTAAGCTTGCCGCCAAGGGTGATAAGTCCTTCAGCCCATCCGCCTCTCGCGTTGCCTACGCCGTGCCAGGCTTTAGCGATGAACCGCTTAACCGTTTCTTCCTTGGTTGTGAGAAGGTTTAGCCATCGCCAACGGCCTACGACTCGATCCTTGCTTCCTGCGACCGTAACACGTCCGCGCTTGCCTCTGTGCTCTGCGTGCGTGCGCTCTAAGTCTTGCATGCTGGCGTCCGCTGCAAAGTTCATGTAATCCACGCCGTAAACCTCGCCCCCTTTGGTTGCAAAAATCCTGATAGCGTCTCGACCCTCGCACTTTTGCAGCTTTCCCCAACTGGTAAGATTATCCACGGTGCGCGTTCTGTGGCTATCCTGGCCCATGTAAACGGCGGGACGTGCCGGCGGTGCGGTTGGGCTCTTGACTCCGAAGATAATCTTGCGGATGTCTTTTTCTATCCGCCGCTTGCCAACCGCGAGTGCGGAAAGGCTTTCAACGTCCCCGTCTCGAAGCGATGCGCCTCGGGCGTCTAGCATGTGCGCGATTGACTTCCCGCTAAATGGCGGGGTCCACTTCATTAGCTCGGCGCACAATAGCCTTCCCTGCGTGGTGAACGCCTCGCGCATCGAATTTGCGGTGCGCCCAACGGTTCGCATTACGGCTTGAGAGAAGCCGGGATCGTCAACCTTTACTTCGACAATGCTGCTCACAGTCGCGAGGATTCACAATTCCAAGTCCACGTTACGGCGTCCGCGGCCTTATCGTCAAAATGGATCACGGAAAAAACACGACCGTCGGTCACGCTGTCGATTACCTCAGTAAATGACGCGATGTTGCGCGGGTTTAAGACGCCTCCTGATAGTGAAACGATGTCGCAATAAACGGGCTTCTCTTGCCTGGCGGATTGCTCGGGGTCTGAGATCGTGGATACGTCTTTGCGAATGATTTTAAGCTTTTCGCCCGTGTCGCACCTGACGCATATCCCCCGTGTCGCTAGATTGGCCTCAAACCCTCTTTGCCTGGCTTGTTGTGCTGGTGTCATTGGCGTAAAGTTCCGTTCATCAGGATTCCTCCGTTAATCGACAACCCGAGAGCGACGCCGCCGTTGACCGTGAGTGTGGCCGTCGAG
>Ga0265338_10004072_pt1 | contig 20026 bp, 15 predicted proteins | sample 42126metaG_FD_193579 | JGI IMG/M metagenome (GOLD analysis project Ga0265338, IMG submission 193579) | Rhizosphere microbial communities from Carex aquatilis grown in University of Washington, Seatle, WA, United States - 4-21-26 metaG | ecosystem: Host-associated > Plants > Roots > Rhizosphere...
TGGACCCTGGCGGCGGTGATGGCATCGCTTAATTTTCAGATCGATCCCATGCTTTCGTTCTTCGAGGGCTGCGGGTTTGTGCCCCAGGTGGCGCGCCTGCGTTTTTTTCAATCGATGGTCGGCAGCTTGATTGCGTGGATAGCATTGACCACCCATCATGGGTTGTTCGCGCCTGCCATGATGCTTTTGGGGATGGCCTGTACCTCCGCGGTGTGGCTTGCGCATAAGCGCCGCATGATTCTGGGACTGTTGCGTTACGAGTGCGGGAAGGACCGGATCCATTGGGGCAGAGAGGTTTGGGCGTTTCAGTGGCGGATTGCCGTGAGTTGGCTGTGCGGGTATTTCCTGTTTCAGCTTTTCAATCCGGTGCTTTTTGCCTACCGGGGCCCTGTGGCAGCGGGACAGATGGGGATGAGCCTGAGCCTGGCCAATGCGGTGCAGGCGATTGCGATTTCATGGATCAGCACGAAGGCGGCGCCATTTGGGATTCTGATTGCGCGGAAGGAGTACGGGCAGCTCGACCACATTTTCTTCAGAGCGATACGGTCGGCGGCAGTGGTGTGCGTGGCCGGCGGGAGCGTTATCTGGCTGGGGTGTATTTATATTGAGGCGCATCATTACCGGTTTGCCCAGCGGCTGCTAAGTCCGACGCTGGTGGCGATCCTGCTGGTATCGGCGACGATCAATGTTTTGATTGCCGGGCAGGCTTATTATCTGCGCTCGCACAAACAGGAAAAGCTTTTGCTGGCGTCGGTTGCCGGCGCTGTGATGATTGGCCTGTCCACTTTCCTGCTGGGCAGGAGCTACGGAGCCGCGGGGATGGTGATGGGCTATTGCGTGCTGAACGTGGTTGGACTGGTGTGGGCGACGCTGATTTTCAGGAAGTATCGAAGGCTGTGGCACGCTGCCTGATTGCGCAAGAGTGAGTTGCGTTTGCTTCCGCGGAGTGTTGATTCGCGGTAGACCTTGGAGTATGCTTCGGTGAAGTTTCCAACATAGCTTCGCGAAGCCGTTCTCTGGCTGGCAGAGATCTTTCGGAGCCTCCCCCGCCGACTGTTGTCCGGGCCTTCACATTCAGCGTAGTTACCACAGCCTCCGCGGCATGACGGATAGTGTGCGGAGTTGAGGGGAGAGAGATGATCGGCCAGATTCGCAAATGGTTTCGACCGACGACGCAGGATCACGAGGAATCATTGCCGGCTGCCGGGGCGGGACGCAAGCAGCTGAAATGCGATGCTGAGCCGACGGCGAAGGAGTTGGAATTCCTGCGCCAGCACGTCACCGTGCATCGACGGGATTGGAAGGTTCTGCTGCAGCGGACCGAGCGCGCGCTAACGGCGCGCAATGGGTTCGGTTTCGGCGCGCTGAACGAGTTTGTCAATTGCGGCACGTTGACAGTGCTTGACCCGTTTCTGGGTTTGATTGCGCTGATCTCTCCGCAATCGTCGGAGGAATCGCTTCGCTTCCTGGCGGGCCTGGTGGCGGAGGAATTTGGGGAAACAGTACCGGCAGAAGAGATCAAGATGGCCACGTATGCGATCGAAGGCGGGCAGTGCACGGTGGTGGAGCTGCCGGGTGCGATTGCGCCGGGGGAGCCGAAGTTTGTGGGGATTGCGACGGACACTCCGATGGCGCGGTTGCGCGCGGCGACCAAGGAGGATCGTCCGATCACGATGATCTACTTTGTGCTTGCGGGAGGGGAAGACGGGAAGGGAAAGCTGGAGGAATGGAAGTTCTCAAAGGCCGGAGTGCATTTTGAAGAAGGGCGTTTTGTGGTGGATTGCGATGTGACGCTGGAGGCCACGGCGGGGGCGTTTGTGGACGAGGTGGAGAAGATCCTGGTGGAAGGGGGCTGGCTGGCGCGCAAGGGAATGCGGGACATGGAGCGGAACAAACCGCTTGAGGCGATGACGGCGTTTGAAAAGGTACTGGGAATGGACGAGGCGCATTTTACGTGGAAGGTGGACGCGTTCATCGGTTCGGGAGCGATCCGGGCCATGCAGGGGACGGACGTGATTTCGCTTCCGGGTGTTCCGTTTGAATACGAAATCATGCGGCGGTACCGCTGTCCGCAGTGCCAGGGGCCAACGGACAACCGGCGGCTGAGCGGATCGACGGAGTATTTGTCGCAGGCCATTGTGGACCACTGGAGAGCGACTTGCATGAAATGCGAACAGGATCGGGAGATCCGGTTTGCGGTTCCGAAGTAGGGATAGGGAGGCAATGACCGGGGGTAAACGGGAATGAAGCAAACGGTGCGGGTGTTTATCAGCGGGACCTCGACGGATCTGGCGAGTTATCGCGACGCGGTGAAGAGCGAGCTGCTGACCAAGGGTGTGCTTCCGGTGGAGCAAACGAATTTTCCGCCGGATTATCGCGCGGTCGAGGCCATGCTGGAGGAGCGGATCGGCGAGTGCGACGCGGTGATTTGCCTGGTGGGCTGGATGTATGGGGCGGAGCCATCGGGCAGGCCGGAGGGGCTGCCGCAGCGTTCCTACACGCAGATTGAATACGACATTGCGCGCCGGCTGGGGAAGCCGGTTTACCAGTTTCTGGCGGTAGAGGATTGCCCGCCCGACCGGCAGGTGGAAGAGAGCGCTGCGGCACGCGAGCTGCAAAGAGAACACCGGGAGGCGATTGAACGGGGAGACCTGTTGTGGGAATTATTCGGCACGCAGGCGCAGCTACGGCAGCGGGTTGCCCAGATCCGGTTTGAGATGCCCGGCCCAGGGCAGGCGAGACCGCAGAATCTGCCGTATGTCTCGCTGGGGAAGCTGTTCAAGGGGCGGGACGATTTTCTTTCCAAATTGCGGGCGCGGCTTCTGTCGCAGAGCAGGGAGAACAACGCCAGCAGCGCGATGCGGATATCTCAACCGACAGCACTCTGCGGGCTGGGCGGAGTGGGAAAGACACGGTTGGCGGTTGAGTACGGGTGGCGCTACCTGAATGAGTACAACGCGGAGTTGTTTGTGGTAGCGGACTCGGCCGACGCGCTGCAGCGCAACATTGCGCAGCTAACCGGACCACTGGTATTGAATCTGCCGGAATGGGACCGGCAGGAGGAGGAAGTCAAGTTTGCCGCGGCGATCCGATGGCTGCTGGAACACCCGGGGTGGTTTCTGATTCTGGATAATGTCGACAACAAGTCGGCAGTGCAGGCGGTGGAGAAACTGCTGACGCGGATACCGGCGGGACACGTGCTGATCACATCACGATGGGACGATTGGAACAGGGACGTGGAGCCACTGGACCTGGACGTGCTTTCCGCCGAAGATGCGGCCGGGTTTCTGCTGGAGCGGACGCAGAGCCGGAGGCGGGCAACGGCGAACGACACGGCAGACGCGGCCACTCTGAGCCGGGAGCTGGATGGACTTGCGCTGGGACTGGAACAAGCGGGCGCGTACATTGAACGACAGCGTTGCACGATCGGGGAGTATCTGAAGCGGTGGCGCGGAGGAGAGGAGCGGATCCGCACCTGGTTTGACGAGGTGAAGATGCATTACCCGCGCAGCGTGGCGCTGACCTACGACACGACGATGCAGGAAGTGGGACCGGCGGCGGCGGCGCTGTTTCGGGTGCTGTCTTGGTTTGCGCCTGATCCGGTGCCGGAGGCGGCGGTCACGAGCGAGCATACGGGCAGGATTCTATCCGAGGTGACGCGCTGGCCGGATGGCGTGAAGGCGGAGGTTTATCCCGAGGAGGCGCTGGCGGACCTGATTTCATTCTGCATGCTGAAGAAGCTGGATGTGCAGGGGGTGCCGTGCGTGCTGCAGCACCGGCTGGTGCGGGAGGTTGCCCAGACGCAAACTCCGAAGGCGGAGCGCCCGGCGGTGCTGAAGGGCGCGGTGGGCGTGTTTGCGGATTTTGCGCCCAAGGACGCCTACCGGTTTGAAGCGTGGAAGGAGTGGAGGATGCTGATCTCCCACGCCGAATCGCTGTGGCAGAGCGCCCAGACACTGACCGCGCACGGCGAATGGGATCTTCCCCTGATGGAGGGTCTCGCCCTCTACTACCTGGGGCAGGGGAAATACGCAGAAGCGATACCGATCCAGAGAGAACTGCTGAAGGAGATGAAAGCGCGGCTGGGCGACAACTGCGGGCAGGTGTGTCTTGCGACCAACGATCTGGCGTTGATGCTCGATTCCTCAGGCAATTCGGCGGAAGCGCAGCCGCTCTACCGGGAGGCTCTTGAAGGATGGAAGAGGCTGGAGGAGAACCCGTACGAGTTCGGCCTGGAAGAGACGATGCACAATTTGGCCGCCAGCCTGGCGGGGACAGAGGACATGGAAGAAGCGGAGCGTCTGGCGCGGGAGTCCCTGGCACTGTTTGAGAAGAAGGCCGGTCCCTATCATTGGCGGACATTAATGGCGGAGTTCACCCTGGGCAAGACGCTATGGGCGAAAGACAAGAAGGAAGAGGCGATCGAGATACTGAAGGAGAACATCAAGAAGAAGTCAGCGCATCTGCAGCAGGGAGCGAATCACCCAGATACTTTGGATAGTGTGTACACCCTGGCCGGGATACAGTTGGCGGAGGCCCGGCTGGATGAGGCTGAGCCGCTGGCGCGGCGTGTGCTGGCCGGGCGGGAACTGGTTCTGGGCAGCGACGATCCCGCGACGCTGGAGGCGGTACTACTGCTGGAGGTGATCTGCGCCAAGCTGAACAAGAAGACAGAGGCAGAAAGCCTATGCGACCGGCTGATGGATGCGGCGGTATCTTCAGGAGACCCGGAACGCCTGCTGTCCGCGCGGAAGGCGGCGTTCACACTCTACGAGACGGGGGAATACGACAGGGCGGAGAAGATCCTTCGCAGCCTGATTGAGAAGCGCTTTGAAGTGGCCGGCACTTACTGCCATCTTGCGCGCCTGCTGATCATCGGCGACAAACCGCAGAAAGCGCTGGAGGCGGTGGAGCGGGCGTGGGAAGTGCGTTCAGGCGCGCCTTGGTACGTGGTTGCGCGGATTCTATGGCTGCGGCTTGCGCTGCTGAACGTGAGCCTTGACGGGAGCCCGACCGAAGCGCGGGCACGCGGCGAAGTGGTGGGTTATTTGAAGACGGTGATGGATAAAGAAGGGCCGCGAATGGAGTGGAAGATGGGGCCTGTGCTTGAGGCGCTGAGGAGAACGCTGCCCGGCGAGGAGGTTGATTTTCTGGGGGCGCTGGTGCGAGCTATGAGCGGGGAGATGGAGGTCTCCGGGCTGGACGGTTATCCCGATTGGCGGGAGTTTCCTGCCCTGGAGTTCGAGGCGCAGGCGGGTGGCGAGTGAGGGGGTATCGACGTTTGAGCTGGGGTCAGGATGACGGCGGGTTGGGAGTAGCGCGAAATGCAGGTCCCTCGGCTGCGCTCGGGATGACGCGTATCTAATTTATGCGATTTGATACAATTTTCCTCAAGCTTTTTTGTTGTTAAACGATCAGGAGCGAGCTTGAGATTCCCCTTCCGGTTCTTGTTGTCAAGGCATTTGGTTTGGGTTGCGGCTGTCGGCGCAATGCTGGCGCCAGCGGTGCGGAGCCAAACGTGGATGGAGCGCGTTTCCCGGACGCAGGCCGCGCAGCCACACTGGATGACGCCGCTGGCGACGGTGACGCCGCGGCTGGAGCAGGAATTTCGCTTTGACACGGTGCACCAGGTGACGCCCACGGGCGACGTGACGGTGGTGGACAACGGCAAGGGACTTGAGCTGATTCCGTCGCGGCGGACGGAGTTGTTGATCAACCTGCCGCCGTATCTGATGCATGAGAATCCGGCGACAAAGGACGGGTGGGGCGATGCTTCGTTTGTGATGAAGTACCGGTTTTTTGCGCGGCCGGAGAAGGAAGGAAACGCCATTGTGACGGGGTTCCTGGCCGGCAGCGTGCCGACGGGGGAGCACAAGAACGGCTCAATAAGCGCGGTGGTGACGCCGACGCTGGCCGGAGGCAAGGGCTGGGGTTGGTTCGACGTGCAGGCCACGCTGGGCGGAACGCTGCCGGTGAACAGCGTGAACAAACTGGGACGAACGATTGTTTCAAACACGGCGCTGCAGGCGCACGCGCTGAAGAAGCTGTGGCCGGAGTTGGAGATCAACTCGACTGCATGGAAGGGCGGGACGAACGACGGGAAGAAACAGACGTTCATTACGCCGGGGGTGATCCTGGGGCGGTTCCCTTTGCATCATCGGATTGCATTGGCGGGCGGAGTGGGCTTCCAGATTGCGGCGACGCACTTCCACCAGTACGATCATGCGGTGGTGGGGACGGTGCGGGTGCCTTTTTGAGTTGGCGGCTTGGGGATCGCCTAATCGTCGAATGATCGCAGCTCAATGACACCTGCCACGAGCTTGTAATGCAAGCCATGAAACGGAACGGCCGCGAGGCTGACGGTGAGCAACACCGTGCCGCATTCCGGGGATGCGCACTCAGCATGCTTGTGTGTGCCGATTCCCAGGTTGTGGCATCGCAATTCCCATGCGGGGTCCGTGACAACGAGGCTGTAATTCGTCTGGCCTAGCCGAAACTCCGCGCGCACCTGCAGTTTGCCGGGGTGCTTCAAATGGGGAGAAACGCACCACGCAAGATCGATTGGTTGAACCAGCGATAACGAACTGCTGAGGCTGCAATCGGCGAACTCATTGGTGTGCAGCGAGTCGCGTGAACTGTGCAGGAGCTGTTCGCCGTGGTGGGCATGGGAGAGAAGAAACTGCGCGGTTCGCTTTCCGGTGCAACGGCGGAGTACGGCCGGAGGCTCGAGGAAGAACACGGGAGCTACGACCCAGTTTTCCGGCTGCGAGTTAGTTGCGGCGGACTGCTCAAGCGGGATCGAAAGGAGATCGAGCGGAGCCATGAATCGCGGTTGATGGGTGTGATTGTCCTCTACGATGAGCTCAGAATCCGCAAAGGCGGCGCGATCCTGGGAGCGGATGGGCCGAAGCCACTCGCCGGAGTCGATGTCGAGGCCGGCAATGCAGTTTCCGGCGTCGCGACGTGAAACGGCGAGGCAAAGAAAGCGTCGTTCCTGCAAGCTTCCCCCTTGTTAAAGGTGGACAATGCCGATGCCGCCCCAGTGCTGCTGCAAGTACTCCAGGGCCAGCCGTCGATGGCAATGCTCCGCCGTTGCTTCACTGCACAGCAGGACGGTTCTCCTGGCAAAACTCGCCGGGGAGAGGACTGTCTCAACTTTTCGATCGCGGATGAGGCTCAAGTAGGCTTTGGTGTACTCGCCCCAATCGCCTTTGCGCTTTTTGAATGCGTCGAGAATATCCTGCGTGGGCGCCAGCAGCGGCTCATGCTCGTAGTCCGCTCCGCAGATCTCTTTGAGGAAATAAGGCAGATCGGATTGCTTCGCGAATCCTGCCAGTTGCGACGTATTGTTCAGCCGCACATCCAGCAGGCGCTCGATGCCGTGCGCCTTCAATGCGCCGAAAAACTCTCGGGCACTTTTTTGGGTGAAACCGATGCTGTAGATCTCCATTGGTCCTCGTCCAGCTCCGCAAACAACGCGGGCTGCTCGTTCACGAGCTTTTTGCCGGATGCCGCCACAACCTCGGCATCTGTTTCAACGCGGCCATCTCCCCGAATGTGAAGCATCTCGTGTCCGCGCTCAGCCATCACGCGCCCTACCAGCAAACGACGGTGGCAATGCGCAGGGTCTTCTTCGCCGCACATAAGGGCGACCCGAAAAGCGGCCATGCCGCGCTCCAGCCGTTCGATTCCGACGCCAAACGCAGTATCCCTGGTGATCCGGCTGTAGAGCACATGCCCGTGAGCATCGTAGTAGCCGGGATTCTCTGGCCGTCCACCCAGTTCTGTGCCCAGAAACAGATACTTGATCCCCGCTCGCGGAAGTTCCCGTTGCAGGATCTCGCGATCGAACTGCGGAGCAAAACGAGAATAGGGCGCGGACCGCGTATCCACTACCACTTGAATCAGCCCCCCCTTCAGGAGCGAGACGAGCTCCTCAAAGGAATGGGCAGAATGACCGATGGTGTAGACGGTGCTCATCGCGGATTCCTACGGCAAGCATAGCACCGCATTAGGCCACCCTCCCGGCGACTCACCTCTCGTCGCGTGCGGCTGAACTTTGCCGTATAAACTGAAGGCAGGCCCACCAACCAACGATGACGCATCGCTTTGCCCGCCTTCGCCGCTTCCATTTCAATCGCCCGCAGCGCATCGCCGCCGTCCTGCTGGCGCTTTTTCTGGCGCAGGGGTTGTGGCTGATCTCCCGGCAGACCTTAACGGACCGGGACTATCAGTACGCCCGCTGCGGCCGCGAAATGTGGGAGTCGCCTTCTCCGCTGTCCGGCTATTACACGAGTTGCGGGAATATTCATGACGGCGTGCTGGCCTATCGCGCCGCCGGGCTGCCGCTGACGCTGAACTTGCTGGCGGAGCGCGGGCTTGACCACTTCCGCAAGCCGGAGGACCGCGTGGTCCAGGTGGCCGGCCCGGAAGCTGCTGCTTTGAGCACGTGGGAACTGCGGCATCAACTGCCGCACATTCTGCTGCTTGTTCGTCTTCCGTTTCTATTTGCCGGCTTTGTGCTTGGCGCCGCGCTGTGGTGGGTGACGCGAAGACTCTACGGCAATCCAGGCGGCTACACCGCGCTCGGTTTGTATTGCTTTTCGCCGGCCATCCTCAGGGCATCCGTCACGCCTGGCCCGGAGATTCTGGCCGCGCTCGGGGTGTTTGCCGGCGTCTACACTTGCATTGGAGTGGCCCATGCCATGCAGGGCCCGCGCCGCAAATGGCGCCCGCGCATCGTGCTGCTCATCGCCAGCTTTGGGCTTGCCGCCGCGGCGCACATTGCCGCGCTGCCGGTGGTGGCGCTGCTGGGCCTTTTGACCATGCTTTGGGTGGCGGAGGGCCGCCGCAGCCAGATATTGCCAATGGTTCTGCTTGCCTGCGCCGGCGCTTTGGTGGTGGTGTTTGTCTGTTACGGCTTTTCACCGGACGCCTTCAGCTATCTTTTTCGCTCCGCGGCCGGCTTTCTCTGGTTTTCACGCGAACCTGCTGCCCGTTTCTTTCTCGGCCTGCCGAATGCCGGCATTACCATCGCTTTTGTTGCGGCGGTCCTGCTTTATTTCGTAATACGGCGGGCGCGCTATTTCGGCAACACCGCACCGCTGTTTTGCGCGGCGCTCCTGCTGCTGCTTGTCACCACAGGGGTGCCTTCGTCGCCTTGGCTGTGGGCACAGGCGTTCCTGTTTACGTTTATCGGGGGAGTCTTTGCGGATGCATACGAAACTCCTCGTCCACGGCTGGCACTTGCTTCCGGCGGCGCGATAGTGGCGCTGCAGGCGGTATTTTGCATGCTGGCGCTGCCCGGACTTCTCTAGCCGGGCGACTGGTTCAAGCCGAAGAAAAGTATTGTCCCGGAGACCTGAAATCGGTTCGAATCCAGGGCGAAATCACACCTCGCGAGAGACGGCTGACAACTCCGCCAAAGCAGTCGATTTGTTGCCAGCTAACGTATTGTAATTAAAAGAGTTAAATTAACGATTCTGCCTTGCTGAATCTCCATAGCAAAGGGTAAAATAAAGCTACAGTCCGCACTGGCCCGGCTCCGCTTTTCCGGTGTCTTCCTGCCGCCCTCCGCGGGACTTTCGAAAAACCACTATGGCAGACGATAAGAATCCCCAGCTCCCCCTCGATGGCGGTCTTCCGCCTGACGGCCGTAACAACCACGTGCCTATCAATATTGAGGAGGAGATGCGCCGCTCCTACCTTGACTACTCGATGTCTGTCATCATCGGGCGCGCGCTGCCTGACGCCCGCGACGGGCTGAAGCCCGTTCATCGCCGCGTGCTCTACACGATGAGCGAGATGGGCCTTGAGTACAACAAGAAATATACGAAGTGCGCCAAGGTGGTGGGCCAGGCTATGGGTGTGTACCATCCCCACGGCGACTCCGCCATTTATGACACGCTGGTGCGCATGGCGCAGCCCTTCACGTTGCGCTATCCGCTGGTGGATGGCCAGGGCAATTTCGGTTCAGTGGATGGCGATCCGCCAGCGGCCATGCGCTACACCGAGTGCCGGATGAAGCGCATCGCCGGCGAATTGCTGGCCGACATTGATATGGAGACCGTCGACTTTACGCCGAATTACGATGAGTCGACTCTCGAGCCTACGGTGCTTCCGACGCGTATTCCCAACCTGATTGTGAACGGGTCCAATGGCATTGCTGTCGGCATGGCGACGAACATTCCGCCGCACAACCTGACGGAAGTTGTGAACGCGGCGATCGAACTGGTGAACAATCCCAAGGCGGGCCTGGAGGAAGTGCTGAAGCACGTTCAGGGCCCTGATTTTCCTACCGGTGGTTTTATCTACGGACGCAGCGGCATTGCCCAGGCCTACACGACCGGCCGCGGCCGCTTTCTGATGCGCGCCAAGACAGCGCTCGAAAACCTGACCAAGGAAAAGCAGGCGATCATCGTCGGCGAGATCCCCTACCAGGTGAACAAGTCCAGGCTCATTGAGCGCATCGCCGAGCTGGCGAACGAGAAGATCGTCGACGATATCTCCGACGTGCGCGACGAGAGTGACCGCGATGGCATGAGGATCGTGATCGAGCTGAAGCGAGGTTCGCAGCCGGAAATTGTGTTGAACCAGCTCTACAAGCACACGCAGCTCCAGGAAAGCTTTTCCATGATCTTCCTGGCGGTGCTTAACGGCCAGCCGCGGGAGCTTCCGCTTGACCAGGCCATCCGCGCATTCATCGATCATCGCGTGGACGTGGTGCAGCGCCGCACCGCTTACCTGCTGCGCAAGGCGCGCGATCGCGAGCACATTCTCGAGGGCTACAAGATTGCGCTCGACAACCTTGACACTGTCATCAAGATTATCCGGGGATCGAATTCCCGTACCGAAGCGCGTGAGAACTTGTATGCATGGGGCAAGGGCCGCGACATCGTCATCAATCTCGACCGCGAGCGGCTGCTCAGCGAAGAACGCGGTCTCTCGCTGCGCCAGGTTGACGCCATTCTGGAGTTGCAGCTCTACCGCCTGACCCAGCTTTCAGTGGACGAGATTCTCAACGAGCTGAAGGAAATCCGGGAGAAGATCGCCGAATACGAATCGATCCTCGCCAGCGACAAGAAACTGCGCCAGGTGATTGTGAAGGAACTCAAGGAGGTCCGCGACCGGTACGGCGACGAGCGCCGCACGCTGATTATCGACGAGTCCGCGGAGTTGCAACTTGAAGACTTGATCGCCGACGAACAGGTTGCGGTGACTGTCAGTCATCAAGGCTACCTGAAGCGCACGCCCATCAGCATCTACCGGCAGCAACGCCGCGGCGGCACCGGCCGCATGGGCATGAAGACGCGCGAGGAGGACTTTGTCGCCCAGCTCATCGTCGATTCAACGCACGCGTACCTGTTGTGCTTCACCAACGCCGGCCGCGTTTACTGGCTGAAGGTGTACGAGATTCCCGATGTGGGCGCCGCGGGCAAGGGCAAGAGCATGCAGAGCCTGCTCAACCTGCAGGCGGGCGAAAATGTCCGCGCAATCCTGCCGGTTCGGGACCTGGAAGAGGAAGGCAAGTTCGTCTTCTTTGCTACGCGCAACGGCACGGTGAAGAAGACGCCGCTCAAGGACTTCTCCAATGTGATGTCGAAGGGCATCATCGCCATCGGCATCGATAACGAGGACGAGCTTGTGCGGGCGCGCATCACCGATGGCTCGCAGATCATCTTCCTGGCGACGCATCTGGGCATGGCCATCCGCTTTGACGAGGCCGACGTCCGCTCCATGGGCCGCCCGGCCTACGGGGTGCGCGGCATTGACCTGGGCAAGAACGACCACGTTGTGGGCGTGGCGGTTACACCCAAAGAGCACGAGCCCGGCGCCTATCGCATCCTCTCAGTCAGCGAGAACGGCTTTGGCAAGCGCACCGACGTGGAGGAGTACCGTTTGCAAACGCGCGGCGGCAAGGGAGTGAAGAACATGGCGGTCACGGAGCGCATCGGCAAGGTCAGCTCCATCCAGCTTGTGGACGACACGAGCGAGATCATGGTGATCAGCCAGTGGGGCAAGATCATCCGCGTCGACACCAAGACCATTCGCGCCGCCGGCCGCGCCACGCAAGGCGTGCGCCTGCTGAACCTGGATGCGGAAGACAAGGTGGCTGCGGCGGTGGTGATTCCGCCGGACGAAGTGAACGGGAAGGATGAGGAGCAGGGGACGCTGTTGCAATAGCGTCATGACGAACTATGACTGATAGAACAATCCGCAAGATAACCGATCTCAGAGAGCAACGCTTCGAGGCTTATCGCTACTGGCAAAGCCGCTCTGCGGCGGAGCGAATGGATGCGATCGAGGAAGTCGTTCGGGATACGTACCTCGCCAGGGGAATCGATCTGGATAGCAGGCCTGCTGACAGGACGATTGTTCGAATCGACCGTTCGGACTGGAAGGCAGCTTAGTAGCGGCGCTATGAAAGGCGGCCCTTGCCATGTTGAAAGACCACCGCGATCTGATTTTGGCATTCAACGCCCATGGCGTGGAGTATCTGGTAATTGGCGCGCACGCGGTTGGCCATCACTCTGAGCCCCGAGGCACAAAGGATCTCGACGTCTTCATCCGCGCAAGCGCGAAAAACGCAAATGCCGTCTTTGCCGCCCTTAGCGAATACGGAGCTCCGCTCGGCCACTTGAATCCGGCCGATTTCAATGACAAGCCATCGTCCGTGATCCAGATCGGCGTCCAACCTGTGCGCGTAGACATTCTCCAAGGCATTGCCGGGGTCACATTCGATGAGGCCTGGGACTCTCGGGTGGAAGCTCTCCTGGATCGGGACACTCCGGCTCACCTGATCTCCCGCGAACACCTCATCCGCAACAAGCTCGCGGCTGGCCGATATCAGGATCTTGCCGACGTGGAAAGGCTGCGCGAGGCCGCCGAAGCACTCGAGTCCCATCCGAAGAGCTCTCCGAATCCAAAGAAGAATCAAGCAAAATAGGCCGCGTTGAAAGCGACAGAAACTGATGCCGTGCCAGGGGTCTATTGATTTCGGTCTTCTCGTTATCAGACCCTCCCGCACCCAGTCAGCCACTCGCCGCCGTGCTGCACCGGCGGTACACTGATTGTGCTCTGGCTCTCCGCCCTCACTCCCCCGTGTTGCGGAACCTTCTTATTTCCGTTGTTTTGGCCGCGGCCTCCTCTACCCTTGCGCCGGCCGCAGTGAACGCTTCGCTGGAGCGGACGCATCGGCCCGTCCACCCGCGCAGTCTCGTTTCACGGCCGGCGCGGCATCCCTCTCACTCATCGCGGAGTTCGCGCATCGTGCCAGCGCGAGGACATCGCACTCGTGGGCCGCGCCGCACCGCGAGGAGCCGCCCGGCCAAGAACCGGCCAGCCGATGGCCGCGGGCTTGAACGTCGCGCAGCCCTCTACCGCCGCACCGCGCCGCTGAAGCCCCACGCGCAGGCTGTCCTCGCCGACGATGACTCGGCAAGCTCAGTCCTTCCCGACACCGCACCTCAGCCCGTTTCATACCGCCGCGGACACCACTTGGTCATGCCTGCGCCACTGACCGGCTCGGCTGCCTCCCTCGAGCGGCAGAACGAACGCACTGACGCGGAGGGCCTTGAGCGCATCCTCGACGAAGACGATCTCAACGATCGCATCGACAGCCACGTGCTCGTCCCCGTGCCCGTCTCCGCCGCGCTCACCATCAACCACGACCTACCTGACAATCGCCGCTACTGCCGGCCCTGGACCGCCCACTTCCTCTCTGACCTCGCGCGCGCGCACGCGGTCCGGTTCCATGGTCCGCTCGAAGTCAGTTCCGCGGTGCGCACGGTCGATTACCAGAAGCGCCTAATGCACATCAACGGCAACGCTGCCGCGGCCGAGGGCGACATTGTGAGCCCTCACTTGACCGGCGCCACTGTGGACATTGCCAAGTCCGGCATGTCTCTCACGGAGATCGCCTGGATGCGCACCCACCTGCTCGCCCTGCAGCAGGCCGGCAAAATCGACGTGGAGGAAGAGTTCCAGCAGTCCTGCTTCCACATCACCGTGTACAAAAGCTACATGCCAGCGACACCCAAGCGCCCGCGCAACACGCCGGCGGCCACGCAACTCGCATCCCGCGGCAAGTGATACCGTTAAGACTTTGCAACTCGTGAAACTCCGCGGGACCTTCCTTTGCGCTCGTCTTCAAGAAGCGGCGGGAGGGCTCTCAGACCGAAGCAGAATGCCCCGCCAGAGCCGCCGATCTGACTTTCAAATGAAAATGATTTCCGCCCGTCCCCAATTCGGGGTACAATCGCGGGCAAACGCACTTCCAGCCGGGATCCTGATCTAACTGCGCACGACGGAGCTCCGGGTGGCGGCCGTTAGAAATACAATCGCGCCCCCAGCCGGAGGTTTCATCCCGCGGGCAGAGGCGTCCACTTGACCTAGCTTCAATCGGAGAGGCGATTCATGAGCGATACCGGAGTTCAACCTACGGCCGAATCAACCCCCGGCCTGTCCCAAATGCAGCGCGTTATCAACATCTTCAGCGCTCCTTCCAAAACGTTTGCCGATATCAGGAACGGTCACCTGAGCTGGTGGCTGCCCTTTATCCTCTACATCGCTCTGGGCTATGCCTTCTATTTTGCCGTCGACGCCAAGGTTGGCATGCGGCAAGCGGCAGAGAACCAGATTCAGATGAACGCCAAGGCCCAGGAGCGCCTGGCACAGCTGACGCCTGAGCAACGGGAAACCCAGATGAAGCTCACAGTCACGATCACTCGGATAGCTTTTCTGTGCAGCCCCATCTTCATCGTGATTGGGGGCCTGGTCATCTCGCTGGTGATGTGGGGAACCATAAACTTTGGCTTTAGCGGCAAGGCCACGTTCGCCAAGGTGTGGGTAGTTTGGGTGTATGGCATGCTGCCATCCATCTTCAAAACTCTGCTGGGGATCATTGTCTTGTATGCCGGTGCGGCGCCAGAATCGTTTAACGCCAAGAACTTCGCTCCAACAAACCTCGGCATACTGTTTAGTCCTACCGATACCAATGCCGCGCTTTATAGCCTTGCCACATCGATCGATGCGGTCACTATATGGACTCTTTTCCTGGTGGGAATGGGAACGGCCATCGTGGCCGGCGTCAAACGCGGGTCAGGGTACATTGCTGCATTCGGCTGGTGGATCCTGGTGGTCCTGTTTGGCGTTGGATGGGCAGCACTGATGGGCTGATCGCATCCACAGAAGCAATAAACGGAGAAGGAAAAACGGCGCGCATCGAAGGCGATGCGCGCCGTTGCTTTTCCGGTGTTAAGGGTTCGTGTTCCCTACTCCATCCACCGCCGCATGATGAGCGTGGCATTGATCCCGCCGAAGCCAAACGAATTCGACAGCGCGATATCGAAGTTGTGCGCCACAGCCTGGTTGGGCACGTAGTCCAGGCGGCACTCGGGGTCCGCGTTGTCCAGGTTGATGGTAGGCGGCAGCATCTGATTTTGCAGCGCCAGCACGGTGATGCCGGCCTCCAGTCCGCCTGCGCCGCCCAGAAGGTGACCGGTCATCGATTTGGTTCCGCTCACCTTGAGCTTGTGGCTCAGCGCGTGCTCGCCAAACACCTTCTCGATCGCCAGCGACTCGTTTCCGTCGCCCGCCGGGGTCGAGGTGGCATGGGCGTTGATGTAGCCCACTTCCTCCGGCTGGATGTTCGCGTCCTTGAGCGCCGCCCGCATGCTGCGCTGCGCGCCCAGGCCCTCCGGCGCGATTCCCGTCATGTGATATGCGTCGGCGCTCATGCCGTAGCCAATCACCTCGGCCAGGATATTGGCGCCGCGTTTGCGCGCAAATTCGAGTTCCTCAAGGATCAAGATCCCCGCGCCTTCGCCGATGACGAACCCGTCGCGGTCCTTGTCGAACGGCCTGCTGGCCCGCTGCGGCTCGTCATTGCGCGTAGAAAGCGCGCGCATGGCGGCAAACCCGCCCACGGATAACGCCGTCACCGCGGCCTCCGTTCCGCCCGCAATCATCGCGTCCGCATCCCCGTGCAGGATCATGCGCACCGAGTCGCCGATGGAGTTGGCGCTGGTGGCGCAGGCCGTGGCCGTGGCTGAAATGGGGCCCTGGGCCCCGTAGCGAATGGAAATCTGTCCCGCCGCCATGTTTACTATGGTTGACGGAATGAAGAACGGCGAGATCTTGCGCGGCCCGCCGTTCAGCAGGTTGGCGTGCTCGCGCTCGATGATCTCGAATCCACCGATCCCGGAGCCTATGAAGACGCCCACGCGGTCCTGGTTCTCCGGCGTGATCTGCAGTCCGGACTGCGCCAGCGCTTCCTGGGTGGCCGCAAAGGCAAAGTGGATGAAGCGCCCCATCTTGCGCGCTTCCTTTTTGTCCACGAAGTTCAGCGGGTCGAAGTTCTTGACCTCGCAGGCGAATGTGACCGGGAATCCGGTGGCGTCGAAACCCTGGATGGGCGCCGCGCCGCTGGCCCCGGTCACCAGTTTCCGCCAAACCTCAGGTGCGGTGTTGCCCACACCGCATACCAGCCCGAGGCCGGTAATTACAACTCGACGGTTCACCGGCTACTTGCCTTTCGTCTTTTCGTTCTTCTCGATGTAGTCGATTGCGTCCTTCACCGTCTTGATCTTTTCGGCGTCTTCGTCCGGAATCTCCAGGTCGAAGGCTTCCTCGAACTGCATCACCAGTTCGACCACGTCAAGCGAATCCGCTCCCAGATCCTCCTGGAAACTGGCGTTGGGTGTGACTTCCGCCTCGTCCACCTGAAGCTGTTCCACGATGATCTGCTTTACCTTCTCTTCCACGGCCATTCGTGTTTTCTCCTCGTCTGTTCAATTACTTCGGAAACCTGGCTTCAGTGGGTCCGCTTGGCTCCGCCTGCCTACAATAACGGCCCACAGCAGGGGAACACAACCTCAGTGCGGAAAAAATCGCACGCGGCCCTGAAATTCCAAGTCTAAAGGCCGACCCCCTGTGTGTAAAGCCGCGCAACGGAGAAGGATGCGGGAAGATAGGTCCCCACCACAAGAGCCGCAATCCTGTCCGGAAGCCGGTGGACGAAATGCGTGGCAAATCGTACCCCGAAGGGATCGCACCGTCCTCCCATTCTCACTTGCAACAGATCGCTGCCCATGTTCGCGGTCGGCTGTGAGCTGTCCGTTTTATGCTGAATTCCTCCCACAAATGCACAGCCTCCAGGCGTACATTAGGCGAAGAGGCGTTCACCCCATGCAGGCTCTCATCGCGGTCCTGGCGGCGATTCTCGGCATCATCCTGGGCTATTGGCTGCGGCAGCTATCGGCAAAAAGCGAGCGCGATCAGATCAATCGCCGCGCCGCCGAACTCAGCGCCGACTTGGCCGCAACGCGAATCCAGCTCAGTGAGACTCAATCCCTCGCTGCCTCCCGCGCGGGCTTCGAATCTCTCTGCACCGAGCGGCTGGCAATCATCGACCGGCTCACTTCGGAGCGCGACTCCGTGCGCGCCGATTTGCAGTCCAGTGCCGAAACTGAGCGCCTGCAAGCCGTCCGAATCAGCCAGCTTGAGGCAGATCTCAAAAATGAACGTCAGAACGTCATTGAAAAACTGACCCTCCTCAATGAGGCAAAAGCCGCCCTCTCCAATCAGTTTCAAGCGGTCGCCGCGGAGATCCTCGACCAGAAATCGAAGTCCTTTTCGGAAGGTAGCCAGAAAGAGATTGCCAACCTCCTAAGCCCCCTCAAGGCGCAAATCGAGGAATTCAAGAAGAAGGTGGAAGAAGCGCAATCCGACTCTAAAACCGGCGTGGCCACGCTGCAAGGTCTGATCGGAGGCCTCAGCAATCTTAACCAGCAGCTCACCGAGCAGGCCCGCAATCTCACCACCGCGCTCCGCGGCTCTGCCAAGACGCAGGGGGATTGGGGCGAGTTCATCCTTCGCGACCTGCTGGAAAAAGCCGGCCTCCGCGAAAGCGAACAGTACAGTTTTCAGCAGAGCTTCGCCGGTCTCGCCAACGAGGATGGCGACAAGACCAGGGCCGCGCGCACTGACGTTATCGTCTTCCTCCCCGGCGGCCGCAATCTCATCATTGACTCGAAAGTTTCACTCACCGCCTATACCGACTGCGTGAAAGCAGAAGCAACAGAAGATGAACGCAGGATCGCGCTCAAACAGCATCTGGCCAGCGTGCGCAGCCATGTCGCCGGCCTCGCCAAAGCAGGATACGACCAGCTTCCCGGGATCGAAGCCCCTGATTTTATCGTGATGTTCGTGCCCATCGAACCTGCCTTTCTCCTCGCACTGCAAAACGACGCTGACCTCTGGGCCGACGCCTACCATCAGGGCATCCTGCTGGTCGGCCCCACCACGCTTCTCTATATCATTCGTATCGTCAACGTACTTTGGCATCAGGACAGGCAAGCGCGCAACGTCAAGGATGTAATGGATCGCGGCGCCAGGCTTTACGAAAAATTCGCCGGTTTCGTGGCCGATATGGAGGAGATTGGCAACAGCCTTCGCGACGCGGGCCGCAGCTACGAGAAGGCGTGGAGGAAACTGAGCAGTGGCGACGGCAACCTCATCCGCCAGGTCGAACTGCTCCGTCAACTCGGCGTCAGACCCCGCAAGCCTCTATCGCCAAAGCTCATCGCGGATGCGGACGCTGAAGAATCCCCTCTCGCGCTGGCAGCCGAAGCAGCCGACCCCATCGAAGCCGATTGACCGCTGCCTCCAAGGCGGATCCTCCGCCCTGGTTCTATTCGCATTCCCTTCGCATCACCAAAGACCACATTGGTCAATCTCATGCACCGTTTGTAACGTTACCCTCGTTATTTCTTGGCGCAAACTTTCGTGTTATTGCGTACATTAGGCGAAGAGGAATCCAGAGATGCAAGGTCTTGTTCCGGTATTTGCCGTCTTGCTCGGCATTGTTGCAGGCATTGCCATTCATTTCGTTTTCCGCTCGTTGACCGATAAAAAAGACCGTGTGGCTGCCGATGGGGAAAGAAGCCAACTCTCGCAGCGCATCTCCGGTCTGGCCGCCGAGCTGGGCGCCGCCCGCTCAGAGCTTAGCCAGGTGCGCGAACTGGCAGAGCGTCGAGCCGGCGCCGAATCGCTGGCCGCCGAGCGCGAGCGGATGATCGGCGTGCTCAATGCCGACCGCGAGAAGATTGTCGCGAACCTTGCGGAGGAACGCGACCGGGCTGTTGCGGAACTGCGCTCAAAGAACGAAAATGAGCGGCGGATGCTGGCTGAAGTCAGTCAGCTCCGCGCCGATCTTCTCAATGAGAAGAAGAATCTTGGGGAAAAGCTGACCCTCCTGGATACCGCGAAGAAGACCCTCTCCGATCAGTTCCAGATGCTGGCTACTGAGATCGTCGAGCAAAAATCCAAAATCTACACCGACTCCAACAAGAAGGACCTGGATAACCTGCTTATCCCGTTGCGCCAGCAGATCAGTGAGTTCCGCAAGAAAGTGGAAGAGGCGCAGAGCGACTCTAAAATCGGCGTCAATACGCTGCAGAGCCTCATCGGAAGCCTGAACAGCATGAACCAGCAGCTCGCCGAAGAGACGCGCAATCTTTCCACTGCGCTTCGCGGCTCGGCCAAGGGCCAGGGCGACTGGGGCGAGCTCGTGGTGCGCAATCTGCTGGAGAAGGCGGGCCTGCGCGAGGGCGAGCACTTCCGCGTGCAAGAGGCGTTTGACTCTTCCCACACCAACGGGGACCGCCGCAAGCAACGCCCAGACATCATCCTCAATCTCCCGGGCAGGCGCAACCTCCTTATCGACTCCAAGGTCTCGCTCGCCTCCTGGTCCGACTGGGTCAACGCGGCATCCGATGAGGAACGCAAGCAGGCCATGGATCGCCATCTTGCGTCGATTCGCGCTCACATCGATGGCCTTGCCGGGCGCGTCTATCACAAGCTGGATGCCAGCGAGCCGCCCGATTTCGTTGTGATGTTTGTTCCCATCGAGCCGGCATTCCTTGCCGCTCTCCACGAAGACGACGCCCTCTGGCGCGATGCCTACGATAAGCAAATCCTGCTTGTCGGCCCCACCACTCTCCTCTTCGTCATCCGCATCGTTGAC
>Ga0265338_10004075_pt1 | contig 20013 bp, 20 predicted proteins | sample 42126metaG_FD_193579 | JGI IMG/M metagenome (GOLD analysis project Ga0265338, IMG submission 193579) | Rhizosphere microbial communities from Carex aquatilis grown in University of Washington, Seatle, WA, United States - 4-21-26 metaG | ecosystem: Host-associated > Plants > Roots > Rhizosphere...
CTGTCGCGAATCTTGTGCAACGCGGCGATGAGGTCGCGCGAACCAATGAAATAACCGACGCGTTGGAAACACAGCGAATAGGCTTTGGAGAACGTCCGCGCCACGAGCACATGCGGAAATTTCAGAGCCAGCCGCAGCGCATTTTCCTTCGCGAAATCCACATAAGCCTCGTCGAGAATGATCACCCCGTTTTGTGCGCGACAAAGTTTCTCCAGTTCCTTTGTTGGGTAGCCGTGCCCGCTCGGCGCGTTGGGCGTGGTGACATAAGTCAGCGCGGCGTCGAATTTCCAGATTCCGGCGCACTTCAGTTCCGCCACTCCCGGCAGGCCGAAATCGGGTTTGAGCGGCACGGGATTTTTTCGGGCACCATGAATATCCGCCAGCACCGGATACAGCGAGTAGCTGGGCGTGAAATATTGGACGGTTGCCACACGTAGCGGCGTCTCGGCAGAGCGCCGCAAATTTTGTTTTCGTCTTTCAGATGGCGGCGTTCTACCGAACGCCGCTACGGGCTCCACGAACGCCCTGGTCGCCAGCGCCAGCAATTCATCCGAACCGTTGCCCGCGATGACATTGTCCGCGTGGCAGCCGTGCAACTTCGCCAGCTTTTCGCGCAGCGGCTGTGCGGTCGGATTCGGATATAGCCGCAGCCGCCCATCCACCGCTGCCTTGACCGCGGCCAGCACCTTCGGCGACGGCAGATACGGGTTCTCATTCGTATTGAGCTTGATCAACCCCTTGATTTTCGGCTGCTCGCCATAAACGTATGGGTGCAATTCGCGCACCAGGGAGCGAATCAATGGATTCCGACTTTTCATTTTGCAGAACGAATTTCAGCAGAACGTCCATGCGCGCCCAAACCTTCGAGTTCGGCGAATTTTTTCACGGCGGGCAGCGCTTTTTTGAGCGAGGCGCGGCTGTATTCCACCACGCTCGTGCGGCGTTGGAACTGATCCACCGTCAGGCCGGCAAAGGAGGCGCCCGCGCCGCCGGTCGGCAGTGTGTGGCTCGGCCCGGCCACGTAATCGCCGAGCACTGTCGGCGACCAAGGACCAAGGAAAATAGCGCCCGCCGTCAGGACCCCCCCGGAAACCTTGCGCGGATTGCGCGTCATCACTTCGCAGTGTTCCGGTGCAATCTGATTGGCCAGCACCACGCCGTCCGCGAGCGACTTTACCAGAATCAGCCAGCCATTGCTTTGCAAGACGCGCTGGATGAACTCGCGCCGTGCCAGTTTCGGCAGTTGCCGCGCGATCTCGTTTTCGACCGCCTTCAAAATTTTTGCCGAGGTGGTCACGAGCCAGACGCGTTCGTGGCCGGAACCGTGCTCGGCTTGCGCGAGCAGGTCGGCAGCGATGAATTTGGGATTGGCCAGGTCGTCAGCGAGCACCAGCAATTCGCTGGGACCGGGCAACAAATCGATGGCGACGTGGCCGACCAGCAGCCGTTTGGCCGCAACCACGTAGGCGTTGCCGGGACCAAAAATCTTCTGAACCCGGCGAATCGTTTCCGTGCCGTAAGCCAGCGCCGCCACCGCCTGCGCCCCGCCGATGCGGTAGATCTCCGTCGCACCTGCCGCGCGTGCCGCGAACAGCAAGGCGGAATTGATCCCGCCGCTTTTGCCGCAAGGTGTACAAACGACAATCTCCGGACAACCGGCAACCTTCGCCAGCGGGATGGTCATCAAAGCCGTCGAGACCAGCGGCGCCGTGCCGCCGGGAATATAAACACCGACGCGCTGGAACGGATCGAATTTCTCGCCCACGCTCGCGCCATGCGAATTTCTTGTCTGCCAGTTTTTGCGCAATGATTTTTTGGCGAAGTGGGCGATGTTTTTCTCCGATTCAGCCACGGCGGCGCGCAACGATTCATCGGCTTTGAGCGACGCGGCCATCAGTTCGGCCTGGGTCACGGCGAGCTGTCTGGCCGCCAGCTTCGCGCCGTCAAATTTTTCGGTGAATTCCAGCAGCGCGCCGTCGCCGCGCACGTAAACCTCGTGCAGGATGGCGCGGGTGCGCTGTTCGATCCCGGCGTCAAAAAGGCTGGAGGCGCCCATCAATTCGCGGAGTTTTCCGGCAAAATTCGCGTCGGTGTGGCGAATCACATTCATACCGCAACAGGCTAGAACAAACCGCTGGCCGAAGGAAGCAGATTGAACAAACCCGGACGAAGCGGTCGGACGCCCGGTGGTTTTGTCCGAAAAAAATATTCGTAATGGGAGCAAGAAATTGTTTTTCTGGGGTCGGAATTATCGTACGCTACCGCTTGCATGGCACGTAATCCCATCATTGCCGCGCTGGATGTGCCGACGGCCGAGGCCGCCCTGGAGCTGGCTCAAAAGATCGCCCCGGTGGTCGGCGGCTTCAAAATCGGCAGCGAATTGTTCACCGCCGCCGGGCCGGACATTGTGCGCCGGATTCGCGCGACCGGCGCGGCGGTGTTTCTGGATTTGAAATTTCATGACATCCCGAACACAGTCGCCAAGGCCGTCGCATCCGCGGTACGCCTCGATGTGCAGATGCTCACCGTGCATACGAGTGGCGGAGCGGACATGCTCAAGGCCGCCGAGCAGGCGGCCCAGGAAACCGCGTGGGAGCTGGGTCATGCGCCGCCGCTGGTGCTGGGTGTGACCGTGCTGACCAGTCTGGACAGCCAGGCGTTGAGCCAGATCGGCCTCGACTCGAATGTCGGCCGGCAGGTACGCCGCCTGGCCAACATGGCCACCCAGGGCGGTCTGCGCGGACTGGTCTGCTCTCCGCTGGAAGTGGCCGAGCTCCGACAACTAGTGACTGCCGGCGTCCAACTCGTCACCCCCGGCGTCCGTTCCGAGACGCATCCCGCCGATGATCAGAAACGTACGCTCACTCCCCGCGAAGCCATTGCCGCCGGGGCCAACTGGCTGGTGATTGGCCGGCCCATTTACGCCGCGCCGGACCCGCGCGCCGCCGCGGAGAAAATTTTGGAGTCGCTGACGCAAGTCCGACATCTCGTCTGACCTGGATTTTCAAATCGGAGACGGACTACAAGTCCGAGCAATGTCCCGATCGCGGTAGGGCGCGTCACTCCGTGCGCGCCGTTTTTCGCATTTGCGGCGGGCAGAGGACTGCCCGCCCTACCCAAATATTAAATCAAGATACATCTAAGCTCGTGTTACATTGAACGGGAATAATTTTCAGTTTATGGGAAAACCCTTTTCGTCGGCCGGATTGACAAAAACCAATTGTACCGCATGCGGACCGACGCGGATCAGCGCGGCCGGATGGAATGTGAACAGGGCCAGGAGTTGGTTGTCATCGATGACGCGATAATCGGCGTTGCCCGATTGAACAATTTCAACGGTGGCGACCGACGCAATGAACTGTTCAGGAGCAAGGAGTTGGGTAGCCACCATCTCGCCGGCGGGCAGCGGTTGGGTCCGGACCAGCCAGTAATTTTGCTCAACCGCTTTTGCCACAGTGCCTGGCATGGAAACCCGTTGCGGCAGGTTCTTCTGCCAGACCAAAATTCCGAGCAATCCTAGCACGGCAAATATTCCCGCCATCCGCCGCGTTTGCCGCCAGCGGCGACGCCGGCGGACCAGACCCAATGTTTGGTCCAGCAGCGCCCCGCGAAAACCGGGCGGCGCCGCCTCCGCCAGCATGTCGTTGAGCAAACGCCCGTTCTCAGCTTCGTGTTTCATGGTTCAATTCCGCCAGCACCGCGTCTTTCAATTTTTTGCGGACCCGGGACAATTTCGATTCCACGGCCTTCTCCGTCGTTTCCAATTCATCCGCGATTTCACGCACGGAGCGGCGCGCGGCATATTTTTGCTCCACCAGTTTTTGTTCGTCCGGTGGCAGCAGCGCCACGTGCCGCGCCAGCAAGACCCGCAGCTGTTCGTCGGCGTGATGGTCATTCCGGATTTCACTTTCAAGGATGGCGTGCCGGGTGAACCGGTCGAGAAAGGAAAAATAACGGCGCCGTTTGCGCGTTTCGTCGGCGAACGCACTGCGCGCCAGAACCGTGAGCCAGCTCCAAAAGACGTTCTCATCACGGAAGACTTTAATATGCCGCGCCACACGGACGAGTGCGCCTTGCAAGGCTTCGCGCGCGGCGTCTTCGCTGCCGGCGGCGACTACCAGCAGGTAGCGCCACAGACGGTCGAAGTAAGCATCGAAAAAAGTGCGCCAGGCCATTTCATCTCCTTTCGTCATCGCGCGGGTCAACACCGCCACGTCCGGCGCTGCGCGGGCGCCGGCATCTTCGGACGCGGAGCGGTCACTCGGATGGTGTAAATGAGCGTCCAAATCGGTGCATGGTCCACGGTACTGACGGCCAATTACTGTCCGGCTTTTGAATCCGCCTTGGGCAGGGGCAAACCGGTGGTGGAATCAATTAGTGGAGCAGGCTTGAACTTTGATTGTGCCAGGGCATTGAGCACGTTGTCGATGACTGCGAGCTTGTCGGGTTCGCCGACGGCAATCAACAGCTTGGTCTCCTTATGAAAACTGATTTCCGGTGTTTCCTTCTCACCCATCATTTTCCAGCCCGTTTGAATCGCCGTCGTGATGTCGTCCACCGTGAAACCGCGATCCAGGTAAGGCTCCAGCAGATAGAAGCGGCAGACTTTGGCCTCCGAAATGACCGGCGACACAATGGGCTTTTCGGCGTGGAAATACCAGATGGAAGTATCTGAGATTGGACCGTCGGCGGTTTTGAATCCGTAGTCGGCAGTAAACTGCGAATAAGAATTCGGAAAATTCACATTTTGAAGTGCCACGGTTTTCCGGCTGGCAACTTCCATGGCGGTGAATAATTGGGGTGTGACGACGTCGTTCATTTTCAACGGCGGCAGTTGGATGTCCGCGTCTTCGGTGGAAATGATGGCGTTTAATGGCTTGCCCGTTGCTTTCTGAATGGCTTTGACCAGTTCCGCCGGTGTGCCGCCGGGAAAATCGAGGTTGAATTTGGTCAGGACAGGCTGGTTGGTGGCAACATTTGCTTTTTCGATGATTTGTTGCAGGCGTGTTTGAAAAGTTCCTCCCGGCGGCTGCGCCGTCACCGGCTGGCCGAAAACCGGCGTCAATGGCAGCGTGAGCAGACTGATGGCAAGACAGATGAATTTCTTCATAATTTGGCTGGGTTGGTGTGTGTTTTATATAGAAACACGCCGGCCAGCGCAAAATCCTTCGCGAAAACCAATTATTCGTGGCAGCCGGGGTAACGAGGCTCTGACTTGATTTTCGGTTTCGGGAGGAGACTCCTTACGTCGTCTCCCACGCCATCAGCCGGTAAACTTTTTCGCCGCGATGCTGGCGTTGTGACCGCCGAAACCGAAGGAGTTGTTGATGACGGCGTTGATCTTCATTTCCCGCGCGGTGTTGGGCACGTAATCCAGATCGCATTCAGGATCCGGCACCTGATAATTGATGGTCGGTGGGGCAATGCCGTGCAGGATGGCCAGCGCGCAGGCGGTCATTTCCACCGAGCCCGCCGCTCCGAGCATGTGACCGGTCGCACCCTTGGTGGAACTGACGGCGATTTTTTTGGCGCGTTCGCCGAAAACAGTTTTGATGGCCTGCGTCTCGCAAACGTCGCCCTGCGGCGTGGACGTGCCGTGGGCGTTGATGTACGAAACGTCCTCGAGGTTCAGGCCGCCGTTGTTCAGGGCCATCCGCATGCAACGCACCGCGCCTTCGCCGTCGGGTGCGGGCGCCGTCAGATGGTAGGCGTCCGCGGTGTTGCCGTAACCGACGATTTCGCAATAAATTTTCGCGCCGCGCTGCTTCGCGTGTTCCAGTTCCTCCAGGACAATCACGCCCGCGCCTTCGCCCATGATGAAACCATCGCGTTCCCTGTCAAAGGGACGCGAGGCGCGTTTGGGATCGTCGTTGCGCCGGCTCATGGCTTTCATGGCGCAAAAGCCGCCGATGCCGATGGGCACCACCGCCGCCTCCGCGCCGCCGGCGAACATCACCTGCGCATCGCCCATCTTGATGGCGCGCCAGGCCTCGCCAATGGCGTGATTGGCCGTGGCGCAGGCCGAGCAGGTGGCGAAATTGGGGCCGCGCAAATTATAAAACATCGAGAACAATCCCGAGGCCATGTTGCTGATCAACATCGGAATCATGAATGGCGAAAGCCGGCCCGGCCCGCGGTCGCGCAAAATTTCGAGCTGCCCGGTGGTGGTGGACAGACCCCCGATGCCGGAACCGATGATGACGCCGATTTCGTCGCGGTTTTCCTTTTCGAGATCGAGGCCGGAATCGAGCAGGGCCTGGTGCCCGGCATAAACCCCGAATTGTGAATACCGGTCCGTGCGCCGGATTTCCTTGGGCGATGGGAACGCCGGGGTGGGATCAAAATTTTTCACTTCACCGGCAATTTGCGTGTCGAACGGCGACGGATCAAAGGATTGAATCCGGTCGATGCCGCACTGGCCGGAGACCAGATTCTTCCAGAACACGTCGAGGAGACTTCCAAGCGGCGTCACCACGCCGAGGCCGGTGATGACGACACGTCGGTCTGTCCGATGGTTTGCCATAAAATTAAAGGGGGCAGTTCAAGCTGAATCCAGCCGAAACTGCCCCGAAGCCTTCAACGGCGCAACTATTTTTGCTGGTGTTCTTCGATGTATTTGACCACATCGCCCACCGTCAGAAGTTTTTCCGCCTGTTCGTCCGGCACTTCGATGCCGAACTCCTCCTCCAGCGCCATGATCAACTCGACCGTGTCGAGTGAATCCGCGCCGAGGTCCTCGATGAACTTGGCCTCCGCCGTGACCTGGTCCGGCTTCACGCCGAGTTGTTCTACAATGATGTCCCTTACGCGTTGGTCTATAGGTTTGTCAGCCATAAATTAATTTTGACCTGTCTCTATGCCATGAATGGCAAAATCGTCAAGCCTGAATCGAATATTTTAGTCGAGGGCGGAGGGTCGCGGGTTGAGCGGCAAATGTCAACCCTCAAGTACGGCCCCGGCCCGGCGCGTCGACCCCCGACTCATTTACATCACCATGCCGCCGTCCACCGCCAACACCTGGCCCGTGATGTAACGCGCCGCCGGGCTGGCGAGAAACACTGCCGCGTTTGCAATATCGTCGGGCTGGCCGAAACTGCCGAGCGGAATCTGCTTCAGCACATCCGCACGTAATTCCTCTTTCAACCCCGACGTCATGTCCGTTTCGATGAATCCCGGGGCCAGCACGTTGGCCGTGATGCCCCGCGATGCCAGCTCGCGCGCCACCGACTTGGTAAAACCAATCAGGCCCGCCTTGCTCGCCGCGTAATTGCTCTGGCCCGCGTTGCCGATGAGACCGATGACGGAGGCGACGTTGATGATTCGCCCGGAACGCTGCTTGATCAGCGCCCGGCTGAATGCCTTGGTAAACAGAAACGCGCCCTTCAAATTGGTGTTGAGCACGGCGTCCCACTCCGCCTCGCTCATGCGCATGAGCAGGTTGTCACGGGTGACGCCGGCGTTGTTGACCAGAATGTCCACCCGGCCGCACTCGGCCAGAATCTTCTCGGCGGCGGCGTTGACCGCGGCGGCATCCGCCACGTCCACGGCCTGCGCCCAGGCCTTGCAGCCCAGCGCGCGGATTTCCGCGGCCACCTTTTCGGAATTTTCCGGCGTGCGCGACACGCAAACCACGTCCGCGCCTTCGGCGGCAAATTTCAACGCGATGGCGCGGCCAATGCCCCGGCCGGCACCGGTGATGACGGCAATTCGATTCTCAAGTTGGTTCATGTTTGGTCAATAGGTCGTAGTCAGTAGTCAGTAGCAGAAGTCGCCCAAACCGCGATGCTACTGACGACTGGCCGCGAACTACTCACTGGCCAGTCCTTTTGCGGTCGCTTCCAGACTTGCTGCGTCCGAGACATTAAATAAATGCGCGGATTTATCAATCCGCTTCATGAAACCGCTCAAGGCCGTGCCCGGCCCGAGTTCGATGAACCGCGTGTATCCTTGGGCGAGTAGATGACGCATGGATTTTTCCCACAACACCGAGGAGGTGACCTGTTCTACCAGCCGCGCGCTGATTTCGTCCGGCGCGCCGTGCGCCTGCGCCGTCACATTGGAAATCACCGGCACGCCCGTCGAGGAGATGGTTATGTGCGCCAACTCCGCCTGCAATTTCGCCTGAACGCTGGTCATGAGCGGTGAATGATACGCCCCGGCGACCGGCAACGGGATTGCGCGTTTGGCGCCTTTGGTTTTGGCCAGTTCAACCGCCCTGGCAATGTTGTCCATTTCACCGGAAATCACCAGCTGACCCGGGCAATTAAGATTCGCCAGCACGACGCCGGCTTCGGCGCAAACCTCGCGCGTCGGCGCCTCGTCCAGGCCGATCACCGCCGCCATGCCGCCGCGCGTGGCATCGCAGGCTTCCTGCATGAAACGGCCCCGCTGGCGCACCACGCGCAGGCCATCCTCGAAACTCATCGCCCCCGCCGCCGCCAGCGCCGTGAATTCACCCAGCGACAGGCCGGCCGTGGCATCAAATTTAAGCGACGGAATGTTTTCCTTCAGTAACTGCAACACCACCCAACTCACGAGAAAAATTCCCGGTTGCGCATTTTCCGTCCGGGTCAGTTCCGGTTCCGGGCCGTGAAAACAAATTGAAGCGAGGTCATAGCCCAGCGCGGCGTTGGCGCGGTCGAACCAGGTTTTGGCCGTGGGAAATTTTTCGGCGAGATCCTTGCCCATGCCGACGACCTGCGCGCCCTGGCCGGCGAACAACAATGCGGTTTTACTCATAAATTCACGGTAAGGGCACCAGTTTCAACGCAAAGCCGCAGAGACGCAAAGAAAATTTCCGCTCCGGGCGGTTGAAACCGGACGTTATGGTCGCTGATAGGTCCCCCACCATTGACCTTCTGCAAGCACATGCCCACCCATCGCCTTGAGTAATTCATTTTTCGTCACGCCGGAGTTTAAATCAAGCGTCGTGTCCAGCGCGTAAACTTTGAAAAAGTAACGATGCGGTTTGCCGGGTGGCGGACACGGGCCGCCGTAACCGATCTGGCCAAAATCATTCACTCCCTGCTTTGCGCCGCCGGGAAGTTGCGGCGATGGGGGCGTGCTTTCCGCAAGCGACGTCACAGTGGGCGGCAGGTTGTAAATCACCCAATGCACCCAGGTGCCGCCCGGCGCATCCGGATCGTCGGCAATAAGCGCGGAGCTTTTGGCATCAGTGGGCGGGTTGTTCCAGGTCAACGGCGGCGAAACGTTCAATCCGGCGCAGGTATATTTGTCAGGTATCGGCTGGCCGTCGGCGAATGCCGGACTGATGATCTGAAGGGTCAAGGCGGTTTCCTTTGCGGTTTTGGCATGGTCCGCGCAACCGGCAGCAACCACACAACCGAACCCTGCCGCGGCCAGCCAGAAATTCATGCGCGCGTTCATGCGCCGAGTCTGGCGCGCGCACACTCCTTGTTCAAGCGCATCGTTTCCGCTTAAACTGGCGGGGTGACCGTCCTCGAAGCGATTCAGAAGAGCACGGAGTTTCTGGCCAAAAAGGGCGTTGAATCCCCGCGCCTGCAAGCCGAACTCCTGCTGGCGCATCTGCTCAAAATGCCGCGCATGAAATTGTATCTGAGCTTCGAACGCGCGCTGGCACCGGCGGAAACCGACGCGCTGCGCGAACTCGTCAAACGCCGCGGCCGCCGCGAACCGCTTCAACACCTCACCGGTTCGGTTTCGTTTTGCGGGCTGGAAATCGCCGTAAACCGTCAGGCGCTCGTGCCGCGCCCGGAAACGGAATTACTCGCCGAAGCCGGTTGGCAATTTCTTTCAACCCTCAACCCTCAACCCTCAACGGCTTTGGACTTCGGCACCGGCACCGGCTGCATCGCCATTGCCCTGGCCGCGAAATGTCCGAACGCAAAAATCATCGCCACAGACGTCTCGGTGGAAGCGCTGGCGCTGGCCGGAGAAAATGCGGCGCGACACAACGTCGCCGGACACATCCAATTTTTGCAAGGCGATGGTTTTGCGGCATTTCCCACGGATGAGTCCTTTGACTTGATCATCAGCAATCCGCCGTACATTCCGACCGACGAAATCGCCACCCTCCAGCCGGAGGTGCGCGACTATGATCCGCGCGCGGCGCTGGACGGCGGCGCCGACGGCCTGGATTTCTACCGGCGATTGGGAAGGGAAGCGAAATCCTTTTTGAAACCGGATGGCCGCATCATGTTGGAATTCGGGGACGGCCAGGACGGGGCCATCCGGAAAATTTTCGGAGCCGAAAAGTGGATTGTCGAAGCCGTGAAGGAAGACTATTCTCACCGCGCTAGAATCTTGATTGCGCGAAAATAACATCAGGTAGGGTCGGCGCGCTGCGCCGACCGGACGCCGCGGCGCGGCGTCCCTACCAATACGGATTTTCACATGGAAAGTTTTTTGATCAAAGGCGGCGTGCCGCTGCACGGGGACGTGACCATCAGCGGCAGCAAGAACGCCGCCCTGCCCATCATGGCGGCGGCGCTGCTGACCGGCGAACCGTGCGTCATCCGGCGCGTGCCGGATTTGAGCGACACGCGCTTCATGGCACGGATTCTTGAATCGCTCGGCGCCGAGACGAAGCTGGCGCACGGTACGCTGACGGTTCGCGCGCGGAAAATTCGCGGTTACGCGGATTACGAACTCGTCCGTAAAATGCGCGGTTCGATCTGCATCATGGGACCGTTGCTGGGGCGATTAAAAAAGGCACGCGTATCGCTGCCGGGCGGCTGCATCATCGGTGCGCGACCCATCAACCTACATTTGAAAGGGTTCGAAGCGCTGGGCGCCCGGATTGAAATCGAAGGCGGCTATATTGATGCCACCGCCCGGCAACTGACCGGTGCCTCGGCGTTCCTCGGCGGACGCGCCGGTTCGACCGTGCTGGGCACGGCAAACGTGATGATGGCGGCCACGCTGGCCGAAGGCGTAACGGTCATTGAAAGCGCGGCGTGCGAGCCGGAGGTGGTGGATCTGGCAAACTTTCTGAAGGCCATGGGCGCGAACATTTCCGGGGCCGGCAGCCCGACCATCACCATCACCGGCGTTGCGAAACTGCACGGCGCGGAGCACGAAGTCATTCCTGACCGGATTGAAGCGGCCACCTTTGCCATCGCCGCCGCCGCGACGAATGGGGAAGTGACCATCCGGGGTGCGCGAACGGATCATTTACGCGCGGTACTGGACAAGTTGACTGAAGCGGGGGTTTTGATTCAGCCGCGCGGCGGAAATTTACTCGTTCGTCGCGGTAAAAAGTTAAACGCAGTGGACGTGACCACTTTGCCGTATTCCGGTTTTCCGACGGATATGCAGGCGCAGATGATGTCGCTGCTGGCGCTGGCGCCCGGCATCAGCATCATTACGGAACGGATTTTCGAATCGCGCTTCATGCATGTGAGTGAACTGGCCCGGCTCGGCGCGGACATTGAAATCGAGGGGCCGAGCGCCATCGTGAAGGGCGGCCGGTCCTTGAGCGGTGCGCCGGTGATGGCCAGCGATTTGCGCGCGTCCGCGGCGCTGGTGATTGCGGGATTGGCGGCCGGAGGCACGACCCAGGTGAACCGCATCTACCATCTGGATCGCGGTTACGAGAACATGGACGCGAAGCTGCGCCAGCTCGGCGCGCGGATTCGGCGCGTCCAGGAAAAGTGACCTGAAAGGCAGGAACGGCCGCCCGGCGCATCCGCGGTGGCGAACGCAAGCGGCGCGGCGTCCCCGCCCGTTCAGTTTCCCCACAAAGCAAAAGGGCGCCCCGGACAGCCGTTGGCGAGGGGGCCATTCCGCAATGCGGAAAGCCCACGCCAACGGCTGCCCGTGCGCCCGTGCCCCACTTCAAGCTGGCACGACGATTTCATACGCCGAGCAGGTCGCGGCTGGTGGCATAAACGCGCGCCTGACGTTCCGTCTGACGCACTGCCGCCGTGGCTTTTTCCTCGAACAAGGCCGGGAACACCAGCAACGGGTAAAGGGTCACCCAGGCCAGTGCCGCCGCCTCGTTGGCCGCGCGGCGCAGGGGAGTATTGAGCTCCGGTTTGGTCAGCCCGGCCAATTGCAGCGTGAGCAACTGGCTTTTGAGCCGTTCAAACTCGCTTTGTTGTGTGGCCCGGAACGGTGCCGGTGGTCCGGCTTGCAGTTCGAACCGCGTTTCGGGGGCGAATCGGGTCGCCAACCGTGTTTGATTTTTGTTCATGTTGTGCCTTTCGTTATTGGTTTTGATCCAGCAAACAGAAAACCCGCGACTGACTGGCAGTCGCGGGTTTCTCGAAATCTGTCGCTGCGCTCAACGATTACTTCCCACGACGCCAAAACCAAAGCAATTACGCTGCCAAATGGACATGCGCCCATCGGCCGGCAGGTGCTTCAGAATTGAAACCATCGTGGTTTTCATTTTCAACGCCGGAAAGAAACACCATTTCGGGACATTTGTCAAAGAATTTTTCCCCGGCGGCCCTTTGTCTCGAGGCTTGTCGAACGGCCGGGCGGTGCTAGATTAATCTCCAGCATGAGCGAACAACTCCGCATGGTCACCTGCAACTGGTGTGAAACGAAAGTGTTCATCCCCGGTGATCTGCCACCGCTCGGCACGGTGCCCTGCAGCAAATGCGGGCACCCCATCATGATGCCCTTGCAGTTGCGGCAGTTCGAATTGCGCGGGGTCATCGGGTCCGGCGGCATGGGCAACGTCTATCGCGCCTGGGACACGACGCTGGAACGGATGGTGGCGGTGAAATTGATGAAAAAAGAGTTGTTGCAGGATGCCCGGGCGCTGGAAAGCTTTTATCGGGAAGCCCGCGCCTGCGCCCGGCTCAATCATACGAACATCGTTCACATCTATACCTTTGACGAGGCGGAAGGGCAGAGTTACCTGGTCATGGAGCTGGCCGACCGCGGCAGCCTGGACCAGCGCATCGAAAAATTGCGCGCCCTGCCGGAACTGGACGTGCTCGACATCGGCATCAAAATCACCTCCGCGCTCGACATGGCGCTGAAGCACGATTTACTCCACCGCGACATCAAGCCGGGCAACATTCTGTTCAACGCCGATCACGAGCCGAAACTGGTGGACTTCGGTCTGGCGCAAAAAACCGACGCGGAGCAGGAATCGGACGACGTCACCTGGGGCACGCCGTACTACGTCGCGCCGGAAAAAATCAAACGTGAGCCGGAAACCTTTCTGTCCGACATGTACAGCCTGGGCGCGACGCTGTATCACGCGCTGACCGGCCAGGTTCCCTTCGACGCACCCACGGCCGAGGAGGTCATCGTCGCCCAGGTCCAAATGCCGCTCAACCCGCCCAATCTGGTCATCCCTGAAATCACGCAGCCCACGAGCGACGCGCTGACCCGCGCGCTGGCCAAAAATCCGGCGAGCCGTTTTTTAAGCTATGACGAATTTCGCATGGCGCTCGAAGCGGCGCGCAGTCAGTTGCTCGTCAAACAATACCAGGGAGTACCGCAAAAAACCAAGAGCCTGACGAGCTGGTGGAAGCGTTAATGAAAAGGCGGGCGTCGCCGCCCGCCTGACCCGCATGGATTCCGCCCGGGAGTTTAATGCTCGCTGGAATTTTCCGGATTTGGCTGTTCCCCGGTCTTGGCGCCGAAATGGACCGTCACGGCTTCCAGCAAACCGGTCTCGGTTTTTTTGTAGGCACCGCGCACCGGTTCACCCACCACGCCATCGGACAAGGTCGCCGGCGCGCCTTTACTGAAAATTTTCGTGTCATCCGTAATCTGGAAAGTGCGGTTGCCAACGGTCAGCGTTTTGGCGTTCGCGTCCACGGCATTCAATTTGCCGCGAAACGGAACGATTCCATGTTTCTGGGGCTGGACCGTTGTGGATTGATCCGATGACGACGGAGCATTCGTGGTCGCGTCCTGGGCCTGAGCCAATACCGGCAGGGCAACCAAGGCGGACGCCAACAGACTGAGGAGGGCGTTTTTTGAGCTGTTCAATTTCATAGTTATATAAGTTTTGTTTGTTTTGATACAACTTTGAAGCAGCCGAAAGAATACTTACCCGCCCCAGCCACGCAACAAAAAAATTTACCACGCTCCTTCGGTCAAAAGTTCGGTGATGTTCTGCGCCAGATCCTGCGCCAGCAGGGGGAGTGCCTGCCGTTCTGCATCCGCCAGATCGCTGCCGACATGAACCAGCGTATCGCCATTCACATTCTTATCCAGCAACACCCTGCCCGTGGCACGTTCACGCGCGGTGACGTGCGCGGTTATCAGGATCCGGTAATCCTGCGGTGTGGCAACATCGGCGCTGGAAAAACTCAACCCGACCCGGCTGTAACCGATGATGACACCCGTCACCACGACATCGCCGGGACCCCGCGTGGCGAGCTGATAAGTACCATCCGTCTGCAACTGTTCGCGCAACGTCTGCGTCAGCACGCTGCCCAGCCGCGGCTGAAGTGTTTGATTGTTAAAGGGCAGCACCTCGATGGATTCCTGGCCCCCGACCCGGGCATTCGGGTTGACCGGGCCCAGATGATAACCGGCACAGCCGGCCAGCAACGTTGCCAGAACGAAGGCGGCAAAGAACGGGAACCGGCGCATCTCAATCGGCGGACGCTTGCAAGCGTGGTTTGAGGGCCTCGATGCGCTGCCGTGCCAAAGCCGCATAACGTGAATTAGGATCCAGCTGCAGCACTTCATTGTAATAAATCACCGCGCCGTCCCATTTCCGGCTGCTTTCGTAAAATTGTGCAATTTGAAAATTGCCCTGCACCTGCTGCGACTTGAGTGCCGTGATGATCCTTTGCACCTGGGGCACGCGTCGGTCGTCGGGATAAAGCGTCATGAAATCGGTAAACGTCGCAATGGCCTGAGCGGCGGTGTTCTGATCATATTCAGCAGTTTCCGCCTCCTTGGCGTACGAAATACCCTCCCGATACAACGAGTCGGCAACAATCACCGGTTGGTTCTGGTAGCGGTCCGCCGCGACTTCGTAGGCCTTCACCGCCGCGGGATAATCCTGCTGTTTCTCGCGGGCAGCGCCAATGCGCAATTGCGCATGCGGGGCGACATCGCTGTAAGGACCGTTTTTAACAATTTTGTCGAACATGTCCGCCGGTTGGTCCATGGAAGGAGGATAGGAAATGTAACCCCAAAGTTTGGGCCATTCGCCGTTCAGAAAGCGGCTGGCAATCGCGTATTGACGCCAAAGCACTTCCTCGTATTCCGTGCTCTTGGGATATTGCTCAATGATGACCTGATACATGTCGAAAGCCATTTCACTCTTGCCGTCCGCTTCCAGGCAACGACCGAGCAGGTATTGCGCATGGGGCGCGTAATCCGAGAGCGGCCACATCCGGACCACGCGATTGGCGGCCCGGAGCGCCAGACTGTAATTCCGGGTATCGAATGCCTGCTGCGCCACGTCCAATTGATCTTTGGCACGGGTACGCTGCCATCCACCCGTGGTCCCAAACGGCTCGTAGAACCATCCCTCGCCCGGCGTGTAAATCAAAGGCGCCGGTGAACGGAAGGGAATCAACATCACCCCCGCGACCATGATCAACAGCAAAATTAACCGGCGATTCATAGGGCGACATTATCCATCCAAAATCTGCAAGTCAAGGCGGGCACGAGCGGAATCATCCCCGGAAAACGATCAACATCCCAAAATCCGTCAGCGTTTTTTGCGAGGCAATGTCCACAAATGTATAGCTGATGGTGTGAACACTGACCAGATTGGCCTCGCCGACTTCATTCAGAAATTCGGTTGCCTTCTCATCAAACCGGTCGTGGCCGGATTCGACGCAGGTGGCGTGACGAATGGTGTGAACGCGAATCCGTTTGTCGGCGCCCTTGGCCACCGCTTCCAACGGCACATTGGCTTTTTTTATCAGCAATTCGCTCGGCTTGTCCCGCACGGGCACCTTGAGATGCTTTTCAATTTTGGCGGCGGCGGACGCGGCAATGGGATTGACGGGCAGACCGGTCGAGTGCGCCGCTTCCGGGGCGGGCTTGGTGGACTGCCGCGGGATCGTGATGGTTTCACCGCACGATGGGCATTCGATTTCCGTGCCCGCACCCGTGCTGTCCACCGCCAGTTCCTGCTGGCAATTGGGGCAGTCAAAAATGATGTCCATAATCCGCTACGGTTTGAGTGCGCGGCCAGCTTAGACCCCCGCCCCTTTGAAACCAACAAAAAAATTCCCGATCACTCCCATTCAATCGTCCCCGGGGGTTTGCTGGTGATGTCGAACACACAACGGTTCACCCCCTTGACCTCGTTGATGATGCGACTGGCGAGTTTTTCGAGCAAGGCATACGGCAGCTTTACCCAGTCCGCCGTCATGCCATCCTGCGATTCCACGGCGCGAATCGCGATCGTGTAGTCGTAAGTCCGCTCATCGCCCATCACTCCCACACTGCGCACCGGCAGCAGCACGGCGAAACTCTGCCAGATTTTGTAATACCAGCCGCTGCTTTTCATCTCGCTGACCACGATGGCGTCAGCATTGCGCAAAATTCCCAGCCGTTCCGGCGTGACTTCGCCCAGGATGCGCACCGCCAGCCCCGGGCCGGGGAACGGCTGGCGGAAGACGATTTCCCGCGGCAACCCCAGCTCCAGTCCAAGCTGACGGACTTCGTCCTTGAAGAGACGTTTCAGCGGCTCGACCAGTTGAAACTTCATCTTCCGGGGCAGGCCGCCGACGTTGTGATGGCTCTTGATCATCGCGGCGGGATTGCCGGCAATGGGCACCGACTCGATGACGTCGGGATAAAGCGTGCCCTGCGCGAGAAATCTGGCACGGCCGGCGCGTTTCGTCGCCGCGCTGAAAACCTCAATGAAGGTCCGGCCGATGATCTTCCGTTTGCGCTCCGGATCCGTTACGCCCTTGAGCCGTTGCAAAAATAATTTTGAGGTGTTTTCGTACTGCAATTTGATCTTGAAATGCCGCACGAAGACTTCACGCACCACCTGCGCCTCGTGCCCGCGCAACACCCCATTGTTGACAAAAATGCAGGTCAGCCGGTCGCCAATGGCCTTGTGGAGGAGCGCCGCCGCGACGCTCGAGTCCACGCCGCCACTCAGCCCCAGAATAACCCGGTCCCTCCCCACCTGGGCGCGGATTTGTTCGACGGCCTGGTCGATGTAACTTCGCATGGTCCAATTTTTGCCGCAGCCGCAGACCCGGTGGACAAAATTGGCGAGGATCTCCCGGCCGCGCGGGGTGTGAACGACTTCCGGATGAAATTGGAGGCCGAAAAATTTTCGCGGCCGGTTTTCAATCGCCGCAAATTCGGAATTCTCCGTGACGGCGACCGGTTTGAATTGACGGGGCAGTTTCGTCAGCTTGTCACCATGCGAATTCCAGACCTGCAAGGTTCGTGGCAAACGTCGGAACAGCGCACAGGAGGCATCCTTTACCGTAAGCGTGCCCTTGCCGTATTCGCGCTTTTGGCCCTTCTCGACCCGGCCGCCGAGAAATTGCGCGAAGATCTGGACGCCGTAGCAGATGCCCAGGATGGGAATGCCCAGTTCAAAAATCCTCCGGTCCGGCAAGGGCGCGTCGTCGGCATAAACACTGGACGGACCGCCGGACAAAATAAGGCCGCGGGGTTTAAGTTTCGCCAGTTCCCGCGCCGGCGTGTCGTAGCGCAGAATCTGCGAATATACGTTGCACTCGCGAACCCGGCGCGCAATCACCTGCGTGTATTGCGATCCGAAATCCAGAATGATGATTTGCTCGGTCATGAGTTAAAATTCAAACCAACGGTTTGCCTGCCAGAGCCCGATTTGGCGAGTTAAAAACGCAACCGCCGGACGGTGTGTCGGCAGCGTCCGGCTTTGAATGATTGCAAATCGTTCTATTGCGGCACCACTTTCACCGTGCCGGTGTTGGGGTCGTAAACAATTTTGGAGCCGTACGGAGCGGCCGGAACCTTGCCGATGTAATTTGGCACCAGTTCATTGAGGTTTTTGGGGTAATGGCCCTCCGCAGCGCTGAACTGCTCAATGGCCTCATGCAAATACGACAAGTCGATTTGTTTGATCGCGTACTTTTGGGCATTCCCGACCGCGCCGATGTAATCCGGAACCACGGTAATGGGATTGCCGCTGGCGAAGTTGGTATTCGAGTCGTTGGTTGCGGATGAACCGGTGACATTGGAGCTGTTGCCGCAGCCAGTCATCAAAAACAGGCCCGCCGCCACGGGTATTAAAAATAATACTCTCATGGCGGCAATTTAGTCCAAGCCAAGGAATTTCCAAGCGCCAACCACGTCCTCTTGCCTTGGCACTGAAACCAAACCCCCCGCCGCATCTTGCGCGGCAGACCGCACCGCACTTACTGCGGCAATCCGTTGGTCGACGGCGCGTTGGTCGACGGCATGTTGGTCGAATCCGGAGACATCGTAGACGTGTCCGCTTGTTTCTGGCAACCCGCCAGCAAACCGACGGAAAGGAGACCCAAAGCAACAACGAGATAGGCTAATTTTTTCATACGCGGCTGAACTAGCCGAAAATCCGCGCGCGCCGCAAGCACATTTTTCAAATATTTTTGCGGGAAGCCTCCGCGGCGGGTGCGGCCAACGCCCGCGCGCAGCGAATCAAATCCAGATCATCCACCAAATTCCCGAAGCGAAAACGCGGCAAACCGCTCTGCTGCCGGCCCAGCAATTCACCCGGCCCGCGCAATTTCAAGTCCGCTTCGGCAATGCGAAAACCATCCGTGGTCTCCTCCAATACCCGGAGCCGTTCGCGCGCCTCCCCGGTCTTCGCGCCGGAAATCAGAATGCAAAATGATTCGTGCGCGCCGCGTCCAATCCGGCCGCGCAATTGGTGCAGTTGCGCCAGGCCGAACCGTTCCGCGTTCTCAATCAGCATGATCGTCGCATTCGGCACGTCCAGGCCCACCTCGATCAAGGCCGTCGCCACGAGGGCCTGGATCTGGTTGGCCCGAAACGCGGCCATGACGCCTTCCTTTTCGGTGCTTTTGAGCCGGCCGTGCAGCAATCCGGCGTGAAATGGCGCCAGCGATTGCCGGACGTTTTCAAATTCTTTGGTCACGGCCTTGACATCGTTCGCCGTGTCCTGTTCCTCCACGCGGGGATAAACCACATAAGCCTGCCGTCCGGTGGCAATTTTTTTGCGAATAAATTCCCAGACCTTCGGCAGCTTATCCGCCGTGCGCACGAACGTTTTCACCCGGCCGCGCCCGACCGGTAATTCGTCAATCACGGAAACATCGAGGTCGCCGTAAAACGTCAGTCCAAGCGTGCGCGGAATCGGCGTCGCCGTCATCACCAGCAAATGTGGATAATTCCCCTTGCGCACCAGTTGCTCGCGCTGTGCCACGCCGAACTTGTGCTGTTCGTCAATGATGACCAGACCGAGACGCGGCAGGTCAAAACCCCGGGTGAGCAGTGCATGCGTACCGAGGAACAAGGTCGGGGGTGACGGGGGCGGCTGGCTCCCGACTCCCGGCTCCTGGCTCCCGGCGGTTTTGCGGCTCCCGGTTTGCAATTCGACCCGCACCCCCAGGGGCTCGAGCCAGCGCGAAAAGTTCCGATAATGTTGTTCGGCCAGAATCTCCGTTGGCACCATCAACGCCACATTGAAACCGCTTTCCAGCGCCATCAGCGCCGTGCACGCGGCCACGACCGTTTTACCCGACCCGACATCGCCCTGCAACAGCCGCCGCATCGGATGCGACCCATCCATGTCCGCACGGATTTCACGCAGCACCCGGGTCTGCGCGCCCGTGAGCCGGAAACCGAGTTGCGAGAGAAACGGTTTCATCAACCGGTTGTCACCAGCGCACGGGAGCGCACGTGATTTGGCTTCGAAATTCCTCCGGCGTGCCTGCAGTTGGATTTGCAATTCAATGAACTCGTCCAGCGCCAGGCGCCGCCGCGCGATTTCCACGTCCGTCAATTCCTCGGGAAAATGAATCATGCGCACCGCGTTGGCGCGGGTTGGAAAAAGCTTCAAGTCCGGCGCCGGTTGCGGTTCGGTGATTTGCGTTTCAAACTTCCCCAGGGTCCGCCAGATCAAGCCGCGCAACCAGC
>Ga0265338_10004076_pt1 | contig 20010 bp, 18 predicted proteins | sample 42126metaG_FD_193579 | JGI IMG/M metagenome (GOLD analysis project Ga0265338, IMG submission 193579) | Rhizosphere microbial communities from Carex aquatilis grown in University of Washington, Seatle, WA, United States - 4-21-26 metaG | ecosystem: Host-associated > Plants > Roots > Rhizosphere...
CGTCGACCCTGTAGGTCACGGTGTACTCAGAGGGTTGTGGAAAGCAGTTGGTGGGCTACGCGGATGTAAAGGTCAACCGCATCGCGGAGCTCCGCTTTGCGGATCTTCTCCTGGGGCGTGTGCGCGACGTGGATGGAGCCGGGCCCGAGCAGCAGCGGTTCGCCCCAGTTGCCGAGCCAGGGAATGTCGGTGGTGAACTTGGCGATCATGGTTGGTAGCCCGGGAACCGCGCGCAGACGGACAAAGGGAATCTCGAGCGTAAAATCGACGTCCGCCAGCCCTTCACAGGCCTCCAGAATGGCTGCGCGGACGGGAGCGGCATCGCCCACCAGGCGGGTGAGCACCTGGGCTTCGGCGCGATCGGCAATCACGTTGGGAGCGCGGCCACCCTGGATGAGGCCGATGTTGAGAGTGGATGGGCCCACGTCGGGATCGACGGGCAGCTCAAGCCGGAGCAGCCGGTCCAGCGCCTGCACCAGCTTATGAATGGCGCTCTGGCCGAGCTCAGGATAGGCGGAATGGGCCATGGTTCCGCTGGCGCGGAGGATGGTTCTTAGAGCGCCCTTTGAGGCGAGGCCGAGGCGGTTGTCAGTGGGCTCTCCATTGATGAGGAAGCGGCTGCCTTTGGGATGTTCATTGGCCACCTTGGCGCCGGCTGAGTCGCGCTCTTCTCCGGCGACGAACAGGAGCCCGACGGGTAGCCCCTCTGCGCGCAGGGCTTCCGCCGCGGCAATCTGAGCCGCCATGATTCCCTTGGCGTCGCACACTCCGCGGCCATAGAGGAAATCATCGTCCTCATGCAGAGGGATGAAGGGAGGAACCGTATCCATGTGCGTGGAAAACACGATCTCAGGGGCAGAGCCGGCAGGGCCGGCGTACACATTCCATCGGGGTCCGCCGGGAGCGCTGTCGCTGGGCGGCGGGACGGGCATCTTCTCCACATCCCAACCGCGACTGACGAGAAAACCAGAGAGAAATTCGCCCATCGCGCCTTCATGGTAGCTGGGCGATTCAATGGCGACCAGCTCGCGGGTAAGCTGGATGGGATCAATTGCTTCCTGCATGATGCAAGAATAATCCACGCATCATGAGGATCGTGGGCACACGCCGGGGAGGCAAAACGGAAACGGCGCTACAATCGATATGAAATGATGGCTCCCGCCGTACATCCCCCCAAAATCAAGCAGGCCGGTTCTGTGCAATTGCGGACGGTTGATCTGGCGGGTCCGGCGGGCCGGCTGGAAGCCGTGTTAAATGAGGGGGCGGCGGATGCGCCGTTTGCGGCACTGGTCTGCCATCCGCATCCCAAAGGCGGCGGGACCCTGCACAACAAGGTGGTCTATGGCGCCATGAAAGCGCTGAACGCGCCCGAGTGGGGCCTGCGGTGGCCCGTGCTGCGATTCAACTTCAGGGGCACGGGACGGAGCCAGGGGACCCACGATGGCCGGGCCGAGGCAGAGGATGTGCTGGCGGGCCGGGATTGGCTGGAAAACCATTATGGTCTGCCGGTGATGCTGGTAGGATTCAGCTTTGGCTCAGCCATGGCGTTGCGGGCGGTGAAGCTGGATGGGCGCGGCCTGCATGCGGTGGCCGCGCTGGGCTTGCCCACGCACGCAGAAGGACACGAATATCGTTACTCCTTCCTGAAAGAGATCCACGTCCCCAAGCTGTTTTTGAGCGGGAGGGACGACGAGTACACCTCGCCGGCGGAGCTGGAGAAGGTTGTCGTCCAAGCCGCGGAACCAAGGCGCCTTATTTTGATACACGGCGCCGATCATTTTTTTGCCGGTCAGATGGAGCCAATGCAGCAGGCATTGACAGGCTGGCTGAAGGAGCAAGCTGCATGACAACGGTGAGCGAAATCGCTCTGGAGAAATTGCATGCCACGGCAGCTGGATTGTTTACCGGCGCGCTGGCCGCGTGCAGCATCGAGTCCGCCTTCGACCGCAGAATCCGCATGGAAGGCAATGTGCTGCGGCGCCTGATACCGGATGGAGGCGGCCCGGAGACGATCGATATCTCCGCATTCAAGCGGGTCTTCGTAATTGCGATGGGCAAGGCGGCCGTTCCCATGGTGGACGTGCTGCTGGATCGCATGAAGCGGCGCAAGGGACTGCGGGGAATCTGCTGCTCCAACTGCCCGCCCACCAGGCGCAACTGGCGATTCCGTTACTTTGAGGGCGGCCACCCGCTGCCCAACGAAGACTCGTTTGCGGCGGCCCGCGCGGCACTGGCGCTGCTGAAGAAGGCGCGCAAGGACACGCTGGTAATTTTTCTTATCTCCGGCGGCGGCTCGGCGCAGTTCGATCTGCCCATCGATGCCTCGATCACTCTCGATGACACCCGCGCCTTCCACGACGCTCTGCTGGCCTCAGGAGCGCCGATCAACGAGATCAACACGCTGCGCAAGCATTTTTCCCAGGTGAAGGGCGGGCGGCTAGCCATGGCGGCGCCGGAGGCAACCAAGATTTCGCTGCTGCTGCCGGACGTGCCCCTGCGTACGCTGGATGCGCTCTCCTCGGGTCCCTCGTCGCCGGACCACTCCACCGTGGAAGACGTGCGGTCCATTCTTGCGCGCTATGAGCTTGCGGAAAAGTTGCCCGCGGCGGTTCGTAGATTCTTTGAGCGCGACGACATGCCCGAGTCTCCCGGCAACAAAAGCTGGCGGCCGCCGTTTCTGCCCAAATTTGCTGAGTCCGTGAGGGTGCGCCGCATCACTGCCGCGGCTTCAATGAAAGGCGAGGACCGTGCCTTCGCCAATTCGGTGTTTGAAATCCTTCTCTCCAGCCATGACCTGGTAGAGAATTGCCGCGCGCTTGCTGAACAGGCGGGCTTCTATGTAGCCGTGGATAACAGTTGCGACGACTGGGACTACGCCGATGCGGCGCGCTACCTGCTGGAGCGGTTTCACTCGCTGCGCACTGCCCATCCGCGGCTGTGCCTGATTTCCGCCGGCGAAGTTACGGTGACGTTGACGCGCACGCCCGGCGCGGGCGGCCGCAACCAGCAGTTCGCGCTGGCTGCGGCACTGGAGCTGGCGGGGCATCCTGCCGAGCCGCTGACCGTACTGAGTGCCGGCACGGACGGAATCGACGGCAACACGCGTGCCGCCGGGGCTATTGCCGACCCTACCACGGTGACGCGCGCCCGCGCCTTTTCCTTTGACCCGGAACAGGCGCTGGCGGAGTTCAATGCCTGCCCTCTGTTTACCGCGCTGGGCGACTCAGTGATTACGGGTTCGACGGGGCATAACCTGCGCGACCTGCGGCTGCTCCTGGCTTCGGGCTAAATCATCTTCAAAGATGGCCTGGTCCGGGGCTGTGAAACTCGATCCGAGGCGATCAGGATTGAGGACAGGTTCCCCTGCGAAATGCCCGTCCTTTCGTATTGCAGCCAAGTGAATTAGCATGGTTGCGTGCCCCGTAAAGGAACCCGCAAAACGGTCACGAAAGTGGCCGATATACGCACCGTCGCTGCGCTGGCGAAGGTTTCGATCGCCACGGTTTCACGGACGATCAACGGGTCGCCCGCGGTGAGCGAACGGCTGAGCAAACGCGTTTGGCAGGCCATTGAACAGCTCAGCTATTTCCCCAACACGCATGCCCGCAGCCTGGTTTCAGGGCGCAGCCGGCTGTTCGGCATCATCGTGGAGAACATCACCAATCCGTTTTTTCCTGAGCTGATCCAGAGCTTTGAAGAGATTGCCGTCGCCAACGGGTATGAGATCCTGGTCAGCAGCTCGAACAGCGATCCGAAGATCCTGACCACCTGCGTGCGCCGCATGCTGGAGCGCAAGGTGGAAGGCGTGGCGGTGTTGACCTTTGGCGAGGAAGAGCCGGTGCTGGACCAATTGGCCAACCACGATGTACCCATGGTGCTGGCTGAGTTCAGGCTTGCCGATCCCAAGTCGAGCACCATCGTGCTGGATTACACCACGGGGATGGATGAAGCGGTGAAGCACCTGAGCGGACTGGGCCACCGCAGGATCGGCTTTCTCGCCGGTCCACACACGATTCACTCAGCGGTTACCCGGGAAAATGAATTCCGCAATGCGATGAAACGCGCCGGCCTGCGAATTGAGGCCGAATGGGTGATCGAATGCGATCACACCCTGCGCGGAGGCGTAAGCGGGCTGGAACGGCTGAGGGGCTTGAAGCGCCAACCCACAGCCGTGATCTGCTCCAACGACATGACCGCCATCGGCGTGCTGCGCGCGGCATACATGGAGGGGCTGCGGGTGCCGCAGGATCTTTCCGTAGTCGGCCTCGATGACATTGCATTTGATGAGTACACGCTGCCGCCGCTGACCACCATCCGCATGTCGCGGGCGGAATTGGCGCGCGCCGCTTTCGAAGCGTTGCGGGTGCAGGCTGAAGCGCCGCCGGGGGCAGATGTCCAGCGCGAGTTCCTAGTCTCCACCAGCCTTGTGGTGCGTGGATCGACCGCGCCGCCGGCCAAAGTGTAAACATTCTAAATGGCAAAAAAGAGAGCGCCGGAACCCGCCTTCTCGGGCGAGTTCCGGCGCTCAATCTTGCGGCGATCAGTGACCTCCTTTGCCCCTGTTGAAGTCCGTTGTCATGGTGAACGTACCCAGTTCGTAGGTGTTGGCATTCCACGGCGCAGTGATTTGCCACTTCGCGTTCGGATTGCAGCCCACGATTTTGAGGGTGATGGTAGTGGACGCCGTTCCGCCCGCGGGAATATCTCTCAGGACGATTGGGAACCCGGTGGGCGAAGTGATCTTCGGCGTGCACGCAGGCCCGGACTGCTGGGTCAGCGTGAGCCCGCTAATCTGGGTCGCATACGCAGTTCCATTGCTGGGATTGGTCGCGGTTAGCGTGATGGTACGCGAATCGCCGGTTCCCGCCGCAAACGTTCCGGTGAACGAGAGCCCATATCCGGGCAACTGGGTTTTATCCACGATGCCCCAGTAAGCCGGCTTGGCTTGCAATCCCATGTCGAACGGCAGCGGATAATCCGTGCGCGCCACCGGGAAGCCGTCCAGCCAGGTATCGTCGTCGGCCATGCCCCAGATGGTGACGCGGTTGATCTTGTCCTTCAACTCCTTGAATGCGTCGAAGGTGTCGGCGTAGAGCCAGCCCTGCTCAGCCAGCACTGACGGGGGAATGTTGTTGCCGTAGTTCGACTTCGAGTCGCCCGCGTTATAGACGCTCTCGTCGTACTCCGTCACCTGCTGTTCTATGCCCGGGAAGTTGTTGGCGACGGTATTTACGGCGTTCACCATTCCGTTGACCGACGGGTAGTTGATGGCATTGTGGAATTCGTGGCCCACGCCATCAACGGGTATGCCGCGGTTGCGCAGATCGCTAATCAGGCTCACCATGCAGGCCAGCCGGTTGGAATCCGCGGTGGAGTAGTCATTGATGTACAGCTTGGCCCAGGGCGCATAGGTCCGCGCTGCCTGGAGGGCCACATCGATGTAGCTCTTTCCCAGCACCTGGTAGAACGGGCCGTGCACCAGGCAATCGGGCTGCGAGGGATCGAGCGGTTCATTGATCACGTCCCACACGGTCACCTTGTTGCCAAAGTGCGTCACCTCGCTCTGGATGTGCTCCCGGATGTTGGCGGTCACCGTGGCTTGGTTGGCCGGAGAGTTGGTGCCGTCGCCGAACGCGTACGACGGCGACTGCGCACCGGTTGCCCACACCAGGTTATGCCCGCGAATCAGCATGTTGTTGCAGACGGCGACACCCACTTCCTGGTCCGCGGTGGTGAAGTTGAAGTTCCCGAGGGAGGTTTCGACCGAGCTCCACTTCATGTCGTTGCCCGAGGTGATGCTGTTGAAGTGTTTGATCAGAAGTTGCTCGTGCGCTCCTGACAGGTCGGTCGGATCGATCGCCGCTCCAATCGGGAAGTCACCCGACAGCGCCTGGAACATTGACGGAATATTGGTCTGTATGGACGGCGGCTGCACGTAGGTGAGTTGGAAATCGTCCAGGTAGAACGACACAAAGTCGTTGCCCGAGGAAACTGTCTGGAAGTAGAGAGTCGCCTGCCCCTGGTCGTATGCGCTGGACATGTTGTAACCGAGCACGCTGATCTGGTGCCACTGCCCGTCGGCTGGCACGGTAATGCCGGGATAAGCGGTGACGCTGGGATAGCTGGTGTTGCCGCCGATAGTGGTTTGCAAGCTCACGTTGATGACATGGCTGGTGCCATCTGACGGCGTGAGCATGACCCAGCCGCTGATGTTGTACACCGATCCTGGATACATCTTGTCGCTCACGCTGATCGACGGCCCATCCCAGTTGCCGATGCGGCCCGTAGTCAGCAGGCTGTGGGTGCCGGAATGCGCAGCGGCGGTGGAGTTGGTGACGCTGGAGCTGCCCGAACGCGAAGCCCATCCGTCCACGCCGCCATCTTCAAAGGTGGAGCTGATGCCGCTGTTGTCCTGTTGACTAGGATCAGGCGGAGGCGGCGCCAGCTCGCCGATGCGCACGTCGCTGATGTAGAACGAGTCGGTCGCGCTCGAAGACTGGAAGTAGAGATCCAGTTCCGACGGGGGTCCCGGCTGATTGCTGAAGGTGAACGTACCCTGGACCTTGGTCCACACTCCGTTGGTCAATGCCGAGGTCGTCCCCAGGCTGCTATACGACCCGCTGGTTGCGCAATCCACCAGCTTGGTCGACATGGTCACAGTCGGGCCGCTGGCGTCGGAAGTTGCCAACAGCACGTAGGCGCTCACCTGGTAGGTAGCGCCGGCCACTACGCCGTTCACGCCGACGAGGTTGACCGCCGGGCCCATGTAAGTTGCCGTGCGGTTCGTGGTCAGCAGCGCATGGGTGTCGCTGTTGGGGTCGAGCACCGGCGGAGCTGCATTCGTCAACGTGGGGTTGCCAAACGGGAACCAGCCGTCCGTGCCGCCATCGGCGAACGTCCACTCCTTCACGATGCTCCCGCCCGGAGGCGGCGCGGTCTCGGTAATCACCACGTCATCCAGATAGAAGGACTCCTGACCCGTAGCATTGACAAGCTGCGTATAGAGAGTCAGCCCGGTCTCCGTGGTGCTGGGGGTGTAGGTTCCTCCGATCTGCGCCCAGCTAGAGTCGCTGACTGAGACCGTGTAGTTCCCTATGGTGTCGAAGTGCGAGCCGCTGTCGGTTCTCAGCATGGTGAAGTTGGCTTGCCCGGAGCCCTCGCCGCTCGTCAGCCTCAGGTACCCGGTAATGGTGTAGGTGGCGCCCGCCTGGAGCACGCCGCCGAGATTGATCGACGGGCCACTGCTGTTGCCGCTGGAATTGGTAGTCGTCAACAGGCTATAGCTGCCGGAATAGGCCGCCGCGTTACTGGCAACCGGTGTGCTGGCCCCGTTGAAGGAAGTCCATCCTTGGGCAGTGCCGTTTTCAAAGTCGTAACTCGCGACGGTTTGCGCGCTCAACGGAACAAATCCCAGAAGCGCGGTCGCGAGCAGAAGGTAAAGGGGCTGAAGAAACCCCTTGAGGCGAAGACCGGCAGTGCGGCCGGTTGGCAGACTGAACATGGCGTAACCCTCCTTGGGTGGCAGTCTGGGCAGGAAGTACAACAAGTTGCCTCCCTCACGAACCCGAGAGGCGGCAAGCGAGATAAAGTAATTCGATTTACTCAGGCGACCGGAGTATAGGCACGTCTCAACACGGCTGTCAAGAACTCTCTGGCTCAGGATTGGCGCGGTGACTTAACTGTTGCAGCTTCACAAGTTAGAACGAGTTACTCAATGTCAAATCAGGAGCTTGTGACTGCTTCGCTCGTTTCAATGTGGTTAACGCCGAAGTAAATTGCGCGCATGGCTTCCACCTTTGTATGCGTTTCCCGTGCCGCTGTCCGCCGGTCGGGATAGGTGCGCGACTCATCGAATTCCACCTGGGCGCACAATCTCTCAATGCCGAGGAGCCTCCACAGGTTGGGCAGGAAAGCTTGGTCGCCGAACCAACACAAATCCGGCTCGGGAATCCCGCTCTTTGTCGCATAGCCGACAGCCGCCGCTGTAATCGGCGCTGCCGCGGCCACCGCCGGTTCAAAAAGTGTGGAATGGAATCGCTGTACCCGCGTCCCGTCTGTGCTGGTGCCTTCGGGAAACAGTAGGATGGGGACCGCCCGGTGCAGCCGCCCGGCTATTTCCAGCGCCACGGACTCCGCGCTGGCGCGGCTGCCCCGGTCAATAAAAATGGTCCCTCCGAGGCGCGCCGTCAATCCGAACACCGGCCAGCGGCTTATCTCCACCTTCGAGACAAAAGCACAGGGCATGGCCGCGGCCAGAACGCCAATGTCGAGATAGCTGAGGTGATTGGATACCACCAGGCCGCGCGTGGGAGGCACGCCGTTGACGCGCAACTCGACTCCGGCCGCCGCCAGGACGCTCCGAGCCGCGCCCTGCAGCCAGAGCGCTCGCTGGACCGGGGTGAGCGGGCCGCGCAGCCGCCTCAGTCCCGCCCGCAGGATGCAACCCAGAATGCTGAATGCCAGCGCCACAGCGTGCCGGCAGCGACGCAGCATCATTCCGTCAGGGGCGCCAGAAACCGGTTCCTCGCGGCCGGGGAAAGCATCTTGAGATCGAGCAGCGTCAGGAAGTCGATGGTGCCGAATCCGCGATCCCACGCCGGCGGCGCGGCAATGCGCGCACCGATGGCGAGATAGGTCTTCAGCAGCCTTGGCACCTTTACTCCCACGCCTGCCCAGTCCGGCGCGTGCAGCCCTTCAGAGACGAGCGGCTGTGCGCCTGCCTCCTGCGGCTCATTGGGACACAAGTACTCCGCCGTGGGCTCGGTGGCAAACTCCGGCGAGACCCGGAATGGCTCGAGTTGCCGGTACAACTGCCATCCCTCTTCCGGGTTCCGCGAACTTAACGACGAGCAGCCGATCAGGTATCGCAGCCCCATCCCTGTAGCATACTGCGCGATTCCACGCCACAGCAGAGTCAGAATCTCGGGCGTACGATGTTCGCGATCGATCGAGGCACGGCCCAGTTCCAGAATCTCCAGCCGTAGCGCCTCATACGGCGCAAAGCTGAACTCCTGTTCCGAGTAGTACCCAAGGTGCCGCGCCGCCGTCATACCCGACTGCATCCGGTACGTCGCCACAATCTGCCGCGCCGGACTAGCAGCCTGCCGGTCTTCCACCAGAAGATGCTGGCATACGGAATCGAACTGATCCGTGTCCAACCCTGTTTCATACGAGCTGTCCAGCCCCTCGCCCAGTTCCACATTGAACACCTTGAACCGCAGCCGGCATGCGGCCTGCCGGTCCTTGCGCGTTTCAGCCAAACGCACGCGATAGCGGCCAACTTCCGCGTGAATATGCGGCTGCGCAACAGGAGGCTGTGCCGCAGGCGGCCGTACAGCTGGGATTTCAGGGACGAAGAATGGAACGAGAGGATCCAGAAGGGCGGCAGATCCAGCAGGACTATCAAACGGAATCTTAAGCCGTGTATGCGGAATCACGGGAGTAGTATCCCGTGTGAATTGTAAGAGGAGAGTGAAGCCCATGCGAACGTGCCGCAAATTATTTGTTGTTGCAATGTGACAAGCTGCACACTTCAAGGCAATCCGAGTGATCTATCTCACGACCCTTACGAGAGCCTGGGCGAGAATTCGGCTTGCATCGTACGTCACTTTGCGGTATAAAGTGAATCCATGAAGACGCTTCTCCGTCCCCTCGCCGCCGCCGAGCTTCTCCTGGTCGCCCCAGCCGCGCTGTTCATGACCGCGCTCTTCGTGCGCAACCTGCAGCCGGAGCAGTACGAGCCCGCACGTACCGCCGTCCGCATTGTGGACCTGTACGCTCACAGCACGCACATCGGTTTATGGCTGCTGCTCATCGCGTTTCCGCTGGTCGTCCTTGTTGTCGGCTGCATCGCGCTGGCCCGTTGCTGGCGCGTCGACTCCGAACTGCGCCAGGCTACGCTTCAGGCCGCGGCCGCCCTGCGCGAGCACCTCGCCGCATTTCTCATCGCCTGCGCAACCGCCGCGTCTTTGGCCATCCTGGCCATCGTCGCGCTGCACCTGATCACAGACTAACCAGGGAATCTACCACCCGCCTGTCACTGCATCGTACGCCGACTTCATGTTGGGATCGTTCAGTCCCATCGCCTTCAGGCGCGCTTCGATCCGGCCCCGCACCGCCTCGGCCTCCGGAAAGTTCTTATCCGTCCAGAACCGCTTCCCTGCATCGAAGTATCCCGCATCGCTCAGGAACAATGCCCCGTACATCTGCGCATCAGCCAATGTGTCGTCAATGTCGCTCGTTTTGAACGACCCATCCGCCTGCAGCGAATCCTTCAGGCACCACTCCAGCATCCCCGAGATCTCCTCGCGAACCCGCGCGCGTGTCGCCTCATCCAGCGTCGGCCAGGCGTAGCGGAACACCTTCACCACGTCCCAGTTCAAGTGGTTTTCCGGGTGCCCGTTCATCCGCGGCCCCGCCGGATAATCCAGCCTGTCCAACTCGATCAGCCGCCGCGCAATCCGATCCAGATGCTCGACCCGCCCTTGCGTGTCCGAGACAACATGAAAGGTGATCCCCGTGTCGTCCATCTTCCAGACCCGCCCATAGCGGTCCACAACCCATTGCCCCCAGCATCCCGTCTCCGGATTCTGCCACTCGTTTATGTAGCTGCGCATCGCATCCGGCAGCCTCGGGTCGAACGCATATCCCGTCTTCGTGTGCTTGAACAGCAGCCGCATGATGGCCGACGAAGTCTCATCCAGCTCCTCGCGATTGAACTCACCCGTCCGAGTGAAGTCGTCATAGAGCGCCGAGTCCAGTTGTGTCTTCAAACCTTGGGGCGAGTTGATGCGATCGAAAATCCGCAGCGGATACTTCGGCTCCTTCTGGTTGTCGAGCCCATCCTCCACTGTGTAATACAGCCGTAGATACCACGTGTCGATCCCCATTCCCCAACTTCCATCGTCTGCCAGCTGCTCGTTGGCCTCCTTCTGTTTCTCCGCGTCATTCAGGCTGGCTCGCAAATCGTCAATCCTCGCGCGCGTAGCAGCAACGTTCGGCGTAAAGTTCAGCCGCCATCGAATCTCGCGATAGATGTGCATGGAATATTGCATGTTCTCGCCGGTGGCCTGGCGGCCGTCAAGCTCTTTGATCAGCGGCAGCAACTCCGGGTTCAGCTCTTTCAGCCGCCGTTCGCGTGCCACGCGAAGCCCAGAAAAATCCCAGTAGAAACGCGCATTGCGCCAGCGGCGCGTCAGCCACGCTTCGGCCGTTGGCGCCGGGGCTGTGAAGACGCCCGCGCGAGAGATGCGGTATGCGACGATTCCCCGCTCAATCTCGGTATGTGAGGCGAACGCACCGACTAGGATCGACAAAACTCCCGCGGCAGCGACAACGAGGCTCTTGTTCCTGATTTTCATTTGGATTCGGCCCCTAATGCGGGAATACGAACCACTATACGGCTCGCAGGATCAGGCGAGAATCCGGCATACGAAAAGGGCCCTCTGTGCAACAGGCTCCTCAAGTGCCCGGTTCGACGACCATAGGGACACGAGCCTTTCCGAGCCCTATGGGTTAGGCCTAGACTGGCCCGCGCCTGGGGTACCCTTCTTCATGTCCCATTTGTGCCATGGACATCCGGAACTCTCGAGCGATCGTTTACAGTGGCTCCGCGATTTGTTCCGGATACCATCTTTTGGGAGACGAATGACCGCCGCACGCAATGTGTTCCACCCTATACTGGTGAACGAAGCGTTCGCCGACCGTACGGCTCGGGAGGGGTGGGAATTAATGGGATTGATTGGTTTCTTTCGTAAAAGACGAAAAGATGCCCTACCAATGACGTGGGAGGATGCGACACGGGCAGTCCGTGGTAACCCTCTATTTGAGAACCAGGCGAGAGACTGCTCAGTCTGAGCAATGAAGAACAAGAAAACAGTAAGGATGTCGAGTCGGATTTGTCCTCTTTGGTGAAGCAAAGCATCGTCTTCGACGGCCACATGCCATCAAGGGGAGTTAACTTGAGACGAGATCAGTTGCAGTTGGAGTCCGCATTCAATGAAGCATTCAGTCGTAGTCGTTACCGCCCCAAGATCAAGGCGGTTGGGGATATAAGGGTCATTGAGAACGGCAAGACCTTCATGATCGATATAACGTTTGAGGGTTCACTCGACGAAGGCGCAGACTTTCAGATATACGTCGGTAGCGTATTCAAGAAGCACGGCCTTCGATGATGGCCTAACGAAGGACTCGTTCTCTGATTAACCGCGTTGCACAAAATACCCTTCTCGAGGCGGGTGCGCGGAGCACAGCTTCGTCGTGGTGCGACGAGGATTCGAATCTGACGGAACCTTCCGAAGAACTGCCTTCTACTTGGCGGCTGACTTCGACCGCCGGTTTCGGCCGCATCAAGCTCCGGAAAAACTCGAAACCGGGCTTCGGTGTTGGGCGGATGCAGCCCGCAGGGTGTGAAGCCCTATTCACCTAATTGGCATTCTCGGCACGGTCGAAAATGTAGGGCAACTTCTTTGTTTCCGCGACGGGCTGGATTGCGTTTTCATCTCCTTGAGTATGCCGAAGGCTCATGGAGACACGACTGAAGTCGTCCTCTTGCCAACCCCGTCTGATGGGAGTTCTTCCGCAGCGGGAAAAGGCCGCCCGGCTGGATACAACCCGAAGTCCCTCACAGATCAAGCTCCGTGCAAGCAAATTGGGCTCAGCTTACCGGAAGAGCCCTTCGTCGCATTGCAGGCAAAGTGCCGGACTCAGCAGCATCCGCCCGCAATCGACGGGATCACCAGCACCTCATCGCCCTCTTTAAAGCTGTACTTCTCGTTCCCCAGGAAGCGGATGTCCTCCTCGTTCACGTAGAAGTTGATGAAGCGGCGGATCTGTCCGTCTTCGCCGCGCAGGTGCGGGCGCAGCGCCGGGAAGCGCCCTTCGATATCGCTCACCAGCTCCGGCAGGTTCGCCGCCGCGCTGGAGATCTCCTTCACGTTATTCGTGTGCTTCTGGAATGCGTTGGGCAACAATACTCGCACGGCCATCTCTGGTTATTTCTCCGCCAGGGCAAATTCCTGATTGTTTTTGTGTTCGTCTACGAACGTCTCAAAGTCGCTCAACCGCGGCCGGATGGTCCGGTCATGGTCGTACGCGCCGTTGAGCACGTCCGTCGTCTTCAGCCCGTTTCCGGTGATGCAGGCAACCGTCAGGTCGTCAGGCTTGATGCGCCCGTGCGCATAGAGCCGCGCCGTCACCGCTGTGGTCACGCCTCCGGCTGTCTCCGTAAAGATGCCCTCAGTCTCCGCCAACTCCTGGATGGCCGAAACAATCTCCACGTCTGAAACGTCCTCGGCCCAGCCCCCGGTATCGCGGATCACGCGCGCCGCATAGACGCCGTCCGCCGGGTTGCCGATCGCCAGAGACCGCGCGATGGTGTGCGGCCGCTGCGGCTCAATCACATCGGTCCCGCCCTTCACCGCCGTGGAAATCGGCGAGCAGCCTGTGGCCTGCGCGCCGAAGAACCGTACCGGCTTCTCCTCGACAAGCCCCAGTTCAATCAGCTCGTTGAATGCCTTGCGAATCTTCGTAATCAGCGATCCGCCGGCCATCGGCACCACAACGTTATCCGGCAGCCGCCAGCCCAGTTGCTCGGCAATCTCGTACCCCACCGTCTTCGATCCCTCAGCGTAGTAGGGCCGCAGGTTCACATTCACAAATCCCCAGTTGTAGCGGTCGGCAATCTGCGAGCTCAGCCGGTTGCAGTGGTCGTAGTTCCCTTCCACGCGCACCAGCGTGGCGCCATACACCTGCGTGTTCAGGATCTTGGCCGGCTCCAGGTCCGCAGGTACCAGGATGAACGTCTTGAGTCCCAGCCGCGCCGCCTGCGCTGCTACGGCATTGGCCAGGTTGCCCGTCGACGAGCACCCCACCGTGTCAAACCCGAACGCCTGCGCGTTGGCCAGTGCCACCGCCACCACGCGATCCTTGAAACTCAGCGTGGGCATGCAGACAGCGTCATTCTTGACCCAGAGATTCTTTGCCCCGATGTGCGCACCCAGCCGCGGCGCCTGCAGCAGCGGCGTAAGCCCCGCCGGCGTGCCCAGCTCGTGCCCCTCGGGGATGGGCAACAGCGCCTTGTAGCGCGCCATGTTCAGCGGGCCTTGAGAGATTGCCTCGCGCGTAAACCGCTGGCGCGCCAGGTCAAGGTCGTATTTCACTTCCAGGGGAGAAAAGCACTCATCGCAGATTGACAGCGGCTGAACTCCATAGCTCTTGCCGCATTCCCGACATCGCAACTCGTATGCAGTCGTCACAGTCCCTCTCTGGTCGCAGAAGGGCTGCGGATATGCGGGCGCGTGACCGGCTCCCGTGGGAGCGAACACTATGGATGACTCGAAACCGCTTGCGAAGCCGCCTCAGAGAACTGAAGCGACCCCCGAATCTCATGTTCCCGGCATTTCAGCCAGCGAGAGTTGACACCATACTCCCGGTTTGCCCGGGCAGGTTGTCGTGGCGTCACAGGGCCCGTCCCTCAGCCACTCTGCATGAAACTCAGGCTTGCCCTTTGGGGGCAAACTTGAATGATCTACTTGTACCATAGGTCACAATCGAGCGCAAGCGCCCTTGCAGCGAATGGGGAATAGGACGGCTCTGATTGGGGATTTCCTTCCCTCAACAGGCGATCATTCCTGCGGCAAGAAATACTCCCGAATGTCGATCTTATCGCCCCGATAATTGATCTCTATCGCGGTATTGATCAATGTGCGATCACCGAGGTCGTCAAGCGCGGCCCGAAAGAGCTCCCGCTGAAGAAATGGCACTGCATTCGGAACGAGAATCAAAAGACCTGCGTGGAGCGGAGTGCGCTCATACAGCGCCAGAAAATCCAATCGGTTGTTTGTCACAAATGTGTAATCGCGCTCCACTATGAGCTTCATCAGCTCCCAGTCTTTGAAGCTCGCGAGCCCGAGGTAGTTGACATGATCGGCAGTATGGCCTGCAATAGGCGCCAATTCGAGCAGTGAAGTGTGCAGGCATTCGTCGATCAGGAATTTCAACACTCCGTTCTTGCCGACCGCGGATAACGGGCAACACGGACTGGCTCTTGCTTCGCCCACGGCCGGCGGGGCGGACGCCCCCGCTGCGGAAACGCAGCCACATAAAGCGGAGCCAACTCAAGATGTTCGCGAGTTAAAGATGGATACCCATCAAGAATCTCCTCCATTGTCGCTGCTTGCGCAACCATAGCCGCCACTAGATCGACAGGTATCCGCGTCCCGCGAAAGACCGGCGCGCCACTCATAATCTCAGGGTCGGAGACGACCATCTGTTCTACCTTGCGAAGCCGCTTAAGTTCGCGCTCCACATCTTTGCGCGCGTCCTTCACCCGCACAAGAATGGCAGTGCCTCCTGAAACCGCAATGGTGTCCACGTTCGGCCTGGACTCAACCGCCCTCGCCACCTCGCGTCTGGAGGCCATGGGCAGCAGCCGAACGCCTTCGGCTTCCAGCCGAAGGTACACAAGCTGCGCATGCGAGAGCATGCGATGCACAAGTTTGCCTTGCCGCAACATGCGCGGCTTGATCAGGCCCGCGTCCATCGCTTTGCGTACTGCCTTAAGGGGCATCTTTACGATCGCCGATACTTGCGGTGCGGTAAAGGATCTGTCCATTGAATAATTCTACCCCATTCAGGGTTGCTTTACGACTCTCGGCACCAATTCTCAATCCGCAACCCGGTCACCCGCCCGAGCTCCCGCGTGTTGTTGGTGACCAGCACCAGCCCCTCGCAACGGGCGTGCGCCGCAATCAACAGATCGTTCGCGCCAATCATCGTCCCACGCTTCTTCAGAAACGCCCTGATCTCCGCATAGTGCGCGGCGGCATCGCTGGGATAATGGAGGACCGACATATGCCGGAGGAGGCGATCAAGTCGTCCTTGATCCCGCTGCGGCGCGGGCGAAACCTCAGCCCCAAACGCCAGTTCCGAGTGGCTGATGGCCGAAATACAGACATCGCCGACGGGCAGTTTCTGCAGCCGCTTGAGAACCGAAGCATTGCCTTTCATTACATACGAGGCGGTATCGGTGTCCAGCATGTACTGGAGCATCAGAACGACCGTTCCTGTATCGGAAGCTTCTCAACATTTTCCATGAATTCGTTCGACGCGAACGGTCCCTCAAGCAACGCCAACCAATCCTTCGGCCGCGGCGACAGAATCAAGTCATCACCGCTTTTACGGATATAAACCTCTGTCGTCGAGAACTGAAATTCTTTAGGCAGCCGCACCGCCTGGCTGCGATTGTTCATGAAGACTTTTGCTACTCGCTGCATAGGCCGCCCCTCCGGTGGCATATACATTAGTATATGCCATACCCGGCGCTCGCTTCAACAGCCTTGTTCCCTTCTCCCCGCGACCGCGCGCCAGCGCCGTGCTACCGCCCCCGGAAAATGTAATGGACGTCCTCGTAGCCGGTCCTTCGCCGGTCAATCCACGACTGCACCTCTTCACGAGATAGAACACGCCCGGGATCCGTGAGCGGCGCTGCTTCATACCCCGCGCTCCAGAAAACCTCAAATGTGTCCAGGAAATGCGGATTCAGCCCGCCGGGAAAGTGCTCCGCCAGTTCGATCTCCAGCACCCAGACCGGCTTGATCGCGCGGCCGAGCGTCATCGTTGCGCCGCGCATCAACTCGTATTCGTCGCCCTCCACGTCGACATTGATCAACATTCGTTCGCCTGCAAAGCGTCCGTCGATCAGTCCATCGAGCGTATTGACCGGCACGTCGGTCCGGTATTGAGATGGCGCGGGGATGCCGGCCCAGCCGGGCAGAAGCGACCCGCCTTCCCGGCCGCCGAACAACGTGGTAGTTCCCTGCCGGTCGCTGACCGCAGTTGCGTGTACCTCGAACCGGGGACCAAGCCCGTTGTCGAGCAAATTCTGCCGGAGAACCTGGAAGTTCACCGGATGCGGCTCAACAGCAATCGCGTACTTCCCTTTCCGGGCAGCGATGCACGAGTAATAGCCGATGTACGCCCCGACGTCCACAAACACGTCGCAGCCATCGATCAGCGCAAGCATCTGGAGCACATCCGCGGCATGCTCGCGGAGCGCAATGTCTTCGGCGTTTCCCTTCAGCTTCAAGTCGAGTAGCGTATGAGTTGGGGGAAATCCCGATACGCGGTGCTTGTCCCTCCGCCGGCGATAGGCCCGCGCCGCCGCAGGGAAGCAATACTCTCCCATTCGTCTTACGCCGCCCTTCAGCGAGCGTGCCAGATCACTCATGCAATCACTCCTGCTCCGGAATATGTGGGACCCTGGATCTACTACGGCGGGAGAAGGGAATAGCGGTGATCATACTACGCCGAAACCGCGACGGAACAGCTCGCGCGGGATCGGCGGATGTAACGTAAGTGTCGGTTTAGGTAACCCCTTAGCTTAATAACTCATTGCGATGCCCGACGATCGAATCCGGTCACACTGCGCTACCAACCAGGAAAGGAGAATGTTCCGCAGTCGCCCTGCGCTTTCCGGTGTGGCTAAGCGAATCGGCAACCACCCAGACCGATGCCGCAATGGCCAGGTTGATTCCGTTGCCGGCCCAGTTGCCGTGCAGGCGCGGTCCGGCAACGAGTTTTGGAATCCAGACCAGCAACTGGAAACCGACGATCTCCGCAGTAAGCAGGCGCGCAGCCAGCGGCGCCTTGATACCGCAGAGGATGGCCCCCGCGGCCAGGTAGAAACAGATGGTGGTGACGTAGGCCCAGAACAACGGTCCCGGCGGAAGCCACTTGGGGATCCAGCTCGCTATGCCCCGCATGGTGTCGAAAACATGGGCTATGCCGAAGGAAACGGGGCAAAGGACGAAAATTCGCGCAAACAGCGCCTCGCGCCGCGAAATCCACGAGCCGGCAGGCGCGAGAATTGCGCAAAGCACAAGCCCGGCGGCAACCATGGCGAATTCCTCAAAGACGTTCCCCGTGCCATCGAAGTTGTGACCGAGTATCTCGACGAACGCCTTCGGCACCCACAGAAACGTGAACACGGAGTAGACGATAGTCAGGGTCACAGCGCCGATGCGCGCCGTGCGAGGCACAAGAAGCGCTATGCCTGCGCCCAGCTCAGCCACGGCGGTGAGATACGCAAGCGGCTCGCGCAACGGAACGTTCGGACCCACGTGCTGCCAGCCGACTGCGAAGTTGCCGGACACAAGACCAACAAGGCCGAGGGAGTTCGCGGCCCCGCCGTAGACATAAAAGCCAGGATTCGATGCGAGCCGGCGGCTTTGCATAGTATTCACCCAATTTGTGGTTTCACGAGGAGGAAGGACTTGTTGCAGCCAATGGAAGTTTAGCCCGCATGCGTCGCAAGCGCGCGTTTCAGTTGCCGGAAGGATGAGGATGGCTGTGGGCGGGAAGAAATTGCCGGTCAAGCGGCGAACGGCGGGCATGCATCATGCACCCCGCCGCTCAAAGAACAGTATCCGATGCGCCCGGCGCACGGAGGCTCTGGTACGCCGGCTTCAGATGACGGACTTTCAACGCGCGGTGCCGCCACGGCAGTTAACTCGTGGCGGGGCGGCGTGCTCTCAGTAGGTGTAGATCCGCACGTAGTCCACCTGCATCTCCGCCGGGAACTTGGTGCTTGCGTCGGGCGCGCCGGGCCAGTCCCCACCGATCGCGAGGTTCAGCAGGATAAAGCTGCTCTGTCCCGCATCGAACGGCCACTGCGCTCCACTCATTCCGTTCAGGCTCGCCGTGTTGTAGGTGACGTACGGGTTCAAAGCATCGTCCACGTAAAACGCCACGCTGCCCGGCTTCCAGATCATGCCGTAAGTGTGCCAGTCCGCTGCCGTGGTGCCGGCGGGAAAGTTGTACACGGTTCCCAGGCCGCTGCCGCCGGTAAAGCCGTTGCCATGCACCGAGCCTTCGTTCCAGTCGGGGGTCTTGGCAGCGTTCACGCGTTCCAGGATGTCCTGCTCGCCGCACGCCGGCCAATTCACCGTATTAATGTTGTTGCCCAGCATCCATGCCGCCGGCCAGAACCCCTGCGCCTCAGGAACCCGCGCGCGGAACTCCACCCGCCCATAGCGGAAGCTGAACAACCCCTGCGTCTTCATCCGCGCCGATGTGTAGACGCCCGCCGACAGCTGTTGCGCCACAATGTGCAGGTAGCCATCGGTTCCCACATAGGCACTGGGATTGGCAGTCGAACAAGGAGACGTGTTCGATCCCCAGGCGCAATAGTTCTCCAGTTCATGATTGCCAAAGCCGCTGTTGCCGGTGTCGTAAGTCCACACCGCCGGGTTTGGCTCGGCCGGCGTCGAGCCGGAGTTCGTGAACTCATCGCTCCACACCAGCGTGCCGGACGGAATACTCAAATTGAACGCCTGCGAGGCCACCTGGCTGTTCAGGGTTCCGGGCGCCGCGGCCATTGCCTTCACCGTCAGGCCGCTGGCCACCAGGAACGGCGCTTCGTAAATCTGTGACACATTGGTGGGCGCGCTTCCATCCAGTGTGTAGTAAATGGTGGTTCCGGCGGTCGCGTCCGCCAGCGTAACTAAAACGGCTCCGTTTTGTGCCGGAGCGGTGGAGACGGTAGGAGTGGCCGCGGGCTGCTCCGGGGGAGTCTTGTCTCCAGTGCCCCCTCCACCACACGCGCACATCAACAATCCCGCCGCCGCCAACGCCACAAACATAGTTCCTCCCCGCATGTTTTTCCTCTTGCGCCGCTGAATTCGCGGCAACCTCATCCGGCATCCATCATAGCCCTATCCTCACGACTACCGATGCTGAACGCAATTCCATGCCTCAGATCCCTGTTCCCTGACCCCTGACCCCTGACAACTGATCCCTGTTCCGTGTTCCCTGACCCCTGACCCCTGACCCCTGAAACCTGACCCCTGTCCCCTGCATTACAATTGCTTCCCGTATGCGAAATCCCATCCGCAGTCTCACTCTATTAGCCATTGCTGCCTGCCTCCTGGTGCAGGCCAGAGGACAAGCCCCCATGGAAATCGGCGGTCAACCGCTCGTTACGCTCACTCGCAAAGCCGTCTCCACCACCGC
>Ga0265338_10004077_pt1 | contig 20009 bp, 17 predicted proteins | sample 42126metaG_FD_193579 | JGI IMG/M metagenome (GOLD analysis project Ga0265338, IMG submission 193579) | Rhizosphere microbial communities from Carex aquatilis grown in University of Washington, Seatle, WA, United States - 4-21-26 metaG | ecosystem: Host-associated > Plants > Roots > Rhizosphere...
CTTCTTCTGTCGCGCGCCGGTGAGCGGGCGCTGATCACGGTCAATGATGACGGCCCCGGCGTGCCGCGCGAGGAACATACCAAGCTGTTCCAGCGTCTTTACCGCCGCGAAGCCAGCCGGTCGCGGCCCGGTTATGGCCTGGGACTTTCACTGGTCGCGGCGATCGCCGAGCTTCACGGCGCCGAGACCAGCCTGCGCGATGACAGTGCGCCAGGCCTTGGCATCACGCTCTCCTTTCCCGTCACATTGCAGCCCGGCGCGGGCTGACGCGCATTGCGCATGCGCCGTTATACAAATTCCCAACATCCTTGAATCTTCCGGGCCTTTTTTACATTGCGGCGCTAGCCTCCCGTCCGAAATCGATATGTGGGGAAACGATGGCGGGCAAATGGATCGCGGCGCTGCTTGTTCTGGCGGCTGGCACCGTGCAAGCCGAGGCGCAATCCTCTCCCACCTACCGGACCACCAAATCCGTTCCGATCGGCGCGCCCGATCGCTGGGACTATCTCACCTTCGATCAGAATACGGGGCGGCTCTATGTATCGCATGGAGATCGCGTAGACGTTCTGGACGGTAACACCGGCGCGATCCTCGGCCGTGTGGAAGGTATGCCCGGCGGCAGCCATGGTATCGGAATCATCGACGCCGTGGGCAAGGGATACACCGATGACGGGAAAGCGGGCGAAGTCGTGTCCTTCGACCTCAAGACCTTCAAAGTGAATTCCCGCATCAAGGCTAAAGACGACGCCGACGGCATCACCGTGGACCCGAAGACGGGCCACGTTTTCGTCGTGGATGGTGATTCAGCGGTTCTGACCGTGATCGATCCCAAGACCGACAAGGTCGTCGCCACGGTGAAAGGCGGCGGCGGTTTGGAGTTTGCCGTGCCGGATGACGAAGGCCATGTCTATGTCAATGGCGCCGACAAGAGAGAAATGGTCCGAATCAATAGCGCCACGAACACGGCCGACGCGCACTGGCCCATTCCGAAATGTGAAAGCCCCCACGGTCTGGCGATCGACAAGCAATCCCACCGCCTGTTCGTGAGCTGCGTCAACAAAGTCTTGACGGTGGTCAATGCGGATTCCGGCGCGGTGGTAGCTAGTTTGCCGATCGGGGCGGGATCGGACGGGGTCGCCTTCGATCCCAAACGCAAGCTTATCTTCAGCGCCGATGGTATTGACGGCACGGTTGCGATCATTCGGGAAAATTCGCCGGACAGCTATGTCCCGGCGGGCGAGATCAAGACGGGTGTCACGGGACGCACGCTGACGATCAATCCCGCCACCGGCCGGCTTTTCGTGGCGGTCGCCGCCATTGACCCTTCCGCGCCGGTCCCTCCTGGCCCCAATGGCCGTCCAGGCCGGGCCAAGCCGGTTCCAGGGTCTCTGAAAGTCGTACTTCTGGACCCGCAATAAGCGCGTCAGGTCATCAGGCGTTTCGGGCAGAGGCATGATCCTTCATTCTGCAATCCATGCTAGAACTTCCTCATGAGGGGATTTGTGAACCTGCGGTGCGTGGCAGCGCTGCTGCTGGTGGCTCTGGCCGCCTGCGGCAAGCAGGGCGCCGACGAAAAAAAGCCAGAAGCCGAGACGGAGAGCGGCGTCTCCCTGAAAGCCGAAGAGATCAAGAGCCTGGGCATTGCGACCCAACCCGCTCAGGCCGCCAGCTATCGCGCCGCCGTCAGCGGCTATGGCGTGGTGGTGGCGCTGGACAGTTTTGCCCAGCTTGATGCCGATGTGACGACGGCCCAGGCCGCCGCCGCGCAAAGCCAGGCGGCCGCAAACCGGGCCCGCTCGCTCGCGACCGGCGAGGAGGCCGCGGTGTCGCGCGAGGTGGTGGAAACCGCCACTGCCAAGGCCGCCGCCGATGATGCCGCGCTGATGCTGGCGCGGCGCAAGGCGGAAGCTTCGCTGGGGCGCGGCGCGCCCGCATTGACCGATCTTCGGGGCCGCCTTGCCTCCGGCGCCAGCGTGCTGGTGCGCGCCACCTTCCCGCTGGACGCGCTGGGCAGCGAAATGCCGCGCCAGGTTCAAGTCACAAGGCTGGGCGCGACGCGCCAGGGCTGGACGGCCCGCACCATCTGGGAAGCGCCTGCCGATCCGGCGTTCCCTGGCCGCGGCTTCTATGTGCTGGTGGACGGCAGCGATCTGGCGCAGAACGAGCATGTCACGGTGGAGGTGCCGGTCGGCGCGGCCGTTGCTGGTGTCATGGTGCCCACCGATGCGCTGGTCTATGGCCAGAACCAGGCCTGGGCCTATGTCCAGAAAGAGCCCGGCAAATTCGAGCGCGTCGCCATTGATCCGGCCAAGGCCATGACCGGCGGCTATTTCCTGCCCCAGGCGAGCGGCGTCCAGGCCGGCCAGGCCATGGTGGTCCAGGGCGCGGGCCTGCTGCTCGCCCGCGAACTCAATCCCAGCACCGAAGCCGAGGAATAAAGCGTGCGCTGGCTCGTTGATCTGTGCGTGCGCTTTGCAGGCACCATCGCGACTCTGACCGTGATCGCGCTGGCGCTGGGATTTTGGGCGATCCAGAGCGCGCCGCTGGATGTGTTTCCGGAATTCGTTCCTTCCGTCTCAGAAATCCAGACCGAGGCGCCCGGCTTCACCGCCGAACAGGTTGAGCAGCTTGTCACCAAACCGATCGAGAATGCCGTCAACGGCACGCCAGGCCTTGCCACCATCCGCTCGGAATCCATTCCCGGCCTCTCGGTCATCACCATTCAGTTCGCTGACAAGATCGACCTCAACAATGCGCGCACAGCCATCTCCGAACGTCTGAGCGAGTTGGGAAGCACGCTGCCGGCGGGCGTGGACACGCCGCACCTGCCGCCCATGACCTCGAGCACCATGGACCTGCTCAAGATCGGGCTGACCTCCGACAAGCTTTCGCCCTTTGAACTGCGCGACCAGGCCGAGTGGGTGATGAAACCCGCCTTGCTGGCGGTGACGGGGGTGGCGCATGTCATCATTTTTGGCGGCGCGGTGCGCGAGATTCAGATCCAGCCCGATCTGAAGCGGATGACGTCTTATGGCTTCACCCTGACCGACCTGTCGGATGCCGCCCGCGCGGCGCTGGCGCTGCGCGGCGCCGGCTTTGTCGATCTGACCCATCAGCGGGTGCTGATCCAGACCCCTGTGCCCACGCCTGACGTCGGTGCGGTGCGTGATGCGGTGCTGGCGGTGCGCGGCAAGACACCCATCACCATCGGCCAGGTCGCCACCGTGATCGAAGCGCCCGCGCTTCGGGCGGGCGATGCCCTGGTTATGGGCCGCAAAGGGGTGCTGCTGTCATTGGCCAGCCAGTATGGCGCCAACACGTTGGACACCACCCGCGCAGTGGAAGCGACCTTGGCGCAGCTTACCCCTGCCCTGAAGGCGCAAGGCATCACCATCTATCCGGCCTTGCACCGGCCGGCCAATTTCATCGAGCGCGCGCTTTCGAGCCTGGAACGTTCTCTGGCGATCGCCGCCGTGCTGATCCTGGTGGTGCTGTTCCTGTTCCTGCGCGACTGGCGCGCGGCCCTGATCACGTTTCTCGCCATCCCGCTGTCGCTGATGGCGGCCGTGGCGGTGTTGAACCGCGCCGGCCTGACGCTCAACACCATGACGCTCGGCGGATTCGCCGTGGCGCTGGGCGTGCTGGTGGATGACGCCATCATCGGCATCGAAAATATCCTGCGGCGCCTCTCCGAAAACGCGCGGCTGCCCGAGCCGCGCGGGCGGCTGGGCGTCATCCGCAACGCAACGCTTGAGGTGCGTGGCCCGGTCGTCTACGCCACCCTGGTGGTGATCATCATCTTCCTGCCCGAGCTGTTCTCGTCCAGCGTGCAAGGCCATTTCGTGGGCGCATTGGCGCTGGCCTTCATTCTGGCGGTGCTGGCTTCGCTGGGCGTGGCGCTTACCGCAACGCCAGCGCTGGTGGCGCTGCTGCTCAGGACGCACACCGCCCATGCTGATCAGGGCTGGATCCAGCGCCTGAAACAGGGACAGGACCGGACGATCTCTCGCGCCTATCGCGGCTTGCGCCTGATCATGCCGGTGCTGGCCGTTCTGACCATCGCGGCGGTTGTGGCGTTACCCTTTCTGCCCGCCAGCTTCATGCCGGATTTTCGCGAAGGTCATTTTGTGATGCAGGTGACCAGTTCCGTCCCCGGCACCTCGCTGGACGAAATGATGGCGGCCGGTGAACGCATCAGCCGCGATGTGCTGGCGCTTCCCTATATCGGCACCGTCGAGCAGCAGATCGGCCGCGCCAGCCTGGGCGAAGACACCTGGGGCACGCATCAAAGTGAATTCCATGTCGAACTGAAGCCCGACGCCGATGTGGACCAGAGCGAAGCTCAGGACGCGCTGCGGAAAATTCTGTCACACTATCCGGGCCTGCAGTCGGAAGTGGTGACCTTTCTGGGCGACCGGATCAGCGAAAGCCTGACCGGCGAGACGGCCGACGTTGCCGTCAAGGTGTTCGGCGACGATCTGGATGCGCTGGACACGGTGGCGCAGCGCATCACCCAGAGCTTGCGCGGCACCGACGGCATTGCCGACCTGCAATTCAAAAAGCAGAGCGGCACGCCGACCTTGTCCCTGGAAGTCGACCGCGCCGCGCTGGCGGCCAGCGGGCTCAAGCTTTCGGACGTGCTGGATGCGGTTCAGACCAACTATTCCGGCCTGCAAGTGGGCCAGACCTATGCCGGCATCCGCTCGGTGGATGTGGTGCTGTTGCTGCCGCAGTCCCAGCGCAACCGCCCGGAGCTGCTCTCCGGCCTGATGATCGCGGGACCGTTCGGGCCCGTGCCGCTGTCCCAGGTGGCGCGTGTCGCGCCGACCGAAAGCCGCTTCCGCGTCACCCATGATGGCGGCCAGCGCTATGTCGCCATCACCTTCAATGTCGTGGGGCGCAGCCTGCAGGCCACGGTGGACGACGCCAAGGCAAAGGTCGCCGCGCTCAAGCTGCCGCCGGGCACTTATGTCGATTTCACCGGCGCCGCCGCGGCCCAGACCGCCAGCCGCAACGAGCTTCTGCTTTACACTGCCTTTGCACTGGTGCTGATCGCCGTGATCCTGGCGATCTGTTTCAACTGGCGGGCCAATAGCTGGCTGGTGCTGGTCAACCTGCCTTTCAGCCTGATCGGGGCCGTGGCGGCCATCGCTATCACCGGCATCGGCCTGACAGTCGGCACGATGGTCGGGCTGGTCACGGTGTTCGGCATCAGCGCCCGCAACGCCATCCTGCTTCTGGCCCATTACGAACATCTGGTGGAAGTCGAAGGCGCGCCCTGGAATGCCGAGACCGTCCAGCAGGGCGCGCGCGAACGGTTGGTGCCCATCCTGATGACGGCCACGGTGACGGCGCTGGGCCTGTTGCCGCTGGCCATCGGCATGAACCAGCCGGGCCAGGAGATTGAAGGGCCGATGGCGGTCACGGTGCTGGGCGGCCTGCTGAGCTCCACCTTTTTGAATCTTGTAGTGCTGCCAGCCCTGGCCGAGCGCTTCAGCGGACCCAAACCGGACGAGGCGGCATGAGAAAGCTGCTTCTCGCCGGTGCGGCTTTGGTTTTGGGCGCCTGCAGTCACGTGCCAGCGCCCGTGCTTCCGGCCAGCGACATTCCAGCTGCCTTTCAACAAGCGCCTGCGGGCAATGCGCCAATCTGGCCCGCCGCCGACTGGTGGAAGAGTTATGGCGATCCGCAGCTCGACAGTCTGATCGCCACGGCTGAGGCGCAAAATCTTGACCTCGCGCAGGCGGCTGCGCGGTTGCGGCAGGCCGATGCGCGGGCGCGGCAGGCCGGCGCGGCCCTGCTTCCCACCGTCAACTTCAACGGCACGGTGAACACCTTTTATGGCCAGACCAGCGGCGTCTCCGCCCATGAGACCGACTACAGTGCCGCTCTCGGCGCCAGCTATGAGCTCGACTTCTGGGGCAAGAACCGCGACCTGCTGAATGCCGCCGAAAGCGCCCGCGCCGCCAGCGCCGCCGACCGCGCCACCGTCGCCCTCACCGTCACGGGCAGTGTCGCCGATACCTATTTCCAGCTTCTGTCCCTGCGTCAGCGCATCGCCATCACTGAGGCCAATATCCGTGCCTCGCAATCCACGCTGGATGTGGTGCAGCGGCGGGTGAGCGCCGGCTATGCCGCGCCGGCCGACCTGATCCAGGAGCGCGCCAACATGGCCGCCCAGCGCGCCCAATTGCCGGTGCTGCAGCAGCAGGAATTGGAGACGCGTGATGCCCTGGCCATCCTGCTCGGCCGTCCGCCCGAAGGTTTTGATGTTCCCGGCAACGAACTGGGCAATCTGACCGCGCCGCCGGTCGCGCCGGGTCTGCCCTCGGCGCTGCTGCGCCGCCGCCCCGACATTGCGTCGGCGGAAGCCAATCTTCTTTCCGCCCATGCCAACCTGGAAGCGGCGCGCACCGCGTTCCTGCCCGCCATCACCCTGAATGCGTCCGCGGGGCTGCAATATCCGGCGCTGGCCGCTGCGATTGATACTTTACCGGGCCTCGGTTTTGGCGCAGTGGCCGGCGCGGCGCTGGTGCAGACCATCTTCGACGGCGGCAAGAATGCCGCCGTCACCGACGAAGCGCGCGCCCATGAAGAAGAATTGCTGGCAGCCTATCGCGCCGCCGTACTCAGCGCCTTCAGCGATGTGGAAAACGCGCTGGGCAATCTTGCCCATTTGACCACCCAGGAAGCAGCGCTGACCGAGCAGGTGGCGCAGGATGAGAAAGTGCTGTCGGCGGCGCAGCGCAAATATGGCTCCGGCTACGCAGACTTCCTGGTCGTCACCGATGCCGAGCGCAATCTCTACGCCGCCCGCGATCAATTGGCTGATGTGCGCCGCGCCCGGCTTGCCGCCTCGGTGGCGCTGTTCAAGGCACTGGGCGGTGGCTATCAGCTTCCCGAGACGCCGGAGCCGAGCTCACCATAAGTGCGCACGCTTTTCGAAAAAGCCGGCTTCATCTCGCGCTAGCGCTTGTATTCGCCCGACGCACCGCCGCGCTTTTCTAAAAGGGTAATGCCTTCGATCACCATGCCACGATCGGACGCCTTGAGCATGTCGTAGATGGTCAAGCAGGCGACCGAGACCGCCGTCAGCGCCTCCATCTCCACGCCGGTCTGCCCTTGGGTGCGGGCGCGCGCGGTCACCACCAGCGCACTTTGGCTTTCATCGGCCGAGATCTCGACCTTGATGCTGGAGAGCGGCACCTGATGACACAGCGGAATGAGTTCGGAGGTCTTCTTCGCAGCCATGATGCCGGCGAACTCGGCCGCCGCGGTGACGCTACCTTTCCTGGCATCGCCGGACAGCGCCTTTTGCAAGGTCGCGGGCGTCATGCGCACCCGGCCCTCGGCCACCGCTTCGCGTGCCGTCACCGGCTTGTCGCCCACATCCACCATGCGGGCATGCCCACTCTTGTCCAGATGCGTCAGCTCGCCCATTAGCGTTCCAGAACCGCGCTCATGCCGCGCCCGCTTCCGGCTTGTCGGCCTGCTGGCGCCGCGCATAGTCCTCGGCCCGCGGCTCGACCCAGCGCGCGCCCGAAGGACCGGTTTCCTTCTTCCACAGGGGCGCATCGGTTTTCAGATAGTCCATCAACACTTTCACCGCTTCGAAGGCGTTGGCGCGATGGGTCCCCAGCGCCGCGACCAGGACAATCGCTTCCCCCGGCCGGACCACACCAACGCGGTGGATCACCAGGAGATCGGGGCAGGAAAAACGCGCCGCGACTTCTTGCGTGATACGGACAATCTCCTTTTCCGTGAAGCCTTCATACTGGTCCAGCCGCAATTCCGCGACTGGCTCGCCCTTGTTCGCGGACCGGCAATAGCCGCAGAAGGTCACCAGGGCGCCGGCATCGTCGCGGCCGGCGCAAAAGGCGGCCGCTTCGGCCTGCGGATCGAAGGCGTCGGTAACGATGCGAACTTGCATTTTTCAGCCCCCGCTCATCGGCGGCAGAAAGGCGACTTCATCGCCGCTGGCGATGGCGCGCGACAGATCGTGCACCACTTCCTGATTCAGCACCAGGCGCGTGCGCGTGGCCGCCATCGCCCGGGACAGCAAAGGCGCCTTCTCAGCCAACCAAGCCTGCAAATCCGACAAGGTGCGTACTTCACCCGGCAGGGACACTTCCGCTAGATCCGCCGGCGCCATTTCGCCGAATTTGCCCAGAAACACCAACCTTATCATTTTCTGGCCATCGTCAGCCGCCGGTCATGGACATGTGCCGCGCGACGGCGGGCTTGGCGCCGCGCACCGGCAGCAGGAAATCATGCGCCTTGGGCTTGGCCGCCATGGCGCGATCGATCGCGGCATTGAGCAATTCGTCATTGGAAGATGACCGCAGCGGCTCGCGCAGGTCAACGGCCGAATCCTGACCCAGACACATGAACAAGGTGCCCGTGCAGGTCAGGCGCACGCGATTGCAGGTATCGCAGAAATTATGGGTCAGCGGGGTGATGAAGCCCAGCCGGCCGCCGGTCTCGGCAATGCGCACATAGCGGGCCGGGCCGCCGCTGCGTTCGGGGCTGTCATTCAGGGTCCAGAAGGATTCCAACTCCTGCCGCACCGCCTGCAAAGACAGGAACTGGTCGGTGCGGTCTTCGTCCACCGCGCCCACCGGCATGGTTTCGATCAGGGTGATGTCCATGCCCCTGGCATGCGCCCATTCGATCAGCTTCGGGATCTCGGCGGCATTATCGCGCTTCAGCGCCACGGTGTTGATCTTGATCTTCAGCCCCGCATCCGTGGCCGCGGCAATGCCGTCCAGAACCTGCGGCAGGCAATCGGAGCGGGCAATACGCGCGAAGGTCTGGCGATCCAGGCTGTCCAGGGAGACATTGATCCGCTTCACGCCGGCTTCAGCCAGCTCTTTGGAAAATTCGCGCAGGCGCACGCCATTGGTGGTGATGGTCAGCTCGTCAAGCGTGCCGTCATCCAGATGACGCGACAGGGCGCGCACCAGGTCCATGATGCCCTTGCGCATCAGCGGTTCGCCGCCGGTCAGGCGCAGCTTGCGCACGCCGCGGCGGATGAAGGCCGCACAGACCCGCTCCAGTTCTTCCAAGGTCAGCACATCCGCCTTGGGCAGAAACTGCATGTCCTCGCTCATGCAATAGGTGCAGCGCAGATTGCAGCGATCGGTCACGGAGACACGCACATATGAGATCGTGCGCCCGAAAGCGTCATTCAGACCTGGTTGTGCAATGCCCAGCATAAGGGGAGTATACCGCAGAAGTGCGGGCAAAAAATGGCTTATATTTCAGCCGCTTGGGCCGCTGGCGGCGGCACTGCGATTAGAGTCAACCGGAGACTGGCCAGTATTCACTCGACAAAGTGCTCATCAGACAGACTATTTTCCAAGACGGGCCAGCGCAGCCTTGGGCACCTTGGCGACCACATCATATTCGGAATCCACCACTTCGGCGATTTCGTAATGCATTTCGGTTCCCAGAACCGCCGCGATGTCCTGCGGCGTCAGGCCATGCGCCGATGCCAGCCAGCGGCTCATCCCGGTCGTCGCGCTTTTCATGGCCTCGTCCACGCTGCCGCCCGTGCCCATCACCATCACAAAGTCGGTATTTTCGACGCGGGTCTGGCCCAGGTTCTGGCCCGGCACGACATCCACACTGAACTGCACGTCCATCGAGGTTTCCAGACCCTGCCCCGGCAATTCGCCATCGCCCTGCTGGGCATGGCCGTCGCCCATATAGAGCAGCGCGCCGGGCCGGAAGACGGGAATATAAAGCGTGGCGCCCTCCTTGATTTCCGGCGAATCCATATTGCCGCCGAAGGGGCCCAGATGACCGCTGCTGAGCGTTTCCTCGCCGCGCGGCGCTACGCCGATGCAGCCCAGCATGGGTGAGAGCTTGACGCTGTAGGGCTTCAGCTTGTCGCTGGGATTGATCACCGTGGCGATGCCGGCGGCCGCATCGATCTTCCAGTCGTGAAAGCCGCTCTCATATTTGGCGATGCTTTTCAGATAGCCGGCTTCCAGCGCGGTATTGGCGATCAGGTTGGTCTGATAGGCGGTGTCGCGATTGGTGCGCACGCGGGTCAGATGCACCACCAAGGTGTCGCCGGGCATCGCGCCTTCCACATAGAAGGGCCCGATCAGGGGATTGCCGCGCGGCGCGCGGGGCTTGCCATCGCGGTCATGGCCGCGACTGTCCAGAGTGCGGGTCTTGACCGTGTCGCCGGGAAAAAGCCGCAGTACCGGCTTGAGCGACGGTGAATAGAAGTTGGTGAACTGCTGTGGGTCATAGTCATGGCTGGCCGCGGGCTTGGCCGCCGGGCGCTTTCCTTCCAGGGTCACCGGAATGGTGATGATGGGAGATGCGGCGATCAGTTCGCCCTTGCCGGACAGCTGATTGCCGGAAAGCTGCAACACCAGCTGGCCACAGTTGCGGCCCTGCTCGTTGCAGGACAGATGCAGCCCGTCTTTCTGCACGCCGCCGCTGAATGTGATCTGGTTGAAGCGCCCCTTATAGGAATCGCCACTTACTTCCAGTACCAAGCGGCCATCCTGCATGGGCAGGTAATAATTGGTGCCGCCGAATTCGCGCACACCGATTTCCCAGGTGCCGGAATAATCGGGCGCCGCAGCGGCCGCGCCGGCGCTCGAGACCAGAAACAGAAAGGTGAGCCATCCCAGCTTTGTCATTTTGAACCCCCTTTTATTGTTCTTGCGTCAACCCGGCGCCGCGCCCTGAATATTGAGTTTCAGGGCATAGAGCGATTGCGACGCGGTGATGAACAGATGATCGCGCTTGGGCCCGCCGAAGCAGACATTGGCGGCGCCTTCCGGCAAGCGTAGGCGGCCCAACAGCTTTCCTTGCGGGTTCCATATCGTGACGCCGGAATAGCCCAGCACCGTGTTGGAACTGGCCCAGATATTGCCGGCGCGATCGGCGCGCATCCCATCCGGGTGACAGTAGATTCCGTCGACCATGCAGTCGGTGAAGTCACGCAGGTTTTCGACCTTGCCGTTCACCACATCGCCGACATGGATGCCGCCGCTGATGATGTAGACGCGTTTGTAATCCGGCGAGAAACAGATGCCGTTGGGACCGCGCAGCTTTTCGCCCGACAGCGCCACATCCAGTTTGCCGCTTGGGTCCCAGCGATAGGTATGCGTGGGCAACTCGCGTTTCACCGCGGCGCCAAGGCCCGTGCCCATGTCGCCAAGCCGCGGGTCATAAAGCCCATCCGGATTCTGCGGTCCGCCCGCGACATCGGGATGACCCTCGCTGAGCGAAGCACCCGCGCCCGGATCGGTGAACCAGATGCTGCCATCGGGATGCGCGGCGATGTCGTTGGGCGCGTTCAGGCTCTTGCCCTCGAATGTATCGGCGATCACCGTCATGGCGCCATCCAGTTCCCAGCGCACCACGCGGCGGAAATAATGCTGGCAGGAAAGCTGCCGCCCCTGGAAATCGAAGCAGTTGCCGTTGCTGTAGAAAGAGGGTTTGCGGAACGGCACGATATCGCCCGTTTCCCAGATCAGGCGATATTGCGTGTTGCCCTGCACGTCGCTGAATAGGAGATACTGACCTTCGCCCGACCAGGCCGGACCTTCCGTCCACAGATAGCCTGTGCCTAGTCGCTTGATGGGCGCGTAACGCACGATCAGACGGGCAAAGGCCGGATCCACCGTGATCACATCGGGATCGGGAAAGACGTCCGGCGGCGCATCCTTGCCCCACAGCCGCGGCGGATTGGTGATGACGCTGGGGGCCACGCCGAGCAGCGGCTTGTCGGCGGCGAGGGCGCTGCCGCCAAGCAACGGCATGACAGCAAGCCCGCCCACAGCCGCGCGCCGGTCGATCGGATTTTTCAAACATCCCCCTCTTCGCGCGATACGCGAAAGCCCTGACGGCAGAAAAGCTTAGCCCCGGTCCCGGCATTCGCCAAGCAACCGATCAAGGCGCTCTGAGATAGGGCTTCAACGTGGCGTAGCGCATCTCGATCTCTGCCACTGCGTCGGGTGTCAGCGGCCCTGCCAGGCCGCCCACAGCGCCGGACCGGGTCGCGGCCGATTTGAACACGCCGCGCTTGACGAAAATGGTGCGCTGGGTGCCGGGAATCTTCTGCTCGCAATTCTTCATCAGCAGCCATTTGGCGAAGGCGTCGGCGGCTTCGGCCTGACGTCCGCGGCGGGCCAGATCGAACACCGCCACCATCACATCGCCATAGGCGCCCTGCCCGGTCATTTCGCCATCCAGCCCCAGCCGCATTTCGTACAAGAGACCATCGCCGCCGGAAGCACCGAACACGCCCTTGAGCAGATCGTGATGGCGCATCTCTTCCTTCATGCGCGCGACCAGCGGCGCGGACTCTTCCTTGACATAGACAAGGTTGGGAAATTCGCGCGCCAGCCGCAGGATCAGGTCTATGGGCGGCGTCAGCGCCCCGCGCGCGCCGGCAAGGTCGGTCTGCAGCACCACGGGCCGATGCACCGCCCGCGCCAGCGCTGCGAAATACTGATAGAAAGCCTCGACTGTCTGTGCTTCCGGCGCGCTCGGCGGCATGGCGATCACCGCGTCGGCATTCAGCTTCTCGGCATGGGCCGCATAGTCCAGCATCTCCGCGCTGGTGGCGCCCTGCACGCCCAGAATGCTGGCGACCTTCAGGGGCCGGCAGGTTTCCGCGATCACGGTCATGCCGTGCAGCCGCTCTTCGCGCGACAAGATGTTCACGTCACTGGAGCCCTGCGGCCAAACCGCGCCGGTGCAGCCGATGCGATCGAAGAAGCGCATCTCGGCTGCCAGGTCCTCGAAATCCACCGCGCCGGAAGGCGCGTAAGGCGTGGTCACGATGGGCATGATGCCAACCAACGGTTTGGCGGGACGTGGTTGCGCCCAGGCTGAAACAGTGAGTGGCGCCAGAGCGACAAGCCCCAAGGACGCGCGGCGGCTGAATTGCGCGGCTCGACCCGAAGTCTTCATGGGCGCCCCAGAGAAACCGCAGGAACGGTAGTCGGTCCGGGATGGGCTATTCAAGCCAGGGATCAGCTTTTGGATGTGTTCAGGGTTATTGCAGCGCGAATAAGCGTTTTCAGGGCCTTTTCGTTGATCTTGTCGCCCTCATGGAAGTCGACGGCGCGCCTGACATTGCCCTCCAGGCTGGAGTTGAACAGGCCGGTGGGATCCTTCAGCGCCGCGCCTTTGGCAAAGGTCAGTTTCACGACGCTCTTGTAAGTCTCGCCGGTGCAGATGATGCCGTCATGCTCCCACACCGGCACGCCGCGCCATTTCCATGCCTCTTCGACGTCGGGATCGGCCTGTTTGATCAAGGCCCGCAGCCGACCCAGCATCTCGCCGCGCCAGTCGCCCAATTCCTTGATACGTCCATCTATCAGCCTGGATGGGGATACGCTTTTGGCGGTCGTGTTCCTTTTTAAAGGCATGGCTCTCACTCCGGCCGCGCCAGCAACTGTTCCAGCCGGCCGAAGAAATGGGCCCAACCGTATTTGGCGCCCTGGTAATTCTGTTTCTGCTCCGGCCGGAACCCGGTCTGTTCCATGCGCAGATGGGTGCCATCGCCCGCCGGCGTGAGCGAAAAGGTCACGACACTCTGGATCGCCAGATCTCCGTCGCCGGAACCCCAGGCATAGGACAGGGTCTTGTTCGGTTCGACGACCAGAACCTCGCAGTCAATGATGCCGTTCCAGCCCGGTTGCGGATCGCTGCGAAGGCGGAAATGGTGACCGATGACGGCTTGGAAGTCGTTCTGCATCAACCATTCCGCAATCAGGTGCGGCTGGGTGAGCGCGCGCCACAGTTTCTCGGGAGGACACGGCATCTGCCGCTCGACGATGACGGAACGCGTTTCGGTTGCGGTCTGGTTCATTGGTCCATTCTCCTGAGCAGATCTTCGAGCTGGTCGAACCGGCTTTGCCAGAAGCCGGTCATCTGGCTGGTCCAGTCGATCAGCGGGGCCAGCGCGCCCAGTTGCGCGCTGTAGTGGGTCTGGCGCCCTTCATGGCGGTCGCGCACTAGGCCGGCCTCCTTCAACAGTCCCAGATGCTTTGAGACCGCTGGTTGCGAAACCTTGGCCTGGACCGTCAGGGCGCCGACCGTCTGTTCGCCCTCCCGGCACAGGCGTTCGAAGATCGCCCGGCGCGTCGGATCGGCAAGGGTTCGAAAGAGAACATCGTGCGTGTTCGGCATCGGATGAATAACCCATTGGTTATAGATATATATATAACCCATGAGTTATGAATTGGTCAAGCGGTATCTCGCCACCAGGATTTGTGCCGCCCAGAGGGACGCCATATCGTGCCGCCGCAGTCTAGGCGGGATCCGCATGCCAAGGAAAAACAAGAATATTCTATGGGCGCTGGCCGCGCTGCTGGTTCCCGCCGCGGCAGCCGCGCAAGCCCAAAACCCGGGCGCGAATGAATGGCTGACCTTCGGTCATGACACCCAGCGCAGCGGCTGGAACAGCGCCGAAACCGCCCTCAGCCCGGCCAATGTCAAACGCCTGAAACTGCTCTGGAACAGCCAGCTTCCCACCACGGCCCAGGACACCGCGCTCTCCACCCTCACCGCACCGCTGGTGGCCCAGGTAGATGGCAAGACCCTGCTGTTCACGGTCGGCATCGACGACACGCTGTATGCCCTGGATGCTGACAGCGGCAAGACCGTCTGGCAGAAAGGCTTTCCCAACACGGGAAAACCGGTCAGGGCCCCCAACACCAACTGCGCCGGCACCGAGCAGGCCACGCCCGTGATCGACAAGAAAAAGGGCGTGATCTACTTCACCACCAGCGACGGCAAGCTGCGAGGCGCGGCGCTTGCCGATGGCGCGGAGAAACTAACGCCCGCGCCCTTTGTGGCGCCCAACAGCCGCAACTGGAGCCTCAATCTCATCAACGACGTGGTCTACACCGCCGCCGGCCGCGGCTGCGGTGGCGATGCGGCTGAGGCCATCGAGCCGGGTTCGGTGTCGGCCATGGATGTCAGCGATCCGGCCCATCCGCAACTGTCGCGTTTCCTGACCGGCCGCGGCCGTCCTGCCGGCCCCTGGGGCCGCGGCGGTCCTGTCGCTGGACCATCAGGTGTCTATGTGCAGACCGCCGACGGCAATCGCGATCCTGCCGGCGGCATCTTCGGTAATGCGGTGCTGGCGGTACAGCCCAAGGCTTACGGCCTGGCCGATTCCTTCACCCCGCCAAGCTGGAAGAATCTCAACGCCAAGGATTTGGATCTCGGCTCCGGCAGTCCGGTGATCTTCCCGTTCAAGAACCGCACCTTGCTCGCCACCTCTTCCAAGGAAGGGGTGATCTATGTGCTGGACGCCAAGAATCTGGGCGGCGGCATCGCCGGCGATCATGCCAAGGCGCTCTACACTTCGCCGCGCCTGGGCAATGACGAAGAGAAATATTATGGCCATGGCGTATGGGGCAGCTTTTCGACCTATGAGGATGCGCAAGGGACCCGCTGGCTCTATGTGCCCATGTGGGGGCCGCCTGGCAGCGCGGCTCAGTTTCCCAAATCCTATGGTCCGGCGCCGCATGGCAGCGTCATGGCGCTGACGGTGACGGAAAAAGACGGCGGCGTGACGCTGGAGCCGCAATGGATGTCGCGCGACCTGGCACCGCCGGACAATGTCGCGGTGGCCAATGGCGTGGTCTATGCGGTGCAGACCGGTGAACAGCCGCTGCAGCACTTCCTCGATCCGGAAGCACATGGCCGCGCCGCGGCGGGCCAGCAACCTGAGACCCCCGCGAGCCTCGGCAAATTCCGCTCCACGCCCATCGCACCGATGGTGCTTTATGCGCTCGATGCCCAGAGCGGCAAGGAGCTTTATTCCAGCGGCAAGATCTTGGCCAACTGGGTGCACTTCAACCAGCCGACGGTGGCGCAGGGAAAGGTGTTCCTTGTCTCGCATGACGCCCATGTCTATGCCTTTGGCCTTCCCCGCTAAGGCCCGCCTGGATTTTTCATGAGCACACAGGATCTGATCCAGCGCGCGCTGGGGGCGCATCAAAAGGGTCAGCTTGACCAGGCGGCGGAGCTGTATGGGCAGGCCCTGAAGCTGGAGCCGCGGAATTTCGCGGCGCTGCAATTCTTCGGCGTGCTGCGCGCGCAGCAGGGACGCAATGTCGAGGCGGCGCGGATGATGGAATCCGCTCTTGCCCTGCAGCCGGACAATCTCGGCGCCCTGATCAATTACAGCCAGGTGCTGATGGGGACAGGCCGGGTGCAGGACGCGCTGGCCGCCCTCGACAAGGCGCTGGTGATCAAGCCGGATGTATTCGAGATCCCTTACAACAGGGGCATTGCGCTGGCGCAACTCCAGCGCCTGGCCGAAGCCATCACCAGCTTCGACAAGGCCCTGGCGCTCAGGCCGGACAGCGCGGCCTGTCTCTACAATCGCGGCCTGGCGCAATCGGCGTTGGGCCGGCGGGAAGATGCGCTGGCCAGCTATGACCGCGCCGTCGCGCTTCAGCCGGGTCTCGCGCCAGCCTGGCACAATCACGGCAATATGCTGCTGGAGTTGGGCCGGGCCGCCGACGCGCTGGAGAGCTATGACAAGGCGCTGGCCCTGACACCGCAGGACGCGCTTCTGCTTTACAGCCGGGGCAGTGCTCTTTCGAAACTGGGACGCCAGGAAGACGCCGCCGCCAGCTTCGGCCAGGCCCTGGCGTTGCAACCGCAGTTCGGCCTGGCTCTGGCCGGGCGCGGCGCAGCGCTGCTGAAGCTGGAGCGCTTTGCTGAGGCGCTGGCCGATCTGGACCAGGCGCTGGCGGCGAAGTCCAATGACGCCGAACTGCTGAACAATCGCGGTGTGGCGCTATACCGGCTGGACCGGATCGCCGAGGCGCGCACGGCCTATGACAAGGCGCTTGCCGCTGCGCCCGATCATGTCGAAAGCCTGCTCAACCGCGCCTTTCTGTTGGAGGCGACCGGCAGTCTGGACGCCGCCCTGGCCGATTACGAAAAGGCCGTGCGCCTTGCGCCCGCCAGCGCCCGCGCCTTCAACGGCCGCGGTTCTGTCTTGCACGCGCTCAAGCGGACAAGCGCGGCGCTGGCCGATTTCGATCGCGCGCTGGCACTGGATGGGACGCTTGCCGACGCCCTGGCCAACCGCGCCCATCTGCGCTGGTCGCTCAACGACGACTATGCCGGCGCGACGGCGGACCTGAAAGCAGCGCTGGCGCTCAATCCCGATCAGGTCTATGCGCGCGGCGAGTTGCTCCATCTTCAGATGTTCGCCGCCGATTGGAACGATTTCGAAAATCAGAAAAACCTGGTCGATCGGGGTGTGCGCGCCGGCAAAGAGGTGGTGCGCCCCTTTGTTTATCAGGCCGTCTCCGCCTCGCCAGCCGATCTGCAGGCCTGTTCGCGGATTTTTGCCGCCCATCTTTTCCCGCCACAGGAAACGCGGGCCATTGCCGTGCGCAGCCGCGAGCGAATTCGCATCGGCTATGTCTCCGGCGAATTCCGCGAGCAGGCCACCGCCTATCTGATGGCGGGCCTTTACGAGCTGCATGACAAATCTCGCTTCGAAATCGTCGCCATCGACAATGGTGGCGGTGACGGCAGCGCCATGCGGCGACGACTGGAAGCGGCCTTCGACAAGATTGTTTACATCAACCAGCTTTCGGACAGTGACGCGGCGGACAGTATCCGCGCCGAAGAGATCGACATCCTGGTCAATCTCAACGGCTATTTCGGCGCGCCCCGCATGGGCATCTTCGCCCGCCGCCCCGCGCCCATCCAAGTCAACTATCTGGGTTTTCCCGCCACTCTGGGTGCGTCCTATATGGACTATATCATCGCCGACAAGGTGGTGATCCCCGAAGGCGAGCGGCGCTTCTATGACGAGCAGGTTGTCTGGCTGCCGCACAGCTATCAAGTGAATGATTCCAAACGGGCCATCGCAAAGGACGTGCCCAGCCGCACCGCGCTGGGCCTGCCGGAGAACGGTTTTGTCTTCTGCAATTTCAACCAGAGCTACAAGCTGACGCCGGATATCTTCACCTGCTGGATGCGGCTGCTGAAGCAAGTAGATCAGAGCGTGCTCTGGTTGCTGAAAGCCAAGCCACCCTTCGAAGCCAATCTGGCAAAGCAGGCCGAGCAGCATGGCGTGGACCCGAGCCGGGTTCGGTTTGCTCCATCCCTGCCGCTGGATCAGCATCTGGCGCGGTTGAAGCAGGCGGATCTGTTTGTCGACAGTCTGCCTTACAATGCCCACACCACCGCCAGTGATGCCTTGTGGGCGGGTTTGCCGCTGGTCACCTGCCGCGGCACCGCCTTTCCTGGCCGCGTCGCCGCTAGCCTTCTGAACGCCGCCGGTATGCCGGAACTGGTAACGGAAAACATGGAGGCTTATGAGCGTCTGGCGCTGCGGCTCGTGCGCGATGCGCAAATGCTGGCGGGCGTGAAACGGAAATTGGCGGACAATCGCCTGAACTGTCCGCTGTTCGACACCGATCTCTTTCGGAAAAATCTGGAAAGCGCCTACGCCACCATGTGGCAGGCCTGGCAGAAGGGCGAAGCGCCCAAGGGGTTTGCCGTCACATCGGCCTAGGCCGGGCTCTCACGCAGCGACGGGCTCATCAAGTGCCAGTCGGTGCTGTTCTCGTAAGCCCACCCGATCCTGAGGGCCAGGGCTTCCGCTCCGCTCCGGCACACGACCTGCAGAGAGCTGGGCAAGCCCTGGGATGTCAGCCCGTTGGGCAGCGCCAAGGCGCAGAGATCGAGAAAGTTCACCCAGCGCGTGGAGATGGCCGGGGTGGAAGTCTGATCCACCGTGTCCAGCGGGATGGGCGGCGTCATGGCGGTTGGGGTCAGGATCGCATCAATGCCTTCCAGTCCCGCGAGGAAAACCTTTTTCCGCCGTTCCCGTTCCTCAAGAACCTCCTGATACTGCGCTGGCGAAATCGTAGCGCCCGCCAGCACCCGCGGCCGCACCGCCTCGTCCAGCGGCAGGCTGCGGTTGTCGGCAAGTTCGCGGATGCGGGGATATATCTCGGCCGAAATGATACGGCCCACCAGATCGCCATATTCGCGCAAGGAATGGCCCAGATCGGGCAACGTGACGATCTCCGCGCCCAACCCCGTCAACTCCTCTACCGAGCGGTCATAGGCCTTCAGGATTTCCGGGTCGTGACCAGCCCGTTCCTTCTCCGGAAGCCGCGCCAGCTTGAGGCCCCTCACGCCCCGTCGCAGGTCGGCAAAGGGGTCCGTGGGCGGCAAGGCCTGGGTCAGCGGGTCGAGCGGATCGGGCCCCTGCATCAGGGAAAGAAGCAGCGCGCAATCTTCCACGCTGCGCGCCAGCGGACCCGGCGTGTCCAGGGTCGGGCTGAGCGGCAACACGCCATGGGTGCTGATGCGTCCGACACTGGTTTTCAGACCGGTAATGCCGCACCAGGCGGCGGGAATCCGCACCGAGCCGCCGGTGTCGGTACCCAACCCCGCGGGCGTCATACGCGCGGCGACCGCCACGCCCGTGCCGGAAGACGAGCCGCCGGGGGTGCGCGGGACCTCAAGGTCCCATGGATTCCACGGCGTTCCCATATGCTGGTTGGTGCCCCAGGCGCCATAGGCGAACTCGACCGTATGGGTCTTGCCCAGCACGATCATGCCTGCATCCGTCAGCTTCCGCACCAGAGTGGCGGTATGGGTCGAGATGCGGTCTTTCCAGACGATGGTGCCGCCGGTGGTGGTTTTGCCTTCGATCTCGATCAGATCCTTGATCACGATCGGCAGGCCATGCAGCGGTCCTTTGGCCTTGCCCGAACGGAGGGCGCGGGCCGCCTCTTCGGCCTCCTGCCGGGCTTGCTGTTCATACAGGGCAACGAAGGCATGGAGCCGCGGCTCCCATGCACGGATGCGGGCAAAACAAGCGTCCATGATGTCGACAGGCGAAAAACGCCCCGCGGCGACGCCGGCGGCAAGGCCAGCCAGCCCAAATTCAGCAAGATCGGTCATGGCCCCCTCGGAGAAGATGGATCGCCATCGCTGATAGCGCCGCCCGACCCTGGAGGCAAATCAGGCTC
>Ga0265338_10004078_pt1 | contig 20007 bp, 22 predicted proteins | sample 42126metaG_FD_193579 | JGI IMG/M metagenome (GOLD analysis project Ga0265338, IMG submission 193579) | Rhizosphere microbial communities from Carex aquatilis grown in University of Washington, Seatle, WA, United States - 4-21-26 metaG | ecosystem: Host-associated > Plants > Roots > Rhizosphere...
CGGATCGACCCAGACAGCGGACCTGTTTGGTGCAGCCGTTGGCGCCGTCATGGAGGTTGATTCAGCCAATGCCGTCTCCTACTTCAACTCGATGGTCTGGACAATATCCCGCGGGAAAAACAGCTCGACTGTCCAATCCATCAGCACGCGAATTTTGCGCTCCGAGCCAGGAAGCTTCGCGAGATAGATTCCGCGCCACATCAGCCATGCCAGCAGGCCCGAAAATCGCATGGTCCGGCCGCGCGCAAATGGCACCGTGAGCTCCGCGCAGGCGGTTTGATATCCAACCACGCAGAGAGCGCCCAGCGAATCAAAATGAAATGCCCGCAGGCTGCGGCCATCGGCCTGCGCGCGTATGTTTGCCGCCAGCGTTTGCGCCTCGCGCAGCGCGAATTGCGCAGTGGGAGGGCACGGTTGGCCTGTTTTCGCGTCGACCACGGCTGCGCAATCGCCGACCGCCCAAAGGCCAGGCTGGTCCTGCACCTGGAGGTGTTTGTCCACGATCAGTGCGCCGCGCTTGTCCTTGGGGAGCGGAAGGGACTTCGTCAGCGGGTTGGGAGCCGTGCCGGCGGTCCACACCAGCGTTTCGGCGTGAATGGCGCCATCGCTTAAGGTCACCACACCTGGCGCGGCATCCGTCAGCCGGGTGTTCAGACGAAAGGTGACGCCGCGCTCTTCCATTTTTCCTTGTGCATAGCGGCCGAGCGTCTCGCTCAATTCGGGCAGGATGCGGTCGCGCGAATGCACCAGCACGATGCTGAGGTCGTCGCGCTGCAGCCTGGGGTAATCCACCACGACGCCGCGTGCATAATCATTCAACGCGCCGGCGAGTTCGACGCCGGCAAAGCCTCCGCCTGCCACGACGAACGTGAGCAACGCGCGGCGCCGTGAAGCGTCCTCCTCGCGGTCGGCGCGTTCGAACATTTCGATGACGTGATTGCGAATGCGAATCGCGTCGAGCAGGCTCTTAAAGTTGAAGGAATATTTTTCCAGATTGGCCATGCCCAGATAGTTCGACACCGCACCGAGCGCGAAGACGAGGTGATCGTAGGGAACTTCCTGCCGCTGACCCGCGTCACCCGCCGCGGAATCGTTTTGCAGAATCACGCGGCGTCCCGCAAGGTCGATTTCGGCCACCGAGCCGCGAATGAACTCGGTCTGATGCAGGCTGCTGCGCAGGGGCGTGCTGATGTGACTCGGCTCGAGACTGCTGCCCGCGACCTCCGCGAGCATCGGAGTGAACAGAAGCGCATTGGTCTCGCTCACCAGCGTGACCGAAGGCGACGCCCTCGCGCGAAATTGCCGCTCCAGGCATTCCGCCGTGCGCATTCCGGCGAAGCCTCCGCCCAGGATCACGACGCGCGTCTTTTTCACCGGCGCTAACGACGGCTCCGATTCCGCCTCCAGCGTTGCCGCAGCGAGGTCACTTAAGCCCTGGGTTACCAGACCGAGCAGCGCGCCGTAAATAACCCAGCCAACGAGCGCTGGAAAGTGAGTGCGCATTTGCTCCGCGGTCCATTCGGGCATCCGGCTCGAAAATAGAGGAATGGCGATGACGCTGATCAAGCCCCAAAGGGGAATTCCCAAAGCACCTCCCGCCATCAGGTTGTCGACGTATGCTCCCGGAGTCGGCTCCAGCGCTGCGGCATAGCCGATCCCGACCACTACGCCCAGCAGCACGCCCAGGAAAGGCTGGCTCATCGTAGCCACCAGAACGAAACTGGCGACACCCCCAGCCAAAGCGCCTATCAGACTTCGTCGGAGATAGCGGTTCATGAGTCGGTTAGGAAGAAATCACGGTTCGTCAATTTGCCGCGAAGCACCCGCCGAGCGGCCTGCGAAAACGGCCAACGATTGCGAACTCGCGGCGGGCTGGGCGGCCTTCGCTGTTTGAGGGTCTGTAATGGCGCGGCGAATCGCAGCAAGAGGCGCGTCGTCGATCAAGCGAATACCGCCGCCATCACGTTCGATTCCGAGTTCCTTCCACAGTCCTGGAAGATCCACCTGCATGGGCTGGTCCTTCATCTTCGCGTAAAGGTCTTCCATCGCAGTGACGCCTGTGGCGCGATCTCCGGCTTGCAGTGCGTCGACCAGTTTCCAATCCTGGCGGATGTCGCCTCCGGCATTGAGGATTCCGCGAAGGGCGTCCTGCAAGCCTTTTTTGTTTTGGGTTTCGCGGCGGATTTCGACGTCGGCGAGAAAGCAATAGAGCGCGCCTCCCCAATACGTGCTCGCCCAGGTGTGCGTGTGGTCCAGGCCGGTGTCGTCAGGGTGCGGGACGCCCTTGGGCATATCGCGCACGAGGTCCGACCACATTTGCGAGGCGGTGAACTGCCCCGCCTGGATGCGTGCGATGGGCTCGACGTATACCGAAATGCCCTCTTCCATCCAGTGGTGATTGTCTTCCACCGATGGGAAAGCGAGGTGCACCATTTCGTGCGTGAGCATCCAGTCGCCGTCGAGTTCGGGAACCAATGTCTCTGCGCCCACCCGGATCTTGATGAAGCCTCCGTTATAGGGGAACGTCTGGCCGTGGCGGATGCCGTTCCCGTCAACGGGGCTGATGCGGATGCCGGCGTGAGGGACAGGGTAGCGGCCGTAATACGTGGATACCGCTTCGGCGGCCCGCTGCACCCAGCGCATCAGGTCCGCTTGCGAAACCTTCAGGTCGCCCGAATCGATCACCACATCGATTCGCGAAGCGCCCATGAGAAGTGTCGAAGTCATATCGCCCGCCCTGGCAGGGAAGCACGCCAACAGCAGCACAGTCGCACACAATTTTGGAAAGCTTCGCGAGAGCAACGAAAACCCGGCGCTAGTCATGGGACGCCTTAATGGCCGGTCACAACCGGCCTGTTCAGCCTTCCGGCTACCGCGACTCGTTGGTGGCCGGAGCGCCGATCACCCGCCGGAGAAGCGTGTCGAGGGCAATCTTGCCGGGGCCGAAGATCAGGATGATGAGCGACGCGATGAGGAACGTATAGGGAGCCGCAGCATAGAACTTGTCAGGGTCGGAAAAGATCGAGAACAGCGCCTCGCGATCGGCGGTGACGTAAGCCATGATCATGTTGATGGTAAGCGCCAGCGCTGTAAGACGCGTCAGCAGCCCCGCCGCCAGGAAAATTCCGCCGAAAAACTCCAGGCAGGAGATGAAAAACGCCATCGGGCCCGGAGCCGGCAGGCCCAGGCTCGTGAAGAATTGCGTCACCATCGGCAGGTGATGGAGCTTCCCCCAGCCGCTCTCGATCAGCTGCCATCCCCAGTAAAGGCGGACGAACAGCAGAAACGGACACTTCAGCCAGCCGACCACTTTGAAAAACTTATCGTAAAGGCGGATAGCCCCGTTCAGCAGATCTCGCATGATGGAAGTACGCTACCCGCCTCCGAAAGGTTTTATGAAACGGCCGCTTTTTTATCCGGTTTGCAAAACCAGCCCAGCGCCGCCCAGTTCTTGAACCAACCCTGAACCGCGGCAGGCCGTTCTTCCAGCGGCATCGAGGTGTTTCGCAGCGCGGTCTCGATCGCCTTATTCAGCGGCTTGCCTTTGCGGAGCGCGCTCAGAATCGCGAATTCTTCCGGTTCGATGCGCCGGAAGTAAACCGAATCGTCGAATCGGTGGACGGCCAGAAAGATATCTGCCGGCTTGAGTTTGGCGACGGCTTGCACGCGCTTGCGCTTCCGGCGCTCCTGGAACGTGTTGCTCGCGAAATCGGTGTCGCTGTCATCCTTGCGAACCTCGAGCAAGAGGTCGTCCACGGGGTAGTGGAGACTCAAGAGCCGGATGTGCGGCTGCAGTTCCAAACGAAGACTCGAAGGATCGAGCGTGTTCAGGTCCTCGGGGCGCAGCGCGGGCTCCGCCTTGCCGTCGAAAGCTTCGATTTCCGCCCATTCGAGGCGCACGATGTCCAAGGCCAGCGCCTGCTTGCTGCCTGCCCACTCGGGATGCTTGCCCAGCCAGGATTCGAGCCGTGAACCAAGGTTGCGCAACGTAAAGGACCTGGACGGGCAATCCACCAAATATGCATTGCACATCGCGTCGAAGCGCCTGCCGCCCAGCACCGAGCGCAGCCCGGGGAAATCCTCGATCATGCTCGAGAACAGGCGCAGCCAGTATTGGCGGTTGTAAATTTCCAGTCGCTCGAACGAAGTCAGCCGGTCATTCGGTTTGATGAAGCGACCGGCATACTCCCGCATCGATTTGCCGTCAGGCGCTTTTCGCTGCATGCGCTCGGACGGCGTGAGAGGCTGCATCACCGCGCGCGCCATCGTACGCTGGAGTTGGAGGAGTTTCATTGCCGGGGCTTCATACTGCGGTCGCAAGCAGCGTGGACGACAGGAATCGGTTGGCCTTGAGCGCTTCGTTATGGACTTCCTGGAAGGAGGGGATGCTGTCGTCCCATTCCAGAAGCGTGGCGGTGTGGCCCACCCGCTGAATGGCGCGCTGGTAGAGCTTCCAGACCGGATCTATCACCGGATGGTCGTGCGTGTCCAGAATGTATTTGCGGTACTTCGAGTGCCCGGCGATGTGAATCTGAGCGACGCGCTCGGCCCGAACGCTGTTGACGTAGGTGAATGGATCGAAACTGTGGTTCTGCGACGAAACGTAAATATTGTTGACGTCCAGCAGAATGCCGCAATCGGCCCGTTCCACGACTTCGTTCAGGAACTCCCATTCGTTCATTTCGGATACGTGGAACTCGGCGTAGCTGCTTACGTTTTCCACCGCGACAGGCACTTCGAGAAAATCACGCACTTCCCGGACTTTTTGCGCCGTCAGCCTGGCTGCTTCGAAGGTGTAAGGCATGGGCAGAAGATCGTGCGTGTAACGCCCGTCGATGCTGCCCCAGCAGAGGTGGTCGGAAACCCACGGTGTCTTGGTGCGCTTGACGAGTTCTTTCAACCGCCGCAGGTGCTCGCGATTGGGTTTCTCCGCGGAGCCAAAATACATGGAAACGCCGTGCTGAACGACTTTGTACTGGTCGAGGATGCTGTCGAGAACCTTCAGCGGGCGGCCGCCGTCGATCATGAAATTTTCGGAGATGATCTCAAACCAGTCGCAGACCGGCTTGCGCGTCAGGATGTGGTGGTAGTGCGGAGCCCGGAGGCCGATGCCGATCCCATAGTCGGTGAATCCGTTGAATCGATTCGCTGGCATTTTCTAATACCCGTCTGAAGCGCTGCCGGAGGGCCGGTGATCCCACCAGCCCTCCCAACAGCGGATACTTGCGAGGTTCGTGTTAGCCCTTGGGCATCGGGCTGCCGTCGGTTGAGCAGCCGCCTTTGCCTTTGCAGGAATTCTTGCCCTTGCAGCCATTGTCGCTGGACTTGCAACCGCCCTTGCCCTTGCACGAGTTCTGGCCCTTACAAGCATGCTTTTCTTTAGCCGCCTTGGTGGTATCGCCAGAGGCCTGAGCGCCGGGCGAAGCCAAGCCGTTGGTGATGAGGTTGGAAGCCTGAATGCTGGCGCTTCCGGCGAGCAAGCCGGCCAGAGCAGCACCCGTGAGTAGAAACTTATTCGACTTTGTCATTTTCCCCACTATCCTCCTGAATGAGATTGAACTGCACTTACCCTTGAGAACTTCCGAAAGAAGACCGTTAAGCCTTAGATAATCCCTTGCCTCGGACCAGACTCGGGTTCCAGGGCCCCCACGGCTTCTATAACAATACGCAACGTTACGCCCATTGGATTTATCGCGCCAGTAAAAATTTTATGACCCCGGGGGTACGCCGAGGCGGGTCAGGATGATGCGCATCGGGAAGCGGTTCTGCTATTCTTTCCGAGCACAAATCTCGCAACGGATCCGATTGGGGGCGAACGTGTCTGAAGAACTTCAGGAATTGCAGGAACACGCCGAACATGGGGCGCATGAACCAAGCCTCGCTCCCATAACTTTGACTATGGCCATTTTTGCCGTGCTTGTAGCGGCTGTCTCGTTGCTTGGTCACCGCGCGCACACGGAAGAGTTGTTGCTGCAGACTAAAGCTACCGACCAATGGGCCTACTATCAGGCGAAGGACATTCGCCGCCGCAGCTACGAGGTGTTCCTGGATGAGATATCTTTGGCTGGTCCTCAGAACGCCGACCTCGCCGCGAAGATAAAAGAAAAGTACAGCAAGGAAGTGGCTCGCTACGCAGCCGAGCAGGGCGAGATCGAAGGGGAAGCCAAGGCCGCGGAAGACGAAGTGGCGATCGAGCGGCGCCGCGCTGACCGGTTCGACCTGGGCGAGGTCATGCTGGAGGCCGGGCTGGTAATCTGCTCCATTACTTTAATGACGCGCAAGAGAATATTCTGGCAATCGGGAGGGGTTCTAGGCCTGGTGGGGCTGGGAATTGCTGCGGCCGGGTTTCTTATCCACTGACGCCCCTTCCGGCGGCCCGCCGTGACTGGCTTTTCTTCTGTTCGTACATGGCGCTATCGGCCTCGGCCATCAGATCCTGCAGGGGAGCGGGCGTTCGCGGGTCGAACCTGGCGAGCCCTACGCTCAGCGAAAGCGAATAGCGGGATTCTTCGGCGCTGGCTCTGCGGAGATTTTCCTTCAGCCTCTCCAGCATCGCTTCCTCATGCCGCACGGAAGCTTCGAACGCCAGGACGCAGAATTCGTCGCCGCCGAAGCGGGCGAGTATGTCGGAGTTGCGAAATGTTTGCTTCAATGCCTCCGCCGTGCGAACGATTGCGCGATCGCCTTCTGGATGCCCAAAGGAGTCGTTGATCGTTTTGAGACCGTTGAGGTCGCAGGAAAAAAGCAGGAATTGCTGCCCACTCCTCTGGGATTGCTTCAACTGCTGGCCCGCAAGAGCCAGAAACCCGCGCCGATTCTGCAGGCCCGTCAATTCATCGGTGAGCGCGAGGGAGCAAAGTTCCTTGTCCAGCAAAGATTGCCGTATGACGCCCCGAACGGCTCGCAGCAGCGATTCGCTAAGATTCTCGATGTCGGGAGATGCGTGCGATTGCAGGGCGTTGGATATTTCGTTCAGCTCGTTCAGCAGGCGATCCAGTTCGTTATGCTTTGCGAGCAGAACAGCCGGCAGGTTTTCGCGCAGCAAATCAGACAACGAGTCGTCGGCCAAGTCGCCGGCCGGGAGTGGTTCGCCGGCCCCCGCTGACGAGGGCTTTTCCGGCTCGCTGACGAATTGGATACCCCGCTGATGAGATGAGCGGTCCATAGCCCGATAGTACTTGCCCTCTATCAGGTTAGACAGCGGGTATCCCCTGTAACGATGTAGAGCAATTCCCTTAGTGTGCCGAAAGTCTAACTGACGAAGAAACGTGCCGGCTAAGTTGTCTATGTGGTTGGTTCTACGGGCGATAAACTCTAGCGCTTGCCTATAGCGGTGCTGTGTGCCTCGACGTAATCGCGAATATAGGAGTCAAACGCCTTTTCGAGCTTCGTCATTATCGGCACTTTTGCCGATCCCACCGCGCGCCCAGCAATTTCGGTGGCCGGAATTACGTGTCGGTTGGTCGAGGAAATAAACACTTCGTCTGCGGTGTAGAAGTCCTCGGGGAATAACGTCCGCTCCTCCACGGGGATTCCCACTTTCGGCCCGATCTCGAGCAGGATGCTCCGCGTGATTCCGGCCAGGCAGCCGGACGAAAGGGGCGGAGTGACGACGCGCCCATCGCGCGCACAGAAAATGTTCGCGGCAGTGCACTCGGACACCTCGCCGCGTTCGTTCAACAGCACTACCTCGTCGAAGCCGGCCTGCTGAGCCTCGTGCAGATTCCACAGATTATTGAGCCAGGAAGTCACCTTCACGCCCGCAAGCGGCGAAGCGGCGTGGCGCCCGTGTTCGCGCAAGCCCAGCCGCGCGCGGTCCCGGTGGGCGGGGAGGCCGGAGGAGTACATCACGAGGTCCGCTTGAGGAAAGCCTTCGTCGCTGCGCCAGAGTCCGAACGCATTGTAGATCGCATAAATTCGCGCGCAGCCCTCTCGTACGCTGTTTGCTGCCAGCACCTGACCCAATTGGGTGCGCACGGTTTCTTCGTCGAAGGGGAACGGGCAATGCGTCCTTTCGGCATCTCGCGCGAGGCGTTGCCAGTGGCGCTCAAACGCAAACGGAACGCCCTCGATGACGCGGATCGTCGTGAAAAGACCCCATCCGCTGAGCAGGCCGGCCTGTCCGGGAGACAGCCGCACTTCCTCAACAGGCAGCAAGCGGCCGTTATGAAAAACCATGCGATGAATCATCCTTCCTCCATGCGACCCTTCATTTTAGCGCACAACGCGGGCGGACCGGCAGAGCGGCGGTGGCAGAGCGGCGGTGGCAGAAGGCTCAGGCCTCTAGGCGGCAGATGTGGATGTGAGCAGGCTTTCCGCGTACAAAGCGCCTTCCGCCGTTTCCTCGTGTTTGAAGTAGACGAAAACATCGCCTTGTTTCGCGAGAGTTCCCACCGACTGAGTGAGTTCCTTTCGCTCCTTGGGCGAATAATCCTCTTTCCGCAGGCGCAGGTAGGAAAAGCCGGCGGTCTGCACCTTGGGCGTTTCGATCTTTTCGCTTTCGGCCTGGCACAGGGCAGCATCGGATTTACGAAGCAAATCGTACACCTCGTCGTTGAACCACGACGTATGCCGAAACTCGAACGCGACTCTGAAGCCGTGCGGAAGCCCGTCCAGAAAATCCTTGAGTACCGCCGGATCGCATTTCAGGAACGGCGGCAGCTGAAACAGCACCGGACCCAGCTTTTCCGCCTCCCGCAGCGGTTCCAGGGCGCCCAGGAAGTCGGTCGTGAAAGAGGATGTATCGCGGAGCCGCTTGATATGGGTGATGGTTTGGTGGGCCTTCACCGCAAACTGGAAGCCGGGCGGAGTCGCCTCAATCCAGCCGGTGAGTAATTTCAGCGTGGGAAAGCGGCGAAACGTGTAGTTCAACTCGACGGAGTTCAGCCGGCTCGCGTAATAGCCTAGAAACTTGGCCGATGCCAACTTCGCGGGATAGAACTCCAGCTTCCAGCTAGGATAGGCCCAACCGGATGTGCCTGCATATACCTTGCCCACTGGCCCTCGCAGAAACCACGCCTGCGTATTCTAACCCGCTTGGCGCATGGACGGAGCGTCTGCGGCAAGCCGCAAGTGAGCCGAAACCTGGACGGGTTGCACCATCGCAAGTCACCCGATAGGCAGCGCTCCCTATCTTTACTACAATGAGGTCCCGGTATTGTGGAGGATGAGCGTGCGCAAGTTTGTGAAGGTTGCAATTGTAAGCTTTGGTCTCGTAGTGCTCCTGCAACTGCTTTCGCCTTCCCTCCCGGCCGCGCCGGCTGCCGACGAGCCATCCGCTCCCCCCAGCCTGGTTGGCCGGGTGCGCGACACCGGATTCCTCCAGGTCAGCGCCGATGCCTTCGACGGCCTTTCGCAGGAACAAAAGATGGACGCGTACTGGCTCTCTATGGCGGCGATCGCGATCAACCCCATCGCGTACGATCAAAATTCGGTTTATGGCCTGCCGGAGAAGCACCTGCTCGAGGCCATACTGACGCACTCGAATGGCGTCGATCCCGCCGTGCTCAAGAAAATTACGGAATACACGATGCTTTTCTGGGGGAATCAGGGGAACCACAACGAGTTTACCTCGCGGAAATTCCTACCCGATTTCACTCCCGCCGAATTGAGCGCCGCCGCCGAGCAGGCCCGCAAGAACGGGGCATCTCAACTGGGCTCGGCAGCCGCGCTGGGAAAAGAACTCGCCGAACTTCAGAAGCCCATTTTCGATCCTGACTTTCAGCCGATGCTGACAGCGAAAAATCCTCCGAATGGCGAAGACCCGCTCGAAGCCAGCTCCGTCAATTTCTATTCCGGCGTGACTCTCAAGGACCTGGCCGGCTTCACCGAGCACTACGCGCTCAACTCCAGTGTAACTCTGGGAGACGATGGCAAACCGGTGGAAGAGGTCTATCGCGCCGGCACACCGGACGGAAAGGTTCTTCCCGGGCGATACGCCCGCGAACTCGGATTGGCCATTCGCGATCTCCAGCAGGCGCTGCCGTACGCGCCCGATTCCCAAAAGAAGGTGATCGAAGCGTTGATCCGCTACTACCAGACCGGCGAGCGCTCCGATTGGATCGCCTGCGGAATTGCCTGGGTGCGCGACAAGAGCAATCCCGATTTTTCGAACGGCTTCGTCGAGGTTTACAAAGATCCGCGCGGGCAGAAAGGCGCCATCCAGGGGTTTGTGACCATCATCGACGAGAAGATGAACCAGATGATGAAGGGATTCGCCGCGAACGCCGGCTATTTCGAACAGAAGGCTCCCTGGGAGGATAAATACAAGAATCCCGACCCGAAGCCTCCGGTCGTCAATGCCGACGAAACTCTGATCGAATCGGGAACCTTTGCCGTAAACACCATCGGCGACAATCTTCCCAACGAATCGGAAATTCACGAAAAGTATGGTTCCAAAAGCTTCATTTTTACCGGCTCAATCCGCGCGTTGAACGGCGCCACCGGGGACAAGGTGGCCCAGGAATTTTCGAGTACGCCTGCCGAATTCGACCGGGCGGAGAAGTATGGCGATCTCGCAGAAGATTTGTTCACGGCCATGCATGAGGTGATCGGCCACGGCTCGGGCAAGCTCGGCCCCAAGGTCACGAAAGAGCCCGCCTCCTACATCAAGGAATATTATTCGACGCTGGAAGAGTCCCGCGCGGACCTGATGGCGCTGTGGAATTTCTGGGACCCTAAGCTGATTGAGATGGGCGTGATGCCCAACGATGACGTGGCGCGAGCGGCTTACGACAGCGAAGCGCGCGCCGCGCTGGTCCAGTTGCACGAGGTGCCGACAGGCGACACGATCGAAGAAGACCACCGTCGCGGCACGCAGCTCATCGTCAACTATATTCACGACAAGACGGGCGCCATCCAGCCCCTCGATCGCGACGGAAAGACCTACCTGGTGGTGACCGATTATCAGAAGATGCGGCAGGGCGTCGGGATGCTGCTGGCTGAGCTCATGCGCATCAAAGCCGAAGGCGACTACGACGCGGCGAAGGCCCTGGTCAACCAATATAGCGTCCACTTCAATACGGCCTGGCGCGACCAGGTCGTCGCTCGCTACAAAACCCTCGACATTCCGAACTATTGGGTGGGCATCAACCCCGAACTGGAACTGCGCAGGGGCACCGGAAGCCAGGGCGGCAACGTGCAGATAAGCTACCCGCGCGACATCGTAAAGCAGCAACTGCGCTACACAAAAATCGCGGGCGAGTGAGTTGAAGACTCGCCGGCGGTTGGACAATGCAACAACACCGTTGCTGAAAGAGGCTGTAGCAAGACCGCATTCCCTGCGGGAATTGTGTTAGGTTGCCATTCATAGACGATGCCTGAGCTTCCCGAAGTTGAAACCGTTGTGCGCGGATTGCAAAAGGTCCTGCCAGGCAGGCGCATCGTCGAAGTTCGTTTAGGCAAGACGGATTTTATAGAAGACCCCGCCGCCCTCGAAAGGGAGTTGCCGGGTAGCCGCATAGCTGCGGTGCGGCGCTATGGGAAATTTCTGGTGTTCGATCTGGAATCCCCGCAGGCCGGAACTCACAAACCCGCGCTTTTGATTCATCTTTTGATTCATCTGGGGATGACGGGACAGCTCATTACATGCGCCCCCGATGCGAGTATTGCTCCGCACACTCACGTGTTTTTCGTGCTTGATGACGGCCGCGAACTTCGCTACAAGGATCCCCGGCGATTTGGCAACATGCAGATGGTGGTGCAAGGCAATGGAAGCCCACTTGGCAGCCTGGGGCCAGATCCGCTGGAAGCCACCGAGACCGAATTCGTACAGCAGTTGCGCGGACACCGGGCGCGAATCAAGGCGCTGCTCCTGGATCAGAGCGTGCTGCGGGGCATGGGCAACATCTACGCGGACGAAAGCTTGTGGCGAGCGCGCATCAACCCGATGCGGCTGGCGTCAAGCCTCAAGGAAGCGGAGCTACGGCAGCTCTACCGCGCCGTTCAAACCATCCTCAAGGAAGCTATCCGGCTGCGCGGGTCCTCGATATCCGATTACGTAGATTGTTCCGGCGAGCGCGGAGAATTTCAGTTGAAGCATCGCGTGTACCAGCGCGAAGGAAAGAAGTGCGCTCGCTGCAAGGCGCTCATCCGCCGGGTGATCGTCGCGGGACGCAGCAGCCATTTTTGCCCGAACTGCCAGCCAGTCCCGCGAGCCCGCAGACGCAAGAAGTAAGCACGCGTTACCGCCAGCTACCGCCAACTGAAGATCAGCAATGCGCCCGCGAAAGCGAACACCACTGCGTAAGCAAACCCTGCGGCCGGGCTCACTGCGGACCACAGCGCCCCGACTGCAATGCTCGATATCAGATCGCCGATGCCGTTGGCTGTGGCCAGCACGCCAAATCCTGAGCCGCGCACCTGGGACGGCAACAGTTCCGCGCCGAGCGCTTTTTCGAGCGATTGCTGAAATCCTCCGTGAATGCCTGCCAGCCCGAAAAGAGCCGCCAGAATAGGAATGGTCGGCGGCTCGAAGATAAATCCGGCATACGCGATGACGCCCACCAGATATCCCGCCGCAAGCAGTCCACGCTTGCCGATGCGGTCTCCGAGCGCACCCGCCGGATAAGAAGCCATTGCGTTGACGACGTTGTAGAAAGTGTAAAGCGCGACGGAAATTGTCGCCGCCCGGCCAAATCCAAAGCGCGGCGCTAGAATCTGGTTCGCGCGCAGGATCAGCAGTGTGGGAGCAAAATCTCCGATGCCGTGTGCGAACACGCCCGCAAGGTAGTTCCAATAGGCTTTCGGCAATTGAGCGAAGCTCGACGCAAAACCGGGCGCATGATGCCCCTCCGTACTTTTCCCAGTTGGGACAAGCCACGCGAAGGCCACAGCCGCGAGCAGGCCGGGCAGGGCACTCCACCGCAACACGCCGCGTACCCCGAGAACTCCGATCAGCGCCGTGGCGCAAAGGGGCCCAAGAACGGCTCCCACGGTGTCCATCGTGCGCTCGAAACCGAAGGCGCGGCCCGCCTGCTGCGGCAGCACGGAATCCGCCAGCAGCGTATCCCGGGAGGGCCCCCGGCTTCCGCGGCCTATCCATCCAAGCCCGCGCATAACCAAAATGGCCGGCCACGAGTGCGCGAAAGCGTACCCAAAGCTGGAAAGGCCGGTGGCCAGATAGCCGACGATTCCGGTTGGCTTGCGCCACTGCGGCCGGTCTGCGATCCAACCCCCTGCTAGCTTTGCGAAGCTTGAAAAGCCGTCAGAAATCCCTTCGATGATGCCCAGCGCAATCGCTGGGGCACCGAGGCTGGCGAGAAAGGCGGGGAGAATGGATGTGGCTGCTTCGTGTCCCCAGTCTGACAAAAGACTGGCCAAGCCGATGCCCAGCACGCCGCGCGTCAGCCAGCGGTTCGACGGCGCGGGTTGCGTGGTCTCAGGTTCGCTCATGCCCGGTCGTGGGATCAGGAGTCCGTCACTGCACCGTTGCATCCGAAGAAGTGGGAACAGGGGAGGCGTGATGAACCACAAGAAGCCACTGGCCCTCGCGCCGCACGAAGACATTCGTCGCCTGCACGACGGCTTCATCGAAGTCTTCGGCAAACGCCGACGTCACGCGCGCGGTGCACGCGACCCAGCCGACATCGCCTTCAACGCGAACCCATTCGCAGCTCAGCGCCACGCGCACGCGCTTGGTATTGGCGAAAATCCGCTCCCAGCGCTCGCGTACCTCGTCCCAGCCGAGCAGCAGGTCCCATCCGGGATGCACGCACTCGACGGTGTCGTCATGCGACCACAGCGCTTCCATCTGGGCAATGTCGAGCGATTCGAACGCAGCGTAGAAGCGATGATTCGCTTCTCGAACGGCGTCTTCGGGACTCACTTGAGCGGGAGCGGGTTGCATGGACATTGGGAAGAGGGATCCAGATGCCGTCAGGCTGGAACTCCCGGCGATACAGTTCCGGGGCAGGGATTATACCCCACGGAGTGCCGCCGTTCTTAGGGCGCCTTTTCCACTGCGATCAGCGGGTCGTCGAGAGCCGCCACGGTACCGCGCTTATCGGCGCCGTGAATTTTTCCCGAGCCGTCAAGGAAGAAGGAGCGCTGGCCCGTTTTTCCATAGTCGTCGGGAGTCGCCGCGACTTCGAAAGTCGCGTCGTCGTCGCTGGCTGCGGGAACGATGCGGTAGCGGAAGCGGTAGCCGGCAGCGCTTCCGGATGCGAGATGCTCGTCCACTAGCGAAGCCAGCTCGGGCGAAACCTGATCTTTGGGAGCAGGGCCAAGTTGCGCGAGCGATTCCGGCAGCTTTCCAAACGCGCGGCGGTACGATTGAATCGCGTCGGCGAGGCCGCGCAGCGCGGCGACGGCGGCATCTTCACGCGCACCAATATCCTGCGCATTCCACTGCCTGGCGAGCTGCGGAATATCGAGCAATACCAAACCCAGAGAGATCAGCCGCCAGCCGCCATTTTCCCGGACCAGGCCGAAGTCGGTTTCCTGGCTGTCGACGACCGTCACCGGAACAAACGCCAGATTCTCGCGGGATCGAACATCGCCGAAGCGAAACTCGACCGTATGCTCCGGGGCCTCGCAACGCAGCACGGTGTGGCCATGGTTATCCGAAGAGACCAGTGTTTTGCCGGCGCCCTCGGCTAGCGAAAACCGCTTCAGGAGCGCCGTGCGCTCGTCCTCCGGCAGCGCGCGGTAAGCGGCGGCGCTGTCCGAAGTCAGGTAATTGGCGAACTGCGCCTCGTTTTGACGGCAGGCAGCGCCCAACGCGGCCGAGAGAGCGCTTGAAGGATCGGCCTCATGGGAGTCCTGCGCGCAAAGCCTCACCGGGTTCAATAGCGTGAACGCCCACAGCAGGATTGCGCCCGGGACTGCAGTCCGCAAAATAGATCGCGTCGTCATGAACGTTCGGATTTCGCCTGTGCCAGGATGGTTGCCAGGTTCTGCGTGAATTTCGACCGGGGCATCACGTCGTGGCAGCCGGCTGCCCGGGCCTTTTGCGCGAGTTCCACCTGCACGTGCGAGAGAAATCCCAGCAGCGGGATTTGTCCGGCGCTGGCCTGCACGCGCTCCACCGCTTCGAGGGGATTGTTGCGGGCATTCAGATCGACGACCACGAGCCTGGGCGGATGCTCGGCAATCTCCGCGAGCATCGCATCGGGAGTGGTACACGTGCGCAATTCCACGCCGAGGTGCTTTGCCGTCTCGACCAGCTTCGCCTGAAAAAACAAATCGTCGACGAGTGCCACTACGTGCGCCATTTCGTGCCTTCCTCGCTCTCCCGGTTTATCACGCAGGCTTGCGGTGGCACAAGCACAGCTGGATGAGCAGACTCGATTCGGTTGGAGAGCTTTGCTTTGCGGGGAAACTCCATCCGAATGCTGAAGTGGCGCACATCGGAGAATTACTGCGGTGCGTCTCGCTTCTAGTGCTCGGCCTCTTCGTGCGCGCCCACGCTTTCATCGGGCACATCCCCGCGACGCCCCTTCACGCGATCGTAGACGCTGTAGTGGCAGGTTGAGCCGAGGGCCTCGTTGTAGTAAGTCGGCACGCCCAGGGCAGTGCGCAATTCCTCATTGAAGCGGCGCAGTTCGGATAGCTGCGTGACGCGGATCGGGAATTTTCTGCCTTCATGGGTCAGCAGGAACTTCTGGTATCCGGCGTCCCAAAGTCTTGTGAACTGCCCCAGAACCATGATGCTGGGAATGATCGTCATCTGGTAAGGGCCGGAAGGCGCCCTGCGCAGTTCGGCGCCGCAACCGTGCTTCTCGATCCGAACAACGCCGCCCGAGCTTCGGACCATAAAGCCCTTCGCCGACAATGATTCCACCTGTGCCTGCTGAAACAGCTTATTCACGTACCACATAGCCTTCGAGGATATGAATTCCACCTGGTTCTGTAAAGGCCAAATCTGCTTCCAATCGAAGATTCGAGCATCCAAACATCTGCCGGTCTCGTAGGAAGAGGTCTGCGAATCTGCTAAACTGATTGGAATTAGGTGAATACGAATCGGTCGTCATAGCATCGAACGATCTCCGAAGCAGGGCGTTTCTGCTCGGGGCGTTTCTGCTCGGAACTTTGCGAAGGCAAGCTGCGTCAGAGGAACGGCGAAGAGGATCATGACCGCAGTTAACAAACCCGAGGTCGCAGCGGCAGGGGCGGCGGCGCATGTGCGGCTCGGCCAGCGACTTGTCGAGCGTATCGGCAATACGCCGCTGCTTCGGATGGAGCGCTTGACCGCCGCATACCCGAACGTGGAGATCTACGCCAAGGCAGAATGGTTCAACCCGGGCGGCTCGGTAAAGGACCGCGCAGCGTACTCCATGATCCGCGAAGGCGAACGCCATGGACACTTGCGGTCCGGAAAGGTGATTCTCGACGCAACGAGCGGCAATACCGGAATCGCCTACGCCATGATCGGCGCGGCCCTCGGTTACCGGGTGAAGCTCTGCCTTCCCAACAGCGCCTCGCCCGAGCGGAAGCACATCCTGCATGCGTATGGCGTCGAAATCGTCTACACGCCGGGCGATGAGGGCACCGACGGCGCGATCCGTCGCGTGCGCGAAATCTACAAAGCCGACCCCGATAAGTATTTCTATCCCGATCAGTACGGGAATCCCGCGAATCCCGCGGCGCACTATACCGGCACGGCGCCCGAAATCTGGCTGCAGACGGAAGGGCGCGTCACCCATTTTCTGGCTGGACTTGGCACGAGCGGCACTTTTGTGGGTACGTCGCGGCGGCTGAAAGAACTGAATCCGAAGATCCGCTGCATCAGCATGCAGCCGGATTCGGGATTTCATGGGCTCGAAGGCTTAAAGCACATGGCTACCAACATTGTGCCGGCCATCTACGATGCCAGCATCGCGGATGAAGATGTGGCCGTACAGACTGAAGATGGCCAGCTGATGACCAGGCGCCTGGCCCGAGAGGAAGGCATCCTCGCCGGAGTGAGCGCGGGAGCCGCTCTTTGGGCGTGCCTCGACCTTGCGCGCCGTATCCCGCGCGACCAGCACGCCGTGATCGTCACCATATTCCCGGATTCGGGCGATAAATATCTGAGCGATAAATTCTGGAGCGAAGAGTGAGCGGCTCTGTGTTGAAAATCGGAAGCGAACTGCTGCAGCGAATCCACGCGCACGGTGTGGAAACCTATCCGCACGAATGCTGTGGAGCGATTCTCGGCCGCGACGACGAATCCTCGCGCGAGGTGCTCGATCTGCTTCCCCTCGCCAATCGCCGCAACGATTCGCCGCGCAATCGCTTTGAGGTGACGCCGGACGACGTGCGCCTGGCTGAAAAGACGGCCGGCGAAAAGAAAATCGAGCTGATCGGATGGTATCATTCGCATCCCGACGCCCCGGCGCGCCCCAGCGAGTTCGACCGCGAGCACGCGTGGCCCTGGTACAGCTACATCATCGTAAGCGTGCTGAAGGGGACGCCGGCCGACACCACGTCATGGCGCTTGCATGACGATCGCGCTGCCTACGATCCCGAGGCGATTGAAACGGTCGCGCATTCGGCGCGCTGTTAGCGGCGTTTCTAACGGCCGTGACACCCTGCAGGCTCTTGAGGAAAATGTTGCAGTTCCACAAGTTTCACAAGGAGAGAATCGAATGCCAGTGAAAGTCATGATCCCAACGCCGCTGCGGGCCTATGCGGGCAAGCAGGAAAGCGTCCAGTTGCAGGCGGGGACCGTGGGAGAAGCGCTATCGGCGCTGACCAGCCAGTTCGCGGACCTGAAAAAGCATCTGTTCACCGATGACGGACGGCTCCGCAGTTTCGTCAACGTCTACGTCAACGACGAAGACATCCGCTATTTGCAAAAGGACCGGACGCCCGTGCGCGAGGGCGATGTTGTGAGCATCGTGCCGTCGATTGCGGGCGGCGCGCGCGATCGCGTTTAATCGATTTAACCAAGCGATTTTGGGGGAGAAATTTTTATGGCGACGAAAACGGAAGTTCCCGTGGCAACGCCGGAGGCCAAGCCTGCCGTGTCCCTATCAAAAGAAGAAATTTTGCGTTACAGCCGCCACCTCATCATGCCGGAGGTCGGCATGGAAGGCCAGCTCAAGCTCAAACAGGCGAAGGTGCTGTGCATTGGCACCGGCGGCCTCGGTGCGCCGCTCGGTCTCTATCTTGCCGCTGCTGGTGTCGGACGCATCGGATTGGTGGATTTCGATACGGTCGACTTTACGAACCTGCAGCGCCAGGTGCTTTTCGGCACGAGCGACGTCGGCCGTCCCAAGATTGAGGCTGCCGCCGAGCATCTGCGGAACCTGAATCCCACGATTCAGATCGATACCTTCGAGACTCGCCTCACCAGCGAAAACGCCCTCGATCTGTTCAAGGATTACGACATCATTGTCGATGGAACCGACAATTTCCCCACGCGCTATCTTGTGAACGATGCCTGCGTGCTGCTCGGCAAGCCCAACGTGTACGGCTCGATCTTCCGTTTCGAAGGCCAGATCACAATCTTTGGCGCTCCTGGTGGCCCTTGCTACCGCTGCCTCTATCCCGAGCCGCCCCCGCCTGGGCTCGTGCCATCCTGCGCGGAGGGCGGAGTTCTCGGCGTGCTGCCGGGAATCGTGGGCACGATTCAGGCTGCGGAAACTTTGAAGCTGATCATCGGCAAGGGCGATCCTCTCATCGGCCGCCTGCTGCTGTTCGATGCGCTCGGGATGAAGTTTCGCGAACTCAAGCTGCGCAAGAATCCGGAATGTCCTGTTTGCGGCGACCATCCAACCGTTACCAAGCTAATAGACTACGCGGAGTTCTGCGGCCTTCGTGGCGAGGAAGCTCCTGCCCCTCCAACGACGGTTCCAGAGATCACTCCCCGCGAGCTGAAAGCCCGGCTTGACCGCGGCGACGATATTTATGTCCTCGACGTGCGCGAGCCGCACGAATATCAGATCTGCAACATCGGCGGCCACCTGATCCCTCTGGGAGATCTTGCGAGTCGCGTGAACGAGCTCGACAGCTCCCGCGAGATCGTCGCGCACTGCCGCACCGGCAAGCGGTCTGCGCAAGCCTCGGAGTTCCTGCTCAAGGCGGGCTTCCGCAAGATATCGAACCTGAAGGGCGGGATTCTGGCCTGGTCGGATGAAGTAGATCCGTCCGTGCCGAAGTACTAAGACTTTCTATTTCACGGAGGATTGGATGGCAGCTACCAAGATCACGGTCCGAAACGACGGGTCGATCCGCGTCGAAGGCGATTTCGAGATTCTGGACCAGGATGGCAAAGCCTTCGGCCTCGGCGGCCGAACCTCGATTGGCCTTTGCCGCTGCGGGCATTCCCAAACGAAGCCCTTTTGCGACGGGGCTCACAAGAAAGCTAATTTTCAGAGCGTCATTGAAGCGCGCGACCTGCCTGCTCCAGCGCCGAAGCCCTGAACCCAATGTTGCCTGTGCCCACACGGGTGGCTCAAGTTCTAGAATGTAACGTTTTCACCCCCGAATTAGATTCCCCTAATACAGCTTCACCTCAGCCGCCATCCTCTCGTTGCAACTAAAGCGAGTACGCTCAGTTTCCTATTCGCCAATAGCTGCTGTTCTCATTTGGTACGCCATTTGCTACTTCACGGATGGGCACGTGTTTCGTTTTGAGGGGTCGGTATGGGGCGTCCGGCGAAAATTTGGGAGCTGATCCACCGTTTTCGGCTCGTCCTTCTTGGGATGATCGCGATGGCGGGCTACCTCGCCTTTTTGTCGGTCCTTCGCAACTCCACCTACGTCGCTGACCCGCTCCTGGATACATTCCTGGACATGGCAGGCAGCCTGATCGCCTTCACCTTTGCGGCCAATGCCATGATTCGTTTCCGCGGCACGCACGACCGCATTTCGCTGACCCTCGCTTTCGGCTTCGTACTCGCAGGATTGATCGAAGCTGCGAAAAGCGTAACGTTTTATCACGGCATGCTGGTCACGGGCCCTGCGGTCATCCACCACATCTCTCTCCCCTGGCTGGCTGGGAGAACTCTACTTGGAGTTCTGCTGCTTGCGGCCCTGCTCGTGGAGAGGCGGATACCTCTCGCGCACGACCCCGGAAAAGAA
>Ga0265338_10004079_pt1 | contig 20006 bp, 14 predicted proteins | sample 42126metaG_FD_193579 | JGI IMG/M metagenome (GOLD analysis project Ga0265338, IMG submission 193579) | Rhizosphere microbial communities from Carex aquatilis grown in University of Washington, Seatle, WA, United States - 4-21-26 metaG | ecosystem: Host-associated > Plants > Roots > Rhizosphere...
TTTTCGGCGGCATAACGCAACACCGCCTCGCTCACCCCGCCGGAATTTCCAAAAATCACGCCGGCGCCGGTCTTGAAACCCATCGGCATGTCGAATGATTCCGGCTGCAATTTCGTGAACCGCAAACCGGCCTCTTCAATCATCCGTGCCAGTTCCTGCGTGGTGAGCACATGGTCCACCTCCGCGATGCCGTCCGGCGCAAACTCCGGACGCTTGGCCTCAAATTTCTTGGCCGTGCAAGGCATGATGGAAACCATCACGATGTTTTCCTTTTTCACGTTCAATTCCGCCGGCAACAACTCCTTGCACAACGCGCCGAGCATCTGCTGCGGCGATTTGCAGGTGGACAGGTTCGGCAGCAGTTCGGGAAAATATTGTTCCGCAAATTTTACCCAGCCCGGGCAGCAGCTCGTGAACAACGGCAGTTTTCCACCCTTGGTTTTGCGGTTCAGGAATTCGTTCGCCTCTTCGATCACCGTCAAATCAGCGCTGAACGCCGTGTCATAGACGCGATCAAAACCAAGCCGTTTCAACGCCGCGACCATCTGGCCGCGCGTGGATTCGCCCGGCGGCATGCCGAACAGTTCGCCGATGGCGACGCGCACCGCCGGCGCGATTTGCACCACGACGGTTTTCGTGGGATCGCCCAGGGCTTTCCACACTTCGTCAATTTCCTGTTTCGGCATCAGCGCCCCGGTCGGGCAGACGGCGGCACACTGGCCGCAATTCACGCATTCGCCTTCGCCCAGGTCCTTGCCGAATGCCGGCAGCACGGCCGCGTCGTGACCGCGGTAGGCAAAATCGATCGCGCCGATGCCCTGGATCTCCGAGCAGAAGCGGACACAGTCGCCACAAAGCACGCACTTGTTCGGGTCGCGCACCAGCGAGAGCGATGAACGGTCCACTTCCGACGGTTCGTGCACCGGCTTGAAACGGACCTTTTGAATGCCCAGCTTGCGCGCCACGTCCTGCAACTGGCAGGCGGCGCTCTTGCCGCAGGTCGTGCATTCCCGCTCATGATTGGCGAGCAGCAGCTCGATGGAAATCTTGCGGATTTCGCGGATTTCCTCCGTCTGGGTGCGGATTTTCAGTCCCGGCTCGGGCGGCGTGGAACAGGCGCCCTGGATGCCGCGTCCGGCGATGTCCACCAGGCACAACCGACAGGCGCCATAAACGCTCAGGTCGGAATGATAACAGAACGTGGGAAGATCAATGTCGGCCTTGCGGATCAGTTCCAGCAGGTTCCGCTCGCCGTTGATCGGCACTTCCAGCCCGTCAATGTTCAACGTTTTAACTGCAACAGTATTGCTCATGAATGTTCCTCAAATAAATTTCCGTTACACACCGACCACGGCCTCCAGCTTGCAGACATCGGCGCACGCCCCACATACGATGCATTTGGTCTGGTCGATGACATGGGGTTGTTTTCTTTCGCCGCTGATGGCGCCCACCGGGCATTTTTTCCCGCAGGCCATGCAGCCCTTGCACTTGGCCGGATCGATGCTCGGTTTCGCGAGCGCCTTGCACTGGCCGGTCGGACAATGCTTGTGAAAGACATGCGCGTCGTATTCGTGGCGAAAGTAACGCAGCGTCGAAAGCACCGGATTGGGCGCGGTCTTGCCGAGGCCGCACAACGAACCCTTCTGCACGGCCAGCGCGAGCTTCTCCATCAACACCAGCGTCTCGCCGGTGGCGCGGCCTTCGATGATGTCATCGAGCATCGACAGCAATTGCCGGGTGCCCTCGCGGCACAACACGCATTTGCCGCAGCTCTCGCGCTGGGTGAAATCCATGAAGAACCGGGCGATGCTGACCATGCACGTCTTTTCGTTCATGGCCACCAGTCCGCCGGAGCCAACCATGGCGCCCACGTTGCGGAGCGAATCGTAATCGAGTGGCAGGTCGAGATGTTCCTGCGTCAGGCAGCCACCGGAAGGTCCGCCGATCTGCACGGCTTTGAAACCATTCGGCTTCACCTTGCCGCGCCGGTCGGTGATGCCACCGCCGATGTTGAGCACCACTTCCCGCAGCGTGGTGCCGAACGGAACCTCGATCAATCCCGTGTTTGCCACATGGCCGGTAAGCGCGAAAGTCTTGGTGCCCGGCGAAGCGGACGAGCCGAGCTGGCGGAAGACGTCAGCGCCTTGATTGATGATGCGGACGACGTGGGCGAGCGTTTCGACATTGTTGATGATGGTCGGCTTGCCCCACAAACCGCTTTGCGCCGGAAACGGTGGTTTCGGCCGCGGCATACCGCGCTGCCCTTCAATCGAGGCGATCATCGCGGTTTCCTCGCCGCAAACGAACGCGCCGGCACCTTCCATCACCTCGCAACGCAGGCTCTGGCCTGAATCGAAGGCGTTGTCGCCGAGAAAACCCATTTTCTGCGCATCTTCGACGGCGCGTTTCATGCGCGCGACGGCAAAAGGATATTCCGTGCGGACATAAATCAATGTTTCATCGGCACCGATGGCCCGCGCGGCAATCATCAATCCCTCGAGCACGCTGTGCGGATTGCCTTCCATCACGCTGCGGTTCATAAACGCTCCGGGATCGCCTTCGTCGGCGTTGCAGATGACATATTTCTTCGCGCTTTTCTGCGTCCGGGCGGCTTCCCATTTGCGCCCGGTCGGAAACCCGCCGCCACCGCGTCCGCGCAAGCCGGATTTGGTGATTTCCTCGACGATCTGCACCGGCGTCATTGTAAGAAACGCCTTCGTCGCCGCCGCATAACCGCCGTGGTGGATGTATTCGTGAATGTCTTCCGGATCAATCATGCCGCATTCCTTCAACACGAAACGCTGCTGGCGCTTGTAGAAAGGAATGTCATTGATGCCTTTGCAATGTTTCTTCGTCGCCGGATCAACGTACAGCAGCCGGTCCACCAACTTGCCGCCAACCAGCGTCTGGCTGACAATCTCGGCGACGTCTTCAACTTTGACTTTATTGTAAAGGATTTCGTCCGGGAGAATCGTGACCAGCGGTCCCATCTGACAGAACCCCTGGCAACCGCTCTTGTTAAGCCGCAAATCGTGCTCGTGGTCGTCGGCTTTAAATTCCGTGGTGACGTTAATGCCAACCACCTTGATCTGTTCGGCAAAAGCCTCAACGACCTTGTAAGCGCCGTTGGCCACGCAGCCGGTGCCGGCGCAAACCACCACGCGGCGCAGGGTTTTCGGGCCGTTCCCGGCCGCCGGATCCATGATGTGCAAGAGATGCGTGTTCATTACGATTGCTCCTTGGCCATGACTTCTTCAACCAGTTTCACTCCGCTTTCCGGCGTCATTTGTCCGTGGACCTGGTCATCCACCACCACCACCGGCGCCAGGCCGCAGGCGCCGAGGCAGGCGACCGTCTCGACCGTGAACAGCATGTCCGCCGTGGTCGTGCGCTTGCCTTCCAGCCCAAGCCGTTTGCGGATGGCATCAAGAATCGGAACCGAGTCCTTCACATGGCACGCCGTGCCGTCGCACAAACGCACGATATGCTTGCCCTTGGGTTCAATCGCAAAATGCGAATAGAAGGTGGCCACGCCAAAGACCCGCGCCGGCGAAACGTCCAAGGCCGTGGCAACATAGGTCAATACTTCCTTTGGCAGATACCGGTATTCCTCCTGCACGGCCTGGAGAATGGGGACCAGTCGCGAAGGTTTACGTCCGTGTTTTTCCAGGATTGTGAAAATTTTCACAAACTTTCGCCCATGACAATCGGGCTTTGGTTGAGTGCGCATTGTAGGTGTTTCTTCTTAGTGGTTAATTGGGACGGGGTGTTGTCGATGCCGCCCGGAGTTTCAGTCCCGACCCGGGATTACCCGCCTGAAGGGACGTGAAAAGTTTCTGCGACAGGGATGCCAGCGAGCAGTAAAGATCCTCATTGTGAACGATGACGGGCTCCGGAACGCGCAGGCGGATCGGCGCAAAATTCCAGATGGCGCGGATGCCGCCGGTGACCATCAGGTCGGCCACGGCCTGGGCTTCCGGCGCCGGGACGGTGATGATGCCGAGCAGGACGTGCATCCGCCGGGCCAGATCCGGCAGCTTGTCCAACAGCAATACAGGTTTGCCATGGATTCGGCTCCCGATTTTGGAAGGATCCAGATCGAAGGCCGCCACGATCTTCAGTCCGCACTGTTCAAATTTGTGATAGCCCAGCAGCGCCGACCCCATGCTGCCCGCCCCGACGAGAAACGCATCGTTGATGTTTTTCCAGCCCAGAAATTGTTCCAGACCCTCAATCACATTGACCAGGACATAACCAATGCGCGGGCGCCCCACGATGCCGACCGATTCCAGATCCTTCCGGATCTGCGTCGGGTCCAGGTCCAGATCAAACCCGATGTCCGTGCACGAGACGGTTTCCCGGCCGGCCGCCTGCCATTCCTTCAGAAACCGATGATACAGCGGCAATCGCTTCAACGACGGCTCCGATACGGTCCGCACCTGAGTGCCGTCCGTCCGTCCGCCCTGTTTGAGTATGTTCATATCGTGAACTTTATATCAATAAACTTTTCTCTATTTAAGCCCGAAGTGCTGATTTGTCAACCGCTGGACGGCCTGAGAAAGCAAGTATTAGTCGCTTTCTTCGAGGGCATAAGAAACCTTGTGCAATGCGGTGTATCATATTGTAATTAAAGGTATTATGGCAAATTCTGCCAATATTCCAATTTCTTACAGGTGGCCGACTGCAAAGTTTTCATTGGCGTCCAGTCGTTATATTAATATCGTTATTGTAGTACCGATATGGCCACTACAAAGCGACGGCGCGCCCAAGCAAAAGTGAAAACGGAGCCTGCGGATCTTGCGGGAAAGCTTTTCCCCGTGGCGGAAGGTGACCGCCAGGCCAGCTTGTCCTGCGTCAAACGGCTGCCTTCGTATCTGCAGCTGCTGCGGGTGCTGCAGGCGGAAGGGCACGAATGCGTTTCCGGCACCGTGCTCGCCGGGGTCCACAACCTGGAGCCGGTCATTGTGCGAAAGGACCTCGCCATCACCGGCATCACGGGCACCCCCCGAATCGGTTTCCGCGTCACTGAGACCATCACTGCCATTGAGCGGTTTCTGGGCTGGGACCGCCAGGCCCAGGCCGTCCTGGTCGGGGTCGGCAATCTGGGCAGCGCCCTGCTGGGTTATCATGGCTTTGGAAATCTCGGACTTCGGATCGTTGGCGCTTTTGACGACGATCCGCGCAAGATTGGAAAATGGGTCCACGGACGCAAGGTGCAAAACGTCGGACAACTGGCCCGTTTTGTCCGGCGCGGTGAAATCAAACTCGGCATTCTAGCCGTCCCCGCACAGGCGGCGCTGGCGACCGCCGAAGTGATGGTTGAAGCCGGCATCCGGGGAATCTGGAATTTCACCCCGGCAACACTGAAGGTCCCTGATTCCGTGGTCACTCAGAAGGAAGACCTGGCGGAGGGACTGGCGGTCCTTTCCCATCGGCTTCAGCATTTGCTCCATCAGCCTCATCTGGCCGGACAATCGTAAGGACCCAAGCCAGTTTGAAATTATGCCGCCCTCCTCCGGCAGCTCGTCCGTGAGCGGCGGACAGCATCCCACCGCGGAGTTTTCATCGGCTGTCATCACCCAAGGGTCGGCTGCCTCAATTCAAGACAGACAGCCCGGTTTTGCCCAGATAACTGTTGCGCTAATCTTTATTAGAATGATTTCTAACTTTTCAATAGCCGGGGCATATCGGCTGCTCCGTTGGCGGGTGTGTTTGGCCGAAATAAAACTCCATTCGCGGTTCGGACGATTGTCATCGCCAGTCTTGCGTTCACGGCGAGCACGCGGCTGCGCGCAGATGATGCGGTGGATCTCAAACGCCAGATGGACCTGTTGATGCAGCAAAACGCCGCCCTGCAGCAGCAGGTGCGGCAGCAGCAGCAGTTGATTGAAGGCCTGAACCAGCGGATCTCGGTCGTGGAACAAAGCGCCACCCAGCACGACGAACCGTTGGCCCATTTGGAGACAAAAGACACCTCGACCGATCCCCTGGCCGGCGGACTCAATTTCGGGAGGGCAAACCTCAGCGGCGAAGGCGCCGTGGGGGTGTTCAGCTCGCAATCGGATGGAAAATATTCTCACACCGATTTTCGGGCCGATGAAGCGCGGCTGTTTGTCGAAGCGCCGATCTGGAACGACGTTTATTTCTATGGGGAATTGGACCTGGCCACGCCGGAGAATGACGGCGTCAACGCCGCGATGGGTGAGCTGTATGTCGATTTCGAAAACGTTTCGCAGCTCTGGGGGGCAGACCGGATGCTGAACGTGCGCGTTGGCAATTTGTATATTCCGTTTGGCGAGGAATATTTGACGCGGAACGCCATCGACAACCCGCTCATTCTGCATTCCGTGTCGGACTTGTGGGGATTTGATGCCGGCGTCGAGGTTTACGGAACGCTGGGCAAATTCTGTTACGTGGCCGCGGTCCAAAACGGGGGTGTCAACGTGCCGGATTTCAACTCGGACAAATCGGTCGCTGCCCGGCTGGGCTACGACCCGGTCCCCTGGCTGCATCTGAGTGTGAGCGGCATGCGCACTGGAAACCTGGATGCGGAAAGCGATTCCCTGTCCGCTTTGTGGTTTGGCAACGGTTTTTTCCAGCCCATTGGTTCGACGAATACGACCGCCTTTCATGCCGACCTGGTTGAGGGCGATGTGATTGTCCAACTGCCGCGCGGGCAGTTGCGGGTTTTTGGCGGTTATGTCCGCTACGGCGACAACGATCCGGGCGTTAATAATTCGCGCAACCTCTATTACTATTGTGTCGAGGGCAGGCAGAATCTTACCCGCCAATTATATGCCGCGGCGCGTTTCAGCCAGATTTTTGTCAATGGCGGCTATCCCATCCCTGCCGAAGGCAATTTCAACGATTATTATTTCAACAACCTGACCACCCAGATCTGGCGTTTGAGCCTGGGCCTGGGTTATCGCTTCAGCGACCGGCTGGTGATCAAGGCGGAATATGCCTTCGAACACGGCAAGGTGGCCACCGGCGAGGGGCGGGATGATGAAAATTTTGTCGGGACGGAAGTGGCCTTCAAATTTTGACCATGCAAACACCAGTCTGGAAAATTCTCCCGCTGATCGCTGCGCTTGCCGGCAACGCCAGTGCCGGCAGCATCACCGGCACGGTTCAGGCGGAAGGCAAACCGGGTGTCGGCGGCGAAACCGCCGGTGGCGGGGCCTACGACAGCCGGAAATTCAAATTTGTTGAGCGGGTTAATTATGCGGACATGCGTGATTTCATCGTGTCCATTGAGGGGCAGGTAGGCGGAAAGCCCGTGATTCCCGGAATGCCAGCCACGGTCGAATCACACCATGTCGTCCAACAGGGCGCCGTCTTCACGCCGCACGTGCTGCCCATCGTGATGGGAACCACGGTGGAATGGCCGAACAACGATGACATTTATCACAACGTTTTTTCCATGTCCGACCCCAAGCCGTTTGATCTGGGGCTGTACAAGCACGGCGAGCCGGGCAAACGCGTGACCTTCGATAAACCGGGCCGGGTGGATGTGTTCTGCTCCATTCACGCCAACATGCACTGCATCATCCTGGTGCTGGAAAACCCTTATTTTGCCGCCACGGACGGCTCCGGCCATTATACCATCACCAACGTCCCGCCGGGCACCTATAAATTGAGAGCCTGGCACGAGCGCTTGCCGGCTCAGACAAGGGAAATCACGGTTCCCGAAAACGGCACCGTCAAGGCGGATTTTGTTTTAAGCATCACCAATCTTCCAAAATACTGAGCATGGAACGTCTCAAGACAGCCTTCTTCCTGAGTTTCCGGGCGAAAGTCATCGTCCCGGTGATTGCCGTGATGATATTGCTGCTGGCCACATCCATGTGGCTGGTGGACCAGCAGATTGTCCAGCAGCTTCAGGAAGACGCCGCGCAACTGTTGCTCACCGCCGACACGATGCTTAAAAAATGGCAGGAAACCCGCGCCGCCGATTTTTCGCTGCGTTTTTTCAATGTCGTCAAGGAATCCCGGTTTCAGGCAGTCGCGAAAACCGAGGACCAGGCCACCTTTAGCCATCTGCTGGACGAGTTGATCGGGGAAAATGTCGCGGACGTCATGGTGATGTCATCCATCAATGGCGGTCTGCCGCCGCAGGCAGCCGCGCGGGACCCGCTGCTCAACCTGGAGGAATTCAAAAGCCGCTCCGCCGCCACCGCCGCGCAGGCCGGCCGGGGCCAGCCCTCGGTGAACACCATCCGGTGCGGGAATAAATTGTTCGACGTGGTTTCCATTCCCATCCGGGTGGATGACAACATTGTCGGGGTGCTGACCTTCGGCCTGGAAAATTCCATCGCCGGGGAATTCAAACGCCTGACCCAGAGCGAACTGGTTCTCTTTTCCGACGGACAAGTGGTCGGCTCCACGCTGGCCAAATCCGACTCGGATGAGCGGCTGTTGGCCAAGATGTCGCAACTCTCGACGTTGCCGGCCAGTGCCGGTTTCAATGCCACCGAGGAAATCACTTTGAACGGCGAACATTTTCTTTGCCGGGCCGGGAGCCTGAACGCGCCGGACCAGGCGCATCCCTTGAATTATCTCATCCTCTCCACCTACGAACGGCCCCTGCAGGCTCTGGATTCGATCCTGCAACGGATCCTGCTGGTCAGCGTGCTGGGAATTCTACTGGGCGCGGCCGGGATCTGGCTGCTGGTGCGCAAGGTCACCACCCCTTTGCAGGAACTGCGCGACAGCGCCGAAGCCGTGGGGCGCGGCGATTTTTCGCGGCGCGTCGTGGTCCATTCCCGGGATGAATGCGGCGAACTGGCGCTGGTGTTCAACCAGATGACTGAGAACCTGAAAAATTCCCGCGAACAACTGGAAGCCACGGTGGAAACCCTCAAAACCACCCAGGCCCAGTTGATCCAGAGTGAAAAACTTTCCGGCATCGGCGAATTCGTCGCCGGCGTGGCGCATGAATTGAACAATCCGCTGACAACGGTGATGGGCTTTTCCGAGTTGCTGAAACAGGAGGATGTTGATCCGCAGCGCAGCCGTCATCTGGACATGATCTTCAAGAGCGCGCAGCGTTGTCAGAAGATTGTCCAGTCGCTGCTCAGCTTTGCCCGCCGCCATCGTCCGGAACGCAAGACGGTTTGTGTGAACTCCCTCGTCGAGGGCGCGGTGGAGATTCTTCAATATCAATTGCGCACGAGCAATATCGAGGTCATCACCCGTCTGGATCCGGAGCTGCCCCAGGCGATGGTTGATCCACATCAGATCCAACAGGTTTTTTTGAACATCATCAACAATGCCCGCCAGGCCATGGAGGCCCACCAGCCCAAAGGCTGGATTAAGATCATCTCGGAGACCCGCTGGAACCATGTGTGCGTCATCTTCCAGGACAACGGTCCGGGCATCTCCCCGGAAAACCTGTCAAAAATCTTTGATCCTTTTTTTACGACCAAGGAAGTGGGCAAGGGAACCGGCCTGGGCCTGAGCCTTTGCTACGGCATCATCAAGGAGCATGGCGGTACCATCACCCCCCGCAGCCGTCCGGGCGAGGGCGCTACCTTTGTCATTGAACTGCCCATCGCCTATGGCGCCGGGGAGCCGGTCCCGGCCGAAACCGGCCCCGCGCCGGAACGGGAAAAAATCGATCCGCACGAAGGCGCGGGAAAAAAGGTGCTGGTGATTGACGACGAGGAACCGATTCTGCAGATGGTGCGGGAGACGTTGACACGCCGGGGTTATCAGGTGGACATCGCGGTTGACGGCGAAACCGGTCTGCGCCATCTGGACCAGGGAAAATATGACGTGACCCTGTGCGACTGGAAAATGCCCGGCCTGAACGGCCAGCAGGTTTACGAACGGGTCCGCTCCAGAAACCGCGATCAGTCCGACCGGATTATTTTCATCACCGGCGACATGGTCAACGAGCGGACCAGCCGGTTTCTGGAGGAGCAAAACCGCATCTGCCTGGCCAAGCCGTTCACGTTCGCCGAATTTCGTTCCGCCGTCAGCAAGGTGACCGAGACCGGCTCCAAGTGACACTTGGGAACCGGCTGAAACATGGCCGGTCAGACGAGGGAAAAAATTGCCAAAATCCGGTTAGTCAGCCCCCATTTTAGCCCGTTTTATGCATCCTGAGCGGTGTTTTTTACCCGCCGCGAAAACGGGTTTGAGATGATGTACATTTCAAGCCCCGCTGTAATCACGTTTTGTTTGGTTTGTGATGAAAGGTTACATGGACAAACTATTTCCACGGACTACACTGGCTGCGATTGGCCGGGTGTCATCGGAGAAAGGCCACCGGGATTTGTTCGTCAGGTCCGCATGGGTTTGAACATTCGGTGCCGTTCCCCGGAAAAAGGACATTCGGCGTCGTTTATGCACATTACTTCCGCTACGTTACTAACCTTGGCTCTGCTGGGGTATGTCACTGGTGGGCTGGCGGGGCTGGCATTCTGCCGGCACGAAAAATTCGCCAATTTTTGCTCGTTCGGCTGCGCCACCGTGGCCGGTCTTTGCGGAACGGTCGCCTGCGTCATGTCCCTGGCAGCTGGCGCCACCACCGCTGTCCCCCTGCAGTTGCAATTGCTTCCCACCCTCGTTCCGTATGTCCAGTTCACCATCAGCCTCGATCCGTTATCGGCCTTTTTCGGACTGCTGGTTTCGCTGTTGAGCTTTGCGCTGTCGCTTTATTCGCTGGGCTATGCGCGCGGGTTTTATGGACGTAAAAATGTGGGCGTGCTGGGCGCGTTTTTCAACGTGATGCTGCTGGCGACGACGCTGGTGGTCATGGCGGACAATGCGTTTTTTTTCCTCATGGTCTGGGAAATCATGGCGCTTTCGGCCTACTGCCTCGTCAGTTTCGAGCATGAGAAACCCGAGACGCGCAGCGCCGGGGTGCTTTACTTCGTCATGTCACACATCGGCACCGGCTGCATCATGCTGGGTTTTCTGCTGCTGTTCCAGGCTTCCGGCGGTTATGACTTTGCCGGCTTTCACGCGTTGAGCGCGAAACCGGAATGGTTGGCTTCAGGCAGCCGCAACGCCGCCTTTCTGTTGTTCCTCACGGGGTTTGGCGTCAAGGCGGGCATCGTGCCGTTGCATATCTGGCTGCCGGCGGCCCATCCGGTCGCGCCCAGCAACGTTTCCGCCTTCATGTCGGGCGTGCTCATCAAGACCGGCATCTACGGCCTGACGCGCGTGTTTTTCTGTTTTCTCGGTAATCCGCCGATGTGGTGGGGCGTGACGGTGCTGGCCATCGGCACGATTTCCGCCGTGCTGGGCGTGCTGTACGCCCTGATGCAACACGATCTGAAGCGGCTGCTGGCGTATCACAGCATTGAAAACATCGGCATCATCCTGATGGGCTTTGGCGCGTCGCTGATGTTCCTGCACACGGGCCATCCGTTGCTGGCCACGCTGGCGCTCATCGCGGGGTTGTATCACACGATCAATCATGCCGTGTTCAAGGGGCTGCTGTTCTTGGGCGCCGGCGCGGTCCTGCACGCCACGCACACGCGCGACATGGAGCAGATGGGCGGGCTGGCGAAGCGGATGCCGCAGACGGCGTTCTGTTTCCTGATCGGCGCCGTGGCCATTTCCGCGTTGCCGCCGCTGAACGGCTTTGTCAGTGAATGGCTCACGTATCAATCGTTGCTGCAGGGGTTCGGCACGACGGACAGTTTGCTGCGGCTGATGTTTCCGATTGGCGGCGCGCTGCTGGCGCTGACGAGCGCGCTGGCCGCGGCGTGTTTCGTAAAGGCCTTTGGCATCACCTTCCTGGCTCAACCGCGGAGTGAAGCGGCGGCGCAGGCGCATGAAGTGTCGCCCACCATGCTGCTGGGCCAGGGCGTGCTCGTGGCGGCCTGCGTGTTTCTCGGCCTTTGCCCGACGCTGTTTCTCAAGGTACTCGATCCTTTGACGCAACAGCTCACCGGCCAGCAAATCAGTCCACTACTGACCCTGGCGAATGGTCTGGTGCTGTCGGGGATTAACCAGGCCGGCGGTACGGTTTCGACCCTCGGCATTGCGGTGCTGGGGGTGGCCCTGCTCTTAATTCCATTTGCGTTATGGCTGGCCTTTGGACAAAAGACGAAAACCCGCATCGGACCGACGTGGGATTGCGGCCTCAAGGGATTGACCCCGCGCATGGAATACACCGCCACCGGCTTTTCGAAACCGATCCGGATGATTTTCAAGACCCTCTTCCGTCCGCATCGCGAAGTACAGCGGGAGTACGACTTTTCACCCTACTTCACCACGAGCATGCGTTTTGAGGCCCACGTCGAGGAAGTCTTTGAGACCCGGATTTATCGCCCGTTGCAACGACAGGTGCTGCGCCTGTCGCGCCGGATGCGCGCGCTGCAGGCCGGCAGCCTGCAGGCGTATCTCATTTATATCTTCATCACCCTGTTGCTACTGCTGATGTTTGCGCTATGAAACCGGACCTCCTCGCCATCGGGTTGCAAACGGCGCTGTTGCTGGCGCTGGCGCCGCTGGTCAGCGGCTGCATCCGGAACTGGAAGGCCCGGCTGCAGAACCGCCGCGGCCCGCGCGTTGGGCAGATTTATTTCGACCTGTTGAAATTTCTGCGCAAGGACATGGTTATTTCCGAACACGCGTCATGGGTGTTCCCGGCCGCGCCCTACGTCGTCTTTATCACCGCGTTGCTGGTGGGATTGATGGTGCCGATGGTGACCACCCAGGCGCCGTTGAGTTTGTTCGGCGGTGTGCTGGCGGTCGTCGGGCTGCTGGCGCTCGGGCGGTTCTTCCTGGCGCTGGGCGGACTGGACCCGGCCAGCGCGTTCGGCGGCATGGGCAGCAGCCGCGAGATGACCATCGCCGCCATTGCCGAACCAGCCTTGATGCTGGCGATTTTCACCGTGGCCATCACGGTGGGCTCCACCGACTTCAGCCACATGGTGGCCGCCTCCCAGCAATCGGGCTGGGAGATGCTGAATCCGACGCATCTCATGGCCTTCGCGGCGTTGTTCATTGTGCTGCTGGCCGAGACCGGCCGCATCCCTGTTGACAATCCGGCCACGCACCTCGAACTCACGATGATCCACGAGGCTATGCTGCTGGAATATTCGGGACGTTATCTCGCCCTGATGGAATGGGGCGCGGCCATCAAGCAACTGGTGTTGATGGCCATCCTCGTGAACGTATTCCTGCCGGTGGGCCTGGCCGGCGATGGCTCGGTTATCGCGCTCGCCCTGGGCCTGGCCGTTTTCCTCGTCAAGATTTTCGTGTTGTCCGCCGCGGTGGTGTTGGTCGAGACCGTCAACGCCAAGTTGCGGCTGTTCCGCGTGCCGGACCTGTTGAGCGCGGCCTTCGTGCTGGCAGCCATGGCGTTGCTATCGACGTTTCTTTTTCATTGATCATGAACCCACCCGTCTCCATTGAAATCGGTTCGCAGGTGATCATGCTGCTGGCGGCGCTGATGCTGGTGCTGCAACTGCTCCTGGTGGTGCAGCGGATGTTGCTCACGAACATCCGCCTCTTCGCGCTGCAATCGCTCATGCTCTCCGCCATCGCGGCCGTGATCGCCTGGTATTACAACGCCACGCACGTGTACATCGTTGCCGTGCTGACCTTGGTCGGAAAGGTCATTTTCCTGCCCTGGCTGCTCAACCGGATCGTGCGTCGCATCAACATCGTCCAGGAAATCGAGCCGCTGTTCAACGCACCCACCTCGATGCTCATCTGCGGCGCCCTGACCTTGCTGGGTTACCTGGTGGCGCGGCCGTTCACGACGCTGCACAAGCTCGGGAACAACACGCTGGCCATCGCCATCACCCTGTTGCTCACCGGTTTTTTCCTCATGATCAACCGCCGGAAAGCCATTTCCCAAGTGCTGGCGCTGCTGACCATCGAAAACGGCGTCATGCTGGCTGCCGTGGCGCTCACCACCTACGGCATGCCGCTGGTGGTCGAGCTGGGCATTTTCTTCGACGTGATGGTGGCGGTGATGGTGCTGGGGATTCTGGTCTATCGCATCCGCGAGTCCTTCGCCTCCATGGACACCGGCAAACTGGACCAACTAAAGGGATAAGGCTGGATGAAAGGGAAACATTCAACATTCAACATTGAACATCCAATGCCAGAAAAAGAACACAACGCGCCAAGACGAATACGAATTCTGAAACCGAGAACAGCACAAGGTCCGGCGCCAGATTCAGCCCAGCTGGGTGTTGAGCGTTGGGCGTTGAATGTTTTCTCATGCCTCCTTTTGCCTTGATCCTTTAACCTTTTTTATGCTGTTGTTGACGCCCATTCTCCTGATCCCGCCGGCCGCGGCTTTGCTCTGCTTGGCGGTGCCGTGGCGACGGCTCATGGAATGGATCAACATCCTGGCATTCGCCGCCACGCTGGTGCTGGGCATCCAACTCTTCCACGAGGTGCTGGCTCACACCGTGGTGACGGAATGGAAGGAATTCTTCTACGCTGATGCACTGAGCGCCTGGATGGTTTTGTTGATTTCGGCCGTGTCGTTGGGCACGTCGCTGTATGCGGGCCATTATTTCCGCCGCGACCTCGCCGCCGGGATGGTGACGGCCGCCCGGGTCAAGGAGTTCTTCGTGCTCACCCCGGTGTTTGCCACGGGCATGTTCCTGGTGGTGCTGGCGAACAATCTGGGCGTGATGTGGTTTGCCTTGGAAGCGACCGCCCTGTCGTCCGTGTTGTTGGTGGCGTTGTACAACCGCAAGACCTCGCTCGAAGCCGCGTGGAAATACATCATGCTCGGCAGCCTGGGTTTGGCGCTGGCCCTGTTCGGAACGGTGATCACCTACGCCGCGGCAATTGGACAATGCGGGAGCGAACGGCTGCCGAGCTTCAACTGGTCGCACCTGATGACCGTGGCGGCCCAGTTTGACCCGCGGCTGATGCAACTGGCGTTTGCTTTCGTGCTCGTCGGTTACGGCACCAAGGCGGGACTGGCGCCGATGCACACCTGGCTGCCCGACGCGCACAGCGAGGCCCCATCACCGACCAGCGCCATGCTGTCCGGCGTCTCGCTCAAGGTCGCAATCTACGCCCTGCTCCGTTTTCACATGTTGACCACGCAATGCCTCGGCACCGGGTACAGCCGCAATCTACTCCTGGGGTTCGGCCTGCTCTCCATGTTCCTGGCGGCGCCGTTCATTTTGGTGCAGAGCAACCTCAAACGGATGCTCGCGTACTCCAGCCTGGAACACGTCGGCCTCATCTGCACCGCCGTCGGCTTGAACACGCCGGTGACCATTTTCGGCGCGTTGCTGCACATGGGTTATCATGCGCTGACCAAACCAGTGCTGTTCTTCGCGGCCGGCAACATCCACCAGACGTTTCACACCCTGAAATTCCGGGTCATCGGGCCGGGCGTGGTGCAGGTGCTTCCGGTGACGGTGCTGTTCATGGGGCTGGCCGCGGTTGCGGCGATGGGACTGCCGCCGTTTGGATTGTTTTACAGCGAGCTGACCGTGCTCAGCGGCGGGTTCGCCGCCGGCCGGACTGTCATCAGCATCCTGATTCTGGCGGCACTGGTCGGGGCGTTTTGCGGCATTCTCACCCAGCTCACCCGCATCCTGCTGGGTGCACGCAAGGCCGAACGCCCCAACGATGCTGGCGCTTGGGACGGTGTGCCGGCGATGGCACTGCTGGTGGGCGGATTGCTGGTGTTCAGTGTGTGGTGTCCGGAGCCGTTGCTGCAATTGATTCATCAGGCAGCGGGAATCATCAAGGGAAGGTCATGAGAAAATTATTTCAAGTAACCAGCACTGTCGGAGGGGCGAGTTACACGAGTCCTCATCTTCCGAAGCGTTTCTCGCGTCAGGGACCCGCAAAGCTCGCCCCTCTGAAGGAAATTGAAAGAATCGAACGATGGAATTGATGCTGTTACTGCTGGTGCCGCTGGCGGCCGGCCTGCTCTGCTTCGCGACCAACTTGCGCGCGGGGTGGGAACGGCTGAATCTGGGCGCCTTTGCAATCGTGGCCGGACTGGCCTTCAAGGTGGCTGGTGATGTGATCGTGTCGGGCACCGCGACCATGCCCGGCTCGGTGACCGCGCTGGGCGGTTTCCTGCGCGCCGATGCCTTGAGCGCCCTCGTGCTGGTCCTGATCGGCTTCGTGTCGCTGGTTTGTTCGATCTATTCCGTCGGTTATCTGCGACGGGACGAGAGCGGCGGCAAAATTACCCATGTGCAATTGCGGCGTTACTACGTGCTCACGCCATTGTTCGTCGGAGCCATGCTGCTGGTGCCGTTGGCGGACAACCTGGGCGTGATGTGGGTGGCCATCGAAAGCGCCACGCTGGCGTCGGTGCTGCTCGTCACCTTTTATAACCAGAAGACCTCGTTCGAGGCGGGCTGGAAATACATCATCATCGGCAGCGTCGGCATTTCCCTGGCGTTGTTCGGCACAATTTTCACCTACTACGCGGGCGTCGGCCTGCCCGGATTGGAAACGCATGGCGGCATGAACTGGTCGGTGCTGGCAGGTGTGGCGGCCAAGCTCAACCCGCAGGCCATGCGGCTGGCGTTCGTGTTGGTGCTGCTCGGCTACGGCACCAAGGCGGGTCTGGCGCCGATGCACACGTGGAAACCAGATGCTTATGCGGAAGCGCCGGTTCCCTCCGCGGCATTGCTGGGCGCCGGATTCATCAACTGCGCCATTTACGCCATCATGCGCTTCGATGTGCTCACGGAGAAATGTCTCGGCCACGATTTTCCCGGCAAGCTGCTGGCGGGTTTTGGTGTCGCCTCGATCCTCGTAGCTGCGCCCTTCATCCTGGTGCAACGCAATTTTCGCCGGATGCTGGCGTACTCCAGCATTGACCATGCGGGCATCATGGTGGCGGGACTGGGTTTCGGCGGCAAACTGGGCGTCTTGGGCGCGGCGCTGCACATGTTGTTTCACGGGGTGACCAAGCCGCTGGTATTTTTCTGCGCCGGCAATGTGCAACAACATTTCGGCACGCCCTATTTCCGGAAGGTGCAAGGCGTCATGCACACGCTGCCGTGGACGGGCGGGTTGTTTTTGGTCGCGACGCTGGCCGTCACCGGCACACCGCCGTTCAGCCTGTTTCAAAGCGAGTTTACCATCTTGAGCGGGGCGCTGGCCGCCGACCGCGGCTGGATGGCCTTCCTGTTCATCGGCGGTGTGGTGACGATTTTTGCGGGTTTTCTGGTGCACATGTCCAAACTGAGCCTGGGTGCGCCCGTGCAACCCGGACCACGCGCCGTCGAGTGCCCTTGGAAATTGGGTGCCATGGTGGTCGTGATGGTTACAGTCATCGTCCTGGGCTTCTGGCTGCCCGGCCCGATCTATGAACTGGTGCGCCAGACAACCCAGATCATCGGAGGTGTCCCATGAGTGATATGCCCAGCGTGACTGGAATCGTGGCCGAGATGCAGGAACGTTTCGGCGGCCGGCTGACCGCCGTGAACTTGAGCCGGCGCGACGAAATTTATTTTGACGCCAAGATGGACCTGGTCGCCGGGTTCAGCGCCCATCTTTACAAAAACTGGGATGCGCGGCTGGTGGGAATCTTCGCCGACGATGTCCGCGAGTCGGAAAAAGTTTTCCATCTTTACTACGTTTATGCACTCGACGCCGCTCGCACGTTTTTCATCCTGCGCGTGCCCCTGCCGCAGGACCAACCGGAGTTTCCCTCGCTCGCCAATGCCATTCCGGCCGCCGACGTGCAGGAACGGGAGATCCAGGATCTGTTTGGATTGAAACTTATCGGCCATCCCAATCCCCGCCGTTGCGCGCTGCACGATGACTGGCCGGATGTGCATCCGTTGCGCAAGGATTTTGACCTGCACACCCAGTTGCCGCCGTTTCAGGGCGAGCGGCACAAGTTCCGAACGGTCGAAGGTGAAGGCGTGTTCCAAGTGCCGGTGGGCCCGGTGCATGCCGGCATCATCGAACCCGGACATTTCCTGTTCAGCGTGGCGGGCGAACCGGTGCTTTATCTGCAAATGCGCCTGTTTTACACCCACAAGGGCACCGAGAAATTGTTCGAGCATCTGCCGGTGACACATGGCGTGCGGCTGGCGGAAAGCATCTCCGGCGATTCCAGCTTTGCCCACGCCACGGCGTTCTGCCATGCCATCGAGCGCGCCGCCGAAGTGGAGGCACCGCCGCGGGCGCGCGCACTCCGCAGCCTGTGCCTGGAACTGGAACGTCTCTATAATCACATCGGCGACATCGGCGCGATTGCGACCGACGTGGCGTTTGTTGTGGCCAACATGCACGCCATGCGGCTCAAGGAACGCGTGTTGCGCGTAAATGAGGAACTCACCGGCAACCGCCTGCTGCGCGGCATGGCCTGTCTGGGTGGCGTACGTTTTGACTGGGAGGGCGCACAAATCAAGACCTTGGAAAAGCTGACCGTCGAACTCAGACCGGAATTTGATTCACTGGTTGAACTCATCGAAAATTCCTCATCCACGCGCGACCGGCTGGAAGACACCGGCATCTTGAAACCGAAGGTGGCGCGCGATCTGGGCGTCGTGGGCATTGCCGGACGCGCTTCGGGTTTTGACCACGATTTGCGGCGCGATTTTCCCCATGCGGCGTACGACCGGGTGAAAGTTCGCGTGCCGGTTTACCAGGAAGGGGATGTGGAACACCGGATGCGGGTGCGCATCGACGAAGTGCGGGAATCGCTGTCCATCATCCAACAACTCATGGCGGACCTTCCCGGCAGCGCGGTGCACGTTGAAATCGGCGAACTGCCGGCCGGACGCACGGCGCTGGGCTGGGTTGAAGGCTGGCGGGGTGAAATTTACCATTGGATCCGCACCGCGCCCGGCAACCGGCTGGCGCGTTGCAAGGTCAAGGACCCGTCGTTGCAAAACTGGCCGGCGGTGAGCGAGGCGATTTTGGGCAACATCGTGCCCGATTTCCCGGTTGTGAACAAAAGTTTCAACCTGTCCTATTCCGGCACGGATCGCTGAGGTGATTTATGTTTGAAATTCTCCGAAAAAGCCTGCGCACCGGCATCGTAACGACGAGTTATCCGGAAACGCCCGTAGAAATCTCCAAGTTCGCCCGCGGTCGGCCGGAAATTGACTGGCACAAGTGGGAGGATGCGCGTCCGGCCACCGCCGCCTGCCCGACGGGAGCCATCAGCTATCAGGACGCCGGGCAACAACGAACCGCGCGACTGGACCTGGCCAAGTGCACCTTCTGCGGCCTCTGCGCCGAGATCGACAAGGCCATCCGCATGACCAAGGTCTGCGAATGCGCCACACGCCGACGCAACGATTTGGTGACCGAAGCCACCTACAGCCTCACGCCCGACGGCCGGCACGAACGAATGTTGACCACCCCGGACAGCAAAAGATCGCACCTCAACAAAACTGCTTTGTGGGAGCCCGGAGCCCTTAATATTTTGGGCCGGAAAATCAAAACGCAGGTGGACGCCGTGCTGGGCCGGTCGCTGCACATCCGCGAAGTGGATGCCGGCTCCTGCAACGGTTGCGAAATTGAAATCGTCGGTTTGAACAGCCCGGTCTATGATCTCGAACGTTTCGGCATTCATTTTGTCGCCTCGCCGCGGCACGCTGACCTGCTGCTGGTGACCGGGCCGGTGACGCGGAACATGGAACTGGCGCTGCGCAAAACGTACGATGCCATGCCCGCGCCCCGCCTCGTGGTGGCCGTGGGGGCCTGCGGTTGCAGCGGCGGCATCTTTGGCAAGAATTACGCCACCGTTGGCGGCGTGGATGCGGTGCTGCCGGTGGATGTTTACGTTCCCGGCTGTCCGCCCAACCCGCACGCATTGCTGCACGGCATCCTGGTGGCCATTGGACGCATGGTTCCCGCCGCCAAAGTTTGACCAGCTTGGATTGATTAAAACTGAAAGCCGGATGGCTGCGCTGGTTGTTCCAGCGCCCGCCACATCGTTGGCCGGGCAGATCGGAAGTCGCGCGCGCCCGTCAAATCATTAATTTTAATGGTGCCGACGGAGGGGGTCGAACCCACACACTCTTGCGAGTACCAGATTTTGAGTCTGGCGCGTCTGCCAATTCCGCCACATCGGC
>Ga0265338_10004081_pt1 | contig 20002 bp, 37 predicted proteins | sample 42126metaG_FD_193579 | JGI IMG/M metagenome (GOLD analysis project Ga0265338, IMG submission 193579) | Rhizosphere microbial communities from Carex aquatilis grown in University of Washington, Seatle, WA, United States - 4-21-26 metaG | ecosystem: Host-associated > Plants > Roots > Rhizosphere...
GTACTATGTCACGGATTACATCACTTTTTTCGATGCAAAATTATTTCGAGGCTCAAATTTTGGGGGCGGGATTTTGCGTTGTTAATTGACAGGTAAGGATTATCGTCTATTGTATAGAAACTGAAACGAAGGGGGAAAACTGAAATGCGAGCTGATAGATACCGGATAACTATAGAGGTCGAATGTTCATCACGAGCGAATGCTAATGATACAGCAATGCACATATTGGAATTTGTAACTGATAGAGAGGCAGTCTTTCATGTAAAGCCAGTCTTTTTGTCAACCGATGTAGTTGAAATTGCGAGGGGCGAAATACTTTTCACAGAATAACCTCCACTCCCATTCCCGGCTTAGTGATCGCGTACCGGGAATGTGGGAGGCGGTTAGAGCCTTGGAAGTGAGGAACAAGTGGAGACTGAAATGACATCTTACGACGAAGCGGTGACATCGGCTCGGAAAGCTTACGACGAAGTGAGTGTCCCGGCTCTGGATGCTTACGACGAAGCGCTGGCATCGGCCCGTAAAGCTTACTACGAAGCGGTAGCACAGGCTGCGAAAGCTTACAACGAAGCGCTGGCACCGGCTCGGAAAGCTTACAACGAAGCGCTGGCATCGGCCCAGAAAGCCTAACCTCCACTCCCATTCCCGGCTTAGTGATCGCGTACCGGGAATGTGGGAGGCGGTTACGCTACACGACCTGCCTCAGGCTACAGCTAAACGCAGCAATGAAAACTCTGGATAACTATTGTTATCACGACCTTTGATTTTCAGGATGCTTTAGACCGCGTAGCCTTCTTTTTCATCTTATTAGGAGCAATGCAATGGCACGTACAGCAAAGACGCCGGCACAGAAGGCGGCGAACAAAGCGGAAAGCAAGCGGGACAAGTTTGTTCGGTTAGCGACGGCTCGGACGAACAAGGCGTTGAAGGCCATTCAGCAGATTGGCGGTTTGGCGAACAAGAATAGTTATGATTTTGCTACTGCCGACGCTACTGCGGTTGTAGATGCTTTGACCGGCGCAATGACGAACGTTCAAACTAAGTTTGACAACGCCCTGAGCAACAAGCCGGTTACTGCCGTCGAGGGTTTCAAGCTTCCCGGCGCTTAGGCATTGCACCGGGCATAATATGGGACGGTCCGAATTACAAGCAGAGGGGCGAGCCGTAGGGTTCGCCCCTTGGAGGGGAAAGATGGCCTTACATTCGCAGGTAGAGATACCAGACAGTTTGGAAACTCAGGTAATGCGGCGGGTGCCGCATTCCGTGCGGACAAATCTCATGGTGGCATTTATGGGTGAACCGTCAATTAACGTGTATGCTTCCGGTACAATGTATTATTTGGAAGATACGCGTACCGGCCATGCGATAGCAACGGATTTGAAACCTGTGTTCGATAAGTTGATTGAGCATTTGTTCGATACGACATAGGAGAAGCAACATGGAAAACCAAATGCCGATTACCCGCGACTGGACACAGATGCGGGATTATGACCCTACGGTTCAGCAAATCGGGGAAGATGCTGTAGAGCGTGCGTTGACTATCACCTACGAATACCCTCGCGGGTTCTGGCGGTTGTTTGGTAAATGGGCGATGATTTCGGCGATAACGTTTGGGATTGGTTTCATGTCGGTAGTTTGGTTTGCGTTGTACGTCGATTGGCGGCTAGGATATTAAATTATGACGCAATTGGCATTCTTTTTGGGGTATTTCGTTGGGATTGCAACGTATATTCTAGCAGTGAGGTACATTAAATGAATTGGTGGCTAGGCTTTTTATTCGGGATCGTCTTTTCGATTGCATGTTTTCTGCTTTTTGCTTGGTATATAAATGAAAGCGACTGACGATCTTCCTTTCCTTGCTACCGGCCCGGATTTCATTGCGTGGCGTTACGTAATCCATAAGAGACTAAACCGGGTCGGTAGAGTATTGAACGAGTTTCCCTATGCGGTATATGTGGAAAGCCCGTTTTTCGGAGAGGCGTTGTGGGCGAATGAGAGTATCAGGAACCCGACTGGCGAGGAAGCGAAGAAGATAATGGATAGCTTCTACGGCGCGAAGGAAGCTAAGAGGAATATAGACCATAGCGCCTTGGATGATTTATTGGGGAAGATAAAATGAGAATTATTCATCGAACACCGTATTTTAGAAAAACCGATAAATTTTATATGGCATGGAATGTTAGTGTTAATGGCGTTTGGTTTGTAAGGTTCAAAGGAAAAGAAATTCAGAAATATTGTGATATTCCGGCCGATGAAATAGATAATTTCTGTAAACAATTACAGTCACTTAAAGGCGAAAGACCATGAAACTCACCATCGCCCTTTTAACCCTCGCGCTTTTCGTTTCCCATCAATGGGAATGGATACCGGCCGGTTGCGCGCTTGCGGCACTGATAGCGGTTTGATTGTCGCCTCGCGCCCCTTTACAGGGTCGCCGGGAGGCAATTAAGCCTCTCCGGTCCAGCGCTTCGCGTTGTTCCGGTACTTTGGTAGGAGTAATGCGAAATGGCTGTGAAACCTACGGTAAAGCCAAAGCTCGGCCCGAAGGATTTAGGCAATCCTAAGTCGGTTACTGTTCCCGATAATGCGGACGATCCGGCAGCGCGCAAGCTGCTTGGTAGGATTGTTGGCATTGCCACCGGGATTAAAACCGGCGTTGGCAATAACGGGCAGCCCTATGTTGGGTTGAAGGGATCGTTCGAGGCTCAGCCTGCGGACCCCAAGCTGCCGCGTATTAGGGCGGGTGTTTGTTTTCTGCCGCCCGGCATTGCGGAAATGGTGGCGACAAAGCTGGCAGGTGACAACGCACCGGAGAGTGTACAGATGGCGTTTGACATTACCGCGGTAAAGGCGGCAAACCCGATTGGGTACAGTTACGAGGTAATGCCGCTGATTGACGTTGACGAAAGTGATCCGCTGGAACAACTGCTTGCGTTACCGCAGTTGGGTGGCGCGGCGCAGATTACGGATCAGTCGGCAGCGACGAAGGCTCCGGCCGCGAACGCAAAGAAAGCATAAGCGCATAAGACTAAACTAGTGTCGGGTGCGAAACCGGCTAGGCAGCGCGGATTTAGGGCGGGAGAGATCCCGCCCTAAATTTTAGGTATCGCAACTGTTCCACTCTTGAACATATTCAATCCTACGCCGACGAATATAAAGCCAAGCACGACGATGACGCCACGTCCGAACCAATCGCCTAGATCGAAGCCGCTGCCGGAAGTGGTAGCGCTAGTGGAAGTTGACGGACCGCTGGCGGTATCGCTAGAAGCGGGGGTTGTTTGCGGCGTAGCGACATTAGCGACTGCACCGGAGAGACTTTTAGCATATTCTTCAAATATGTTGGAACCTGTTGAGAGGCTATCGGTTCCGAGAAGCGATGATTGATCCTTAGTAAATGAGAGTGTGTTGAAAGGATCAACGAAGGTTGTGTCGCTCATTTGTTTTTCTTTCGGCGTATAGTATGGCCTAGGTAGTCGGTCCTGAGTTGCTAGGAGGATAAATAGACATAAGACTAGGGAAGTTTTTAGGAACGATCTTGCTGATAGTCGGTTGCTGGAAATTATAGAAAAGTGTCGAACCGACGCCATAAGGTTGATCTGCCTGCGGAGTGACAGGCAGATTATTGAATGACTTATTCGGCGATGTAAAGGGTTGCACCAGTTTGGTAAACCAATCTTTGAGTGTTGTCACTTTTATCCTCCGCATGTATCGCAATAGCTATTATTCTGCGGCTGCGCGTTTGTCTGTCCGATTTGACCTTCGGTCATTGAAGGAAGGACATTGCCGAGCGCGGGATTATAAGCCCACGGCGTATTGTACACGAGATATTCCGGTCCATTTGTCAATGACCCATCGATCGGAGCGCCGGAAACGGTATTGCTTCCGGTATGAGCCATGAAGGCGGAGATTTGTTTATTCCATATCAGCACGCCAGCTAGAACGCCGACGACTGCAAACATGAGAATTTTAGCGTCGTTGGTCATAGCATTTGTTATCCAAAGAGGAACGAGAAAAGACCTTTCGGCTGTTGAGCCGCGATATTCGACTGCAATTGCGCGTTGATGCTGGCAGTTTGTATTGCCTGATTGCTGGTAATCTGATCTTCCAGAACCGACAATGTATCGCTATTCTGTTTTACAGCGGCATTATAAGAGGCTTCCTGCACCTGAGCATTAAGTGTGTTGGCGGTATCGGTTGTTTCCTGCGTTGATGAAATCTGCTGAGAGGCGACAGAAGCCGCGAGGGTATCGTGTGTAGTGGCATAGCTGGCCGCTAAATTGGCTTCTGCCAAAGCGGTAGCATCTTGTTCCTGTTGCGATTGAAAAGCCTGTTGTCCCGCAGCCGATTGAGCACCAGCCGCGATTTGCGCTTGCTGCAATTGAACGCCAGCGTCAACAAGAGCGGTATCGCTTCCGCTAGTGCTATCTGAGGTAGTGCTAGAACCGCTGCCGCCTCGAACAATGAGAATAACCACGATAGCAGCGGCACCCGCTCCCAAGGCAAGCAGCGGGTGCGCTTTAATCGCCTGTATTGGGTGAAAATCCATGTTGGCACCTAGTAGTTAACTATGACATTGGGAGGCGGAGAAAGTTGCGGCGTCGGTATCGCAGTGACAAAACCTTGCTGCGGATTGTAAAGCGGCGACGAAATAATTTGTCCGGCGACCGTAGGAATACCGGAAAGCGTAACCAATTGCTGATTGTAATAACTTGGCGCTGCGAAAGATTTAAGCGGCGTCCGTACTACAACAGACGGTCCCGCGACTGGAAACTGCGGCAGACCATAGGTTTCATAGGCATAAACGCCCGTTCCCGGATCGGGCGGGTTTTTCTTTTCCCATGCCAGCCGGAATTGATTGGTAAAACGATCCCCAGTTTCGTCTACCTTATTTTTGGTCCACCAATTCGGTCGCACATTGCCGGGGAATTTGTGTAATTCAATGCCATTAAGCAGAGGGTCAAGCGGATACGTACCGCCACGCGGTTTATTGGGATTGGCTCGTTTGAAAAATGACATAGCTCAATATATCCCATTGGCTCCAAGTGTCAGATTACCTTGCGTGAAGGAAGTTTGCGGATAACCGGAGCTTCCGCCAGTGACCGGACCAGTAGCAGTACCGAGCGCCTGTGAGAAAGCCGAACCGGCAGAGGTAATGACATTGGATGTATTTGAGTTTTTCGATACCAGCACGGCGAGGATTGCAACGCCGACGATAGCAGTAGCAATAGAGACAATCGCTTCCGTTGCAGCGTTCATTTTGAACCTCCAAAAAGGTTGTTGATAATTGGGTCTAGATATTGGTCTATCGGTATGTTTAGCTGCTTACCAAAAATACTCTGCGAGCTATCGGTTACAGATAAACCGGATGACGTGCTTGTGGTTCCTGTAGTACCATTGGCAGCATCGCTTTGAATATTACTTGGTCCTTGCTGCAATGCTTGCTGTAGCTTATCGAAAAACCCGCCATTGCGCAACACCATAGCGACGATAATCAACCCCATGAATACGCGCGAGAATGTTCGCAGCGAAGGAACATATCCCAAGGCTCCGACTGCGCCTATAGCGGCAATCCAATAGAGAAAGCCGCCGCTACCGGTAAAATCCTCTGTAATCTGTGTTCCGAATTGCTTATACGTATCGCGCGCACCCGTCACGATCATAATCAAGCCGATAGTGACTAGAGCGAAAGGCATTATTCAACCTCCGAATAGCGATGCGAAATCTAATATCTTACTGAAATTTGATGTTGCATTACTATTATTCACTGACAAATTCAATTGCGTTGGCGTAGAGTTTCCGACGCTTCCGGCAATGGAAGCGGCATCGCTGCCGCTTCCACCGTTCTGCCCGGTTGAGGGGGTCGAACCGCCGAGCAGAAACCCAAGATACGTAGGCAATTCGCCTTTCACCGTAATGAATATGATGAACGCAATCAACAGAGAGGCAAATATGACGTTGCTTTGCGACGTATCCATTTCATACCTCCGGGCCTTTGGGTTATAGTCCGCCAGCCGCTGCCGTACACGAATAATCAATCAGATTACCGCTTGTGGAAGTCTGAGTGATAGTGATTGCGGTTGTTGAAACCGTATAGGCAAAAGAGGTAATCTGACTTTCATCGTTGACATTGCAGATAGGTGCGGCGGCATATGGCGTGGCGAAAGTGATAACCACGGAAGTTGCCGACGAACCCGCTGTGACGTGACCGGCGCGGTCCGTTGAACCCGCCTGAATAGTCGGAGTGCCAGTGCCGGTGACGGTAGGAAGCTGCCCCGGAATACTGGCGTTGCCGGTATGAACGCCAAACTGCACGGTGCCGATAACCGCGAGGTTATCCTGCAATGTCTGAGTGGCGAGCGCCGGGGCGGAAAGCGCGAGTAGCGCCGCCGCGCCGATAATAAGTTTCTTGATGATATTCATTCTATAGCCCAACCTTGCTAAGCAGTTGCGGATATTTTGCACCAGCATAATACGCCAGCGCGATGATGACGATTACGGGAACCCATTTCATTTTGCTATTCCTTCGTTAACTGATGAAGAATAATCGCCCATATGGCAGATATGGTAATAAGCAGGCCAAAGAAATAGAACCAATGTAGTGCATCCATATCTGCCGAGAAGGGCTGACTAAGCCATCCTTTGAAATTATCCCACATAGATCAACTCGCGAACAGCGAACCGGCGCCGGTGATCTGGTTCTGCAACGCAATCATTTCATATCCCATAAGGAATTGCGAAGTTGCGCCAGTGACGCTGGTGGCGTTTACAACAAGCTGCTGATTACCATATTGGATGGTAGAGATAGGCTTGTTGCGGCTATCAAAATAATACATGCCAGCCGGGAAGTCGTCCCCGATAATCTCGCGGGCGAAAAGCGCCTGAGTGATCGGATCGACCTTAAAGATATTGGTATAGTTGGCTGTCTGCAATGCAAAGTAGGCAATATCCGTACCAGCGTTTAACACGCCGGCATTGTCGTAAATCAGGAACGTTGACAGGAATTGCCGGAAGTTGGCATACGGGATTGGAATATCCTGATTTTGCGAAAGTCCGGTGACCACCGTATTGTTGAGCAAGTAAACCTGTCCCAAGTCCTGATAGGGCAAGAGCGGACCCTTGCTTGTCATTGGGATTTGATCGAGGTAATTCTGGTAAACCGTAATCTTTAGCGAAGAGAAAGTGCCAAGATCGCCAGCGGTTGACGACTGATAACCGGCCAGCGTAGCATCGGCACCGGAACCGACAAAGAAATTATTGTTAATGGTAAGCTGTAAGTTTCCGGTGGCGTTGACAACGTTGGCGTAAATTGCACCGCGCAAATCCATGTCGCTATAAGAGACAGGGATTTCATAATACATTACGATAGACTGATTACCTGCGGTAAACTGTGCCGGCGCAACAATGACGTTATAGTTAGCGCCAATGGCAATCGGGGAGTTATTTACGAAAGCCGCCCCGAAAGCGCCTTGCCGCCGCGCCGTGGCGAGCATGTGCATATGCCAGCCGGTAGTGTTAATGCGTGTGTTGTTGTTCAAATCGGTGAGCACAATCTGCGAAAGCAGGTTGGCGGGTCCGATTGAAGTCTTTGTCTGTGTTTCAGCAGCCGCACGCGCGACGGTTGCTTCGATCTTAACTACAAACCGTTTGATAAGACCGACATTCTGAAATGGAATGTTGACAATGCGGCCCGGAATTGCAGTGGCATATGTATTCTGAAAAATCTGCTGCCACATATTGAGAGACTGTGCAAGTACAGCCGCTCGCGCATAGTTATTCTGTTGCGCCGGATTAGGTGTAGTCTGAGGGGACGTTGCCATTTAGTTATCCTCATTATTGTAAAGGTCAGGGAAAACTGCTGCAATACCTAATCCGGCAATGCTTATCATCAAAATGACGATTACCCAATTCACCGGATTACTTATAAGGTTCCAATTGATTGGGATTTTGTCCAGCATAGGGTTAGCTCCCCTGTGCTTGATATGTCTTTACACCCGAGACAATAACCCCGATTGCTACGGCTCCCAATCCTGCCATAAGCAAAACGGTAATCCAATTTGCGAAATTCCATTGCAGATAGGTTCGCTCCATACGCTGCTTCCTTTTCAGTCGTTCCGATGCTGAGGGAAAATCTATAATCTCAGCCACTATACATACCGCCGTTTTGGTAAAAGCCTGTCGTTCAATTCATTACGTATAGTATCGGCGTCGGGAACAGGCTTCATTAGGTATAGAGAATTGGATTTCACGCTATACCAGCGCGAATGATAATCCTCTAGCCGGTCCGCGTTGCGTAATGATCCTCGTGGGAAGAAACGCTGCACGGCTTTTTCGTCGCGTTCATCGTTAAGATGAAAGACGGCGAAGTGATCCGCTTCCGAATAAAAGAAACCGCTAAGCCACGCGGGTCTTTGGCTAAGTGCGATAACAGGTAGCCTGAGCGAGCGCCCCTGAGTGTAGATTGCCTGTAGCGCGCCGCGATCATGTGGGCCGCTGTTCGGGACCATGTAGCTTTCATCGAAGTACAAGCCTAGGTGTGTTTGTTCCCATATCTTCCAAAGATATTTTTCCACCGGCTCGGTTTCGACAACGCCGGGTCGAATGATATACACTCCGGGGGCTTTCGGAAGCGCTTCATTTAACCCGATTTCTCTAATCCTGTCAATGCTTCCAAGTAATTCGTCGCCTTTGTAGTCAAAAATAATATATGGCTGCTTGTCAAATGGCGATCGCGATAAAATAAACGCCCCCATTTGCGTCTTACCGCTGCCGGTGCGACCCAAAATTGTAGTACGTTCGGTATTTGACGGCCACGCAAACTCGCCCTTAGCCATTATTGATCGCCTAAACGTGCGCGTGCTTCCCGCCGTTGTCCGACCGGGATCATATTCAATTCTTCCGCTCGCCCCATGCGTTCCTCTAACGCCTTAAGTCGAAAAAGAACAACAGCAAATTGCGACGATATTTTAGAGACGAAAATAATAATTGTTCCACAAACGCCGACAAGCTCAATAAGGTTGCCTAGAGTAATCGTATTTGAAAAAATCATCCGATCAACCCCGTAGGCTAATGCTATTCGCTTACCACAACTCATACCGGACCAATTCTGTAACTGGTCCGGTATGTGTCGGGCTCTGTGCTATGTCGTCTGATTGGGGTTCTGCACCTGTGCACCAGAAGTAATTGCGTGCGTGCCGGTAAGCGCCGCTAAAACCGCAATGACAATATCGTTATACTGAGAATTCATGAATGGGATCAGTCCGGTTGAGGATGCAGCAGCAAAAGCACCCAACGCAATCTGTAGCCATCCAAGAAGGGTCTTGTTCATCTTAGTCAACCTTTTGGTTATCGTCGCCTAGTGGTTGTCCCGCATGAATAACAATCGGGCCGACTTGAGGTAATGGTACCAATTTTGGCCACCAATAGCCGGTTACGCCAAAAGACGGCGAGATACGGGGGAATGATGCTATGGTGACACTATCCCCCTGATTACCTCCGCCACCATAGATGCGATTGGGGATTTCTCCCCTATAGAAATTCACATGCCCTTGTCCTGAGTTACGCGATACACGCCAGAATGTCGTTATCGCACCTAACGCCGGCCCCGGCAATCGCACGAAGTTTGCGTTTGTCTCAAAGCTTCGCGCCATCGCACTCCGCGTGCCCGTAATTCCGTTAACTTCCAAAGCAGCATTGGCGAATATAGAACACCACGGCACAACACTGTCGTCACCTTGTATTGAAATTTTAGCTAGCGATCTATAGGCTATAATACGCGGGTTTGATTTCGGACCCGGAACCTCACGCACGCCAATTTCATGTAGCATCCACTTGAACCATATAGGTGCGTTGTTCCAATCGGAACGCTCCGGCGAGGGTTGCTGAATATCACTCATTGTACAAAACTCCCGCCTAAACTACCTTCGGGATCAAATCCCTCCGGTTCTTTCCATTCCGCAAAATGCGTGCCCCCGGCGTCGTTCTTTGGCGGAGGTTGCGGCTGCGAAGAGGCTTGTCGCGTCGGCCGCTGCCCTTGTCGCGCCGCACGGTTTTCACGCGACTTTTGCGATAGTACAGCCAAACGCGGACCGTAAACAACCGCCATTGTCTGGATTAAGAATATCCAATCAACTGCCTTTTCATTGATCTTCATATCATAATGACGGCCGACATTCGCAATACCAATCGAAAGCTGCTTTGCCTCCGATTGTTCAATTGCAAACTCCGGTACTCGCACTAATGCCGCCAGCATCTGGTGCGAAGAATATATCACCAATTCCAATCCACCGGCTATATCAGCCGTATTTTTCTGCGAGCCTTTTCGGCTTCCCGCGCCACTTCCGGGGGGACGGCCGCGACGGCGTTTAGCGCCTCCGCTGCCGGCTGTATCACTTCCGCCACCACTTCCTGCGGTGCTTCCAGCGATGGCGGTTGGATCGATGACAATGGGCTTTCCGGGTTCGAAGGTGCCGCCACCGCGATTATCGGTGTCGTCACTTTCGCCCGTAGTTCCGTTAAGTCCGCCTGCATTGTCCGAACCAAAGGTTCCAACATCGTCCGCAGTTCCGTTATCTCGTTCCGACATTTGCTTAAATCCGTTTCCAATTGAGCTAAGCGATTGCCGCGTGCTGTTTCCAACGCGGCCTCTGCAATAGCTGTTGCATTTGCTTCCGCTTGTCTGGTTGCTTCGTTTGCTGCTTCTACCGCGGCTTCGATTACTGGCGCAGCTATCTCCCCCGCGCGAGCCTCCGCTGCCCGTTCAACCGCATGTTCAACCGCCGCAATTCCTTCTGCTGCCATTCGACTACCCTTTGCAACGTGGCGACCTCGCCAGTGAGTATCTCAATGGCAAGGTCGCGCGCTTCGTTATTCTCAAACCTCAACGGTGGTTTCGGTATTTCCCTCATCGTCAAGGATTGCATTGCCATTTTCGTCGGTGACAACATCCGTGGCCGGAATAGGGTTGCCGTTTTCATCTAAAACAACGTTATCAACCGGGTCGCCGTTTGCATCGCGAACAATGCCTTCGTCATCGGTTGTATATTCGGCATCGTCGCCATTTTCGTTCTGGCCTTGGCTGATTGCGTCGTGATAAACATAATCCGGTCCAAAAATCTTTGCTTCCAGATTTGCAATACGCCGCGTGAGATAGTTATTATCGATTTTCGGTTCGCGCGCCGCGTAAGGTTCATCCACCACTACCTGCGGGCGACGGGGATTGCGGCGAACCGGCACTCGACCCGGCTGACTGGTCGAGTTGCCGATTGTCTGTTGGGTCGCTACCCGCGTTCCCGCTGGTGTTGATACCACTGGTGTTGATACCACCCGCTTGCCCGCTGGCGTCTGTACCACTGTTTTCTTGACTACCATTTGCTTTCTCCTGTATTTGATTGAGAATATTTAGAATTGTCGTCTGTACATTCTCAATCCGGGTTAGCCTGTCATCAACATCTTTGACAAGCGATTGAATATCAGAAACCTGTTTGATAATCGCAGCAGGGTCAAGCCCTGCCATTTTCATCATCATTTCAATTCCGGTTGCCATTGCTTCCTCCAAACGCAGGGCTATGGTTTAGAACCAAGCAGCCCCTATTAGCGATTGCCCAGTGTTACCTACCGTTCGATTTTGATCTATTGGCGATCTATAATGAGAAACGCCCCATGTATCTCCGCCACCACCGAACGATCCCTGATTATCTATAAAGCTATTGGTCAACGTACATGCCACTCCACCTGCTGCCGTGGTCGCACCATATGCACTCACGCCGTATTGTGGAACGCCAACGGTTACTGTTAAGGCGCTGTTCGAACCCGCCGCCGCAGTTGCAAAGGAATAATCTATCGGCGTGTCAGAGTTTTGTCCTGTTAAGCGATACGATGACAATTCGGCATTATTCGCATTACCGCTAAATGTCAATACAACCGATATAGAAGTTTGTAGCGGATCGACACGAGTAAAGAATAACGCACACCCGCCACCACCGGCACCGCCACTACCTTTCGCCGATACCGTTATAAATGGCGCGCCTAGATTTACACCGTTGACCACGCAACCAGTTAAATCGGAGGTTACGCCGAGATTAGAAGCCCAGTTTACAATAAAAACCGATAGACGATCATCGGCGGTAACACCTAGCGGCACCGCGTTGAATGTTTTAGTAAGGCTGCCCGCACTGCTTGTGGCAGCGATTGTATTCTCATATGTTATCGTAGGAAGTACGTCGCTCGTAGCGGCAGAAGGGCTTGGAATAAATACAGGATGAAACTCTATGTTCGAAAAGATAATGTCCGTTGATGGCAAATCAGTTATATCAGCGTTTAGAATGTAAATCGTAGCGTTCGGCAGATTGGTAATCACCGGCATCATCACAAGATAACCCGGTGGCGCAAACACGGTGTAATTCGTGCCGGGGAACCTAACATATATCGCTGAGGTAGAAAGCGAGTTGTCTATATAAACGCCGCGTATCTGCTTTGATGCGCCTTGCACTCCCGCAAACAGATTGACCACAACCCCTAGATCAGGCTCGCCAGTCAGTTGTGTAATATAATCGTTCCAGTCTATATGAACCGGCGTCTGCTTGGGAGTTTCAACCGCTGGCGTACAAAGGACAATCGGCGTAGTCGCAATCGGCCCGCTGTTGCCCTGATTAAACGGAACCGTAGGAAATTGGGATAGGTCGAGGGACATTAACAGGTGCATCCTACCGATGTTAAATACGCACGTTCGAGATTATAGAAATTAGTAGCATCTGTTGACGTAAAAGCGCCGCCAATACTTGCCATTGCTATTTGATAAGCAGCGCCACTTACAACCCCCGAAATTTTTTCACCTAATATTGGAAATGAAGTTGACGCAAGCGCCGCGGATGCTACAGATGTTATTCCTACACTACTACCATTTTTATAGCCTGCTTGAGTAGAGGCTCCCGAACGAACCGCAATATATTGTCCGTTTGCAGTTGCCGTAGCAACACCACCGGATGCGCCACTGTCATTGATGCGCATATAAGTATTGCCATCAGATGAATATCTTGGAAATAAATCACTTGTACTGCCACTTTGAACACCCATAGGTGACAAAGCCGAGGATGTATTTGCGGCACTCCATACAGAATAACTTGCGCTGTTCTGTGTATAATTTCCGCCGGCTGTGCTAGGAGTAAAGCCAGTATCAAGATTGACAGTTGTGCTACCATTTGAGCCTGTAAATCCCGCATATGCGGTAAATGTCGGTGATCCATTTGCCGTTGCGGTATATGAAGTTGAAATTAAATTTAGTAGAGCGTTAGATGATGACGACGTTGCAAATACATATAAAACGTCTAGTTTATTCCAAATGCCATCGGTAACTAATCCACAAATCAGCGTTGTATAATAACCCTGATGGGTGCTATCCAAACCGGACGTGCGTGCTAAAAATGTGGTTGCCTGCGAACAACCGCCATTAGATATAACGCCTGCACCTGTCAATGTCATTGACGTAGGTGAAGCCGCGTTTAATCCTAATAACAGCCAAGCACATATTAAAAATGAAGATATAACACCGCGTTTCATATTATGAAACTACCGCTTTTATTGGTTGATCCGGCGTTGCAAGTTTAGCCGCCGATTGCGCCGACAATGAAGCTACCGTGTCCGCTCGTGCCTGATCCAAAGCGGGACTAGGATCATCAGTTGTTAATGCGGCGGCGGGATATTGCTGCGAACCGCCGTCCCAAGAACAAGTAATCGTGTCACCATCAATCTGTACAATCGTCATCGGCCGCGAGCCGGAATTGAGATATACAACATCACCAATGTTCATTGTTTCTCTCCTAGAATTGTGTGTAATAAACTATTGCTTGCACAGCTACCGCGCCGTTTGTGTTAATACATAATTCCTGCCCCGACGTTGTTCTAAGTCCCCGGAAAAACGCCGCGCCATCCACCAAACCGGCTTGTGCGGTCAATTCCCATGCCGGTGTTATATTCTGAGGCGAGGTAACGCATGCCGTGCCTGTTCCGTATATTAGTTTTACGTTTACCGTTCCTGCGGCGATAATCGAATAACCGCAGACATAGATTGACGTAGAGCCTGATAAGGCGACAAGCTGCGTGCTGCCAGATGTGGAAGCATCATACGCTATAGATGAACCGCAACCGATTACGCCTGTTAAATTTCCACCTACGTCTGCCCCATTATATATTGCGCCACTCGGAGGCGCTGAACCCGTCGCACCTTGCCCCCATGCCGGAATAGCGTTGTTATCATTTGCTACGTTTATACGCTGCGAACCTGTACCGCTCGCGCCGTTATTCATCAATGGCGTAACGCCATTTATCTGCTTCTCGTTATCCTGCACAACTGAGGCTGTAACTGCACCCGCCAGCGTAGCAAGGTTCCCGCCTGTCTCAATCGCCGCATTAGATGGCAGCGGCAAACTAACCGCACTCACTGGTTGCGTTGTCTGCCAGAATGTGCCCGATACCGGCTGTGTAACCGCACTGCCATCGACTTTCAGTGCATTGGTAAGTTGTGGTTGATCGGTGGCAATGACAATTCGCTGTGTACCAGCGTCTTTTACGCCTGAGTTGACCGAAACGGCCGTGCCAGCGATTTGCGCTTCGTTAGTCTGTAGCTTGCTAGATGTTACCGCTCCCGCCAGCGTAGCGAGGTTGCCACCTGTTTCTTGCGCGGCATTTGTCGGCAGCGGCAAACTCGCCGCGCTTACCGGCTGTGTCGTCTGCCAGAATGTGCCCGATACCGGCTGTGTAACCGCACTGCCGTCAACCTTTACCGCCGTACTATTTGCCGCAGTATTGGCAAGGCTGACTTGCAACGGCACAGCAGCTACACCGATTTCTGCACCGGAAGCATTACGCAGATTGGTGAATAGTGCCCGATTAGCGGTTAACTGAAACGTTCCGTATTGGCCTGTAGTTAGAGGATTTGACGTGGCAGTTGTTTGATAGAAGCCGCCACCCGATGCGAACAACGATGATCCGGCTGTAAATGTTCCTTCGTCCGTATTGCTAACGCCAGACCCCGAACAGTTAGAACAGTTGACAAGTAGATTTTGGCTACCGTCAACTTTTAACGATTTCATATTCGTTCCGTCGCTCGCACCTATCGCCGTGCCAGCAGACGGAAAAGCCGAACCGAAATTAGATGACGTGCCACCCGAACCCGCGCAACCGCTATCGCAAACAACATGCAAATTCGAGCCAGTCGCTTGCGTAGCCACAACGGTTCCACCAGCCTGTAGCGGGGAACCTAGCGTAGTATTTATCGTTCCAAGCGCGGTAATGGCAGTTGACTGATTACCAGCCGTCGAAGCACCAGAAGGCAGCGGCAAACTCGCGGCGCTTACCGGCTGTGTAGCCTGCCAAAACGTGCCCGATACCGGCTGTACAACACCGCTGCCATCGACAGGAACCGCCGACGCGCGCAATTGCGTATTAGTGAGAGGCCCGCTTACCGGCTGTGTCGCTTGCCAAAACGTACCCGATACCGGAACAGTAGCGTTTGACCCGGCAATATTCACCATTAGATATTTACTGTTATCAACCTGTAGCTGATCCCATTTGCCACCGGCATCGAACCCATATAGCCACGAATTGCTAGCGCCATTCGTTGACGTTGGCGATACGTTGCTCGCGCCGTTGCTATTTGTGCCGCCCGCACAACCGACTGCACAATTTACGTTGAGATTGTTGGAAGCATCAACCTTACCGGGAGCCATAAGCAAGCCGGTACTGTCAAGAAACCCCGCTGCGGTACCCGCACTCGGAAACGACGCGGCGAAATTGGATGACGTGCCACCTGCTGCCGCTGCGGTATTTGTCCAAATGGAACCATTCTTGTCGCAGGGAACCTGCGGCGTAGAATTAACCGCAAACGCGTTGCTAGGCTGCGTTGCATATACCTTACAACCAATAACATCGGCATGAGCGGGTGCGAAATATGCAACACCGATAAGCGCGAGAATACCGAACAGAAGCGAATGAAGCTGTTTCATATTAACCCCATACCGCAAGAGGAACCGGAACGTTCAACATATGTACGCCCACAAGCAAGGGATTGGCAGCTTGCGTTACGAAACGGAATGTCGATTGATCGGGAGCAAATATAGGAAACGTTCCCTGTTTAGTCGCCGGTACAACAAGCCGCTGCTGAGAGACACCCACATAGATATAGAGAGGCGCGTTATTATCGTAGTTATCGACAAATGCGCCCTGCACAAACGCAAGCTTGCCACGCGAGTTGTCATCAAAGAGGTTTACTTGTATCTCTGTGTTAACGCTAAAATCTAACGGTAGATAGAGAGATTTAGGTTTCTCACGCGGCGCGTATCCGTTGAATATTCTAAACGATACAAGATTAGGCGGATTGAACATAACCATTCGTTTTGGCCTTTCCTGCGGCTAACCGGCCGCGTCGGGTCGCTGTAGCGCGAATGTTACGCTTCATGTAATACTGATCGCCCTGCTTTGTCATTGTGGGAGCGCGATTGAGTACCTGTATGATCTTGCCGTCAAGCATGGATTGAAACTTTTTCCATACTCGGCCGTCTAGGATTTCATCCTGTTCGAATTGAGCGCCCTTACACCTTACCTTATAACGTCCCTCTTGACCATCCTGTTTCCCCTTGACTTTGCAAATATATTCTTTCTTGCCGCAAATAATTACTTCGTCAAATTCTTTCTCTAAATCCCATGCGCCGAGTTTTATCGGGTCGATTTGTACATTGGATAATTCGCGACATATGATACTGTCCGTATCGCAATAAATCGGTTGCTCTGCGTAACATATTGCATCCAATAAAATACTGCGCGCGGCTCCGGTAATGCTTGCGGCAGTAGCAACGTTGTTAAAGTGAACATTCGGATTAGGCCTTTCCCATATTACGTGACTGTTACTTTCGAACGCTGGCAAATCGCCCCATCCTTCGCCCGCTTCCTCCGGTGGCTTCTCTCCCGGCGACGTAAGCCAATGTTCCTTAAAGCGGCGTGGGTTCTGTGCAAATTTCCCATAGGCATTATTCATAAGGTATTTGAGAAGATAATCATCTTTCTTGTGTTCCAGCCATTCAGGGCTTTCTTCCTCACATTTCTTGAGTAGCTTTTTTATCTCAAGCCGCCGGTCGTAGATCGGATTTACAAACTTGGAAAAATCCGACGTTTCCATGAAGTCAATGCAATCTTCGATTATAACATTTTTTATTAGACCATGCTTTTTCGCAACCTCATATTCCCATCGCGTCGTAAGGAATGAGCCTTCCGTCGCACCCGCAGTAGTTTCGTTGTTTTCTCCGCGCCGAATAAGCGCGCCTCTGTTTTCACAACGTAACTTGATAAAAATTGTGTTTTCATTCGGTTTGCCCGAACGTCTAAAAAACTCGTTACTAATGGGATGACGATAATGCGCCATGACATAGGGATACATTGAATTGACGTCGAATAATTTCCACGTTCCTCCCACAAAATGACCGCTTCCTGCGAGACATTCCACCCGGCCTCCGAAAAACCATTGACGTAGAAAAGCATCTGTATTCTCTCCTAGCGATGCTACCTTGTATGACTGCTTTAACCGCGCCATCGCAGCTTGGCCGATGGAAATTTTTAATCCACATTCGTCAACGAATTTGCGGACAAATTCTAGGAGATAACGGCAATCGTTTATACAATATTGAATAATTTCATCGCGGTATTTTTCTCTGCAATGTCGCGCCATTCGACGATAATCGAAATCATCTTTCTTCCAGTTTTTAAGTTTTTCGGGCAGGATATGAAAACTGTCTCGTAATTCGTGTTCACCAATTTTCGCAGACATAATTCCGCGACCTTTGAAACTGACTTTTCCTCGCAATCGGTTAATGAAAAACATATAGTCGAACTTGCCGCCGTTATGAGCATAGATCGTATACTTATCCGGGAGGCTTTCAATGGCTGCGAGAAGCTTGTTGATGAATTTTTCATTATCGTTATCCCAGATAACTATAGGATCGAAGTTGAGCGAATACAGCACTGCCAAAAATGGAAATATCTTATCCTGTGTAGTCGCGTCGAATGGATCGGTTTCTGTATCCAATATCGCTATGTTCCGTAATCTCTCCGCCCCCTCTATCGCCCGCTGCTTCCGCTTGCGCTCTACCGCAGTCTTTGCTTTGCCGGATTTGGAGCGAGCGCCGGGCCTCACCGAAACTGGAAAATCGCCGAAATCTATTTGTATTGGGAACGACGTTTCCATTTCTAAACGTCATCTTCGTTTGCTTCGTCACTTTCATATTCCTCTATCTCGATATACTCTTGCCAATTCTGATATGGATTACTTGTCGATTGTTCATAGGGTTGCATGAATTGAACCATGCCCTCCCATGTCTCTTCCCGATGACGATAGCCATTCGGTCCGCTACCGAAAGGAATTGCGTAACGATATTTCTTGCCACGTTTCTTTGGCAGTATTTCGTTGACGTTTTCAGGAACCCCCGGAAGCTTTATACGCTTGACTTTTTGACCATATTCCTTGCTGTATGAAACAACCGCTTTCGAACGTTTGTCATACTTGAACGTTTCGCCTTTCTTTTTCTTGACAACGATCTTATTACGTGAAACACGAAACAGCTTGTTCCCGGTTTCGCTACGATAACGACGCGCCTCGCCATAGGACGGCGCGGAAATAACCGCTGCCTCTCCAGACAACACGTCCGAATATTTCTTGACAAGAAACTTGCCGTACTTAGTAGGCCGCTTCCGCGCGTTGCCCTTGTAAAGCCCGATCTTTTTGAGCCTTGCAAGTTTGTGTTGCGTGTCTCGGTTTTTTGTGGTAGGCATTTTCTTAGGGCGCTCCTAACGCCCATCCGGCTTCACGCCGTAGAGGGTTCGCCTCGCTGGTAACGAGGCGAACCCTTACTGTATCAACTATTCATCAAATATCAATGCTTGACAATCATGGGAAAGTGTGAAACGCTGGAACCCTTCATCGGGCCTTCTCCGCATTGCTCCCTCCCCAAGAACCCGCCTAGAGCAATCTAGGCGGGTTTTTTATTGTTTGCCGTAGTCAGCTACAAGCGAAATATTTCCCTCATACTTACCGCAGTAATGATCATCATTCACCATTACCCAAGTCGGTAACGCCGTACACCATGCAATCACGCCCGAAACCATTCCCTCAGTCGGTATCCCTTGCGCTATTACGTCCTTCATTTTGTGTATCTGACCGTCACGGGAATACGCGACCTTTTCTTCCTCAGACTTGAGATAATGACGACACAGACGACATTTTATATTCTGTGTCGGGTGAGCGGGAAGCTTTAGCTTTTCCATTAGGGTTTCCTGTAACCGAGATTGCTAAGCCAACGTGCCAATAGATCGAGATTGATATATGGCTGCGGTATGTGTTGTTTATCCATAACAGCTACCAATGCCGCCGGTCTTTCCTCTATATCAATCCCATCACAATTGCGCTCTATGTATTCTGCCAAGGCGCTTTCGATATTACGTGCGTTCCAGTCCACACTCATTGCCACGCCCTCTTTATCCTAGGTACGTTCCCGTCAACTTCCACAAGCGTTATATTCCGCGAAAACTTCGCGTTGTATAACACTTCCCCTAACCTATCCATGTCCGCCAATGTCCCTCCGCTTAACGCTATAGTACGAAACCCAGCCGCTGTACGTATGACGCAACTGAGCCATACATAAGGACGTGGCACCATGAACAGGTCATTCTGCATCTTTCCTCTCGCCTAGAAAAACATCAAATTCTTTCATTTGCGCCTCTAGATCGTCTGCATCTTTTAAGAATTTCTTTGATAACTCTGCATGTTCATTCGACTTGTTTATTGCAGTTTCCTTGAAATCTTGAAGCTGCTTTCTATTATTCCACAAAATCTTATGTACCTGCGGGTGCATGCTCCAATTCCTCTCCTCCAATGTAAATAGCGGTTGATCCGCTAAACATATGCAATCTATCAAAATTTATTGTATATGTCAAACGCAAAATCCCGCCCCCAAAATTTGAG
>Ga0265338_10004082_pt1 | contig 19994 bp, 17 predicted proteins | sample 42126metaG_FD_193579 | JGI IMG/M metagenome (GOLD analysis project Ga0265338, IMG submission 193579) | Rhizosphere microbial communities from Carex aquatilis grown in University of Washington, Seatle, WA, United States - 4-21-26 metaG | ecosystem: Host-associated > Plants > Roots > Rhizosphere...
CTTATTCAGCAGACCTGCCAACACACCTAATGCTGCGACATCATCCTGTAAGATCAGCGTGTCACTCATTAACAACCTGCCTGTTTATAATGATGATTTCCGTCATCAATGATGGTATCACACAATTATTTACAACCTTCGTTACTTTTGGTTTCTCTCTTTTCTAATCGGCATTTTGGACAATATAAAGCCCTGAACGCGCGGGAAGATTTGTAATTGTTTTGCCATGACGCATTGGACGTACGAAATCCAATCTTTGTTTCCATATTGCACATCCCGCGGGAATGTACAGTCGTGTACTCCTGGCAAGGGTGATATTAGGAATAAAGAACCCTTAGACTAGTTACTTATTGAATAAATTCTTTGATGGCAAAGGAAGGATTGAAACTCTGCGAATATATAATATTATTATTTCTCTGTTGCAAGTATTTTTTCATAAAAATGTGTGTTTAAAAATAATTATTCCTCTTTGCAGAAGGAACATGAACCAGCTGCCCCCGGACTATTCACATCTATAAATTTCTCTAAAAACTCAGCTTTCCAGATGAGTTCACGATAATAAGGTGAGGATAAGACTGCAGATGAACTCTGCAGATTGTCCCCCTGTAAAAAAGGCCCTGGCTGACATCAGAATCTTTTTTGTTTGAATGTACGTTCATCGTGTGCATCCCGCCGGAACGCGACTCAGGATCACAAACCGTCAAGAAGACGAACTAAGCATGACCCGAGTTCATTCATTGCACGGAAATGAAATATTCGACTGGGATATAATGAGGCAACGATGTTTTCTTTTGCCTTGATTCTGGTGTTGAATTATTCTACATTTTCTAGTGCAGTAAACCCCCGGGGGAATGGGTGGAGAATAATGTGAGAGAGATAAACCCTCAGAATCGCATTTGCGATGATGAGGGTTTTAGTGTTTTGGAAGGCGAACGAGATGTTACCGATGAACAACCCCCTTCTGTTGTCCTGCCGCAGGATTATCTATCTATAGAATAGCGTAAAGGGAGCGAACGTCGGATCTCTCCCCTTTTGCTAAAACTATTTTTTACGACCTTCACACTTATCCGGCCTCGTTAAAGAAATGAAAAATCATATCATTCTTGTCATTCTAACAGCAGTTTTCACCTCGGCGTTATGTTCTCAGACACTGACTGAAGTTCTCCTTCCTCAGTATATCGAAGGGACCAGCGGGTCAAACACAAACCGTTTGCCGTTTGTCTATCGGGCGCGGCTGACGGGACTCAGCCCAAATGCCGCATACCGGTATATCAATCAAATTGTTCTCTCGACCGATGCGGCAACATCGAACGGCTCAGGGAATTGCATCTTCGCGGCAATGAGCGGCGACTTTGTCCTTTCGACAGGTCCGAAACTGTCAACGGCAGGAAACTATGGCTCATTTACGGCAGATGGTACTGGTTCTTACGAAGGATGGTTCATCACAGAGCCGACAGGAAACGCTCGATTTGTCCCGGGCAAATATATTTTCATGCGCATAATTTTGAACGATGGTGCAGGGGGAACGACAGCGGCCGCACGGCTCACAACCGCGGATTCCGTCCGGGTCGTGAAGCTGGATCCGGCCGCCAGCGACAGTACGGGAACCGGTCTCCGATGTACCAGCTCGGCCGCTCCCAAAGATTTTGTCTTCACCTACAGCGACACGGGAGGTACGGGACGCCCCGTTTCCGGATCATTCATCGAGAGTGATGGAACATCCAACACGACCGCCAATAGTTATGCCCCTTTCTACGGCCTGAGGGTGGACGGGGTGAACGGCGGATTCGGGATGATCCTGCCAAACGCATTATCAACCGGCATACAACGCATCGAACAACGATCCCTAGCCACCGATACGGTAGTTGCTTATGCCGTCGACAACGACGGCATCTGGCCAAGCGGTGCCGGCACGGTCAACCCCTCCGGCGGAACTTCAGAAATTGTCCTTGCCGGCACGGATCTATTTTCTTTTACTCTCGCCATAAGTGCAACGAATGGGAGAGTTGCAAAATTGCCGGATCAGGCACGCTATCAATACGGAACAAGCGTTCAAGTGACGGCAACGCCTGATAGCGGGTATCATTTCGTGACGTGGAGCGGTGATATCCCCGTCGGCCAGGAGAACGACAATCCGTTGACAGTCACGATGGACCAGAACCGGACTATTAGTGCCCAATTTGCTTTGCTGACGTCTGTGCCGACATTGACATCGCCGACATTCGGAAGTATTACCTCAACAACGGCTGTTCTCGGGGCGAAGATCGCCTCCAACGGCAACAGTCCGATCACTGAACGGGGCGTTGTGTGGTTGACAAGTCCGGATCCGACAACTGGCGATAACAAGGTCATGGCGACCGAATCGACAACCGTGTACACTGCCGTTGTGAGCGGCTTGCCTGCCGGTACGCTTTTCCACTTCCGCGGGTATGCGATGAACGCGATCGGTACGGGCTATTCGCCCGACGAGCGGCTTTTTACACTTTCATACGAGCCGTCTGCTCATGTCGATTCGGTCAAGGCAAAATCCGTCTCATCCACACAAATACATCTCTCGTGGAGCGCGGCTGCGGGAGCAGACGGTTACCTTGTCATTCAGCACGACAATTTTAGTCTCACCGGGATCCCCTCGGATGCAACAGGTTATGCAGCAGGCGATACGATTGGAAGCGATGCCGTGGCGGCGGTAATAGCATCGGGTGTCACAACCTCCGCCACCATCACCGGGCTCACGCCTTCCACAACCTATCGTTTCTTGATCTTCTCGTATGCATGGGACGGATCGCACCCTCAGACGTACAACTATAAGACCGATGGATCGATACCTGCCGACAGCGCGACCACTTTTGCCGGTCCGGCATTAACCACTATTGTCTATCCGCAGTATATCGAAGGCATCAATGGCACGAACTCCGATCGCATCCCCTTCGCCTACCGGGGCAGGTTCACTGGATTGAATGCAGGAGCAACGTACCGCTTTGCCAATCAAGTCGTTCTCTCTTCCGATGATGCAACCAGCGATGGGGCAGGAAATTGTATTTTCGTTCCGGCAAGCGGCAATTTTATCCGCACGTCGAGTCCGAGTCTTGCAGCGGATAGTGCCTATGGAACATTTACGACCGATTCAACCGGCTCGTACGAAGGATGGTTTGTTACCGAGCCGACCGGCAATAAAAGATTTATGCCGGGCGAATTTGTCTTCATGCGTGTGGGGATCAATGATGGAGCAAGCGGAACAACGGTCGCCGCCCACTTTACGACTGCTGATTCTGTGCGGGTAATAAAATTGGATCCTGCCCTGAGCGACACCACGGGAACGGGCCTTCGCTGTACCAGTGCTGCAAACCCGAAGGATTTCATTTTCGCCTACAGCAACACCGCGGGTACCGGCCGCCCTGTTTCGGGCACGTTCATCGAGAACGATGGAACCGACAACACGGTTGCCAACAATTACGCCCCTTTCATTGCGAATCATGTCAACGGGGTCGACGGGGCGTTCGGCGTTGTCGTACCAAACCTGCTGCCTAACGGCATCCGCCGATTTGAGCGGCGATCCCGGTCATCCGGTGCCGTCGTCGTGTACGCGACTGATAACGACGGAGTATGGCCGAGCGGCGCAAGCACTGTCGATCCGTCCGGCGGTGCAAATGAAATCATTATTGCCAGGACCGATGTTCAATGGACAACCGAGGTTGCAGGTGCACCGATCACGCCGAGATCGTTCGCGCTGTATCAAAATTATCCGAACCCATTCAACCCTGCAACAACCCTGCGATTTGCTATCGCCGATTATCGGTTTGTCTCTCTAATGATATTCGATGTTCTCGGGAGAGAGGTTGCCCTTGCCGTAAACGAGCGAAAGTCGCCGGGAATATACGAAGTCCGATTTGACGCGTCGGGACTTTCTTCGGGAGTATATTTCTACAGACTGGAGGCCGGCCGATTCATTGAGACAAAGAAGATGGTCGTTATAAAGTAGCTGCACGATGAGCAGCAATCCGTTGAAAGGTTGAACGATGAAGAGCATGATTCCAACACACCTCAAAGCGCTTTCATTCGCTATTGCGTGGACTGTTATGCAAGCAATGAACGCGCTCGCCTCGACGGACAGTTCGGTTGTTCCGACGTTTTCTGCGGAGCATGGCTTTTATACCGAGAGCTTTGACGTCGTCGTAAGTTCTCAATCAACTTCGGATACTATCGCGTTCACCTTCGACGGTTCTGATCCCAGTACTTCAATCACTGCATTGCGCGCACTTTCCCCTGTCACGATTCATATTGATCCTGAAAGCACGCTGGGGGAACGGGGAAAATCTCCCGGCGTCGTCCTGCGAGCGTGCTCAATTTCCGTCGATCATACGAACAGCGCGACGTTCACCCAAACCTATTTGTTCGTTGACAAAGCGGGACTTCTTTCTCCCAACGGTGTCAAGCCGGGACCCAATTGGCCGGACCCACCGACGGCATCGAACGCGCAGGCCGTACACTACGGAATGGATTCCACGGTGTTGAACAATTCACGATACAAGGATTCGATCGCCGCCGCACTGCTGGCTATTCCTTCGGTTTCATTGGTCACCGATTTGAAAAATCTCTTCGCGCAGGACAGCGGAATCTATGTCAACGCCTACCAGGACGGCATCGCCTGGGAGCGGCCGGCGTCCATCGAATTGCTGAACCCCGATGGCACGAAAGGATTCCAGATCAATGCGGGCATTCGTATTCGCGGCGGCGCGAGCCGGAGCGGGGGCAATCCAAAACACGCGTTCCGTTTTTTCTTCAGGAGCGAGTACGGGAAAGGTAAGTTAGACTATCCCCTTTTTGGGAATGAGGGAGTCGCGAAATTCGATAAAGTTGACTTGCGCACCGGGGAAAATTACGCATGGAGCTTCCCGGACCACCTCGGCCAATACAATACGATGATGAGCGATGTGTTCTGCCGCGACCTTCAACGGGAAATGGGCGAACCGTATACGCGAAGCCGTGCATATCATCTCTACATCAATGGTGTGTATTGGGGGTTATACCAAACCGAGGAACGCCCCGAAGCAAATTATGCCGCCTCGTATTTCGGAGGTACCTCCGATGACTACGATGTCGTCAAAACGGACGACAGCTGGCCCTCTTCTTTGCAGGCCACCGACGGGACACTGGATTCGTTCCAGCAAGTGTGGAATTTCTGTACAGCTGGTTTTTCTTCCCCGGAGAATTATTTCAAGCTGCAGGGATTGAATCCGAACGGAACGCGAAACCCGGGCTATAAGAACTATGTAGATATCGACAACCTCATCGACTACATGCTGGACATTTTCTACACCGGAAATTTTGACTGCCCGACGACCGGATTCAACAACAACAAATCTCCCAGGAATTTTTTCGCAATCTACGACCGAAACAGCAACGATGGTTTTAAGTTCATCGTTCACGACGCCGAACATACGCTCCGCACGACGGCGGGAGAAGGGCCGGGAATAGGACTCAATGAGAACCGCGTGAACATCGGCGATCTTCCTGCGGGAGACGGGAATAGAATGGTGGTGACGTCATTCTCGATGTTTCAGCCGCAATGGCTTCATTACTGCTTATCGGCGAGTGATGAATATCGAATGCGGTTTGCCGACCACGTCTACAAGCACTTCTTTAATGGTGGATGTATGGTGCCGGAAAAAGCAATTCCCTTGTTTGTTTCCCGTGCAAACGAAATTGCGGCGGCCATCATCGCCGAATCGGCGCGCTGGGGAGATACCTACCTCAATCCGGTCGCCACCAAAGATAACGATTGGCTGCCGGCGGTGAACGACATTGTTCAGAATTACTTTCCGAGGCGAATGAACATCGTACTGAACCAACTCAAGTCCGCAAACCTCTTCCCCGCCGTCAATCCGCCGTCGTTCAGGAACGTCGGCCAAGACGTTTTGACAAACAGCGTGCACGTCCAATCCGGATATACCTTGACTATCGTGAACACCTATAACACCGCGGGGCGGACAATTCTCTACACCATCGACGGGGAAGATCCCCGAACGATCGGGGGTGGGATCGCAGCCTCCGCGATCAACGGCGCCAACAATGCGGACGTGACGGTCACCACCTCAGAAATCGTCAGGGCGCGAATAAAAGATGATACGGTCTGGAGTGCGCTTCATGAGATCACCATTTTTGCAGATCCTTCGAACACCGGAGTTGGATCATCCACAGCGGAAATTCCCGCGGGCTTCATGCTCAGTCAGAATTTTCCGAACCCGTTCAACCCTGAGACCGAAATCCGTTACTCATTGAAAAGCAACGGCATGGTTCGGCTCTCCGTCTTTGACGTGCTGGGTCGGGAAATCGCCGTACTCGCAAACGGCGTACAAAAGGCGGGGTTCCACAGCGCTCTGTTCAACGGCGCGGAGTTAAGCAGCGGCATCTATTTTTACCGCCTGCAGAGCACCGCAGGCGTACTCACAAAGAGGATGGCGCTGATTAAATGAGCGTTTCCTTGATTGTGACCCTTCATGTTGATTGACGTCACATTCGAAAGCCATACCTTGACATTGGGGTATTAAACGCCTACCCTAACTACAGTGAAATTAGAGCAGCACTTGCTCTCTCTAACAGTCCTCCCGGAAAAGCTTCCCCCCCTCGAGCCTTGTTATCTCTCATCAGCGTGTTTGTCGCTACAACGCCTTTCGACCAGTCCTACGTGCGTACCGGTTGTTTAAGACAAACCTGAATTAATTCAATCACAATTTTGATATCGGGAGAATTATGAAAAATCATCTGCTCCTGCTTCTCTTCGCGCTTATGCCTTGCGGAGTCTATGCACAACTTGCCGTCGTTTCAACACAGCCCGCCAGCAACGCGAAAAATGTTCCTCTCAGTACGACGATCAGTGTTACGTTCAGCGAGGCATTAGACACTCTTGTCCTTAATCAGAATAGACAGCAAACGTGGTATACGAATCTTGACAGCGTGATATCCCACGGTTATAGTGCCGACATGAAAACCATGTCCGTCAATGTTGTGCTGAAACCAAACCATGCGTATTTTCTCGCATTCACTTTTGTCAAAGCAAAATCCGGCGCTGTTCTTTCCACGCCCTTCACTACCTATTTTACGACCGGTTCCGACTTCCCGCCATATTCAGTGAGCGGTACCGTATCCTCCGGTTCCACAGGAGTCAGCCCCGTAAACGCTATTGTCGGAGTATCAACCAGCCCAGTCGAGCAAAACGGCCAGCCATCGTTCGTAGGTTGGTCAAACGTCAACAACGACGGATCATACACAATTCCGAACCTGACGAGCGGGACGTACTGGCCAATTGCGGCAAAGGATGTTGACAACAACGGGGAGATCGATCCGAGCGGAGGAATAGATGTTGTGGCCGTCGGTGATTCAATTATTGTGGCAAATGCGTCTCTCACGAATGTGGTGTTGACGTTTGTTAAAATGGGGGACGTTACATTTCACCAGGCAGCGACGATCGCCGACAGTGTTTCAAAATCTCTTTCAGCGGATAAAATTTTGAAACAGGTGTACGCATGGGACGTTGATACGACCGGAAAATCTGAAACCTGGGAATTCGATTATACCGTCAATGGAAATACCCTGGGGCAGCAAGTGCGTGTCAGCTCGTTCTCCTCGTCCATTCAATCCACCGATCTGGGGAGTCTATACGGTTTAGCGGCTATGCGGATGCTTTCGAATCCGTCGTCTGCCGCGTCGAGTCCGGTTGTTATTGCCAATACCGAAAATGCCGGGGGAAAACAGTTTCGTACCAAACCAAATCCGTTCAATTGGGAGTTTCAAATATCAGTGTCACTCGGAGATCTAACGAACAGCCAATACTCTCCGCTTATCACGGACCAATCGCAATACTACTGGGGCGTAACGTATGCGTTTGGCTATTCAGTGAACGATACAATGTGGCAGGAGATGGGCCAAAAATATTTCGTCTGCAATTTTTCCACCGGAGAAGTTCTTCAATCGACAAACGGAGTCGTGAGCGCCAAGGACCAACCCCGTACGTTCTCTTTGTCCCAGAACTTTCCAAACCCGTTCAACCCTTCTACCAGGATCAGCTATTCTATCGCAGCCCGTTCGCAGGTGGTTCTCGCAGTTTTCAACACCCTCGGGCAGAAGGTAGCCGAACTCGTAAACGAGGTGAAAGACGCCGGCTCCTACGACGTGACATTCAATACCAGAGGGCTTGCTTCGGGAGTGTATCTCTATCGTATACAGGCGGGAAGTTTTGTGCAAACGAAGAAGTTAGTACTGATGAAATAATGCCTCATAATTCTGTTCATTACCAGCAGCCCGGACTCACCTCCGGGCTTTTTTATTTTATCGATGAAGGCGTCAGCCGAGGTCGTTCATTCACAGCACTCACCGCACAAAAGGTCTGTGGTACTCTCCTGTCCTCTTAATGAAGCACGAGAATTTTAGGATTAACTCCTTTTTCATCCTCTTGGGCTATTACTTCCCAACGCCGGGGCCTGTATATTTTACCATGTTGCTCGTGTCCGATCTGAAGGAATGTTGCGCAAACAGGCTCGCGAAAGTTCCTGACTTGAAATACATTCTTTGGTTTCGCGAAGTCTAGATAAGTTGAAGCTCTCAGAGAGGGACGAATTGTCGGCTGTCTTCGCTGATTTCTCACTTTTTCATCCGAGTGGAATTTACTGTCTCCCACTCATAACTCTCTGTCACTACATCATGCGGAATTTCTTATGGCACTCACTCTTCTAAACCTTAATGATGTTATCCGAAAGCTGATGCTACATGAGGTTGAATATGATGCACAAAGAGGGAAAACGTATCTGAGTCCTCGTCTCAATCGCACCGGACAGATAACCTATTTGGCAAAACTCAAACACGCAATTGCATCTCAAGACGCCGCCTGGCTTGCACGGCAGCTTCATGGCTATTTCGATTCGATGGAACTCATGCGTTCGAAGAAAGGAACCGTCTCTTCCGATGTTCCACAAAATGCCGATGAAATCATCGCAGAAAGCGAATTCAACCGTTTCTATATGCGGGCTCTTTGTTTGTTTGCTATTGAGAAAGAGATCAAACATCTCGTTATCTGCCGAGCGAATCACGTTAACAACACAAAACCAGCCTCGAAGGTGAAGGTAGGAAGCTCTATTGATCCCCAAAAATTATTGCTTGATTTGAGAGAGCATGCCGGCAGGAAAACCCGGTTCGGACTCGGTGAACCAAGTTCTTCATTGAGTACGCGATTGCCGTAAGCTATGTAGTCTTTTGAGATACATTCACGTCATCATAAATGAAAGGTCAACACTTATGTTTTACGATGGTTATCATTTTTGGGGAATGCATCTTGTATGGTGGTTCGTTTGGATGATCCTCATCTTTTGGATTTTCGCGACGCCGTACAGAATACCAGGTCAACGAAGGATGAAAGACACCCCCCTGGACATTTTGCAGAAGCGATTTGCCTCCGGCCAGATCAAAACTGAAGAATATCAAGAGAAGAAGAAGATTCTCGAGAACGACCTGGCAAAGCAAAACTGAGTTCTTCCCGCGACCAGCGATTCGGGAAACCGGGGCATCGAAGCAAGCAATTCCTGTTAAATCCAATTTTACAGGAAAGGCTGTGAATTTCCGTGCGCATTCAGCTGGATCATTTCCAAGAATAGAGTTGTTGAGCCAAAGTAGAGACAACCTCTAACTTATTCAGAAGGCATGTATTATGAAAACCAGAAATATCCTGCTCTCGGCGGTCCTGACGATCGTCGTAACGCTCCCTCTATTTGGAAAGGTCAATCACAAAGACACAACAATGACCGGCATGAAGCAACACAACATGTCGAAGATGATGGGCAAACCGACGGTCGATGCGACCGTGGATGGACTTCACATGAAGGTGTGGGTCATGACGCAGCGGCAGCATAAGAAGATGATGAAACGAATGATGGGTAAGATGATGATGCATCACGAAATGGAAGACACGATGGGACACATGTCGATGAGTGAGATGGACGACACCAGCATGGAAATGGGAAAAGCTATGATGGGAATGAAACACCATGGCATGGGAATGAATAAAGCGATGATGGACTCAATGATGGCCGGCACGCATTGCATCATGCTTGAAGTAACAGATGCTGTTACCAAGAACGACATCTCCGGTGCAAACGCCAAGCTCATGATCATGTCCCCGTCAAGAAAACACTCTTCGGTTGATCTCAAACCCATGATGAAGCACTTTGGAAGCGGCCTCACGCTCGAAGAAAAGGGGAAATACCAGCTTCTTGTAACTGTTAACGCGAATGGAGAATCAAAAACGAAGGAGTTTCGGTACACGGTAAGGTAATTTTCGCCAGGATGGTTTCGCACAATCGATCTTCGAACAGAGAATCAAAACGAAAGCTGACGACACAGGAAATGAACGGCGTTGGCAGATGTATATGGACACTCAAGCAGTTAAAGAAATAGCGCGATAGAAAATCCCAATGCTGCCGGAGAATATCTCCTGCCTTTTTATAGATTTCCTGTGTACCGACAGTGACAATAAAAAAAAACCTCATCCTTATTGTTGTCTATTTTGCCATGCTGGCACCGCTGGCTGAACGGGCGCGTGCAGGGGAAGCAGCGAAAGATACAACACGGGCGCAGCGATTAGGAATCTATCCCTTCCCGCTCATCTACTATACCCCCGAGACAGGATTCGCGATCGGCGCCGCGGCGCTGTATCTCTACCGGGATTCCCTTGCACGACCGCTGAGCCGAACCTCCGATTTTACCGCCGACATGACCTACACATTAAAGAAACAAATCATCGCCGAGGTAAACACAGATTATTACTTCTTCGAAAATGATGAATACCGTGTAGCGGCAAACACTTCGTTTAAAAATTTTCCCAACAAGTTCTATGGGATCGGCAACAACGTGCCGGCGGATTCCGAGGAAAGTTATACGTCGAGGTCATTCCTTCTGCAAATTATTCTCTACAAGAAGATAAAGTCAAATCTCAATCTCGGCCCTTTGCTCAGATTTGAGTCAACGTCGATCGTCGAGACCGATCCGTCCGGAGCTCTCACGCGGGGATTCATTCCCGGGAGCAAGGGCGGATTTGTATCAGGTTTAGGCCTTTCTGTTAATTGGGATTCCCGGGACAATGCCCAGGCAACGCAGTCGGGAGGTCTTTACCAGGTAACTTCCATTTTGAACATGAGAGGCATCGGGAGCGACTTTAGCTACAACGATGTTCAACTCGATGTACGTCATTTTTATGAATTGATTCCTGCCCAGATCCTGGCGGTGCAGGCGGAAGCGGAGATTATCGGCGGAACGGCGCCTTTCCAAAACCTTGCACGATTCGGTGGAGAAAACCTAGTCCGGGGATATTTCGACGGGCAGTACAGAGATAATACGTCGCTTGTATTTCAGGCGGACTACAGGATCCCGGTGTGGTGGAAGCTCGGTGTTGTCGCGTTTGCGGGCATCGGCCAGGTGGCAGGGAGAGTGGGTGAATGGAGTACGAGAGAATTCAAAATCGCGGGCGGCGGGGGCATCAGGTATATTCTTGACGCGGAAGAGCACGTAACACTCCGCGTCGATCTTGGATTTGGAGAGAATTCATCGGGAGTGTATTTTACATCTTCTGAAGCGTTTTAATCAGGCGAAGCGCGCGAGCATTCCCGCATCGGTGTACGGGATTTGACATTTGATGCCTTGAAGGAATCGTATCGACATTGTCTTCGCTGTTTACGAACCTTCTCTGCGGTTCGTCAGGATCCTGAACTAATCATCCCCTGCTCTGCAAGTGCGTGCACGATACGGGATATTATCTCGACGCTCACGTCTTCGACCTGATCGTCCCCGCGCACTTCACTCACCCCGCTCCAGATCATCCGTCCCCTTCCCTTCATTGCCCATATTGTAATCTCATCTTTCACAATTTCATGCACTTCGGGATGACCGGGATAATATTCGCGGTCATAGTAGTCACCGTATAACCCACCCCATTGCTGATACGGGGAATCCTCTAAAGTGAGATCCGAGCTGGCAGCAGCGCCCAGCGCGGTCCTGGCGGAAGCTTTTCCGATGAGCATGATGCCGTCGAAGTTCCCCTCCCTGGCGATGGCGTTGATGAGGCCCGTGTCGGGAAGCGTTGCAGCGATACGGCGATACGACGGGGTTGCATCGACGCCGTGCGCCGACAGAACTGCTGTGAACCCGTCTTCCCAGACGCGTCTCCTCGCCTGATCCTTTCTGACGGCCACCACCAGTATTTTTTTCATCGGCACTGCCGTATATGATTCATCTCGCCATGTATGTGACAGCTGCGTCGATGTACAAGATAACAATAAGAGCGACGCCGTCACGATTGCGGCATAATGGAGGCGAATGGTAGTGGTCATGGGATCTCTGCATTTAGGACCGTGCCCGGTCATAACATACGGCATCAATAGAAATGAGCTAATGCTTGAAAAAATAATCTGCGTCGGCTTTGGCCAGCGTGGCGGTCCTGGCATCCGTTGTAACATTGGCCAACGCCTGTAATGCTCTGGCGGTGGAAAGTCTATTGCCGTTGTGCGCCTTCAGCGCGTTCGCTCGCCTCACGTGAATCGATTGGTCCTTATGCCAATGCATCGCTACTTTGGGATGATAGAACTTTTCGCTCTCGGGCGTCTTGCCTGGCTTGCCGCTGTCTTTCGTATAGTACGTGGCGCCCTTTACCTTCGTGCCGTCTTTGCGTATGGTACTCTTCCGGGTGATTTTTATCGTAGCCATCCTGTGCCATGTCGTCTATTCATTTGATACGGCGTTCTTGATCTGGTTTAAAATAGACTGCCTCACTTATCGGCGGGCCATTCTTTTTTGCGATTGCAGGCGTTCGTCCCTTTTCGCTTCCAGGATCAGAATTTCATGATTATCGGCAACGTATTCGGTAAGTCCTGTGATCGTCTTATCCGCCGTGAGGCTGAGCAAATACGCCGCCGGAACATCCTTCATCAGCATTCCCTTGTGGATGCCGTGTGTCATGCGAGTATCGTCTGTCAATTGCAATTGTTTTCCTCCTTATTTCTCGCGCAACCGCTGTCTTCTTCATTAGCGTCGTGATAATGTCGGAGACGACGGCTCATGCGCAATTATGCCGAACATCAATTTTTATGTTGACCGTCGGGATAGAATCATGCGGTTTTTTCGTACCACTCATGCGAAACCGAACGACGCATCATAAGATCGCGGCCATCTTCCGCACGCCTTCTTTTGCCTTCCCGAGCTTTTGCTGAAGCACTCCCAGAGTTTCTTCATCCTTCCCCTCACAATAAAGCCGGTCATTATCCGTCAGGTTCGCACATTGCTGCTTGAATTTTCCGACGGTTTCATTCCAGTTTCCTTTTATTCTGAGCGTGTTCATGTAAATCCTCCTGTGTTTATGGATAGAAATTTCGGCAAGCTGCGCTGCTACCTGACACGGCGATAAAAAAATATACCGCTGATTTAACCGGGGCGTAATAGTCCGAAGGGATGAATAAGTAGCTAATCCTATTCCTGGTCTTATTGTACCGAAACAGTCGCAGGGCTGGAGAATTGAAACTTGTTGAACTGATAATACGCTGCCCCTTCATGGAATAGCGCATAGCGAACCCCATCCGCCTGATAGATGTTGGGGTAATAACCAAACATGAACTGGAACGCCGGAAAAATGAGATGTTCGTTCTTAATCCTGAACCCGACACCGTATCCTTGGAAAACCTTACTGCTAAAGATCGATTGATCATTTGGAGAGATCATTCCAAAATCGGCGAACATGATGATCGCCAGCTTAAAGCCGAAAAGTTTCAATGGGGAAAAAAAGTCGCCCTCATAATTCAGCAGCTGTTTCTTCGCTCCTCTTAAATAGTTGTCCGAATAGCCTCTGAGTCCATTTTCATTATTGATGCTCAAAATGCCTACCGGGCTAAGCGGGTCAAAGCTGTATGAATAATTGCTTCCAACGTAAAACCTCCATTTCCAGTTGCCGACGGCATGCAGATTTGAGAAATACAAAAGATCCAGAAGGGCGCTGCGATTCAGCCATTTCCCCTGGCTCTGGAAGGCTCCAAACTGGAACCCTCCATACAGATAACCGAGTGAATCATCGTGAAGACTATAACCGGATTGTATTCCATAATATGGTCTGCTGGAATTTGAACCTTCATCATAACCGAAGAGAACTGCCATCATCTGCACCAGCGGAATGTCTTCTGTCACCCCAAGCCCGAAGACATATTGATCTTCATAAAATGTTCTATTGGCAAATCCAATACGGCCAAGAAAAAATGTACTGTTCTGGAATAAATCGACCGAGTCCAGAATAGGTTTCTGACTATATACAGTTCTGGTAATTCTGCCCGCTACATTGAATTTGTTCTGATTTTCTTTCGTTGTATCGACCTTTTTGAAATCGAAAGCATAACCCAGCCAGTAATCTTGCTGGTCATATCGAACCGTTTCTACAATTCCTGATGAATTTAAATATTGCGGATATCTGGTGTTGACCCAATTCTGCGCGATCCCTCCCGCCCAATCAATGATCGGCGAGAAAAAATCCCTGCCGATGGACACACCATACTGTTCATGAAGTTGATCCGACGCATAATTCACCGTCGAGGAAAGAAATGCATTTTCGATATTATTAACGGTGTAGCTAGCATTCCAGTCCCATCCTTTCGGTAGATTAGGATCGGCCGTCAATCCACCCTTAAATTCATTTCCGAACCCAAGAAAGTTGAGGTCACTAAATGAAACGCTTCCGTCTTTTTGACTGGGCCGCACTGAAATGCTCGCGTTAATGCTCCATTTATCCTGGACATAAACGATAACATCGACGCTGTCCGGATTGTTTCTTATTTTTTGAGGAATGATCCGAACGTCATAGATGTATGGGCTCAGGCGAATTATCCGTTCGCTTTCTTTCACATCAAATGGAATGAATTTATCTCCTTCCGTAAAGATGAGCATGTCCTTAATGATCCACCCTTTTGTTTTCAAATGGACGGAATTTCCTGTCTCTTCCAGCCAACTGCGGACAGAATCTTTTGGATGATCGACAGACCCGCCAAACGCGTCGAGAACTTCAATATCGATGTTCCTGATGAATTTTCCGGTATATTGCCTTATTTTTTTCCTGTCGGGATCGGGTGCAATAGTATGCAGTAGTTCATCATCTTGAACCAGAACTGACTTTACGAGCTTTGAAAGAAGATTATTCTCCTCCGAGTAGTCTTTCACCGCCTGGACAACAGTTTCGCCGGAGTCGTCATGCGCAACGTATTTATTCTGAGCCATGAGGGATCCAGGCACACCGCTCATCAAGATGATGGTGAGAAGCATTTGGTAAATGGGCTTTAACCGTTTGGTATTCAAGCAATATGAAAGAAAGATGTGCTGCCAACAGGAGCAGACGAATTTTTGGAAAACTGACAGCGCAGCGAACTGCACTCCACATGATTTGTGGCAAGGTCTCTCCCGGATTTCATGTACAATTCGCCCTATCCTTCTTCTGAGGCCAGTGCCTCTTTTTCAATTTCATGCACGTTGGTCTGTGAGTTGAGCCTTCACTGAACAATGCAGGCGGAAGACAAGAAACACGCATCACAAATGGCCGCACCCATTCACAGTTCGGGCGGTGCGCCCATTGGCATCAAACGTACTAATTTGTTAATAGTTTATTTTACCTGGAATAGCCCGAAAGGATGGATAAAGAGTTAATCCCTTTTCAACGATGAGGTGCAGTGAAGAGGGGCGGGGTTGGGAACTTAAGTCGAATCGAATGGTTAGAAGCAACCGGACCGTGCTGCTCAGGGTAAAGTTAGATGTGTTACTTTTGGGAAGGTCGATGGGTGCGGGGATTGGATGTTTCCTCGTCGCGTGAATAATTTGCGATCTGAAGACGGCTGTGTAATGCCAGTTTTTCCAGTATGTTATGAATATGACTCTTGATCGTGAACACCGAGATATTGAGTCTGCTGGCAATTTGCTTGTTGCTCATTCCATCAACGATCAATGCAATAATTTCCTTCTCCCGTTCCGTCATCCGGATGAACCGTCTGAGATTTCTTTTCCCTTTTAAGAGAGCGTATTCAGTGACCTGAAAGAAGAGCGACCCGGTCATCGGGGTGGGGAGCACTGTTTTTCCAGAGGCTACCGCTCGAATCGTGTAGATCACATCTTCTATTTTAGCATCCTTCAGGATAAAGCCGTCCGCCCCAGCCTGAACACATTCCATGATGTCCGACTGGGCGGGAGCAAGACCCATCCCGATTATTTTGGTCCCGGGAAAGTCCTTCTTTAAATCCTCGACAATTTTCAAGCTGTCTTGATTCCCCAAGCCGAGATCCAACAGCACGACATGCGGTTTCACCTTGCGCGCCCCCGCAGCGACAACCTCCCCGCCGTCGGACACAGCCGTGACCGAGAAATCTTTCTGACCATCAATAAGGGCAGTGATTCCATCCCGAAGGATGCGGTTATCCTCTATAAGCAATATTCGGATTTTCGGCATAGGCACTCCAATTCATGCTATCTGTGCGGTCGCGCCTAAACAAAAAACTCCTGCCAGCGTCATCAACCATGTGCTTTAATCCCCGCCAGAATATGCTATAAATATACTACCGCGAATGGGATTTGTCAAACCAAAACAAAAGTCGGTAGTTGGCTATTTTGATTCAGAGGAGAGTTGCGCCTCCCTTCCGGCGGGTCAATTATCCAAAGCAGCCGATACGCAGCGGTTCGGCACGGACCGATAATTACCTCGAATCCTCATTATAAAAGGATTAATCCCTTTTTCATCCTTTTGGACTATTCCCCATTTCCAACTTCTATGGTAACATCATTATTAAGATTCAGAGATGGGTGATTCTTCGGCTAACGAGAGGCAATTCTCTACCACGATCCTCCCGAGCAGAGGGGAGCCACAGGCGGCGTTCACACCCATCCATATGAGCGCAGGATAGAAAACTTGCATGCTCAAGAACTCATGCAAACATTGAAGGGAGATTATTCAATGCAAACGGAAGAGCAGAACTCCACAAGCACGAATCAGTCCGATTCGGGTTCAGATGCGGAATTCGTCGGGTGGCAAAAGACGAAATCAGGAGATTCAGTCGCGCTTTATAATATTACGGCGTCGGGTCATCCATCATACGGCTCCACGGTCAGTGAAAACAGCCTTCAGCGGATGAACCTTCAGATTCCGGAAACTCCGCCTCCACCAGATTCAATATAAATCGTGTGATCGTCGTTGAACCCCACTACCGCAGGATTCAGCGTCAGGGATGTCTCACTCCAGTGGGGCCTAGACTACGACGATCATGAACCGTTCCCTCACAACGAAAGAAATCTTACCATGAACAGCATCATAACCAAAGACGGCACGGAAATTTATTACAAGGACTGGGGATCGGGAAAACCTGTCGTCTTCAGTCATGGCTGGCCTCTCAACGCCGATGCATGGGAAAGCCAGATGGTCTGCCTGGCGTCCAACGGCTATCGTTGCATCGCCCATGATCGCCGCGGCCACGGACGATCGAGCCAGCCATGGAACGGCAACGACATGGACACGTACGCCGATGATTTGTCGCAGCTCATTGAATCCCTTGACCTGAACGGGATCACACTCATCGGGCATTCGACCGGCGGCGGAGAGGTCGCCCGTTACATCGGTCAACACGGCACGAAGCGCGTTCTCAAAACGGTGCTTGTCGGTTCTGTGACGCCGCTGATGCTCAAGACGAATGCCAACCCCGGCGGTCTTCCGATCGAAGTGTTCAACGGCATCCGCGAAGGCGTCAATGCCGATCGTTCGCAGTTCTTTCAGGACCTGACGACTCCGTTCTTCGGCGCCAACAGACCGGGGGCAAAGATCAGCCAGGGCCTCCGGGACGCGTTTTGGTTTCAGGCAATGCAGGGAGGCCTCAAGAACGAACTCGACTGCATCAAAGCATTTTCCGAGACGGACTTCACCGACGATTTGAAAATGTTCAATATGCCTACGCTTATCATCCACGGCGACGATGACCAGATCGTGCCGATCGGCGCCTCGGCTCACGCCTCTTCTAAACTCGTGAAGAATGCGACACTGACGGTTTATCCAGGCGCACCCCACGGCTTGCCCTGGACCCACAGAGATAAATTCAACGCCGACTTGCTCCTTTTTCTCAAAACATGAGGACGATGCCTGCGCATTTTGAATGACACCATATCCACCCTGCAAAACTGACTCTTAAAAACATCCGCGAGGTCTCCTCCATGAACATCTTAATGGTATATCCGAAGTACCCCGATACATTTTGGAGCTTCAAGCATGCGTTGAAATTTGTATCAAAGAAGGCAAGCTTCCCTCCCCTGGGTTTATTAACCATAGCAGCATTGCTGCCCCGCGAATGGAACAAAAAATTGGTGGATACGAACATCAGGGAAATTACGGACGAGGAAATCCTTTGGGCGGATTACGTGTTCATCAGCGCCATGTCAGTGCAGACCGAATCGGCAAACCAGGTCATCGACCGATGCAAGAGATTGAATGCCAAGATCGTGGCCGGCGGACCGCTGTTTACCAGCAGCTCCGAATATTACAAACACATCGATCATCTCGTGCTCGATGAAGCCGAGATCACTCTCCCTCAATTTTTGACCGACCTGAGCAAGGGAACGGCGAAGCATCTCTACACTTCGGACGATTGGGCGGATATTACGACCACTCCCCTCCCCCTCTGGGATCTTATTACGATGACTGACTATTCTTCGATGAACGTTCAGTATTCGCGCGGCTGTCCCTTTGACTGCGACTTCTGCGATATTACAGTTCTCTATGGAAGAATACCACGAACCAAAACGCGAACGCAAGTGATAGCAGAATTGGATGCATTAGACGCTGCCGGCTGGAAAGGTCCGGTTTTCTTTGTTGATGACAATTTCATCGGGAACAAAAATAAATTGAAGAAAGACATTCTCCCTGCGATCATCAAATGGAATGAGAAGAGTAATTCTCCATTTTATTTTAATACGGAAGTATCGATCAATCTTTCCGATGATGCGGCATTAATGGACCTTATGGTGAACGCAGGATTCGACGCTGTATTCATCGGCATCGAATCTCCGAATGAAGAGAGCCTGATCGAATGTAATAAGGTTCAGAATAGAAATCGTGACCTTATAGCGAGTGTGAAGAAGATCCAGCAGGCAAGCCTGGAAGTTCAGGGAGGGTTCATTGTCGGGTTTGACAACGATCCACAGACAATTTTTGAGACGCTGACAAACTTCATCCAGGAGAGCGGGATCGTTACGGCTATGGTTGGTTTATTGAACGCTCCCAGAGGAACGAAGCTCCATAAAAGGCTTCTGAGCGAGGGGAGATTGTTAAGCGATTTCACCGGAAACAATACCGATTTTTCCATGAATTTCGTTCCGCAGATGAATCCGGACGATCTCCTTGACGGCTATAAAGCAATGTTAAATACCATCTATTCACCCAAATATTTTTACAGACGTGCAACCCGCTTCCTGAAGGATTTTAAGCCAAGGAAGAGGATCTTTCATCTTAATTCGAATTACATTGGTGCGCTGGTTAAGTCGATGTTCAAATTGGGAGTTGTCGGCAAGGAACGGATGTATTATTGGAAATTATTTTTGTGGACGCTTTTCCGTAAACCGCAGCTTTTTTCGTTGGCAATATTGTATACAATTTACGGGTTCCATTTCAGAAAAATATCAACGAGCTTCTAGAAAAGTTCAAATTTCTGTAAAAAGATCTGCCATCGCCGCTTGATTAGAAGCCATCTCAAAAATGGTTTCCATGCGTAAAGCAGCCGTAAATGTCATGCTGAGCCCCGCTTTTCAGCGGGGTAGACTCCACGAAGCATCCATGACATGAAACCCTTGGGAAGTCAAGGTGGATCATTAACATGGATTCTCCCGAAGGTCGCGAAGCGATCCCTTTGGGGATGCCTTCGGCACTCACCCCGTCTGAAAAACGACGGTCGACGACTCCCTCT
>Ga0265338_10004083_pt1 | contig 19993 bp, 21 predicted proteins | sample 42126metaG_FD_193579 | JGI IMG/M metagenome (GOLD analysis project Ga0265338, IMG submission 193579) | Rhizosphere microbial communities from Carex aquatilis grown in University of Washington, Seatle, WA, United States - 4-21-26 metaG | ecosystem: Host-associated > Plants > Roots > Rhizosphere...
ACGAGATTTGTGGCGCAACCTACTCCAAAAATCTCGTCGTGACCGAAACTCTTTCCGACGGCACGAACGCAGTGGTGGATTTGGGCTCTCTCGGAACCACGCCCTTTCAGCCAAAGAACAAGCCCCAACAGTTCAGGCTCAAGCCGAAGAAGGGCAAGATCGATTTTTGCTTGGTCGTCGAATCAGATGGTACGGCCAACACTCTCGTCGCAAACGGCATGCTTCTGCGCCACAACTGTATCATCATGGGTGCGCAGGGCGTTCCGTCAAACGGCGTGCGCGGCTGGTGTAAGACGATTCAAGACCAGCTCAAGATTCCGATGTTCTTCTACGGAGATCTGGATGCGTACACTCTGCAGAACATTTACCGCACCTTGAAAGCCGGCTCGGCGGCCAGTTTGATCCGGAACTCCGACTTCAGCGCACCCGAAGTTAAGTTCCTGGGCGTGTTGCCGGAAGATGTGGAGAAATACGAGTTGCTCTGCTATCCGGTTAGCGAAAAAGACGCCGCTGAAGCCCGTTCGCTCAAAAAGGCCAAAGATGCTCTCGAGAACGATCCGTTTTTCCAAGACAAGAAGAACAAGAGGCTCGCGGACATTCTGCACTGGCTGGTGAAAGAGAAGAAACGTTGCGAGCAACAAGCCGTGTTCAGCGTGGATCCGAAGGATCCCCGCATTCTTGAAAAAGTAATTGTCGAAAAAATTGAGAAGGGCGCTTACGTTTAACCGCTTAGAGGGTCAGCGGTAAACTCAAGGTGACCGAGATCATATCGCTCGTAATATTCGGCGAGTAAGGCAGACTGCTCTGCTTATCCTTTGTATAAGTCGCTTTGTAATACTCGAGACCAATCGCTACGAATGGAAGGCCCGTATACTGTGCGCCGGCTTTCAAGGCGCTGCCGTCAGGTTTTTGCGTGCCCAAGCTATTTGAAACTTTCGGGTCCGAAAGCGGAACATATTCGCCATAAACTCTGAGGAGCATCGGAAATTTGTAGCCGACAAACACGCCGAGGTCGTTGGGTGTGATTGTGTCCTTTGCCGTGGCATTGTCGGTGACAGATCCGGTCATGTAATCAAGACCGAGCATAAAGCCTAAACTCTGATAACCAACGCGCGCGCCGAATTCAGGTCCCGTCTGACTGTTATTCACCGTCGAAACACCCGTTACCGAGCCGGCGTTGTTGTGGCCCGTAAAGCCATAACCCAAATAGGGCTCAATGAGAAGATCCGCGCGGGCCGTGCTCGCCGCCAAAAGCGTTGCTAGAGCGAGAAATAGTCTGGTCATGGGGTCGTTCCTCCTACCTTTAAAAGTTTGCGCCAGCTATGAGATGAGTTCTAGTCCAGAGGGAACAAAAACTCTGTATCCACGCTATTGTCGTGAACGGTATAGACCTCGATGACGGGCTGGCTCGATTTTAGTTTTTGCTTTTCAAAGTAGTCACGGACTTTCGGATAGACTTTGAATGGACCAATCGACGGCGAGCCCGAAAAGTGGGCCACGACATACTTGCGGGCTGGCCGGGTTTCATACTGGAAGTCCGCAGGCGCGCTCATTACCGGGCCGTTGACCAAACAGCCGCCCCGGCTGCGCAAGCGGTCCTGGTCGACGGACGCGGGGTCGTCGATGTATTCGCCGAAGGTTTTATCGCAAGCGACGTGATTCTGCGCCGACCACGCTTCCACTTCGCGAATGACGGGGCCGATGAAGTGGTAGGCGCCCATGTGTGGCTTAAATAGGAGTTTTAACTCCGGCCGATCAGCCACCGCAATGTCGACGGGTTTATAAAATCCCAAATAGAAAAAGAGGTAGATCGCGAGAGTAAGGGCGGCGGTGAAAAGGGCGAGAAGAAGGGTGCGTATCATCGGATAAAAAGATTACCTTGTTGAAGGTCGGCAAGAATTCCCGGCGTGAGTGTACTGGATTGGACCTTGGCATCGACCGTCACCACGCCGCTTTCGTTGTGCCAAATGACCGCCACCTGATCGCGGTTGATGACATAGGCGTAAAATTCGAAAATGTCCGGCGGCGTGGTCGTTTGAATTTCAAACTGGGCGTTGAGAATCGAACTGGCGTTCACGCCATAACCACTGGCGGAACTGTTAAACGTGATCAGCACATCTTTGGTGTAAGTGGTCGTGCCGTACGTGCAGGTCAGCGCGGCTTTACCGGTCCATGAATCGCGGCCGTAGCGCATGAAGAAGTCGCCGTCGCCCTGCAGAGCCGCATCCGTCTTGCAGGCCCATTGTGCCACCATGTCCGCCTTTGCGAAGAGGGGCATGCTTAGGAGTGCGGCCAGAATCAATTTTTCCATTTGATAGAACAACCCATGGAAGGATTTTGCATTGCCGTCAAGGGCTGATTTAGCAGAATGCGGTCCAAGGCCTCTTTAAGTTCATAGCGGTGGACCTGCGCGGGGTCGCGCCACGAATCATCGAGGCGCCCGCGGTAACTGAGCTTCAAATTGGCGTCGTACGCGTAAATATCGGGCGTGCATACGGCGCCGAACTCGCGCGCCATGGTTTGGGAGTCGTCGACAAGATACGGAAATCCGTATTGCTTGGATTTCCAACGCTTGAGCAATTCTTCGGGGCGGTCGTCCGGATGATCGGTGGGATCGTTGGAGCAGACGCCGATAAAGGCCACGCCCTTTTTGGCATATTCGTGGGCGAGAGCCAGGATTCGGTCTTCGATCGCTTTGACATAAGGGCAATGGTTGCAAATAAACATGATGACCGTGGCTTTGGATTTCGCGAAATCTTTGCGGCTGAAAGTTTTGCCGTCGACACTCTTAAGCGTGAAATCGGGACACGCCGAACCCAGCTCGCCGGCGGGTGTATAGGTAAGGGCCATTCGCTACCTCCAGGCCAATGGTTTAGCATTGATTTGGATGGGTAACCACGGCAAATTGTAACGCTATGAGCGCACATTTTATCTCAGCAATTCTCTTATACAGCCCTGATGCCGAACGTCTTGCGGGATTTTACCGCGATGTTTTGGGAATTCCTCTCGAGGCCGAGCAACACGGAAATGCGCCACCACACTACGGCTGTGAACTCGGCGAAATTCATTTCGCCATTCATCCGGCGAAGCCGGGAGAAACGCATGCGGCGGGCGCGGTTCGACTGGCGTTTGAAGTCTTCGATTTGGACGAACACATGCGGCAGATGGATGAGCACAATGTGAATGTCATCGCGAGACCGCAAAATATGGGCCCGATGAAGCTCGCGGTCATCGCCGATCCGGACGGAAACAAAATCGAATTTACGGAACTGGCCAAGGGCTGGATCGATCACTTGCGCGGAATCAAAGCCGAGGGTAAGGACCTGGTCACCCAGTGGGATCGGCGAAACTCTTAGAGATCCGTCCAGCGCACTTGACCCTTCGTGTGGATCAAATCGCCTTGTGGCGAAACTTCCTTCACCGTGAAGGCCTTTGCGGAATTCGCATTCAGCGCGTCGGCCAAGCCCTCGCAGACGGCGGGAGTCAACGTGCCCTTCAGCACTTCGGGGATCGCCGCTTTCAGTTCCGAACTCAATTCATCCAAAAACTGAAACCACTCGCCATCCTCGGGTGCGCCATGCAAGGCTTTACCCAAATGATCGGCCTCTTTGAACGCGCGCGGATGATTCAACACATTGAAACCGAAGCCGACGAGCAAGCGATGCTTCGTGCCGCTGCTCACGCTTTCCACCAGCAGGCCGCCGACTTTGTGGCCATCCAGATATATGTCGTTGGGCGCCTTGATGCTCCACGCGAGTGAAGGCCACACGGAATTTAAGGCCGTAAATACCGCAAAGCCGATGCGAGGCGCGGTGATCGCTTGCGGCGGCGCCTTCACTGAATACGACCATGTGCTGAGTAAACCTTCGCCGGTGCCGGTGTCGAGCCACACGTTCGTGCCGCGTCCGCGGCCCGCGGTCTGGTGACCAGTCACGTACAAAACGAAGTCCGAGTTCTCGCTCATCGCATTTTTCTTGGCGTCGTCATTGGTTGAGCCGGTTTGCTGGGTGAAATTGAGATCGAGCTGGCGTTGCTCGGCCCAAGTTTGCGTGGTCTCGGCGGTGGATGTGACTTTCGACATATAAGTTCTCCGTTATTCAAGCCATTCAAATAACAAACTGAAGTCGGCGCTTGGCGCCGAATGGGTCAAAGCACCGACACTGATAAAGTCGACACCGAGGGCCGCAACGCCGGCGATGCGCGAGAGATTCATGTTGCCGCTCGCTTCGATTTCAATTGTTGACGGAATAATCGCCCGCGCTTCAGCCATCGTCTCGTTGCTCATGTTATCGAGCAAGATGCGCTCCGCGCGCTCGGCAACGGCCGCTTCGACCTCTTTTAGAGTCGTGCATTCCACTTCAATGGGACCTTGATAGCCTTGCCGGACGGCGCGCACGGCCTTCGTCAATCCGCCGGCTGCGCGAATGTGATTTTCTTTGATTAGGACGGCTTCAGACAAACTGCGGCGGTGATTTGTGCCGCCGCCATCGCGCACGGCTTGCTTTTCCAAAGCGCGGAACAGAGGAGTCGTCTTGCGGGTGTCGAGAATTTTGCACTGGGTGTCGCGCGTCTCTTGCACGAAGCAGCGGGTGAGGGTGGCGACACCGCTCAAGTGGCCGAGAAAATTCAACGCCACGCGCTCGGCTTGCAGAAGCTTCAGCAAATCGCCTTTGATCCAGCACACGGTTTGGCCCTTCAAAATGAACGCCCCGTTTTCAAACTGCCATTTGAGTTGCGCGTCTTTTTCCATAAATCGCACGCATTTTTCGAAGATGTCGCGGCCCGAGAGGACGAGGTCTTCCTTGGCGACCAAGCGCGCGTCACCCATGCGGGAATTAAGTTTGAGGCCTTCGGTGGTGAGGTCGCCGTTCGGCACATCCTCGGCGAAGGCTGCGGCGATCAATTCGTTGATGTTCATCGCAATGCCTCGGGGCTAGTAAGGATGGGAGTCGCGTTCCTTAAGGAGTTTGTTTAACTCGCGCTCGATGATCTGTGTGGCCAATTCTGGAATCACTTTCCACACGACGGACTCGATCACGTCTTTGCTCTGCTCACGAATGATCTTTTCGAGCTGCTCGGCGGTCAACCCGCCGCCGGGAATTGCCGGAACCGTGACCGACGCGGCAGCCTTAGCTTCGGCCTCAGCGATTTTCTTCTTCGGCATGAATTCGCTGACTTCGTCGAGTTCGAGGTCGTCTTCTTCAGCTCTCATAACGGGAGGAGCGGTCGGCTTATTTGATACGGGTGCTGCTTTCGGCAAGGGCGGAGGCGCGCTGGGTTTCTTGGTGTCGCGCACTTGAAACTCATCGGTCTCGCGTTCATCTTCGGCGCTAATTTGCGAGAGCTCGATCATCTGCGATTCGCCCGGATCGTTGAACTCCACCGGAATATTCGCCGGATCAAGTTCTTCGGGCTTCATATTCAAGCGGTATTTCTCGGTGCTGTCTTTGCCCTTGATTTTGGGAATCGGCACGGCCGTAAAGTCTTCGCCGGCGCCTTCGGGCTTTTCCTCGACAAAATCAGCTTTCGGAGCCGCAGGAGCTTCAACTTGGCCCTTAGGGAAGGTTAAATACTGCGACAAACTTTGACTTGAGGTCCTAGGAACGAGATCACTCACGAGTTTACGTAAAGCGGCAACGTCAAAAGGCTTCTCAAGTTGTGCATTGGCCGCCGACGCCTGAAACTTGTCTTCGTCGAGCTCGACGAAACCGCTCCACATCAGCACAAAGGGAATACTTTTTAATGCCGCGTCTTGTTTGAGTTCCGCGCAGACGTCGTAGCCGTTTTTCTTCTGCAGCATGACGTCGGCGAAAATGATATCGGGTTTAAAGCCCTTGGCGACCATCGCAACGTCCACGCCGATGTTTACCGGGCGAACTTCCACCGCATAGTCTTGCAGAGCCAGCTGGAACACTTTTTTGATCGTCGAACTTTCGTCCGCGAGTAAGACGCGCAAAGCCATTACTTAAGAGTAAAATCATTTTGTAAATGTTCGTCAAGCCTCTAAAGTGACTTAATCACTCTATGCAGCTGATCGACCGCTACATCCTCAAACTTTTCCTCGGATATTTGCTGGCGGGCGTTCTAGTGTTTGTGACGTTGTATCTGACCGTCGATGTGATGTCTTTTGCCCTCCGCCATGACGGCGTAACTGGACCTTTGTTACTCAAATACTATACGTACAAGACGCCCCAGATTCTCTATCAGTTGATGCCAATGGTTTGCCTGATGGCGACCTTGTTCACCTTGTCTTCCTTAAACAAGACTAACGAATTGATTGCGTGCTTCAGCGTCGGTATGGGGCTCGGCCGGGTCGCGGTGCCTATTTTGCTGGCGGTGACGGTGGTCTCGGGACTGATTTTCGTGGTGGGTGACCGCGTGCTTCCCCGATTCGCGCAAAAGAGCAATTACGTCGAGCTCGTGGAAATCGACAAGCACCCCGGCCTTTATTCGACCGTAAAGACGAATAAGATTTGGTACCGCAGCGAGAATATTCTCTTCAACATCAAGACCCTCAATCCGCAGACCAAAACCGCGCAAGACATCACGCTCTATTACTTCGATCCGAATTGGCAGCTCACGCAGCTCATTGCCGCAAAAGGCGTGGAGATGAAAGGCAATCTCTGGGACCTGAAAGACGGTCTCGTCACTCTGTTCGCAAGTGAGAGCAGTTTTCCGCTCACCAAATCCTTTGACGAAAAAACCATCACCATGAACGAAGACCTTAAAGATATCCAGTCCACCGCCGATTCGGCGGAAGTTATGAGTCTCAGCGAATTGAGCCGCTTCATCGAGCGTAACCGCGAGGCAGGACTCGATACGCTCCGGTACGAAGTCGACTACCACGCGAAATTCGGTTTCGCTTTTGCGGCGCTCGTGATGTCGGTGGTTGGAGTTCCCTTCAGCGCGAGCCGCTCGCGCTCCGGCGGTACGTTCGTGAACTTGGGGATTTGTTTAGGCCTGGCGTTCGGATACTGGGCTGCGTACAACTCGGCGCTGTCGCTCGGTCACCATGGGGCGCTTCCCCCGATCGTAGCGGCCTGGGGGCCGAATCTCTTGGCGATTCTTTTGGCCTGGTTCTCCCTGCATCGGCTGAAGCAGTAAGAACTGGCCTATCTAATTGTGGTTATCTTAGTGATCAATTAAGAATTTGTTGTTGAAATAAGCATACATAGCAAGATGAAGAGAGAGATTTTCTGCAACTTTCGTTGTGCACCATGTTTTTCGAAATAGACGATTCACGTTCGCTCTGAACATCGCGCACGTATGATTGAGTGAAAACAGGGGATCCCAACGGATCTTTTTGAGTTCTCCTTGTCCGACAATCGAACCTCGCCTTCCCTTAAAAGTTTGGTGTGTCGCATCGGGAAACGCTCGCTGCAAATCCTTCGGGTAAAACGGATTTTCATCGGACTTAAAGAGTGCGTTCGGTACAACGAAATCTTTTAGACTGGTGAAAAGGCGACGCCGGCCAACAGATCTCATATCTTTGCGTAGGCCGTATTTTTTTTCTGCAATCTTGGCGAGCGGCCCTTTGGCTGGCATTTGTGAAACCTCGAAGCTCAAAATCCTTCGTGTCTTTTCTTCTACGGCTAGGGTTATGGAGAGAGGTTTGCATTTAGTGTGTTCAAACGTTTCCATGTCGTCGAAGACAACGACAGACGCCTTTGGACGTAGCCTATTTTCATTTAAAAACGCTCTCAGATATTTTCGCCCAAGAAATTCGAGTTTGCGCGAAATGGTCGTGCGGCTAAGATGATAGTTCCTGGCCAATCTTCTCTGCGAGACCCCAGACACCCAGTCGCGAAAAATTTGAAAGTTTAGCTGTCGCTTCTTTTGCCAATACTCTTCTCTAAATGTGGCGGACGAGAAACTGCTATGACATCGGTTACAGTGGTATCTTTGCACTCTCTTAGAATCTGACCTTCGGTGAAAATGCCCGGCACGACGGACATTCATCCGAACTTCGGATGTTTTAAGCTCTTTGATGCAGTGGGGACAATTAACAATCATATGCGGCCTTAGAGAGGCAATCGTAATGCCTATCTAAGACGCAATTAGGTGAGCCAGTTCAGAAGGGCATTGAATTTGCTCTTTCAATCCAGTGATGAACTGGATCGCTCCTATTCTCCTTTTACTTGTAGGATTTTCAGCTTGGGCCGAATCTCCGCTCATCGTGCTCGACTCGGGCCATACGCCGTCTCATCCGGGGGCCATAAGTACCTGCGGTAAACCGGAGGTGGACTACAACGACCAAACCGTGGCGATTTTGAAAAAGGCGTTGGAGAAGAACTACCGCGTTCTGCTCACGCGCTTGCCCGATCATGAAGTTCTGCCTTCAAGTGCGGGCGATAACTCGAATGAACTCGGCCGCGAATCCGGTGCCAGTCTCTCGAGACGGGCCGAAATCGCCAACGAGGCCGGCGCACAAGTGTTGATCTCCATTCATCATGATTCCGTCGATGACGATCCTGCAAATGGCCTGGTCGCTTTCGATCCGGCGATTTGCGACGGACATGGCGGCTTCCGGATTTCACCAGCGTTCAAAGCGCAAAATAAGATCGGCTACAATATCTTCGTAACAGCCGGGCAGAGGGGACCTCGCCTCGAGGGTGCAACCCGGCTCGCGACTCTGATCGGCAAACGCCTTGCCGCCGACGGCCTGACCGCGAGCAACTATCACATTCCGGAGACCGGGGACTGCAAGAGTTGTTTCCCCGTGGACATCAATGCCGGGGTCTGGAATCAGACCCTCCGCGTCCTACGCGAAAGTAAAATGCCGGCGATCCTCATTGAGACAGAGAACATTTCAGACCCTGACCTCGAAAAGTTGGCCGATTCCAAGGCCTTCAACGCCTTGATCGCCGCGGCTATCAAGGGAGGCCTGGATGAGTATTGCACCGAGCGGCCTTGCCAAAAGCCCTAAAATGCAGTTATAATAAGGTGTTATGGCTATTCTTGAAGTTCTAAAATTTCCTGATCCGCGCTTGCGCAAAAAGGGTGTCGCCGTGAAGTCGGTGACTCCCGAGCTCAAGACTTTGGCCCAGGATATGCTCGAGACCATGTACTCGTTTAACGGCATCGGTCTCGCCGCCGCGCAAGTCGACAAGCAGGTGCGCTTGATCGTGCTCGATACGCGTCCGCGGGAGAACGGCCGCTATAAACCCGAAGAATTGACCGATCTCGAGAGAGCCGTCACTCAACCACTCGTGATTTTTAATCCCGAAATCGTCGGCAAAGAAGGCAAGACCACTTACGACGAAGGCTGCTTGAGCGTGCCCACGTACTTCGAGACCGTCGAGCGTTTTGACAAAATCGAAGTCAAAGGCCTCGACATCGACGGTAAGCCAATTCAGTTTACGACTGACGGCCTACTCTCAATCTGCATTCAACACGAAATTGATCACCTGGATGGCAAATTGTTTATCGACCGCTTGAGTCCCGTGAAGTCGATGCGCATCAAAAGTAAAATCAAAAAGTTCGGCTACCCTGATCCGAGCCATCCCGAATCCGAAGAAGAATTGGAAGCCGAACTGGCCAAAGAAGAACATCAGCTGTGAGCCGAATTCGGGCCCTCTTCCTGGGCACTCCTGAGATAGCAAGATTTTGTTTAGAGGCGATGATCAAAGATCCGCACTTCGAAGTCGTCGCCGTCGTTACGCAGCCGGATCGCCCGGCGGGACGTAAAATGCAACTCCAGCCGTCGCCGGTGAAGGCGCTCGTGCAGCCGCTCGGAATTCCCGTGCTGTCGCCCGAAAGTATTAATACACCGGAAGTCATGAGGCAGTTGGAAGAGTTCCGGGCGGAAGTGGCCGTGGTCGTGGCTTTTGGCCAAATCCTTAAACAGCCGTTTCTCGATTTATTCCCGCAAAAAGTGGTCAACGTCCACGCCAGTATTTTGCCGCGTTGGCGGGGAGCCGCGCCGATTCAGCGCGCGCTGATGGAAGGCGATAAAGAGACCGGCGTCTGCCTCCAGGTTATGGTGCGCAAGCTCGATGCCGGTCCCGTGCTCGGCGAGCGCCGGTTTGCGCTGACGGACGACATGAACGCCTTCGACTCCTACAAACTTTGTGAGGAGCTCGGCGCCCAACTGATTAACGTCGACTTGATGGACTATTTGCGGGGAAATCTGACGCCGCTTCCCCAAGATGAATCGCAAGTGACCTATGCCAAGAAAATTGAGAAGGCCGAGGCACAAATCGATTGGTCCAAAGACGCCGCCGCGGTCCACAATCATATCCGCGGCCTGGCAATGGGCCCCGTGGCCTACACCCTGAGCAAGGGTAAAATGCTGAAAATCCGCAAAACCCGGGTGGACGCGAAACATAGTGCGTCGTTACGGCCCGGTCAGGTGCTGGAAGTCACCGAGAAATCGTTGCTTGTTCAATGCGGAAAGGGCAGTTTAGAGCTCCTTGTTGTCCAACCGGAGTCGCGCTCAACTATTGAGATTGGCGAGTATTTGCGCGGATATCCGATGAAAGCGGGAGATTCCTTTAGTGCCACAGACCCCGAGAAAAAATCCTAAGTTTTTAATCGCCCCCAGCATTTTATCCGCCGACTTTGCCCGCCTGGGCGAAGAGATCGCGGCCATCGAAAAAGCCGGCGCCGATTGGGTGCATGTCGATGTGATGGATGGGCACTTTGTGCCGAATCTCACGATCGGCGCGCCGGTAGTGAGAGCGTTGCGCCCGTGTACGAAGATGCCGCTCGACGTGCATCTGATGATCGAGGAGCCGGAACGCTACGTCGATGACTTCTGTAATGCCGGTGCGGATTACCTCACGATTCATGTGGAAGCGACAAACAAAGTGGCGGAAACCTTGGAAGCGATTCGCGAGAGAGGCGTAAAACCCGGGATCACGCTGCGTCCCCGCACGAATGTCGAAGAAATCTATCCTTACCTGAAGCAAGTCGATTTGATTTTGATCATGACGGTCGAGCCGGGCTTTGGGGGACAATCATTTATGCATGATCAAGTCGGAAAAATCGGATTGCTCCGCGAGGAGCTCGCGCGCATCGGCCACCAGGCGCTGATCGAAGTTGATGGCGGCGTGACCGATCAGACCGCGCGCGCTCTGGTTGACGCGGACGTTCTCGTGGCGGGAAGTTACGTGTTTAAAAACGATTACCGCAAGGCGATCGAAGCTCTAAGGAATGCCAAATGATCAAGCTGACAGGCGAGAATTTAAATTCCGAAAATGTGTGGCAGATTTCGCGCAAAGAGGCGCCGGTCGAATTGGGCCAAGAGGCACGCGCCCGCATCCGCGAATCGCGCGGCTATATCGAGGGGCGCATCCAAGCGAAGGAAGTCATTTACGGCGTGAACACCGGCTTCGGCGCCTTCAGCAGCGTGCAAATCTCGCAACCGGATATCGTGCAGTTGCAAAAGAATTTGATCCGCTCGCACTCGAGCGGTGTAGGGGAGCCGTTTGCGCCGGAACAAACGCGCGCGATCATGGCGTTGCGGGCGAATGCTTTGGCACGCGGCCATAGCGGCGTGCGCGAAGCGGTAATCGACAAAATTCTCGAATTTTTGAATCAAGATATTTTGCCCTACATACCTCAGCAGGGAAGTGTGGGTGCCTCGGGCGATCTCGCACCTCTATCACATCTTGCGTTGGCCTTGATCGGCGAAGGCGAAGTATGGCAGGACGGCAAGCCGGTAAGCACGGCAGACGTGTTAAAGAAAAAAGGCATCGCGCCGTTGGAGCTCCAAGCCAAGGAAGGGCTCTCTCTGATCAACGGCTGCCAAGTGATGACGGCCGTCGGATTGCTCGCGGCTTACCAAGCGCGCCGGTTGCTGTGGATGATGGATCTCAGCGGCAGTATGTCGCTCGAAGCCTTGCGCGGTTCGCGTTCGGCCTTCGATCCATTGATTTTCGCGACTCGGCCGCATCCGGGCGAAGCTAAAACCGCACGCAATATTTTGAAAATCCTCGGCGTCCAATCCGAAATCGGCGACAGCCACGCCAACTGCTCGAAAGTGCAAGACGCGTATTCTCTGCGCTGTATGCCGGCCGTTCACGGCGCGGCCAAAGACGCTCTCCGCAGCGGAATGCAGACGTTGGAAATTGAAGCGAATTCCAGCACCGACAATCCGTTGGTCTTTGCCAAAGAGGGCAAAATTCTCTCCTGCGGAAATTTCCACGGCGAGCCGGTCGCATTCGCGCTCGACTTTATGGGAATTGCGATCAGCGCTCTGGCGTCGATCAGCGAGTGCCGGATCGAAAAACTGATTAATCCCTCCATGTCGGAATTGCCGGCCTTCCTCGCACCTAAAGGCGGCTTGAACAGCGGCCACATGATCGTGCAAGTCGCGGCGGCTTCCCTTGTGAGCGAAAATAAAATTCTCGCGCATCCCGCGTCGGTCGATAGCATTCCGACCAGCGCCGACAAAGAAGATCACGTCAGTATGGGAACGATCGCCGCCCGCAAGTTCCTGCAAATCACAAAGAATGCCGAAAGCATCGTGGCGATGGAGATGCTCTCGAGTTCGCAAGCTCTCGATATGCTTAAGCCGTTAAAGCCGGGCAAAGTGATCGCCGACGCGATGTCGGTGATTCGGGCGCAAGTTCCGTTTGCCGACGAGGACCGCGTCTTTGCCAAAGACATTGAAGCGATACGCGGACTCATTCGCAGCGGCGCTTTGATGAACTCACTCAACAAGACTGTGGGAGACTTGGAATGGTAAGAACCGTAAAGGCCCCGACGGGCACTAAACTCCACTGCAAGGGTTGGTTGCAAGAAGCCGCATACCGCATGATCCAAAATAACCTCGATCCCAATGTGGCCGAACGCCCGGAAGATCTCGTCGTGTACGGTGGGCGCGGAAAGGCCGCGCGGAATTGGGAAGCCTTCGACGGAATTCTCAAAGCGCTCACTCAGCTGGAGGATGACGAAACCTTACTCGTGCAATCGGGCAAACCGGTGGGCATCATCCGCACGCACAAAGATGCGCCCCGGGTTTTACTCGCAAATTCCAACTTGGTCGGCAAGTGGGCGAATTGGGAAGTCTTCGACGAACTCGAGAAAAAAGGTCTGATGATGTACGGCCAGATGACGGCCGGCTCATGGATTTACATCGGCACACAGGGAATTATTCAGGGAACCTATGAAACTTTCGTTGAGGCGGGACGCCGGCACTTCGGCGGTGACCTCAAGGGCCGCGTGATTCTGACCGCAGGCCTCGGCGGCATGGGCGGAGCGCAACCTCTCGCCGGCGTTTTTGCAGGCGCCGTAGTTCTCGCGGTCGAAGTCGATCCGACGCGGATTCAGCGCCGTCTTGAAACCAAGTATGTCGACGAAGTCGCAGACGATCTCGAAGACGCGCTTAAACGCGTGGAAAAGTACAAAAAACAAGGCGCGGCGAAATCGATCGCGCTGCTCGGAAATATGGCGACGGTCATTCATCAACTTATCGACCGCGGCTTCACGCCCGATTTGCTGACGGACCAAACCAGCGCGCACGATCCTTTGCTAGGGTATATTCCCGAAGGTTACACGCTTGAAGGTGCCGCGATTTTGCGCAGCCGCAATCCGCAGGAGTGTGTCCGCGTAGCCAAAGAGAGTATGGCAAAGCACGTGCGCGGAATGCTGGCGATGCAAAAGAAGGGTGCGATTGCCTTCGACTATGGCAACAACATCCGTGCGATGGCCCGCGATGCCGGCGTGACGAACGCCTTCGATATTCCCGGATTTGTACCGGAATATATTCGCCCGCTGTTCTGTTTGGGCAGTGGACCGTTCCGCTGGGTGGCCTTGAGCGGCGATCCCGACGACATTAAGGTGACTGACAACGCCTTGCGCGAACTCTTTCCCCACAAGACAAGTCTGTTGCGCTGGCTCGACATGGCCGAAGAGCGCATCGCGTTTCAGGGTTTGCCCGCGCGCATTTGCTGGCTTGAATATGGCGAACGCGCAAAGGCGGGGCAGCTGTTCAACCGGTTGGTGAAAGAGGGCAAGGTCAAAGCGCCGATCGTCATTGGCCGCGATCATTTGGATTGTGGCTCGGTGGCGTCGCCGAATCGTGAGACAGAAGGCATGCGCGACGGAACTGATATGGTCGCCGATTGGCCGATTTTGAACGCACTCGTGAATACGGCCTGCGGAGCAAGTTGGGTCAGTTTCCACCATGGCGGCGGCGTTGGAATGGGGTATTCGTTGCATGCGGGACAGGTCATTGTAGCCGATGGGACCGAGGCCGCGGCTCAGCGGTTGGAGCGGGTGTTGACCGCGGACCCGGCAATGGGACTGTTCCGCCATGTGGATGCGGGATATGAAATTGCCCAAGAAACCGCCGTCGAACGGGGTGTGATTCGTCACGGCATACCAAGCATAAATGGCCAGAAATAAAGCTAGACTTCGATTTATTGATACGCATTAATATCCAGGTGGTTTTAGAACCGGGAGGACATCTCATGAAATTGCAGCGCATTCTATTTGCGGGAGCGGTGATCGGTTTGGTCGGTTGCCAACCCAAACCCAGCTTGTCGAGCGACAAAGCGAAACTGAGCTACGCGATCGGACAAAACATCGCACAAAACATTAAAGCCCAAAATATCGATCTCGATCCCAAAGTCGTCGGTTATGCCGTCAGCACCGGATTGAAAGGCGATAAGCCCGAATTGAGTCAAGAAGACATGCAGAAGGCGATTCAGAATCTGCAAAAGGAAGCTCAAGCCAAAGCTATGGCTGAAGCTGAAAAGAACAAAGGCGCAACGGCTGAGTTCTTAGCTAAGAACAAAGAAAAGCAAGGCGTGAAAACGACTTCCAGCGGTTTGCAATACGAAGTTTTGAAAGCCGGAACGGGCAAAAAGCCGACGTTGAAAGACAAAGTGACCGTGCACTATACGGGCACGTTGATCAACGGCCAGAAATTCGATTCGTCGCATGACCGCGGTCAGCCGGCTGAATTTCCGGTGAACGGAATCATCAAAGGTTGGCAGGAAGCTCTGCAACTTATGCCCGAAGGTTCTGTGTACCGCTTGTACATTCCGCCCGAACTCGGTTACGGCGCTCAAGCGCAGCCCGGCATCCCGCCGTTCAGCGCACTTGTGTTCGACGTCGAGTTGATCAAAGTGCAAAAAGGCGGAGCTGCTCCCGAGAAGAAGGCGAAATAGTCTCGATTTTTAAGATTTGTCTGCGAGAAGGCCGGCTGATGCTGGCCTTTTTGTTTTTTACGGAAGCTCCGTCACGGACGGACACACTCCGCGCCACCCGGGTCTGCCTTATTGCAAAACCGCATACACCGGCATAATCTCCTCCAAATGAAGATCTTCACCGACATCAAGGAACTCATAACTCTAGAAGGCGCCGCTAAGAAAGACGGCCGCCACGTCAAAGAAGAAGATCTAAGCCTTATCAAAGACGCCGCCATCGTGAGCGAGAATGGCAAAATCAAGTGGGTGGGTCCCAAAAGCCAACTTAAGCACACGGGCGAAACGATATCGTTCGGCAATCAAAACGTGATGCCGGCCTTTACTGAATGCCACACGCACCTGATCTTCGCCGGCAATCGCGCGCATGAGTTTGAGTGGCGGATGCAAGGGCAGACCTACAAAGAGATCTCCGCGAAGGGTGGGGGGATTCGGTACACGGTCAATGAGACGAGAAAAGCGTCCGAGCAACAATTGCAAGATCTTGCGCAAAAGAGGGCCGACCGCTTTGTCAGCCAAGGTGTAACAACCTTGGAGGTCAAGTCCGGCTACGGCCTAGACACCGAAACTGAAATCCGCTCCCTCAAAGTCGCCAGGCGAATTGAGGGGCCAAGAATAATAACAACCTATCTCGGCGCGCACTCCGCGAGTCCTGACCACAAATCGCTCGACGAATACCTTAACAAAATCGAGCAAGAGATCATGCCCCGAATCGCGAAGGAGAAACTCGCCGACCGCGTGGATATCTACATCGAAGGCGGCTTCTTTACGCCGGAGCATGCGAAGCGATACTTCCGCGCAGCTCAGGCGCTGCATCTGCATGTCACGGCTCACGTTGAGCAGCTGTCCGACACCCAAGGCACCGACACCACCGTGGAATTTGCTCCACAGTCGGTCGATCATCTCGTCTTCATCAGTGATCAAACCATTCAAAAGCTCGTGAAGTCGCAAATCACCGCTGTTCTTCTTCCAGCCAGCGACTTCTATCTTAAAATGCAGTATCCACGCGCGCGTAAACTGATCGACGATGGCGCGCGGGTCGCGCTTTCGACCGATTTCAATCCTGGAACTAGTCCGACTCAGGATCTGAGTTTGGTGGGAGTCCTGGCTCGCCTAGAAATGAAGATGTCACTGCCCGAGGTCTTTGCGGCCTACACCTTGAACGCCGCTTTTGCCCTCGGGAAACAGGCGGAGCTTGGAAGCCTAACTATTGGAAAAGACGCAGATTTTGTCGTTACCTCAGCGGCTTGGACGGACTTTTTTTATAATGTCGGGGAGCATCCGATCACTCATGTTTACAGAGCCGGAGACCTGCTCCGCTAACGAAGAATCGCCAAATTCCGCATTGGGCATCGGAAATTATCGAAAAAACATTTTGATTTTCTGCGAACTTCCTTCCTACTCTTGAATTAACAGCGATGTTCTACACGGATGTAGCAACTTGAGGAGATCCATAAATGGCCCAGTCGGTAATTCATCTGACCCAATCGCGCTTTTATTCGCCGGTCTTCAATGCGGCGGTTTTTGACGGTCCTATTCGCATCTACTTCGCGCAACATCAAGAGGCGCTCGCACTGAAAGTTTATTTCCAACTGCAACAGTACCTGAAAGAGACCTACGCCACCTTCCGCAAGACATTCAAGCAGCAAGGACAGACGGTTTTCCTGATGCTCTATCCGACACTCGAGTCGTTTCACAACTCGTTCTCGGAAAACTGCTCAGGTTCCGTGATGTCCGAGCGGCTCGGCGAAGACTATGTTTTGGGTGTAAAAGGTCCGTTGAACGAAGAGAATTGGGACGAAGTGTTTCAGTCGGTGAAGGCTATTCTTCAGGCTCCTGTTCTCGCTCCTGATCTTGCGCTCCCTTAGACGGATCTTGTTGCTGAAGTTTTTCTGACTCGTCTTCCATCAGTTTCATCAACTGATCGCGCGCTTTCGGTTCATTCCATTTGAAGGCGCCGGTCGCGGCCCATACGATTTTCTTGTCAGGATTAATCAAAAAGTGCCGGGGCAATTCATTAACAACGAAGGCCTTCTTCAGATCTTCCGTTTTGTCGAACAAAGTTGCCAACACGATGGCATTGTCGGTCAGAAACTTGCGGGCGCTCTCGTATTCTTCAGTTCCCGGCTTATCCACGTTAATCGTTACCACGTCGAAATCGGGGCCCTGCCATTGCTGGACTAATTGATTTAGGGCCGGCATCTCCTCCAAACAGGGGCCGCACCAGTACGCCCAAAAGGTCACGAGGGTCCATTTTCCCTCGAAATTCTGCGCGTTCAGGCTTTTTCCTTCGGAGGAGTATTCAAAATGAGGCAGATCCTGCCGAAGAGTAGGAGTAAGGGTCAGGTCCTTGAGGGAGCTGGTCCAGGCCGAGGAGCTCAGCTGCGAGAGGCTATAAATCGCAATGCCGATCAGGACGATCGCGGCGATAGCCATCCCGGCCATCACTCGATACGTTTTTTTGGGAGAGGCTTCCTGTGTCTCTGGAGAACTCGAATTCATTTCAAAAGAGTACCCGTCGCAATCAGCGCGGTCAAATTGTGGTGGAGTACATCTTACTTCTGGTCGTTGGGGTTGGCATTGCCACTCTCATTACCAGTCAGATGGTGAGCCGTGACTCGACGTCGCCTGGATTTTTAATTACGGAATGGACGTCAATCATCAACACGATTGGGGCTGATACTGCTGACGACCTGAGCTCTCAGTCTCCTTAAAAGCCGTACCGGCTTTTATACGGATCGTAGGCTTCCGACGTCATCGTCGCCCAATGGTCCTTTGTTCCCAAAACATAGTCATAGACCGTGCACTCGTCCGAACCGGTTCCACAGTAGGTTTGGTTGGTCGTGTACTGTTGTAAATTTCCCGTGATTTCATCCTGGGTTTGCGCCGACGCCTTTTGGAATTCGGCCGCGAACAGGCCATGCATTACGCGGAAGGCCTGGTCGATGCGTGGGGTGCTGAAGGCTTTGACTTTGGGATCGTTCGGATCGCAGCTCGATTTCGAGGTGCCCTGATAGCAATACATGTAGCCTTGATCGACCTGATCTTCGCGCTCGGACCACAAGTAATTAATGATCGCCGCGTACGTTACGAGCTTTTGCTCATTCGTGGCGGTGACTCCCCAGCGCGCGAAGAAATCCGCCGTTGGATCCGAGTTGAATTTGTTGGCGAGACTGCCAAATAGAATGTCGTTCATGCTGAACGGAGCGCCGTCAAACATCGGGCCCGAAGCCGAGTTTTTGAACTCGGTGACCGTCGAGCTGTTCGGATCGAGCTGTGCAGCCGCGGTTTGGAAAAGTTTGACGGAATTTTGGATGGCTTTGTCGCGCACAGGCGTCGACCAATCGTTGTAAATCGGATCGTTCGGCGAGCACGGAACGAGGGAGCAGCGGAAGTAGCCTTCCACCACCGCCGCCAGCCGCTGCATGAGCAATTCTTCGGCCGAATCGCCGGTGATTTGAAAGCGCGCTTCCGGCGTGTTCCAAACCTTCAACCGAGTCGCGACTGTCGACAGATAGGTGTCGTCTCCCCAGGAGTATTGTTCCGTCGAGTATCCCGGCATATTCGCGGCGGGACGTAAGGCCCAGCCGTTGGGACCTTTTTCGGGCCAACGGAAGCGCAGGAAACCGCCCTCGTCGGAATTCAAACGATATGGTACGAAGCTCGTAACATATCCGAATTCGCTCGCAGGCTCGTTGCCCCAGATGATGATCATGCATCCACCGGCGTCCTCGCAATTCGGATTATCGCCGACGGTCGTTAAGGTGCGCGTGTGGCCGGAGCCGTCGGTCAGGGTCAGAAAAATCGTGCTCGGTCTCACATAAGTGGGATTAATTGCGACCGGATAGAGATCCGTGAACAGCGAGTGCGTAAACGTGTGTTCGAGGATATAGGTGAGCGCCGCCTTGAACCGCGCATCTTGTTTCCAATCGGAGTTGGTCGGAAGTTTATCCCAATCGGCCGTGCTCTCCCAGCTGCCCCACAGCTCACCGCTGATCGCGAGCTGTTGGCCGGCGGGTAGGTGGTGATCGTGCGCATAAATCCAGCGCAAGGTGATCGCATAATCGGCGCAATCAACATCGATGCCGCCTCCTTGCAAAAAACCTTCGTTCGCATTCGCAGCGATCCAGTTGGCGTAATCGTCTTCGTCGGCTTGCGTCCACTGATGATCGATCGGCCAAATCGGATTGTTTGTGGGCGTGAGGAGAGGCAGCGCTTCGGTCGGATGTAGGTGCGGCGCGCGCAGTACTTGTTCATATTTGAGCAGCGATTGGCGTTCCTCGCGCGCGAAACTCTTGCGCAAAACCACTTGTGGCATAAATTGGCCGTTCGCGGGTTCGTCGACGACGAGGAGCAAAGTGCGGCTGTCTTGGCGCTTTTCGTGGAGCACGTGGCGTGTCCATGTTTGGCCGGCGGCGTCCTGATACATGAAGTTGTCGGCGAAAGCGGGAACCGAGAAAATCAGAAGCAGTCCGAGAAGTGTACGCATAGTGTTCCTCCGTCGGCTGATTATCTCGACAAACGGAAGAGCCCGATAGTCCGAACAATGAGTCACGACCTAGGTCGATGCTGCGGTGTGACCCGGAAAATGAACCGTGACTGGCCCCTCGAGGGTGCCAGTCACCCTAAATGAAAATGGAGTCGCGCTTGCTTAGTTCCTGGTTCAAGCGCTTTTGCATTTTCTCTTGGATATCGACGGCCAGTTCGCGCACGAGCTCCGAGTCATCGGCGGCGTCCTTTTTATAGGGCAGATAAATCGGTTCGAGGAAAATGATTCTCCATTTTGACGGGAGCGGGATCAAATTCAGCGGGAGCGGGATCACAACTCCGCGTAACAA
>Ga0265338_10004084_pt1 | contig 19993 bp, 11 predicted proteins | sample 42126metaG_FD_193579 | JGI IMG/M metagenome (GOLD analysis project Ga0265338, IMG submission 193579) | Rhizosphere microbial communities from Carex aquatilis grown in University of Washington, Seatle, WA, United States - 4-21-26 metaG | ecosystem: Host-associated > Plants > Roots > Rhizosphere...
ATTCCAGCTCGTCAACGGCAGCGCGGACTCTGCCGTGGCCACCACCCTGCCGGTGGGGGGATATACGATGACCGTGAACCCAATCAAAGCATCGGACTCCGGGGTCGCATTGGCGGAGATCTACGATGCCGATCCGGATCCTGCGAATGCCCCGGTTAGGCTCACGAACGTCTCGACGCTCGCCTATTGTGGTCCAGGCGGCAACGGGATCGTTGCCGGCTTTGTGATCGCGGGGCCGAGTGAGAAACAGGTGCTGATTCGCGCCGTCGGCCCGGGGCTTGCCCAATTTGCGGTTCCCTCTCCTATGGCGCATCCCCAGCTGTTGGTGACACCCCAGGGCGCCTCGGTTCCTCCGATATTCAACGAGGATTGGAGCAATAATTCGCAGACTTCAATTCTCCAAGCGGACTTCGCGATGGCCGGGGCTTTTTCCCTGACTGTGGGGAGCAAGGACGCGGCAATGGCCCTGTACCTGCCCCCCGGCGCCTACACGGTCCAGGTGGAGAGTGGAGATGGCACCGCAGGTAATGTCCTTTTGGAGATCTACGACCTCGACCCTCTGGGCTTTTAGGCTGTCGAGTCCCTTCGCGGAGGCCGCGATGGAGATCGAGGTTTGCCACCACCTCTGCGCTTAATCCAACACGCGGGTCGTAGGAAGACTCGGCCATCAGATCTGTCTTACACCGGTTGGCCATGAGTCCTTCGTTGTTCGAAGTGATCCTGTCTTTCCGAACAATTGGATTGCGCCAAGGTCGCTCACGGAGGAGACACGGCGTGATCGTAATTCGCGTCCGGCGACGACGGCGGCCCCGACCCCTAGATGGAACACTTAAATGAAGATTAGGAATTTCCGATCCGCGCTCGTTCTTCTTGCCAGCCCGATCGCGCTGTTCGGCTTGCCCGATTCCGACCGCAAGACCGAGGACGCAGCCAGAGCGTCCTACAACTACCGCACCGTGCTTGAGAATCATGTGGCCGTGAAGGCCGCCGACGGCGTTGTCACGCTCACAGGCGTTGTAGGGGACAAAGAATTGAAGGTCCTCGCCGAGGACACCGTGAGCAATCTCCCCGGGGTCGCCCGTGTGGACAGCCGGATCTCCCTGGATCCGGCGCTCGCCGAGCGCTCCGACCGCTGGATCGCCATCAAGCTCCGCACGCAATTGCTTGTGAGGTGCATTGTCAGCGCTGACTCGACCACTGTTCGGGTTGAAAACGGCGGCGTCATCCTGACCGGCACGGCCAACAGCCAGTCGCAAAGGGAGCTCACTGAAGAATATGCCAAGGAGGTCGATGGGGTGAAGTCTGTAAAAAACGAAATCCTCGTGAACGCCGCACCCATCCCCGAAGCCGCCCTCGGCGGTGAAAACGATGATGCGTCAATCAGCGCTCAGGTAAAATACGTGCTTTTGACCGAGCGCGTGGCATGCGCGCTCAAGACAAAGGTCGACACCGTCGACAATTGCATCGTGATCACAGGCGAAGCCGCCAATGATGCGGAACGGTCCCGCGCCGGCAAGCTAGCCGGGAGCATTCGCGGCGTCATGGCTGTAACCAATAACATGACAGTTAAGATGTGAGATCCAAGCATCCCAAACTGGTCCCGCTGAATGGCGCCGTTCGAATCGTCGGCTCGGGCTTAGCCCGTCCGAGAGACCGGATAACCCCTACCCGCTTCGAAACCAAGATGTCGCAAGTGTTGAAGCGTCCCGCCTATGACCTTTTCGCGTAGATCCTCCGCCCTCTGGCGATGCTGCATGAAGGCAGCACGCAATGCCTCAACCGTGGCACTCTTAGCTCGGTGCGGCACGCTCGCCATAGCGCTCAATCTGCCCGGCTGGGCGCACACATGCCGGGCGGACGAGTTCGACGTGCTGCGGGAAAAGTGGGTGGAGATGCTCACGGGCGGCGGTCACTTGGACCTTTCGGATCCCGCCGTTAATTCCTCCGTCAATAGCCTCAGCTCCTTGGCGAACTCATACTGGTCGACGATGGACAAATCGCCCACCCGCACCTTTCTCTGGGCCGACTTGGCCGACCCCATCGACACGGGAGACATCACGACGAGCTATCATCGCCTGAAGTCGATGGCAGTCGCCTACATGACTCCGGGATCCAGCCTGAAAGGCAACCCGTCATTGAAGACCGACATCGTTCGCGGCCTGGATTGGATGTATGCCAACCGCTACAACGAGGCGACGCCGATGCACTTCGAGTGGTTTCACCTCGAAATCGGTGCGCCTGCCGAGCTCGTAGACACAACGGCCCTGATGTTTGGCGACCTGAGCTCTACCCAGGTGGCCAATTACATGCGGGCCGTGGAAAAATTCACCCCTTCAGCGACGACTCCCGCGCTCGGCGGCACCAAGTGGTCCTTCACCGCCGCCAACCGCATGTGGAAGATCCACATTGTGACGATTCGCGGCATCATCGTGAAGGACAGTGCGAAGCTATCAGCTGCCCGCGATGCGTTCAGCGAGCTCTTCGTCTACGCGAAACATGGCGACGGCTACTACGCCGACGGCTCTTTCATTTTCCACAGGGGGCACCCCTACACCGGAGGGTATGGCGCCTCTTTGCTTGGAAGGCTCGCACCCGTGCTCGCGCTTCTCAACGGGCCCAATACGGAGAACGCCTCGGGCTCCACCTGGAAGGTCACCGACCCAAACATAGGAAATCTCTATCGGCTGGTCTTCGCGGCCCTGGAGCCGGTGATTTACCGCGGCGGCATGATGGCCATGCTGCAGGGCCGCGAGGTCTCCCGAAAGTACGCTTCGGAGCACGTCATCGGGCACGAGATCATGCAGAACATCCTCCTTATCTCCCAGTTCGCCCCGAAGGCGGACGCCGCGAGGATGCGATCGATGCTCAAGTACTGGGCGGAAACGGACACGGTCCTCGACCTCGTCAAGACCGCTCCCATCGGACTCAAGGGCGCAGTGCGGCAACTGATCGCCGACTCGACCGTGAAGTCCCGTGGTGAGCTCATCGACAACTTTGTCTATGCCGGCATGGATCGCGTGGTTCACCTGGCCCCGGGGTTTGGCCTTGGCCTTAGCATGTCATCAAGCCGCGTGTATACCTACGAGAGCATCCACGGTGAAAATGTGAACGGCTGGCACACGGGCGAAGGCATGCTCTACCTTTACAATTCCGATTTGACGCAGTTTGACGACGACTTCTGGCCAACCGTTGACCCGCGGCGCCTTCCGGGCACCACGGTCGATGTGAATCAGGTCCGCGATCCCGCATCGGGGCAAAGCGAGGCTCCGGCCACCACCTGGGTCGGCGGTGCGTCTCTCGGCGCCTATGGGGCAGCGGGAATGCAACTCCGGGCTTGGGGAAGCACGCTCACCGCGAAGAAGTCATGGTTTATGTTCGACAGGGAGGTTCTTTGCTTGGGTAGCGATATCCGCAGCGGCGACTCTCGGCCAATCGAGACCGTCGTCGAGAACCGCCTCCTGCATGGGGGCGCCGACCAGACGCTTACCGTAGACGGCGTGCGAAAGACCGGAGCGCTTGAGGGGTCGGATCCCATGCGAAACGTGACCTGGGCTCACCTGGCGGGCCCGACGGAGGCCGCGGACATCGGCTATTTTTTCCCCGCGCCCGTCAATCTGTATGGATTGCGCGAGGCAAGGTCGGGCGTTTGGAACGAAACCTCGACAACCGTATCGCGCAACTATCTCACGCTCTGGCTCTCCCACGGGCCGAATCCAGCCGGAGCAACGTATTCGTATGTGCTCCTACCCGGATACAGCGCGGCGCAGGTCTCCGACTATGCCAGGCAGCCGAGAGCGGAGATACTGGAAAATTCCAATCGGATCCAGGCTGTGCGTGTGGCTTCGTTGGGCCTGACGGCTGCAAACTTTTGGAGCGATGGGCCTTCAACTGCCGGAATCATCACTGTGGACAGAATGGCCTGCGTTCTCCTTCAGGCTAAGGGGGATTCCCTGGAAGTCGCCGTGAGCGATCCTACCCAATCCAACACTGCAACTATCGCAGTGGAATTGTCCGCGCCCGGACTAAAGTTGATTGGCGCCGATCCCGAAGTGCACGTCGACCGGCTTTCACCGACGATTCGGCTATCGTTCCTGGTCGCCGATGCCTCAGGGCGGACCTTTCATGCACGTTTCCTGACTCGGGTGCCGTGAGCGGCAATGGCCAAGGCCTAAAGTGTTGGGCCATGATTCGAAAGGTGCCCGGATTGCGCTTCCGGCCGAACTGGCCATCCGCATCTTCTTCTGGGAATGGAGATCGGCGCAGGGAAGCGAAGCGAGCGAACCAAAGATCTAGCGGCGGGCTCACCGGTCGGCATCCGTCACGGGGCCATCATGCAGTCTTTCATCGGTCAAAGGGGGTGAGGACCCTGTCGTAATGGGACAAGAGCTGGCCCAAAAGGACTTTTGCGCAGTGCGCCCCTGGTTTCGAAATCTTAATCTGCAGAAGGTGCCGGAAAAAGGCCTGACAGTCGACGGTGCAAAGCTACGAGCTGAATTGCAGGTCCTCCTTCCTTGGGTTTGAACCCCATTGGATACGCCCATTCTAGTAGAGTTCTTTGGGCCTACCAAACGAAGTCACCCGTTTGAAATCGCTCCAATTGTACTCCATCGGGTTCCCCAGTTTGGACATCGTCACGCTGGCGGTGCTGCCGCTTTGGACTTCAGCGGAATTTTGGGCGGAAGCATTGTCCACCGGCTCAATTCGGACATCGATATCCAGTCCGGTGATCCTCGCCAGCCCCAACAGGACATTAATCGGCTGGCGCAATGTTGCCGATATGCGCACAACGCCTCCGCTCTCCTTGTCGACCGTAATGGCGACAACGATCTCCTCGACCGAAAACAGACGCATCGCCTCTGGACGCAAACCGACTTCGAAGCGCGCGCTCTTGGGCGTGTTTGCCACAAGTCTTGCGTTGTCCAGGTCGAGGTACTCGGCGGGCGATTTGACGACCTTCCTTCTTGGATGCCCGTTCTTGCTGGACTCCCAGCTCTTTCGTTGTTCGTCCGTCGCGGGCTTACCGTCGACCTCGATCAGCCGCCAACGTTGCCTGTCCGGCAGCGACGGGTCATAACGCTCCACCCGCTCATTCTTCACTTTGCCATCTTCGACGAAGAACCGGGTCTGCTGCGTGAAAGCTAGGTCTTCCCGACCGGCGACCCACTGCCCGATCGCCTTGGCAAGCAGCGGAGGCGGCTCCGCGCGCAATCCTTGGAAAGACGCCCCGAGAATTAACCAGCTGAACCAGAATGACTGAAGAGTCATGGGGTGTTGCATTCGGTCAAAGCCATGTTCGTTTTCAGTGGAGCGAGAGCGCTTTACTCGCCGACCCTTCTTTTGGTCGCCGGTTCCGCTGTTGGGGACTTGACCCCATAGCGCCGCATCTTTTCGCGCTGTAGAGTCTGCGAGGTTGAAAACAATGAGCGCACCGCCTCACAGGGCGGCGAACTGGGTTCGAATGTCGCTGCTACTCTTCGGTTCAATTCTCATTGTGGGACTTGTCTTTAGTCTGCTGGTCTTCTTGACCGGCAGCCCTGGACTTGGGGAAAGGCGAATTCGCTACCAGTTGACGCACCAATTTGCCGTCGACGACCCGCAGTTCCTTCGCAGCATGGGCCAACTGCTCGGCCCCGCGATCCTGCCCGGCAACCGGGTGACGGCATTGCAAAACGGGGATCAAATATTTCCGTCGATGCTCGAGGCGATTCGCGGCGCACGTGAGTCGATAACGTTTGAAACCTACATCTATTGGTCGGGCAATATCGGCCAGCAGTTCTCAGATGCTCTGTGCAACCGCGCGCAGGCCGGGGTGAAGGTCCGTGTGCTGCTGGACTGGCTGGGTTCCGACAAGATCGATGACAGGTACCTGATGGCGATGAAGGCCGCGGGCGTCGAGGTGGAACGCTATCATCCGCTTCGCTGGTATAATCTGTCCCGCCTGAATCATCGGACCCACCGCAAGCTTCTGGTGGTGGACGGCCGGATCGGCTTCACCGGCGGCGTCGGCATCGCCGACTCGTGGACCGGAAACGGCACCGCAAAGGACCACTGGCGCGATTCACAGTACAGAATCGAGGGTCCGGCGGTCGCCCAGATGCAGGCGGCATTTGGCGACAATTGGATGAAGACCGAAGCCCGTGTTCTCTTTGGCAGCGAGTACTATCCCGAATTGACTCCGAAGGGGCCCTCGCGCGCCCAGGTGTTCAAGAGCTCCCCCGATGAGGGCAGCGAAAGCGTCCGACTAATGTATTTACTGTCCATCGCGTCGGCCACGAAAAGCGTCCGGCTTCAGGCCGCCTACTTCGTGCCGGACGATCTTGCCATTGCAACGCTGATCGCCGCCGAAAAGCGAGGTGTGAAGATCGAGATCATTGTGCCGGGGCCCCACACCGATTCGGAGATCGTACAAGGAGCCAGCCGCTCGCGTTGGGTGGCGTTGCTCGACGCCGGCGTGCTCATCTATGAGTTCCAACCTTCCCTCTATCATTGCAAGGTGCTGATCGTGGATGGGGTCTGGGTGTCGGTCGGCTCTACGAATTTCGACAATCGATCCTTCAGGCTGAACGACGAAGCCAATCTCAACATCTACGACGAAGTGTTTGCGGCAAAGCAGATCGCCGTGTTTGAGAGTGACAAAGGCCTATCCCGACTGAAGACGCGCGCGGATTTCAAGGAGCGCTCGATGCTGGAGAAGACGTTCGACGCTGTCTCAGGGATCTTCCGCCAGGAATTCTAAGGGCTTCGGAAAGTTGTCGAGAGCTGTCCCGACGGACCATTTCTGGAGCCCGGATCCAAGCGAGAAGCATTCCGATCTCGAGCCGGGGGGGCCGGTGTGCCCCGCAAATGGCAATTCGCGCGACTCTATTCCTTGACGAAATCAGGGCCGTATATGCCGTATATGCACATGGCGACCGCGAGAGCAAAGGTCTTTGGACCGGCATACTATGAGTAAAGATCTAGCCAGCGATACCCGATGGGAGGGATTTCTAGACGCGAACCAGCCGCGATACCTCGCGGAGCTCGTTGAGTTATTGCGTATCCCTTCGGTCTCCGCAGCAGGTGTCCACGTCGGCGACGTTCGGCGGGCAGCCGAATGGGTTTCGCACCGGGCAACAAAGGCTGGGATCGAAAACGTGGCCATCTTCCCCACCGGGGAGCACTGCTGCGTCTACGGCGACTGGCTCCATGCGCCCGGAAAGCCGACTATTCTCATTTACGCTCATTTCGATGTTCAGCCCCCGGACCCGCTCGAGTTGTGGACAAGCCCTCCGTTCGAGCCGGTTGTGAAGGACGGATGCATCTTTGCGCGCGGGGCGGCCGACATGAAAGCCAACCTGTTGCTGGCCCTGATCGCTGCGGAGACGCTGCTCGCCACCCGCGGCAGCTTGCCCGTGAACGTTAAATTCCTCTTCGAGGGCCAAGAGGAAATTGGCAGCCGCGACCTCGGTCCCTTCGTCTCCGCCCAGCGCGAGCGCCTTGCCTGCGACATGATTCTCACCTCAGACGGCATTCAGTGGGCCGTGGACCAGCCGGCCATGTGGATGGCGGTCAAGGGCGCCTGCGCCTTCCAGGTGGACTTGGAGACGGCCGCAATGGACCTGCACTCGGGACTTTTCGGGGGCGCCGTCCCCAATGCTGTTCATGCGCTGGTCGAGCTGCTTTCCACCCTGCGAAACCGTGAGGGGCGAATCCTGGTCGACGGGTTCTTTGACGAGGTCGCCCCGCTTTCCGGCGAGGCGAGGCGCGAGATCAACGCGATTCCCTTCGATGCTGAAGAGTACAAGGAAGAGATCGTAGTCGACGCCCTCGTCGGAGAGCCGGGCTACTCCACCTACGAGCGCGCATGGGCCCGCCCTACCCTTGAGGTCAACGGGATCTGGGGCGGCTACCAGGGCGACGGCGTGAAGACGGTGATCCCCGCCAAGGCGCACGCAAAGATCACCTGCCGTCTGGTTGCCAATCAAGATCCGGAGGCCGTGGTCGACCGACTTGAAGCCCACATCATGCGCCACAGACCGGCCGGGGCCCGTGTTGCCGTCGTACGGCCCGCCCTAAGTGCGAGGCCCTATCAGATCCCGTCCAATCATCCCGGCGTAAAGGTCGTGGCGGAGGTCCTGACCGAACTTTACAACCGGGCACCCTACTTCGCCCGAGTCGGCGGCAGTCTGCCCATAACGGACATGTTTCTTCAGGAATTGAAGGCGTACACCTTCATGATTGGATTCGGTCAGTCTGACGAGAGGGCGCACAGTCCGAACGAATTCTTCCGGCTTGCCGACTTTGAGCGTGGCCAGGCCTTCTATGTCCGGTTGCTGGACAGATTGAGCCAGGTTCCGGAAGGGTCCCTAGGTCTTCGAAAGACGCGTTGAGCGGGGGCGCAGACCGCCTCCGTTACCGCTTCGAATATGCTAGCAGCCGACGCGAATCAACGGCCACTTGCCTGGGGGGGCATGGCGGCACATATTAGCTTGCTCCAGAATGCCTTATATATCTGATGCCGGGCAGGAGCTGATTCTTGCCCGCCTGAGGGCGACAAATAATGCGTGGGGTTTGCCAATGACCGGTGAGCCATTTGTCGGGAATAGGAGCATGCTGACTCCATCGGCAGCGATAACTGATAAATGGCCAACGACTCCTGCAACAATTCGAAGTACGCCTGGAGCCTGATCCCGCGCGCCGGCCTTCCAAAGCGGGCGGCCTCCGACCGCGTACTCGATTTCGGGGAGATCTATTCGGACTATGACGAGGAGATGGTGCAGAACCAGGCGAGCCGGTGCATCCAGTGCCCCGACCCTCTCTGCATGCGAGGCTGTCCCTTGTCGAATCGGATTCCGGAGTGGCTGGCCCTCGCGGCCCAGGGGAATTTCTTGGAAGCCGCCGCCATCTCCAGGCTGACCAGCAACATGCCCGAGATCTGCTCGCGGGTGTGCCCGCAGGAGAAACTCTGCGAGGGGGCCTGCATTCTCAACGCGAGGTCCGAGCCGGTGGCGATCGGGTCCGTGGAGCGCTTCATCAACGACTATGCGTTCGCCCATGGCGCCGGCGAGAGCGCGGTTGCGGCCCCGAGCGGACACCGCGTCGCCGTGATCGGCTCGGGCCCCGGGGGGATCACGTGCGCCGACGAGCTCTCGATAGCGGGAATCTCGGTTACGGTCTTTGAATCGCAGGCGGTCGCGGGCGGCCTCCTGATGAACGGGATTCCGGCGTTCAAGCTGGACAAGCGCATCGTCCAGCGGCGGATCGACCTGCTTGCGAAGCGCGGGGTTGAGTTCAGGCTCGGGGTCAAGGCGGGATGGGATGTGCCGCTTGAGGGCCTGCTCGCCGACTATGACGCCGTGTTCCTTGGGATCGGGGCCCTAAAGCCGAAGGCGCTCGATATGCCCGGCGAGAAGGCCGTGGGCGTGACCGAGGCCATCCCCTTCCTCGTCCAGTTCAACGTCGGTACGGAGTCCTTGAGCACGCCCCGGGTCGACGTCCATGGGAAGCGCGTGGTGGTGCTGGGCGGCGGGGACACGGCGATGGATTGCCTGCGGACGGCATTGCGGTCGGGGGCAAAGGAGGCGGTGTGCCTCTATCGGCGCGACCTGGCAAACATGCCCGGCAACAGGAGGGAGTTCCTCAATGCCATCGAGGAGGGGTCGAAGTTTGAATTCCTGACGAACCCGGTGGAGATCATCTCGGGCCCCGGCGGCGCGGTGGAGAGTGTGCGCTGCGTGCGGATGGAATTGGGCGAGCCCGACTCGAGCGGGCGCCGTAAGCCGATCGCCGTGCCGGCATCGGACTTCCTTGTCCCGGCGGACTTTGTCATCGGGGCCTACGGCTTCGAGGCTGAGCCTTTCCCGGCGGGAAGCGGCTTCTCGGAGATCAGGCGCGACAAGTGGGGCGGGATCGCCGTCGACAAGGACCTTATGACCAGCATCGAGCGCGTGTTCGCCGGCGGGGATTCCGTGCGCGGGCCCAGTCTCGTGGTTCATGCGGTGCGTGACGCGCGCCGCGCCGCGCAGGGGATCTTGCGCTACGTCGGAGCAAGAGCGCCGGTGCGGCCGATAGGCGGGGTGTGAGCAATTCGGCGGGCTGTGGCGCCGGTATAAGGATGGCTCCCGTCCGAGATTAGTGGCCCGAATGGGTATGGGCCCGCCCTCCCCTCAAGGCGCCGTGCGCCAAACCGGGACAGGCCGCCACGGCCCCCCGGGCCTAGCACCGTGTTTTTCCTCGAGGCGGGTGCCCCTTCGCGTTATAAACGCTCCCAGGGAGGCGCGCATGCCAAGGCACCTTTGGCGGGCTCCCGCCTTCCGGAGTTCTACACCACTGCAACCTAACGGAAGAAAAGGAGGAGATCATGCCGGCGCACACCTACCTACAGCAGGGACTGACGATCTTTCAGACGCGGATGCAGGAGCCGCGCGCTACGGCACCCGGCTCGCAGTCGATAGAGACGGCCCCGTTCATCACGATCTCGAGGGAGGCCTGCGCGGGTGCGAGCACGCTCGGGCAACTGCTGCTGCCCAGGCTCGACGAGGCCTTTGGCCGAGAGGGACAGAGCTGGATATTCCTAGACAAGAACCTGCTCCACTATGCGCTGACCTCCCACAACCTCTCGGAGCGCCTGGCGGAATTCCTGCCGGAGGACCGAATCTCGGAGATAAGCGGGATCATCGGTGAGCTGCTGGGGCTGCATCCACCCCTGTGGGAGCTCGAGCACCAGATTGCCGAGACCATCCTCCAATTGGCCCGTTCGGGCCGCGTCATCTTTGCCGGCCGCGCCGCGCACCTCGTCACAAAGGCCCTTAGCGGCGGCTTCCACGTGCGGCTTGTGGCGGGAAGGGAGACGCGGATCGCGCGCATGATGGCCCTCCAGAAATGCGATCATTCGACCGCCGTGGGGCTGATCGGGGGCAGCGACCAGGCCCGGCGCCGGTTCGTCAAGAACAGGTTCGGCTCAGACATCGACGACCCGCACACCTACGATCTTGTGCTCAACACGGACCGGCTTTCGTCGGACGCCGTAGCATCAATCGTGATCGAGGGCCTGCGCCGGCGGCAGACCTGCAGTTAGGCTGCGGCTTCACGGCGCAGGCATCCGAGGTGCCCCCATGGGCGCGCCGAGCGCCTGCCGCTGCGACCGGCCGGCGCCTTGGAGCAATTTATGCGAGGTGATTGTCATGCGATGCGCAGCGCGGGAGCCCAGTCTGGCCTACCTTCCGGCCATAGCTAGGCCGGTGGATCAGGCGCCAAAACCCAAGGAGGTCAAAAATGTCAGCCATCAAATTCCATTCCAAGGTTCTCCACCTTGTCTTTCCGAACGTGCCCGCCGAGGCCGTGCCCGCTGTGCTCGAGAGCAACGAGGTCATTGTCCGCCGCCGCCGCGTCGAGAACATCATCCGGATCTGCTGGGGCATAATCCTGCTAAAGAGCGCGGGAGTCGTCTGGCTGGTCCACCATTACAGCCTTCCATTCAATCCGCTTTGGGTGATCGGGCCGACGGTGGCCTTCGCCCTCCTCGCCACGGCGCTCTACCTCTACTGGAAGGAATAGGCGCCGAGTCCGAGCAGCCGGCCGCCCCGGGCTCCCGAGACGGGTGCCAGGGGCGGGAGAGGTGGGAAGCCACCCCTGCATGCCGAGGGTTGCCGCGGCGGGCGCATGGGCCGCGCCCGTCGCCCGCGGCCCCGGTATCACCGGACCTCGTAGATCTCTGCCAGTCCCACGCCGGTCGAGCCGCTCACACCGCTCACTTCAGCCGTGTAGGCCCCGGGCGGCAGGGTGACGAGAATCGCCGCATCAGCCGAGCTCGCCGCCAGCGAGAAGGCTCCAACCTGGGTGAAAGCCTGTGACAGGTTCGCGTCGCCGGCCCAGCCGCTGTTTGCAAGAAGCGTGTTGTTGCCCGAGTCATACAGTACCAGCTGAGGCGTCGCCAGCGATCCGGTCACCCCGAATTGGCTCAGCGTCGGGCCGATGCCGCGAATCAGAACCTTCTCAGGGGTATCACCGGAGATCACGAAGCCGGCGATAAGGACGTTGGTCCCGGTCCCGACCGAGGCGCGCGCCGAGATGTTGATGAGGCGCGCCGACGGGGTGGCGCCGGTGTCGGCGTCGTAGATCTCCGCCAGCCCCACTCCGGTCGAGTTGCTCAGTCCGCTCAGCTGGGCCGTGTAGTTGCCGGCGACCACGCCTGTGAGCACGGCCGAATCCAGAGAGGCGGCGGAGAGCGGGAATGCCCCAACTTCCGTGAAGGCCTGGGAAAGGGCGCTCGTTCCCCCCCACACGCTGTTCGATGCAAGCGTGCTGCTGCCCGATCCGATCAGGGCGAGATGGGGCTGCGGCAGGGCCTGGTCGACCCCGAACTGCCCGAGGGTGGGCCCGATGCCGCGCAGGAGGACCTGCTTGGATCCGGTGCCGTTGATCACGAATCCCGCGATCAGGATGTTTGACCCGGACCCGACCGTTGAGCGCGCCGAGAGATTGACGAGGCGGCTCGGAATAGCGGCGCCAGACTTGACCACCACCCCGCCCTCACCCGTGAGGACGAAAGTGCCGTTGCCGAGGTTGACCCCGTCCAAGCGGGCTCCCGTGCCGGAATTCTGGCTCGTCCAAGTGGCGCCTTGGTCGGTCGAGGTGAGGACCGTGCCAAGGAATCCCACCGCGACGTAGACGCCGTCGCCGTAGTTGACGTGCACGAGCACGTTCGAGGAGGGCGATATCTCGCTTAGCCAGAGGGTGCCGTCGGGGGACGTGAAGATCCCGCCGTTGTTGCCGACGGCGACGAATCCGCGCTCGCCGTAGGCGACGCCGTAGAGATCATCCACCGAGCCGAGCTGCTGGGTCGTCCAGCTAGAGCCGTCGCTTGAGGTGAGAACGGTGCCGCCCAGGCCCACGGCGACAAAGGTGCCGTTGCCGTAGGCGATCGCGTTCAGGTTCTGGGTCGTCCCGGTCGCGGCGCTCTTCCATGAGGTTGCGGAAAGGCTCGAGGTGACGCAGGTGCCCCCGAATCCGACCGCGACGATGGAGGTGTTCCCGACGGCCACTCCCGTGAGGATGCTCGTGGAGCCGGAGGAATGCAGGGAGCCGTTGTAGGTCCCGCTGGCATAGGTCACGACGGCGCCCCCGTTGCCGACGGCGATCAGCTCGTTCTGGCCGGGCACGTTGGCAACCGAATTGAGTTCGCCCCAGGTCTGCCCCGGCAGGCCGTTGCTGGCCGATGCCGTCCAGGTCAGTCCGTCCTTTGAATAGTAGGCGGTGCCGTCGAAGCCGACGGCCAGGAAGTCGCTGCCGTCAAACGCCACGGCCGTGTAGGACGTGCCCGTGGGAAGCGGCGTGAAGGCGGTCCAGCTGCCGAAGGAATAGGTCGGGTCGTGAAGGAAGGTGGCCGAGAGCGACGCGGCGCTTAGGGTCGTGCCCGCCGAGTTGGTGACAGCGACGGTGTAGAGCCCTTGGTTGTTGAGCATGACCGGAGGCGTCGTGTACTTGGCGGTCGTCGCGCCCGAGATGGCCTTTCCGTTGAAGCTCCACTGGTAGCTGACCTTCGTGGCGCTGCTCGCCGCGACCGAGAATGTGACCGTGTTGCCGACGCCCACCGACTGCGTGAGGGGAGGTGTCCCTATGGTGGGGGCCCCGCTGGCGACTCCCTCCCTGATGGTGTCGTTGTTGGAGTCGGCGACGAAGACGTCTCCCGCCGGGTCGACCGTGATCCCCAGGAAGTAGCTGAACCGGGCCGAGGCGCCCGTCCCGTCGGATGCGCCCCAAATGCCTGCGGCGCCGGCGAGGGTTGCGACCACCCCGGATGGCGAGACCATGCGGATCGTGTAGCCGCCGCTGTCCGCGACATAGAGGTTGCCCCCTCCGTCGATGGCGACGGCACCCGGCCGGTCAAACCTCGCCGATGAACCGGTGCCATCCGTGTAGCCCTGGACGCCGGCCAAGCCGGCGACGGTCGTGACGGCGCCGGCGGGGGTCACCTTTCGGACCGTTGAGTTCGCCGAGTCCGCAACGTAGATGTTGCCCGCGGAATCGACCGCGACACCCTGGGGGCTGTAGAACCTCGCGACCGTGGCCGCGCCATCGGAGCTCCCGAGGACGCCCGGCGTCCCGGCCAGCGTCGTGACCACGCCGGCAGGAGTCATCTTCCTGATGGTCTGATTCGAGCTGTCGCCGATGTAGAAGTTGCCCGCGGAATCGAGCGCGATGCCCCAGGGTCCCGTGAAGCGGGCGGCCGCTCCCGTTGCGTCGACGTTGCCAGCGGTTCCCGGGGTTCCGGCCACCGTCGTCACCACTCCGGCTGAGGTGATCTTCCTGATCGTATTGTTGCCGTAGTCGGCGACAAAGACATTTCCGGCCGAATCCACGACGACTCCGCGGGGATTGTTGAATGTCGCTGCGCTTCCCGTCCCATCCGCCGAACCCGTCACTCCCGCGGCGCCGGCCAAGGTGGTCACGACGCCGGCGGGCGTTACCTTGCGGATGAGGTTGTTGTTAGTGTCGGCTATGTAGAGGTTGCCGGACGGGTCGATCCCAAGGCCCTCGGGGTTCCGGAACGCCGCGCCGCTGCCGGTGCCGTCGGCGTAGTTGTAGTTCCCGGTGCTGCCGGCGAGGGTTGAGATGAGCAGGCTCTGGGCCCTGGAGGTGGTGAGCGTGGCGAGGAGCGCTCCGGACAGGAGGAGCGCGCGACTGCATTTCGACAATAACCTTGGGTTTTTCATTTTTGTCTACGCGCGACGTCCGCCAAGTGGGGCGGGCGCCGCGTCGATTGGAGTTTGGGAATTTACTTCTGAGGCTTGGGATGCGGCCGTCGTGACGGCACACGGTCTGCAAACTACGACAATCGTCGTCCCACAAACCGCTATTGCGTCCGCCTCACCCGGGCTCGGGCGCCGTCACGGCTTCTTCTCGGCGATAGTTTTGCGCCTCCTAATGGGGTTTTGCCTCAAGAGGTCATTGCCAAGCGCACCGCGGCATGATCCGTTTGGGGTTCCCTCAACATCACCATCCCCATGGCCCAATACGGTTACTTCGACGACGCGAACCAAGAGTACGTGATCACGCGCCCGGACACTCCCCTTCCCTGGCTGAACATGCTAGGGCAGGACGAGTTCTACGGCCTCTGCACGCAGACGGCCGGCGGCTATTCCTTCTGGAAGGACGCGCGCCTACGCCGGCTTACACGCTACCGCTATAACAACAACCCGATGGATAACGACGGGCGCTTTCTCTACGTGAAGCAGGGAAAAAGCGTATGGAATCCGGGCTGGAAGCCTGTGCGCGCGAAGCTTGACGCCTACGAGTGCCGGCATGGCCTGGGCTACACGAGGATCAAGGGGCGCAAGGACGGCGTCGAGGTGGAGCAGCTCATGTTCGTGCCTCCGAACGAGAACCTTGAGGTGTGGAGGGTCTCGGTCCGCAACAAGACCAAGCGGCCGCAGAAGCTCACGCTATTCTCGTTCGTCGAGTTCTGCTTCTTCGAGGCGCTCAATGACATGACGAACTACCAGCGCACCTACTCGATCGGCGAGGTCGAGATCGAGGGGAGCGCGATCTATCACAAGACCGAGTACCGCGAGCGCCGCAACCACTACACGCTCTTTGGCTGCACCCGGAAGGTCGACGGATACGACACGTCGCGGGATGCCTTTGTCGGGGTCCACAACGGGCTGCACGACCCCAAAGCGGTCTTGGCGGGCAAGTGCACGAACAGCCGGGCGCACGGATGGAATCCCGTCGGGGCCCACCAGGTGAACCTGACGCTCAAGCCCGGCCAGGAGGAGACCTTCGCCTTCATCCTCGCCTACGTCGAGCAGGGCGACCTTCCGAAGTTCGATGCCCCGTTCGTCATGAACAAGACGAAGGGCCGAGAAATCCTCGCGAAGTACTCCAACATGACGGCCGTGGATGAGGCCTTTTCGGCCCTGCGGGCGAGGTGGGTGGACCTCCTTTCCATATACCGGACCCCGGATGCGCCGAACGAGCATCTGCGGCGGATGGTCAACACGTGGAACCAGGTGCAATGCATGGCTACGTTCAACCTGTCGCGCTCGACGTCCGGCTATGAGACCGGGATCGGACGCGGGATGGGTTACCGCGATTCGACGCAGGACCTGCTGGGCTTTGTCCACATGCTGCCGGAGCGGGCTCGCCAGCGGATCCTCGACATCGCGTCGACCCAGCTCTCGGACGGCACGTGCTACCACCAGTACCAGCCGCTGACGAAGAAGGGAAACGCCGACATCGGCGGCGGATTCAACGACGACCCTCTCTGGCTCATCCTCGCGACCTGCGCCTACATCCGCGAAACCGGGGACACATCGATCCTCTCCGAGCCGTGCGGCTACGCCGACAAGCCCGGCTCAAAGGACTCGCTGCACGACCACCTGGAGATCTCGATCGCCTACACCCTCAAGAACAGGGGTCCCCACCGCCTTCCCCTCATCGGACATGCCGACTGGAACGACTGCCTGAACCTGAACTGCTTCTCCAAGGAGCCCAACGAGTCGTTCCAGGTCACCGGTGACATTACGGGCTCTCAGGCGGAGTCGGTCATGATCGCGGGCCTTTTCCTCTACGCGGCACGCGACCTCACGGCGCTCTACCGCTCAATGGGCAAGCCCGAGGACGCCCTGCGCGTTGAGGGCTACTATGCCGACATGCTCGAGACCGTGGAGTCCCAGGCCTGGGACGGGGCATGGTACACCCGCGCCTTCGACGCGGCCGGAAAGCCGGTCGGATCCAAGGTCTGTGAGGAGGGCAAGGTCTTCATCGAAAGCCAGGCGTGGTGCGTGCTGGGCGGCGCAGGCCAGGGCAACGGAAGGGCCAAGAAGGCCCTCCAGGCCGTCGACAAGTACCTCTACACCCCGCAGTTCGGCTGCGCCCTGCAATACCCGCCCTACTCGACCTACCACCTCGAGCTTGGGGAGGTAACGAGCTACCCGCCCGGCTACAAGGAGAACGCAGGTGTCTTCTCCCACAACAACACGTGGATCCACATAGGCTGGACGCTCTTCGGCGAGGGTGAGAAGGCGCTCGAATATTACCTGAGCGTCTGCCCATCCGCAAAGAAGGACCATGACGTGTACCGGTCTGAGCCGTATGTCTACGCCCAGATGACCGCGTCCCAATTCTCTCCCACGCCCGGCGAGGGGAAGAACTCGTGGCTCACGGGAACGGGGGCCTGGTCGCTTGTGACCGCGCAGCAGTACATCCTTGGGGTGCGTCCCGACTACAACGGGATCCGCATCGACCCCTGCATCCCCAGGAAGTGGAAGGCCTACACGGTCCAGCGCAAGTTCCGCGGCGTGACCTACACGATCTCCGTCTCGAACCCGAGGGGAAGGTCTAAGGGGGTAAAGACGCTCCTGGTCGATGGGCAGAGGGTCGAGGGCAACCTGGTCCCCATGCCCTCGGACGGCCGCAAGGAGGTCGCGGTCAGGGTCGTCCTCGGATCGTGATCTAGCGGGTGGCGTGCTCCGGAGGGGGGACCCGTCCCCACCTACGGAGCGCCCGCCGCGTCAGCCCCACTTGTGCGGGCCGTCGGAATCGACGCACTCGCGGATCGCCGCCGAGAGCGCCTCGGCCGTGAACGGCTTCGCCAGGTATATGGCTCCGATCGCCTTGTCGCCGCGCTCGGCGATGAGGTCCGAATTGTAGCCGCTGCAGAGAATGATCTTTAGGGAGGGCTGGCGCGCCTTCAGCTTCTCCGCGAGCTCCAGGCCCGTCATTCCTCCGGGAAGAACCATGTCCGTGAGCAGGAGGTCGATCTCCGCAGGGTTACTCTTCCAGAACTCAAGCGCCGCCTGGCCCGATGCGGCCTCGAGCACGCGGTACCCGAGGCGCTCAAGGAAGCGCCGGGTGGCCGTGCGTACGGCAGGCTCGTCCTCAACCAGGAGGACGCCCTCCATGCCGAGGCGCACGGGGGCCGCCAGCGGCACCGGGCGGAACGCCGTACCACCTTCGCTCGTGGGAAGGAACACGCTGAAGCGGCTCCCCTTGCCCGGAGTGCTCGCAACCTCGACCCAACCGCTGTGCTGCTGGACCACGCTGTAAACGGTCGCCAGCCCGAGTCCCGTGCCCTTGCCGACATCCTTGGTCGTGAAGAACGGCTCGAAGAGGTGCTTCATCGTCGCCTCGGACATCCCGCATCCCGTGTCGATCACATCCACGCGCGCGAAGCGCCCAGGGCGGGAGTCGGCGCGACCCACGGTGTCGGCCGCGTTGAGGATCGCCTCGGAGGTCCGGATGACAATGTGGCCGCCCTTGGCCATGGCGTCGCGGGCATTGACGCAGAGGTTCATGACCACCTGGTCGATCATGCTTGCGTCAGCCCTGACGCCGAGGTGCTGGCTCTCGCAGTCGATCGTCAGCTCGTAGTTCTCTCCCACGATGCGGCGAAGCATCTTGGCGAGCTCCTCAAGGAGCTCGTTGAGGTCGACCTGCTTTAGCTCCATCACCTGGCGCCTGCTGAAAAGGAGAAGCCGGCGCGTGAGGGAGGCCGCCCTCTTTGTCTGGAGCTCCATCTCGGACAGCGAGGTGTGCACGGTCTCGCTCAGGTCGGGCTCCTGCTGCATCAGGCCTATGTTGAGGAGGAAGCCGGCCAGGATGTTGTTGAAATCGTGCGCGACGCCGCCGGCAAGGTGCCCGATGGCCTCCATCTTGCTGGACTGCCTGCGCTGGTTCTCCAGCTGCTTGCGCTCGGTGAAGTCTTCCACGGTCCCCTCGTAGCAGATGGTCCTTCCCTCGTCGTCGCGGATGGCGCGGGCATTTTCGCGGACAAAGACGACTTGGCCGTCCGCGCGGCGCCACTCCGCCTCGAGGCCGCGAACGTCGCCCTTTTCCACCATGTCGCGGAAGGTCTGGCGCGAATACTGCGGCGCGTAGCTGCTCTTTCCCTCGAGGCTGCGCGTGGACAACTCCTCGAGCGATCGGTAGCCGAGCATCGCCAGGAGCGCGGGATTCGCCTCGAGGATCTTTCCGTCGGGAGTCGTGCGGTAGATGCCGACCTGGGCCTGCTCAAAGAGCTGGCGGAAACGGCGCTCGCTCGCCCGCTGGGCCTCTTCGGCGCGGCGGCGCTCCTGTGCGCTGGCGGCAGCGCGCTCCTCGGTGAGGCGCATGTGCCGGCCTCCTACCCAATGGACGAGGACCAACATCACGATCAGGAGCTGCAACACCAGCCATGAGGACATCGCCGTGTGGGTGATTCGGGCGGGCGGCAGTAGGTCCAGGGTCTCTGCTGCGAGGAGCACGACGCTGACACCGGCGCAGGTGAGGCCCGTAATGGCCGCTGCACGCGGACCCTTGAGGATCCCCGCGATTGCGATGATCAGGGGAAAGGCCATCAGCGCCGGCGAACGGACTCCTCCCCCGGTCCACGAAATGAAGCAGACGATCACAAGCATGGCGACCAGTAGTAACGTGGCGGCCGGGCGGTGGTGACCGCGGGAGTTCACATAGAGTGCGCAGATCGAAGCAGACGTATAGCCGGCCGCCTCCAAGAGAAGCCGGGGTGCGAACTGGGGCAACGCGATCGCCATCAGGGGAAGAAAGACGATGACGACGCCTAGAAAGCCCATCAGGACCGCCCACACCTTGAGGGCTTCATTGGCTTGGCGCTCGTCGGCCAGGACCGGTGGCGAAAAGAGTCGGATCACGGCGAGATCGGGCAGGCGGGATTTCACACCAGCTTGGCCCCGGAGGGGGCCTCTAGGGCCTTCGTTCGCTGAAGGCTTGCCAGGTGCATGCGCGCTAAGGGCGACAGCGCCGAGCTCACGATAAGGATAAGATTGGAGGACATTGGAATTTGGGAATGCGGCACAGTCCGCGGCCTTCAGGCCGTGGATCCGTGCCAGTCCTTCGTTATCGGATCGTTTGGGGTACCCTTGAGTCGATTCCCGGCGAAATCTTGAAAGGGACCCCCTCGGGGTCGCGGCGCACATAAAGCACCTAAGATACTTATGGTAAGCCGCTTGTACGCATCGAGTGGCCCGACCCTGGGCCCCGCTCGTCACCGGTGGAC